>Ga0194120_10005812_pt1 | contig 17870 bp, 13 predicted proteins | sample TA2MahCa65mmetaG_FD_148642 | JGI IMG/M metagenome (GOLD analysis project Ga0194120, IMG submission 148642) | Freshwater microbial communities from Lake Tanganyika, Tanzania - TA2015019 Mahale Deep Cast 65m | ecosystem: Environmental > Aquatic > Freshwater > Lake | place: Tanzania: Lake...
CGCGCCCACTGGCCGAGCAGCGACGGGTCGGGCAGGCCCTGCGCGGCGGCGATGGCCGCCGCGTCCGGTTCCACAGGCGTGATGGCGCGGTCGTCGTACCCGATCAGCGGCTCCGGCAGTCGTGAGCCGCGGTCGGCGGCGCTGGCAGAGGCCGGGCGATCGGTCGGGCGCTTGTCGTTCAGGGCGGCCGCCAGGGTCGCCGTGCCGGTCGCCAGGCCCAAGGCGACGATGATCTTGGCGCCCTGCGCCCCTACCGCCTGGCCGAAGGAGGTCTGGAGGAGGCGTTGCCACAGGCCGGCGATCACGCCGATCAAGCCGGCGATGGCGGCGGCCATGGCCGCGAGCAGGGCCTTGAGCTTGCGTTCCCGCCTGGTGGGCGGCGGCTCGAAGGTTCGCAGGCCGCCCCAGGCCTCCTTGCCGGCCGGCGGTTCGATGGAGACCGCCACGCCCGACGCCGCGGCCGGCGAAACCGCCGCGGCCTTGGCGCTCGGCTTGGCTTCCTCGCCGCCCTTGAGATCGGCCTGGGCGGCGGCCTGGTCGCGATCCAGGGATGAAAGCAACTGCACGAGGCGGCCGGCCGACTGGATCCGGTCGCCCGGCGCATCGGCGACCAGGCCGTCCACGATCTCGGCCAGGCGCGGCGATACCTTCACCGCCCGCTGCCACTGGAACGACCGCGTGGCCGCGTTGTACAGCCCCTCGGGGTTGAGGCCGGTGAGCAGGTGGAGGGCGGTCACGCCCAGGGCATAGAGGTCGGCCTGCGGCGTGGCGCGGCCGCCCCCGGCCTCCGGCGCCAGGTACACCGGGCGGTTCTTGGCCGCGGGCTTCTCCTGGAACTCCCGATCCCAGCCGGGTGTGCCCAGCATCAAGCGGTTGTCGGTATCGCGGTTGTAAAGCGTCTCCGGGCGGATGTCCCGGTGGTAGATGTGCAGGGTATGCAGCTTCTCGAGGATGCGTGCGGCATCGAGCATCACCTGCACGGCCTCGGGTTCCGAAAACGGCCGCTCCCGGCCGATCAGCCTGCCCACCAGGGAGCCGCCCTGCACCTTTTCCTCGGCCACCCAGGGAAAGTCGGTCTCCCAGTTGAGGTGGAAGATGCGCGGCAACTGCTCGAACTGCAGTTCCTTGAGCGCCTTGATCTCCGACTTGAGGTTCGCGGCGCGGCGCCCGAAGCGCGGGATGTAGACGCGCACCTGCGCCTCGGCGGTGCGGTCTCTGTCGAACGCCGCGAAGGTGATGGCGAACGGGGTGACGCGTGCGATCTTCTCGAGCGAGAACCGGTCGGCGAGCACGGCCCCGGGCAGCGGAATGCCGCACTTGGGGCACGCGCCGGGCGCGCCCTCTATCCCGTGCTGGCAAAGGTGATTAGGGCATTTCATGCTTGCACCCTTACCGTATGCCCGGTCGCTTCCGGTTTGATTAGCTGCGAGGTTGCGCTTGCCTTGCGCGACTGTTTCCGCCATTGCGGTGTGTCCCCCTAGGCCGGTCCTTCGACCCCGTAAATTGTGTGTCGGATCACGAGCGGGGGATCTGGAGCCCTGCATGCCATAATGAGGGCCGTGAACGGACCGGGACCCCAGATCCGCATCCTGACGGCAGACCTCCCCGAAGTCGCCACTGACGGGCTGGCCGTCGGGCTGTTCGAGGGCCAGCGAGCCGAGCCGGAATCGCCCGATCCGCTGCTGCGCGCGATCGCCAGGGTCGTGGGTCTGGGCGACTTCCACGGCAAGTTCCTGCAGACGTGTCTGGTGTATCCCGAGGGCTTCGCCGCGCCGCGCCTGCTGCTTGTGGGCCTGGGCAAGGCCGACGAGTTCAACCGCGACCGGGCGCGCAAGGCGGCGGGCGCTGCGGCGACGCGCATGCGCGATCTCGGCGCGAAGCGCGCGGCGCTGCGGCCGGCCGGCGGAGGGGATCGGCTGCCCTGGCGCGATGCCGTGCGCTGCGCGGTCGAGGGCGCCTACCTCGGTCTCTACCAGCACTGGGAGTTCAAGACCGAGAAGCGCGACGAGATCAATGCACTCGACGAACTCTCGCTGCTGGTACCGGCCGCCGAGGCCGAGTCGGCCGGCACCGAGGCGCGGGACGCCGCGGTCGTCTGCCAGGCGGTCAACTGGATCCGCACCCTGGTGAACCGGCCGGGCAACGCGCTCACCGCGGCCGCCTTCGCCGAGGAGGCGCGGGCCATGGCGGCGGAGCGGCCGGGCATAAGGTGCACCATCCTGGGACGCGACGAGATCCGGGAACTCGGGATGGGCTGCTTCGCCGGGGTCAACGCCGGCAGCGCCGACCCGCCGCGCCTCATCGTGCTCGAATACGACGGCGAGCGGGATGGCAAGCCCCTCGCCCTGGTCGGCAAGGGTATCACTTTCGACACCGGCGGCCTCGACATCAAGGCCAAGGCCGGCATGGAGCAGATGAAGGACGACATGTCCGGCGGAGCGGCCGTCGTGGGGACCATCCGCGCCGCCGCCGACCTGGGCCTGCCGATTCGCCTGGTGGGCATCGTGCCCGCGACCGACAACATGCCGGGCTCGCATGCGATCAAGCCCGGGGACGTGCTCAAGAGTTACTCGGGCCTTACCGTGGAGGTCGGCAACACCGACGCCGAGGGCCGCCTGGTCCTGGCCGACGGTCTGGCCTATGCCTGCAAGCAGTTCGGTCCGCGGGCCGTCGTGGACATGGCGACGCTGACCGGTTCGGTCTACGTGGCGCTGGGATCGGTGGCGACCGGCATGTTCACGCTTGACGATCGCATGGCGCGAGTGCTCGAGGGGGCCGCCGAGGCCACGGGCGAGCGCATCTGGCGCCTGCCGCTGTGGCCCGAGCACGAAGATCTCGTCGACAGCGACATCGCCGACATCCGCAACCAGGGCGAACCCGGCGACAGCGACGGCATCGCCGCCGCGGTATTCCTCAAGCGCTTCGTGGGCGACCTGCCCTGGGTGCACCTGGACATCGCCGGTACGTCGTGGGCGGACAAGAAACAGCCGTACATCCCCAAGGGCGGCACCGGCGTGGGCGTGCGCCTGCTGATCGAGGCGCTGCGCAACGGCCTATGACCGGTCAGACGCTGGAAGCCATCCGGGTCGAACCTGCGGATCCCCGGTTTGGCGCTGCACTGCTGGCGCGAGGCGCCGCGCACTGGGCCGATCCGGCCTTCCCCTACGCCCTGGCCGGCGCGGGAACCGCCGCCAGGGGGGCCGCGGCCGCGCCCGAAGCCCTCGAGGAGGATCTGGCGGATGTCTCGGGCAACGGGCATCAGCCCGAGGCGGAGGCGAGCGCCGAGATGATTGCCGGGCCTGGAGCCGGAGCCCGGGCGGAGGCGCCGGCGACCGGGGCGGAGCCGCCCGGGGCCGGGGCGGGCGCGCCGCCCCCGGAGGCCGTCGCCGCCGTATCGGCTGCCGTCTACGTCCTCTCGGGACAGGAGCCGGGCGCCATCGGGGTGATCGTGCGCCCGGGCTACCTCGAGGGCGAACCGGTACTCGTGGCGCTGTTGCGCGATCTGGCCCTCCCGCCGGACGAGGCCGGCGCACGGGTGCTGCTGGAAGCGGCCCTTGGCTTCGCGCGGGAGCGCGGCGCGCGGGTGGCAGCGGCGGGATCCCGCACCGGCGATGCGCCGGCGCCCGGCCTGGCCGCGGGTTTCGGGGACGTGCCGGCGTTCCGCAAGGTGGCCGATTTCCGCGCCGTCCGCGTGGTTCCGGCTCTCTGGCGCCTGGAGGAACCCGAGTACAAGGTCCTCGGGGCCACCAAGACAGAGGTGCCGGCGCTGGCCTACATGCTCGACTACTACCGCCAGGGCCTCGCCTTGGCCGCTCCGGTGGACGAGGCCGCCTTCGTCGCGGGTATCGACCGCTGCCCGAACCTCAAGGTCGGGGATTTCCGCATCGCCCGCTACAAGACCGAACTGGCGGCGATGGTCGCCGTCTGGGAGCCGGGCGCCGCCTTGCCGGTGTCGCTCGCGGGCCCGGGGCCGGCCGAAGCGCTGATGGCTGGCCTGGGCAAGGTCCTCGGCCGGTTTTCGCCCTGCCCGCGCCTGCCCGGTGCGGGCGGCGCGCTGCGCGTGCGCTTCGTGCGCAATTTCGCGGCCAAGCAGGGCCATCCCACGGTGTTCAAGTACCTGGTGGACCGGGTGGCCAACGAGGCGCGCAAGGCCGGTGCCCACGCTTTCGAGGTCGTGCTGCCGGCCGGCGACGAACTGCTTTCGCAGGTGCGCGGCCAAGTGCGGCGCGTGCGCAATCCGTCGGTGTGGGCGGCCGCCCTCGCGCCGGACATTGACCTGGGCGAGATGGGCCCGGTGGATCCCAACATCCTCGATCCGGGATTCTGAACCTCCAGAGGAATCCAGCCGGGCATGGGCCGGTCGCCCTCGGCGCAACGAAGCAGGCGGCCGTCCTGGCCGCCCCGGCCCCGCCGGCCCTAGCGGCCCACGCTGATCTGGTAGCCGCCGTTGGGGTTGGAGCGGATGAACTTGCCCAGGTCGGCCGCCGAGACGCTGCTGACGCGCCGATCGGCCGGGTCGTGCACGAGGAACCGGCCGCTCTCGTCGATGCCGTACACCAGGACGTAGTGCCCCGACGAGCGGTTGGGATCTTCGTGGGGCGCCATCGCGAAGTAGTCGCCGTTGGCGATCACCATCTTGCCGGCCCGCAATTCCTCGGCGATCCAGTCCACATTGGCCCCGGGGCCCCGCGTCTGGGGCTGCAAGCCCAGGGCCTGCGCCATGGTCGAGATGCCGTTGACGCCGGTGCCATTCTCGGTGGTGCGGCCGATGCCGCCCAGATGGTTGATCAGCTTGGCATCCGAGAGGTCCCCGCGGTAGCCGATGGCCCGGGCCACCATCGCCATGCTGGCGGGCCCGCAGTTGGACGGGCCGTTGGTGTAGCCCTGCTCCCGGCCGGCCGGCGAGTACTGGTTGATGTAGGGCGCCTGGCCGAGAGCGGGCGCGGGCGGCGCTTCGGGCGCCGGTTCGGGAGCCGGCGGCGCCTCGGGAGCCGGTGGGGGCGCCGCCGGAGCGGCCCCCTCCCCCGGGATCGTCAGCACCTGCCCCGGCCGGATGAGACCGGGATCCCCGCCGATGATGTCGCGATTGGCCTCGTACAGGTCGCGCCACCGGTTGCCGTCGCCCAGTTCGCGCGCCGCGATCGCCCACAGGCTGTCGCCGCTGGCCACCGTGTAGGTGCGCACCGCGGCCGGTGCGGGCGGCGGTGCGGGCGCCGGAGCCTCTGCTGGCGCCGGTGCCGGAGCGGGTGCCGGTGCCGGAGCGGGTGCGGGAACCGGTGCGGCCGCCGGAGCCGGAGCAGGAGCAGGTACCGGTGCAGCTACCGGTGCCAGTGCAGGCGCGACGGGCGCCGGCGGAACCCCTCGCCGCTCGAGTTCGGCCAGCAGGGCGCGCAACTCGGTCCACAGCCCCGGCCGCGCCGGCGCGACGGTCATGCCCTGCATCGGCCCGATGGGCAGCGGCGTCCACTCCGGCCGCCCGCTCCCGGGCAACCGCGCCGCCTGCGCCGTCCCTGCCGATCCGTTCCGCCGGGGCCCGGGCCGCCGCACGGCGCTTCCCGGACCGGCGACACCTGCAATCGCCACCGCTCACCCTTTCCCTGATCCTGGGTCCCATCCCTCTATCCGCCGGGAGCGCCCGAATTCGGTAAGGGGAGCGCTAAGGTCGCGTTAATTACGGGCTAAATGGGCGGACGCAGCGGGTAGTCGGGCTGGGCGCGGAAGTGCTCCTCGAGCGCGCCCATGACCGCCAGGACGATGTCCTCGCGCCAGTGGCGGGCCGCCACATGGACGCCCACGGGCAGTCCCGCGCTGCCCTGCTCGACCTTGCGCGCCGCCGCGAGGCAGATGTCCCGCGTCTCGGGCCGGTCGCTCTCCTCTCCCGGCCGCACCCGGGTCGCCGCCACGACGCCGGCCGGGACGCCCAGCACGTTGTAGTAGGCGGCGCCGGCGTGCGAGGGGCCCAGGTCGGCCGTGGAGCCGTGGGTGAGCGCCGCCAGCGGAGCGGGTGGGCACAAGATGGCGTCGAAGCGCCGCTGCCGCCAGTCGGCCATGACCTCCCGCACCAGGCCGCGCCGCTCCTCGAGAATTCGGTTGTACGCGCACAAGGAGATCTCCCGGATGTCCAGGTACGGCATGATCACCCGCTGGCCGGACCGGGTGGCCTTCCACCTGAAGTAGCCTCGCAGGAGGGGATTGAGCCGGGCGATCTTCAGCATGCGCTCCATTCGGTAATCCAGGGTGCTGCCCGCCGCGGCCTCGAGGAGGCCCTCACCGCCATCGCCGCCGATGAACATCAGCCAGAAATGGAGGAACCGCTCGACGTGCGGCGGTTGCCAAGGCTCGACCTCGGCGCCGCGCGCCCGCAGGGCGGCCGCGGCCTCGCGCACGGCCCGGCGGATGGCCGGGGAAGCCGGGTAGAAGCTATCCTCCTCGTAAAAGCCGATGCGGAGCTTCGAGACGTCCACCGCGGCGGGGTCGCGCCACGGCACGGGTGGCACGGAGAAGTCGACGTCCTCGAGTCCCGGCGCGGCCAGCACGTCCATCACCCGCGCCAGGTCGGCGACCGACCGGGCCAGCGGACCGGACTGCGCCGGCATTGCCTCCTGGCGGTCGTTGGGATCGAACGCGCCGATGCTGGCCAGGCGGCGCGACGTGGGCTTGAGCGTGCTGATGCCGCAGACGTGCGCGGGATTGCGCAGGCTGCCGCCGATGTCGCCGCCCAGCCCGAAGGCGGCCCCGCCGGCCGCCACGATGGCGGCGTCGCCGCCGCTGCTGCCGCCCGGCGCCCGGCCGAGATCCCAGGGGTTGTTCGTGCGGCCGTAGACCGGGTTGTCGCACTCCGAGGACATCATGAACTGGGGGATGTTGCCCTTGCCGAGCACGATGGCGCCGGCGGCCCGCAAGCGCGCCACGTGCACGCCGTCCTCGGCGCAGGCCTGCCCCTTGCGGTTGGTCAGCCCGATGGTCCACGGACTGCCCGCCAGGCCCTGGCATTCCTTGACCGTGATGGGCACGCCATGCAGGGGCCCGAGGGCCTCGCCGGCCAGGCGCCTCGCGTCGGCGGCCGCGGCTTCCCGCAACGCCTCGTCGAAGAGCGTGAAGATCACGGCGTTGAGCTTGGGATTGACCTCCTCGACGCGCCGGATGTGCGCCTCCACTGCTTCCCGGGCCGAGACTTCCCCGGCGCGCAGGGCTCCCGCGAGGTCGGTCGCCGAGAGGGTGTTGAGGTCGCGCGTCGCAGTCAGGTCTGGCATGCCGCCAGTATAGTCCGACCCGCGCCACGAACGCCTCGGGCGGGGCCGGCAACATCCCCGCAACACGCGGCGCCGGCCATGGGGGGCCGAATGTGAACAGCGCCTTCCGCGCCGCTCCCGGCCCTTCCATGTATGCGGCCTTCAGCGGAGCGAGGGTTCATCTTTCAGCAAACCTCACGCGACCTTGGCGTGACTCCCGTCACACATAATGCGTTTGTCAGTCGGTAAGGAGAGGGAAGGAGCCCGAATTGCAGGTGAACGGAGTCGCCCGGTCTCAAACCCCGATGGGAGGAGCCACTCCAGCAATGCCCGCAACGCAAGCGGTCAAGGCGTCATCTGCCGTTCCGGAATCCATGCAGATGTCGCGGGCGACCCCGGCATCCCCTGCCAAGCCGGAAAGCCCGCCGGCGGGAGCGGCTCCACACCCGACGAAGGGGAGGATGATCGATATCCAGGTGTAAGGCCGGAAATCCTCACCGACCCGCCTCGACCCAAAGAGGCCGCCGGGCCCCGCCCCTCCGCGGGGCCCGTCACTATTCCAGCCGTCCGGAGCGGCTACTTCCCGGCGATCGTCAGGCCGCCGACCAGCACCGAGGGGCAAGTGGTCCCCGATGGCTGTGTCTCGACGTCGTCGGCCAGGGCCTCGATCTGCTCCAGCAGGCGATAGAAGTTGCCCGAGACCGTGAACAGGTGGATCGGGTGCCGATCGCCGCCCGAATGCAGGAAGCCTTCGGCCTGCAGCGAGAAGTCCCCCGACACGATGCTGGCGCCGGCGTGTAGGCCCATGAGTTCGGTCACGTACACCACCTGCGGCGCGGAGGCCAGGAGCGCTTCCCGGGCCGCGGCGCCGGCCCGCACGACCAGGTTCGACGGGCTCACGTGCACCGTACCGGAGTAGCCGCCCCGCGAGGCGTGGCCGGTGGAGCGGGTGGCCGCCTTGCGGGCGGTCTGCGCGTTGTGCAGGAAGCCCGCGAAGACGCCCTCGGAGATCAGCGGGAACGGCCGCGAAACGCAGCCCTCGTCGTCGAACGGCCGCGAGGCGAAGCCGCCGGGCCGCAGCGGATCGTCGACCAGAGTGAACGCGGGCGCGGCGACCTGGCCGCCCTCGCGGCCCACGAGCAACGACTTGCCCTCCTGGGCGGCCTTCCCCGAGAAGATGCCGCAGAAGGTGTCCAGCAGCGACGCGAAGGCCTCCGGGTGGAACGCCACGGGGTAGTGGCCGCTCTCCAGCGTCCGCGAACCCAGCTTCTCGACCGAACGGCGCACGGCCTCGCGGGCGATCGCCTCGGCGTCCAGTTCCTCGAACGCCCGCGCCCGCTTGTAGTGGGCCGCCATCTTGTTCTCGGTGCCATGCGAAGCCTTGGGCATGCACCCGCCGCCCGCGATGCTGCCGCGGTACTGCCGGTCCACCCCCAGGGTCGAGGCCACACGCAGGAAGGCGTCCACGTCGGCGTAGCTGACGCCCGTGACCGTCTCGATGCGGGCGTCGGCGCCGCGGGCCACGCGGTCGAGGGCGAGCGCGAACGCGACCTTCTCGGGCACCGGCACCTCGGCCAGGCTCGGGTTGTACAGGGCCACGTCGGGCGTCTCGCCGGCGAAGCGCTCGAGGCCCGCCGAATCGTCGGGTGGCAGGAGCGCCGCGTTGGCCCCGGCGCGCTCGAGGGCGGCCACCAGGTGCTCGGGCGCCAACGACTCGGTGAACGCGTAGCCCACCCGCCCTTCGCTCACGACGCGAATGCCGATGCCGCGCGGCGCGGACAGGTTGAAGGCCTCGACCTCGCCGTCCTGCACGGACACGCGCGTGGCGCGGGCGGAAGACACGAATAGCTCGGCGTCGACGCGCCGCGCCACCGCCGCGTCGAGCAGGATCGCCACCTCGGCGTCGAAGGTGGCCGGATCGCGCGTTTCGGCCAGCGCGCTCATCGTCCGCCCACCGTGATCTCGTCGACCAGGAGCGCCGGCTGGCCCACGGTGACCGGGACGTTGCCGCTCACCGAGCCGCACATGCCGGCCGCCAGCTCGAGATCGCGGCCGACCTTCGAGATCTTCATCAGGATGTCCGCGCCATTGCCGATGAGCATCGCGCCCCGCACCGGTTCGGCCAGCTTGCCGTCGCGGATCATGTAGGCCTCGCGGACCGCGAAGTTGAAGTCGCCCGTGCCCGGCTTGACCGATCCGCCGCCCATCCGCTTGGCATACAGCCCGAGCGGGACGTCGGCGATGAGCTCTTCGAGCGACGCGTCGCCCGGGGCGATGAAGGTGTTGCGCATGCGCGATCCCGGCGGCTGCCGGTAGCTCTGGCGCCGCGCCGATCCGGTGCGGGCGTACTGCTGCGTCTTGATCTCGCCCAGCCGATCCACCATGTAGCTCTCCAGGATGCCTTCGCGAATGAGCACGGTGCGCTGCACTGGCATACCTTCGTCGTCCACGCCCAGCGAGCCCCACTCGTTTTCCAGCGTGCCGTCGTCGATGGCCGTCACGGCGGGATGGGCGATCTGCTGGCCCATCTTGTCCGACAGGATGGACACGCGCGGCGCGACCGACGTCGTCTCCAGCAGGTGCCCGCAGGCCTCGTGGAAGATGACGCCGCCGAAGCCCTTATCGATGACCACCGGCATGCGCCCGGCCTTGCAGTAGTCGGCCGAGAGCATCAGGACCGCGGCCTCGGCCGCCTCGCGGGCGAGTTCCTCGACCTCGAGGGAGTCGACGAACTCGAAGCCGGCCAGGCGGCCCGGACTGCGGTGCCCTTCCTGCCGCTCGCCCCCGCCGGTGGCGATGGCCTTGATGAAGAACCGCGAATACGGCCGCTCGTCGCAGACGTGGAGGCCCTCGGAATTGGCGATGAGCACGTTCTGCACGGTCTCGGCCAGCGAGACTTCCACCTGGGAGATGAACGAAGAGTAGGCCCGGGCGGTGCGATCGACCAGGTGGAAGAGGTCGATGCGGCGCTGCATCGGCACGTCGCCCGGATATCGCCCCACCGGATGTACCAGGCCGGGCGCCGTGGCCGTCGCCTCGCGGGCCACGACCGTCCCGGAACGCCCCTGCTCGGCGCTCGCGACCGCGCGGGCCACCTCCAGCAGGCCGGCGCGCGACAGGTCGCTGGTGTAGCCGTAGATGGCTCGCTGGCCGTGCACGACGCGGATCCCCGCCCCGAGGGACTGGCCCGACACGGCATCCTTGACGCGCCCGTCCAGGAAGGTCAGGGCCGACTCGCTGCGATCCTCGACGAACAGATCGGCGAAATCCGCCCCGGAAGAGAGCGCCACGCCGATCACCTCGCTGGCCAGGGAGGTGTCGACGGGTGGTTGCCAGCGCATCATGGGATCCCCATCCTACCGTGTTTTTTGCGGATCCGGCGCCTTCGGAGGCTGGACGTCCTTGAGTTGCACGATGCGGGGCGTGACGCCCTTCGCGAAGATCACGGGCACTTCGTCGGGCTTGGCCAGTACGAGGATCTTGCGAGCGAGGTATTCGCTGCCGCGGTACGATCGCGCCTCGGCCACCTTGGCCTGCAGCGCGGCGCGCCTGGCGTCGACTTCGCGCTGTTCGGCCGCCAGGATCAGGTGCTGGCGAGTCAGACGCACTTCCTGGAACACCAGCCTTCCCAGGTTGACGCTCGCCCACGCCAGGCACGCTAGCAGCACCGCGCGGGTCCAGAAGTCCCCGCGCCGGCGCTGTGCGGCAGTCTGTCGGCGGGCCACAACCAAGCGTTCCGGCCGGGCGGCGGTTATGTCCGTTATGCCCGTCACAAACAGCGTAAGCCGTCGGCGGCCGAAAGCGGCAGTGCCAGCGAAGCGGCGGCAGGCCGCCGGGTGCGGCGCCCCGAGGCGCCCCTGTCCGGCTCGGGCCCGAGCACCCATGTAATACTTCCATCATGAATCGCCTCAATCCCTTCCGCGCCACCCTCTTCGATCCGGCCAGGTCCGGCGACCTGGGCGCCGTGCTCTGCCCGCCCTACGACGTCGTCTCGCAGCAGGACCAGTACCGCCTGTACCTGCGCAGCCCTTGCAACGTGATCCGGCTCGAACTCGGGCAGGACCTGCCGGGCGACGACCAGGCGACGAATCGCTACACCCGCGCCAACGAGCAACTCGCCGCGTGGCTGGCCGAAGGCGTATTGCGCGAGGATGAATCGCCCGCGTTCTACCTCTACGTCCAGGAATGGGAGGGCGGCGGCAGCCGCACGTCCTTCTATGCGGCCGTGCGATTGGCCGAGTGGGACAAGGGGGAGGTGATCCCGCACGAGCAGACGCTGTCCGGGCCCAAGGCGGATCGCCTGCTGCTCATGCGGCACACCGCCGCCAACATGAGCCCGGTCTTCGGCCTCTACGCCGATCCCTCGGGTGTCGTGCGGCAGATCCTGGCCGAGGCGCAGGCGAGCGAGCCCGACCTGGCGGCCGAGCAAGGCGCCGAACGCCACCGCCTCTGGCGCATCGCCAGGTGGGACGACGTGGCGGCCATCCAGGAGGCGCTCTCGAACCAGCCCATCTACATCGCCGACGGCCACCACCGCTACGAGACGGCCCTGGCCTACCGCGACGAATGTCGGGAGCGGCAGGGCGCCTTCACGGGCGAGGAACCCTGGAACAGCGTGCTGATGTGCCTCGCGGACGTCGCGGAGCCCGGCCTGGAGGTGCTGCCCACGCACCGCCTGGTGAAAGCCAAGGATCTCGACGCCGCCGCCCTGGTAGCGCGCCTGGGCGAGGTCTTCGCCGTGGAGGAGCGCCCGGCGCCGGACACGGCCGCCCGCATCGCGGCGACCGATCGCTTGCTGGGCGAGATGAAGGAGCTGAACGAGGCCGGCCGGCACGCTCTCGGCCTGGCCCTCCCGGGCGAGGCGCGCGTGCTCCTGTTGACCCTGCGAGAGGATCCCCGGGAGCTCCTGTCCGGTTTCGGCCGCTCGCCGGCCTGGCGCGAACTCGACGTCGCCATCCTGCACTACCTGGTGATCCTCGAGATGCTGGGCATCCCCGAGGGCGAGTGGAAGGGCGGCAAGCACCTGGTCTACACCCGCGACCACAAGGAGGTGCTGGCGGGGCTGGAATCGGGCGAGTTCCAGGCCGGCTTCTTCCTCAACCCGACGCCGGTCGCGCAAGTCGTGGACGTGGCGCGGGCGGGCGACGTGATGCCGCAGAAGTCGACGTTCTTCTATCCCAAGCTGCCCACGGGCCTGGTGCTGCATCGCCTGGGCGAGGTGCCGGCGCTCGGCGAGAGGCCCGTGCCCGCCCCCACGGGCAACGGAGGATAGCGCGATGGCGAGCGTCACGCTGCGGCGCGGCCGGGAAGCCCGGCTCCGCGGGGGCCACCCCTGGATCTTCGCCGGCGACCTCGCCGCCCTGCCGCCCAGCGAGAACGCCGGCGAGGCGGTCGAGGTCCTCGATCACCGCGGGCGCTTCCTCGCGATGGCGCTTTGCAACCCCCGCAGCAACCTCACGCTGCGGGTCGTGAGCCGGCAACGCGAGGAAATAGGCCGCCTCTTCGTGCAGCAGCGGCTGGCGGCGGCCCTCCAGCTCCGGCGGCACCTCCTGGGCGACGCCGGCGCCGCTCGCCTGGTCAACGCCGAATCCGACGGCCTGCCGGCCTTCGTCGTCGATCGCTACGGCGACTTCCTCGTGGTGCAGTCCCTCGCCCTGGCGGCGGATCGCCTGCTGCCGCACCTGGTCGAGGAACTGGTCGCGCAGACCGGCCCGCAGGGCGTCTACGAGCGTTCGGACGCGCCGGTGCGGGCGCTCGAGGGCCTGCCCGAGCGCACCGGCGTGCTCTGGGGCGCCGAGCCGCCGCCTCTGGTCGAGATCCGCGAGGGCGAAGCGCGCTTCCTGGTGGACGTGCGGGAGGGCCAGAAGACGGGGTTCTTCCTCGATCAGCGCCCCAACCGGCTCAAGCTCGGGGCGCTGTGCAAGGGCAAGCGGGTGCTCAACACGTTCTGCTACTCGGGCGGCTTCTCCATCCCGGCGGCCCTGGGCGGGGCCGCCGAGGTCATCGGCGTGGACACCTCGGGAGCCGCCCTCGAACTGGCCGAGAAGAACGCCGAGGCCAACGAAGTGGGCGATCGCTGCAGCTGGGTCGAGGCCAACGCCTTCGACCACCTGCGGGATCTCGATCGGCTCAAGGAGCGCTTCGACGTGGTCGTGCTCGATCCGCCGGCCTTCACCAAGACCAAGGACTCCATTCCCGGGGCGGTGCGCGGCTACAAGGAGATCAACTTGCGCGCCCTGAAGATCCTCGCGCCCGGCGGCTTGCTGGTGTCGGCCAGTTGCTCGCACCACATCGACCCGCAACTCTTCCTCGACATCGTGGCCGACGCCGCGGCCGACGCCGGGCGCACCGTGCGGATGATCGACTACGCGGGCCCCGGGCCCGACCACCCGAGCCTGCCGGCCGCGCCCGAGACGCGCTACCTCAAGTGCTTCTGGGGAGTCGTCACATGAAGACGTGGTGCCGCCGTGCATCGTCCTGCTAGCATGGTGGCGAACCCGAAAGGAGACCCCGTCGCGGTGCGAGTTCCCATGCTGGCCGACCAACGCGTCGCCGAGGCCCTCACGCGGCAGACCGAGACCGTGCCGGACGAGGGCCTGCAGGACGTGCTCGTCGTGGACGGGCCGTTCGGGTACTCGGGCGTCTATCCGCTCACCCTTCCTGAGACGCGAAGGGACGATCTCTGCGTGCGGCATTGCAATCTGTACTTCGTGAAGCTGGCTGCCAGCCCCGCCATTCGAGAACGCGCCGCGACCGTGGTGGAGAAGACGCACTACCGCCTCGCCGACGGCACGCGCTTGCTGCGGGACGAAGCCCTCTGCACCGCGTGCCTCAACAAGGGCTGCCCGCAAAACCGCAATTCCGCCGCCACCCACGAAGACCTGCCCGGCAAGCTCATCCTGGCCCTGTAAGAAACGAGAGTTCGCCATGCGCCGGCTCCTCCCCGCCCTCGTTGCCGTCTGCCTGCCCGCCCCGGCCTGGGCGGCGCCGCCCGACCTCGGCCTGATCCCGGCGGTGGCCGCCGTCGACGACGGCGCGGCCCTCTTGCTCAACCCGGCGGGCCTCGGCTCCGACGGCGGGGCGAGCATGCATCTGGCGTCGGGCGGCTTCCAGTCGCTGGGCAGCCAGTCGTTCTCGCTGTCGCTGGGCCTCGGGGCGGGCGGCCTCGGGGTGCGCCACGAGCCCACACCGGCCGGCGATCGCGCCGAGGTGCTGTTCGCGTCGGCGATCCCGCTAGCGCCCGGCTTCCGGGGCGGCTTCAGCTACCGCCTGGGCGGCATGGCGGGCAAGGGCGGCGCCGACTGGGACCTGGGGATGCTCGTGCGGCCGGCCGACTGGCTCTCGGCGGGCGGCGCCGTTCGCAACGTGGGCGGGTCCCTGCCCGGCGAGGCGCGCAATTACCAGGTCGGCATCGGCGTGCGCCCGGTGGGCGATCGGCTGACCGTGACCCTCGATGCGAACTGGTCCGAGGGCAAGCGCATGATCGAGGCCATCACGAGCCTGGGCGCGGAGTTCGAGCCGCTGGATGGCCTGACGTTGCGCGGAGAGGCGTCGCTGAACCCTGCCTTCCTGACGGCCCAGGATCCGCTTGGCGCCGTGTCCGTCCGCGCGGGCCTGTCGCTCGCCACGCCGCGCATCGACGCCGGCGGGTTGTCCGGGGGCCTGCGCGGGCCTGCCGGCAGCCCCCCCGGCACGACGCCGGGAGTCGCGGGCGCTTCCACCTACCTGCGCTTCCGCGAGGCCCGCGGGCGCGCCATGTGGTACGGGGCGCCCGAGATCCTGGACCTCGAGCTGCGGGGCGATCTGGGGCCAGATCGCTCGGCCCTGGGCCTCATCGCCGGCCTGGCGGACAAGCCGCCGGTAGCGAGCACCCTGGAGGTCCTGCAGCGCGCGGCCGGCGACCCGCAGGTGCGGGGCGTCGCCATGACCGTGGACGGCGTGGGCGTGTCGCTGGCCGACGCCCAGGAAGTGCGGTCGGCCCTGCTCGCCGTCCGCAACGCCGGCAAGCCGATCGTGGCCTACCTCGGCAGCGGTTCGTTCCTCGAACTGTTCCTGGCCTCGGTCGCGGATCGCATCCTCCTCAATCCGGTCGGAACTCTGGATTTCACCGGATTCTCCCGCGAGGACCTCTACCTCCGCAAGACCCTGGAGAAGATCGGGATCAAGGCCGAGTTCGTGGCGACCGGCCCGTACAAGACGGCCATGGAGTCGCTCACCGGGGACAAGATGAGCGCCGAGAACCGGCGCCAGCTGGAAGAACTCACCGGCGACCAGTTCGAGCAGATCGTCGCGGCCGTCGCGGAAGGCCGCAAGCGCACCCCGGCGGAGATCCGCGAGCAGATCGACCGCGGGATCCTGTCGGCGCCCGAGGCGCTGCAGGCGGGCCTGGTGGACGATCTGCAGAGCCAGGACGCCACGGAGGGCGCGGCGGCGAAGCTGGCGGGCGGGGGCAACGTCTTCGACGCCTTCAAGCGCCCGGCGCGGCTGCGCTCGTGGTTGCCGCCGCGCATCGCGGTCGTCTACGCCACGGGGGCCATCACCGAGGGCGCTTCGGGCAACGACCTGCTGATGGGCCGCATCCTGGGCCAGGACACGCTCATCGCGGCCCTCAAGGAGTCACGCGAGGACGAGCAGATCCGGGCCGTCGTGCTGCGCGTCGATTCGCCGGGCGGCAGTTCGCTCGCGTCCGAGGCCATCCGGCGGGAAGTAGAGCGGACGCGCCAGGAAAAGCCGGTGATCGTGAGCATGGGCGGTGTGGCGGCCTCGGGCGGCTACTGGATCGCCTGCGGCACCGACCGCATCCTGGCCGATCCGGGTACCATCACGGGCAGCATCGGCGTGTATTCCGGCAAGTACAGCGCGGCGGGCCTGCTGAACATGGTCGGGGCCCGGGCCGAGACCGTGGAGCGCGGGCGCTTCGCCGGACTGGGCTCGCCGTTCCACGACATGACCGAGCAGGAGCGGGCGCTGCTCCTGTCCGCGGCGGAATTCTCCTACGCCCGCTTCCTGGAACTGGTTAGCCATGCCAGGCGGATGCCCCAGCACAAGGTGAAGGACCTGGCGGGCGGCCGCGTGTACAGCGGGGCCCGGGCGGTCGCGGCGGGCCTGGCGGATCGCGAGGGCGGCCTGCTCGATGCGATTGGCGAGGCGCGGGCCGCCGCCGGCATCGGGGCGGATCACGAGGTCGAGATCGCCTACCTGCCGCAGCAAAGGCCCTTCCTGCTGTCCGACGATCCGCTCGTCTTCTTCGACGCGGCCGCCGAGTTGCGCAGGGCGGCCGAGCGCGCGGCGCGCTGGACGCGGGCGCAGGTCTGGCTCCTCGATCCGCGCCTGGCGCCATGAAGATCCATGGAGGAGGTCGCGCGGATCCTGGGGCTCGACGTGGGCTCGCGGACCATCGGCGTGGCCGTCAGCGATCCCCTCGGCCTCACCGCACAGGGCGCGGGCGTGATCAAGCGGGTGTCAGCGGCCGCTGACGTAGATGAAATCAGCCGCCTGGCCAATCTTTACCATGCCGAAACGATCGTGGTAGGCTACCCCGTGAGCTTGGGCGGATCGATCGGCCCGCAGGCTCGGTCGGTAGATGCGTTCATAGAGCGCCTCGAGGCGGCCGGCCACCGGATCGAGCGAGAAGACGAGCGCTTCACCACCAAGATCGCCCAGCAGGTGCTCATCGCCGCGGACGTTTCCAGGGCCAAGCGCAAGCAGGTGATCGATCAACAAGCGGCCATCTTGATCCTCCAGGCCTACCTCGATCGCAAGCGGCGGCAAGAAAGGACACCCTGACATGGAACTCGAAGAAGATCTCGGCGAAGAAGCCGAAAACCTGATCACGCTGCAGGACGAGGAAGGCAACGAGCACGAGTTCGCGGTTGTCGACATCATCGCGGTGGACGGCCGCGAGTACGCCCTCCTGATGCCCAACGAAGAGTCCGAGGACGGCGAGGCGGACGATAGCGTCCTGGTGTTGCGCTTCGAGGACGATACCCTCGTGATGATCGAGGATGAAGACGAGTTCAATCGCGTCGTGGCCTACCTCGAGGAGATGGGCGAGGAAGAGGAAGAGACCCACACGCCCACCCGCACTCCGGGAAAGTAGCGTCGGCAAACTGTGATCGGCCCCTCGGATTCCCGGGGGGCTTTCCTGTTATCCTTTCGAGGATCTTTAACGTTGGATGGGCGTTGGGTATATAGTCTCGGAACTATGGACGGACGTGCCTGGAGGTAGTCGTGGCCAAGAAGAAGGATGACGTCGATCTCGACTTCGAAGACGACGAAGAGGGCGAAGACGAGGACGAGTTCGGCGCCGAAGACGCCGACGAGGACGAAGACGCCGACTTCGACGAAGAAGAGGAAGACGAGGAAGACGAAGAGGGCGGCAAGAAGGGCGGCGGCGGCGCCCTCAAGGTCATGCTGCTCGTCATCCTGTTCCTGGGCGCCATCGGCGCCGGCGCGTTCGCTTTCATGAGCAGCGGCGGCAACATGGAGTTCCTGGCCGACGTGCCGGTGATCGGGCAGTACTTCGCCAAGCCCAAGGCGGTCTCTTTCACGCCGCCGTCCGGCTTCGTCAATCCCAATCTCGAGACGCGCAAGCCCGCCACCGGTTCGCCGGCCGGCGCGACCGCCGCCGTGGCGGCC
>Ga0194120_10005815_pt1 | contig 17862 bp, 21 predicted proteins | sample TA2MahCa65mmetaG_FD_148642 | JGI IMG/M metagenome (GOLD analysis project Ga0194120, IMG submission 148642) | Freshwater microbial communities from Lake Tanganyika, Tanzania - TA2015019 Mahale Deep Cast 65m | ecosystem: Environmental > Aquatic > Freshwater > Lake | place: Tanzania: Lake...
CGTTCGGGCTCGTGGCGAGTGCAGCAGCGCCGCTCCGGCTTCGTGGCGGGCTCATTCGGCCCCAGGCACAATCGAGCTGACGCTGTGCAGAAGATGCACCAATTCTCACGAAACGAGACATACAAGGCAGAAGGGCACGAAGATTCACGAAGGAAATCCTGGGGGAACGACAGCGCGCCGCGCAGGAATCAGCGTGGCGCGCTGTCGTTACAACAAATTCTCCTTCGTGGCCCTTCGTGCCCTTCGGCCTTCGTGGTGAAGCAGTTGACGATGCTCCCGCCTACGGCCGCGCCAACCGCACCGCTGTGATCACGATGACGATGCCGGCGATCGCGCTGATGCGCGCATAGAGCGACGCGCGGTTGCGCAGCGCGACGGCCTCGGTGGTCCCCGCCTGCACCCGCCCGGCGCGCGGCCCGATGATGAAATCGTGGTAGCCCTCAACGACCAGCATCACCACCACCGCCACGAGCTTGATCTTTAGCGCCGTCGCCCAGCCGGAATTGGCGAAGCCCGGATCGCGCCACATCGCCATGTTGAGCGCGCCACGATACCACGAGTTCAGCACGCCCGTGGCGAGCAGCGCCGCCAGCGCCAGCCATCCCACGGCGCGGAACCGGTAGCCCAAGTCGTCGAACAAGCGCTGGCGCAGCTCCGGGTTCTCGAGTGTGCGCAGCACCGGCGCGCCGACCAGGGCGAGGAAGAACATTCCGCCAAGCCAGACGAGCGCGGCAATCACATGAATGGTGATGCTGGCGTAGTAGAGAGCGGGCATCGGTGGGTGGGCGGAAAGAGGGGGCGCCGAGCGTGGCGCGAGTTATGGCTTGGGCCGATTGTACCTGAGATTCGCGCACCCCACGATATCCTGCTCGCGGAAGCCGCGGTCGTAGAGCATCAGCTGGTAGTTCGCCTCACCGGCGAGCGCCAGGCGTCCCTCCCAGATGACCTCCGCGTCGCCTCCACTGTGGATTTCGAGCGGCGTCGTCTCTGCGGGCGGCACCAGGAACTGTACCCGCGCACCGCAACGCCCCGGCGAGATGCTCCACTGAAGCACGCCCGTCGCGCTGGCTGTCGGTGACGACCCCATCGTGGAAAGGCGAATCTCCACTTTGAACAGGTCGCGCCGCGTCTGCGACGGCGTGATGGTCACGCTGCCCGACATCCTCGACGCATCCTTGCCGCCGGAGAACGACGTGGCGCGAATGGCGCCGGTGTAGGTGCCGACGAACGGCGACGGCTCCTGCGCGAACACAACGAATGAAGGCGCACCCGCGGCGACCGTGGCGAACGCAACGACGGCGATTGAGCGGAACATGGAACTCGAGAAGAGACGCGGGGGGCGTACAGGAAAACTGTGCCAGTCGGCTCCGAATGGGGAGTGCGCACGCGGCGGGTCAACGCTGGGACTGGCGGTCTGCGTAGTGCTACGGTCAGCTTTCCCCGCGGTTCTCTACTAGGGAGTCAGTATGAAGCCCGTTCGCACCCTCCTGCTCGCGACAATGGTTGTGACCGGCGTCGCCGAGGCGCAGGGCACGCTCAACCGATATGGCAACCCCGCCACCCTGCGGCCAGCGCCGACCTCGGCGTCCATCACCGTGAAGGACCTGCAGGTCCGTCTGTACCAGTTCGCTGACGACTCGATGCAGGGGCGGCAGATCGGGCGCGTCGGCAACAAGAAGGGGACCGATTACATCGCCGCGGAGCTCAAGAAGTTCGGGGCGATTCCCGCCGGCGACAACGGGACGTACTTCCAGGTGCTGCCGTATCACCTGCGGCAATTCACCGATCACTCGCGCCTGCAGGTGGATGGCAACCCGCTCCAGTGGGAGAAGGACTGGGTGGCAGTGCCCGGACTCCGCGCGCCGCGTCCGATCGGCGGCGTGCCGGTGATCTTCGGCGGAATCGTCGGTGACACGACGAAGCAGATCACGGCGGCGCAGGCCGCCGGCAAGTTCGTAGTGCTCATCCCCGCGCCGCCGGCGGCGACGCCGGCTCGTGGACCCGGTGGGCCTGGCGGCCCCGGTGGGTTCGGCGCTCAGCAGCAGCCGAGTCGATTCGCCGCTGCGGTGGCCGTGGCCACGGTCAACCTGGATGACCTCACTCCCGCCCAACGCGCGGCGATCAACCAGCCGACGGTTGCCACGTCATCCGCGGCGCGCGGCTTCGCCATTCCGGCCGCGGGGCCGGTCGATTCGCTCGCGCTGCTGAAGCGGATGATTGACCAACTGCAACCGCAGGCGAACATCCGCCTCAGCAAGGCCGCCGCGGCGCGGCTCTTCAGCCGTGCGACGATCGAGGGAGTGCCGCTCGGCACGACCGGCGGCACCGTCACCGCGTCGCTCGACTTCATCGAACTTCCTACCGATTACGCGCGCAACGTCGTCGCGATCATTCCCGGCAGTGACCCGGTGCTCAAGAACCAGTTCGTGTCCATCGGCGCGCACAACGACCACGTGGGCTTCAGCAACGCGCCGGTGGACAAGGACTCGGTGAAGGCGTTCAACGACATCCGCAATCGCCTGCTGCTCGCCAACAACATGGTCACGCTCGACGCGCAGAAGCTCGGCGCGATCCGCGTGAATATGGACAGCATCCGCAAGATCCATCCCAAGCCGCGTCTCGACTCTATCCGCAACGGCGCCGACGACGATGGCTCCGGCTCGATGGCGGTGCTCGAGATCGCCGAGGCCGTCGCCGGGATGAAGGTGAAGCCCAAGCGCTCGACGCTGTTCATGTGGCATACCGGCGAGGAGGCGGGGCTCATTGGCGCGAGCTACTTCGTGGCCAACCCCACCGTGCCGCTCGACAGCATCGTTGCCAACGTGAACATCGACATGATCGGACGCGGGCGCGCTGAGGATCTCCCCGGCGGTAGCGACGATTTCGTTGGGGTCATTGGGAGTTCGTTCGACTCCAAGGACCTCGGCGACGCCGTGGTGAACGTGAACAAGAAACAGGCCAAGCCGCTGGCGCTCGACTTCAAGTTCGACAGCACCATTGCGTGGAGCGGCTACAACAACTTGTACAGCCGCAGCGACCATATCGTCTTCGCGCGCGCCGGCATTCCCATCGCGTTCTTCTTCACCGGGCTGCACGGCGACTATCATCAGCTGTCCGACGAGCCCGAGTTCATCGACTATCCGCACTTCAACCGGATCACGAACTACATTCGCGATCTCGTGGTGGACGTCGGCAACGGTCCGCGTCCGCGCATCAACGGCACGCGGCCGAGCCGGCCGCCGCGTTCTGTGCAGCCTTGAGGTCTTGAACTGCTCACCACGAAGTACGAAGGGCACGAAGGGTCACGAAGAACCTCTGGGGTTAACGACGGTGCGCCACGCTGATTCCTGCGTGGCGCGCTGTCGTTCCCCCAGGATTTCCTTCGTGCCCTTTCGTGCCCTTCGACCTTCGTGGTAAGCAGTTACCTCATCCGCTCATCGTACCGCAGATTCGCGCACGCGATCATGTTCTGCTGCGCGTGGCCGTTGCGGAACAGCCCCACCTGGTAGCTCGACTGCGCGTTGAGCGACATCGGCAACTTGTGGCGAATCTCGCCGTCGCCGCCCGAGCGCGTGTCGAAGCGCGGCAGCTGGTTGGCGTGCTCCACGGGGATCAGCTTCGAGCCGCAGCGTCCCATCGAGACGCCCCACTCGAGTTCGTCGTTGGGCGTGGTGCTGGAGATCGAGATGTAGACCTCGTACAGGTCCATCCCGCTCTCGCGCAGCGGCTGCATGGTCACCGTGCCTGTGATGCGCCCCGGTTCTCCCCCCGCGTCGCGCGAACCGGTGGTGGACTGGATGGACCGGAACTGGCCCGTCCAGCGGCCCAACATCGGCAGTTCAGGCGTGACGCTCGGATCCTGCGCCTGGGCGGTGGGAGCGAGCAGACAGCCAGCGGCGAGGAATGCGGCGGCCGCGAGACGAAGAGTGCGCATGAGGTCCGTCACCTCGGTTGGGGGGCTAATTGCAAGATGGGGGAGGCAGCGCGGGGGCGCTATGCCCCGGCGTCGGACGACCGGCAATCAATCGTTCCTGCCGGCGGCGATTTGGTGACAGTGATCCGCGGTGGTCGACGCATCATTCGACACACTTGCTGATATGTATCAATTATACATATTGATACATATGAAGACGACCATGATCCTCGATGATACCCTGGTGCGGCGCGCCCTCGAACTCACCGGGCTCCGCGAGAAGACGGCCGTGGTGCACGCGGGACTCGAGGCGCTGATCGCGCGTGAGTCGGCGCGGCGCCTCGCCCGGCTCGGCGGCAGCATGCCGCACCTTGAGCTCCCGCCACGCCGGCGCGAGGGAGTGGAGCACGGAGCGCGGAAGCGTGGTTCTCGTTGACAGCTCTGTCTGGGTGGACCACTTCCGTCGGGCCGATCGCCGCCTGACGGAACTGCTCGACGCGGGCGAGGTGCTCACCCATCCGATGGTAATCGGCGAACTCGCCTGCGGCGCGCTCACCGCGCGCCAAACCACGCTCGCTCTGCTGCATGCCCTGCCGCGCGCCGAGTCGGCGTCGGAGCAGGAAGTGCTCACGCTCATCGAGCGCGCGCGCCTGTTCGGCACGGGACTCGGCATCGTGGACGCGCACCTGCTCGCTTCGATGCTGCTCAGCGACGTGGAGCTGTGGACGCGCGACCGGGCGCTGGCGAAGGCGGCCGCGACGCTTCGCGCAAGCTAACCATCCCCCAGTCGTTCTCTGTCGTTCTCTGTCGTTCTCTGTCGTTACTGTTGTTTCCGTAGTTCCCTGTAGATCCGCACGTTCAGCATCGCCCCCGTCACCCCCGTGTGATCCTCGGCCACGCGCGGTTCGTCGGGGATGCCAAGACGCTTGGCGAGCGCCTGGCCCGTGAGTTCGCGGTAGCCCCGCGACCAGGCCATCGAGGGGATGTCGAGCACGAAGTAGTGGTACATCTCGCGCCACGTGCGCCCCTCGCGGCGCATCAGGTGGTCGAGGAACGCCGCGTCGAACTGCGAGTTGAACGCCGTGAGCAGGACGTGCCGGCCCGCGGCGACGCGCGTGTTGAACGCGACGATCGTGTCCACCGCCTGCTTGGTGGTGAGCGCGCCAAGTTGTTTCCATTTGGCCGCGTCGAAGGCGTTGACCTTGGCCGCGCCCGGCGAGAGGCGTTCCGGATGCTCCGGCATCACGCGCACGAAGAGCGAGTCGAGGACGTTGCCGTCGAGGTCGGTGATGACGAAGCCCGCGTCGATCATCTCGTGGTAGCCGGGGACCAATCCGGTGGTTTCGACGTCGAGATGCGCGAGCAGCCATTTATCGGGTTCAGTGGCTGGCGACGACGTGGTGGGAATGGCGGCGTCCACCGCCTGCACGTAGGCGGGCGGTTCGGCGCTCGCGCGCGCGCTTTCACCGTCGGTGCGTTCGGTGCGGCAGGCAACGAGGGCGATGAGTGGAAGAAGGAGTGAGAGGCGGCTGGTCATGGGTGCGGGGTGCGGAGGGGGTGCGGGGATGCGGAGGCGTGGAAGCGAGTGCGCTTCCTAGTCGGCGTTGCGCGAGGCGAAGGCCAGCTTCATCGCGTGGGTGCGGACGTCCATCGGCCAATGGGCAATCTGTTCGGTGAAGCGGACGCGATCGTCGGCGAAGAGGGCGCGCGTCGCTTCTTCGTAGCCCGGATAGTTGCCGGCGATGGCGTGCATGAAACGATACGCCGCTTCGTGCGCGGCGCGCGTGTTCGCGCGCTGGTCGGCGCCATTGGCGCGGCGCGCTTCGTCCACCAATCGGCGCAGCGCGGCCGACGCGCCGCCCGACTGCTTGTTCAACCATTCCCAGTGTCGCGGGAGCAGCGTGACCTCACGCGGCACCACGCCGAGCTTCGGGCGACCGCGGCCGCGGCGAGTGTCCGCGGGCGCATACCGCCGGCGGATCTCGTCGTCGGTGCCGCGCGTGTCCAGGTCGAGCTGCTGCCCCGTGGTGTCATCGAAGATCAGCACCGGCTGGCCGTCATTCGCGTGCCGCACCGTGACGGCCACCTCGGCGAGCGTCCCGTGGGCGATTCTGGCGTCGTCGAGGAAGGCCGTGTAAGTGGGCGTGGGCTCAGGCATTGGGCATCTATATGAAGTGGTGACACAAATATTATTGTCCGGATATAATGTTTGTCAATAATACCCGGATGTATTTCTCTGTCCCCTGCACCCCACCCTGCTCCCCTCACCCTGCACCCCACTCTGTTCCCTGCTCCCTGCATCTAGTCCGCTATCTTGCCGAGATGCCACTCCGCGTCGCCAAGAAGGAGTTCCTCGCCGCCGTCACCTGCCGCACGCAAGGCTGGTATCTGCAGCACGCAACGGATCAGGCGCCCGGCCTCGGATTGCAGTGGCGCTTCTGGGTCGGGGCGCATGTGCACGACCGCGCGCGCGCCTGGCTCGGCGACGGCGTCATGCTGCGCCGCACGCCGCTCGAGGCGGCGACGGAGGACACGCAGCAGTACGTGGCCGACGCGTCGCAACAGCTGCTCTTCGAAACGACCTTCGTCTGGAATGGGCTCGTCGCGCGCGCCGACGCCATTCGGCGTCATGGCATCGAATGGGACCTGATCGAGATCAAGAGCGGGAAGTTCAAGTCTGACGAGAAGGTGAACGCCGAGTTCGTGGACGATCTCGCGTACACGCGGATGGTCGCCGCCGGCGCCGGTCTGAAGGTGGCGCGGGCGCTGCTGATCCTGATCAACGGCGAGTATCGGCTGAACGGCACCGCCGAGCCGTTCGCGTACGTGGATCTCACCGAGCAGGTGAATGTGCGGGCGGCAGAGTTTTCAGCGATCGCCGATGACGTCTACGCCAAGGTCTCCGCCGACGAGCGTCCCGCACCCGAGATGATCTTCGCCTGCAAGGACTGCGATTGGTTCAAGACCGACTGCGTGGGGCGTGGGATCCCCGATCCGCTCTTCGTGATTCCGCGGATCACCGAGAAGAAGTTCGAGGCGCTCAAGCACTATGAGCGCGTCTCGCGCCTGCCGGCAGATGCCGACCTCACGGATACCCAACGCAAGGTGGTGGAGGTCATCCAGAGCGGCACGCCGCGTGTGAACTCCGGCGGACTCGCCGTGCTCGACAACGTGCAATGGCCCGTGCGCTACCTCGACTTCGAGGCCATCTCAGCGCCGTTCCCGTGGTTCGAAGAGACCGAGCCGTACCAGATGGTGCCGTTCCAGTACTCCCTGCATCAGCAGGACGCGCCGGGCGCGCCGGTGACGCACAAGGAGTACCTCGCGCCGGGCGAGGGTGACTGGCGGCTCTACATGACCGAGCAGCTCCTCTACGATCTCGGGACGAGCGGCTCGATCGTCGTCTACTCCAGCTTCGAGAAGCAGCAGCTCAACGGGCTGGCGAAGCTCTTTCCCGAACTCGCCGACCAGATCAACGCGGTGATCGCTCGGCTCTTCGACCTCGAGGTCATCTTCAAGCACGGGTACCAGCACCCCGGGTTCCTGGGACGCACGTCCATCAAGAAGGTGCTCCCCGTGATGGTCCCCGCGCTCAGCTACAACGCGCTCGTCGTGAACAACGGCGACGACGCGCTCGGCGTGTTCGGCCTGATGCGCGTGAAGGCGCTGGAGGAGGAGTCAGTGCCCGCCAGGCGCGAGCAGCTGCTGCGGTACTGCGAGCTCGACACGCTGGCGATGGTGCGACTGCACGAGGCGACGGCGAAACTGCGCGGGGGCGGCTAAACGCACCGAACCGCAAGGGAATGATGACGGTAGTGGAGCACCCAGGCGCCATAGTGGTCTGGGTGCTTTGCCATTACCGTCACTTGTCACGCGTCACGTGACACGGTACATTTCATGATCAAGAGCTTTCGCGACAGGCGTACGCAGGAACTGTTCTTGCTCAGGTGCTCGCCGGGCGTTCCGGCTGATCTGGCATGGCGTGCGGCCAAGCGCCTCGAGCGTATCGACCGAGCGCATTCAGTCGGCGACCTGCAAAATCCACCTGGGTACCGACTGCATAAGCTGCGAGGCGACCGCGCAGACCAGTACTCCATTGCGGTCAACCGGCAGTGGCGCATCTGCTTTCGCTTCGAAGACGGTGACGCATACGATGTGGAGTTCTGCGACTATCACTAAGAGGACCACTGCTATGAGCATTCCGGCGAGCGGCCGCCCCCAGTACCGCCTGGCGCATCCAGGAGAGCACCTGCGCGAGGACTACATGCCCGACTGCGGGTTCACTGTGGCCTCGTTGGCAGCCGCCCTCGGAGTGTCCCGGCAGTCCATCAATGAACTGATCAACGAGCGCCGCGGTGTGAGCGCCGACATGGCGCTTCGGCTTGGCCGCCTGTTCAGTCAGTCGCCCGAGTTCTGGCTGGATCTGCAGCGGGATGTTGACCTCTGGGACGCCAGGCAGGCCATCAAGGAGGACTTGGCCCGCATCAAGCCGCTGCCGGTGCCGCCGATCCTCACGGAGGAGGAGTTTCGTCGCACGTTCCTGATCCGGGTTAGCGAAAACACGCCTCGCCGGAAGACTGTCAAGCGCCGGACCAAAACCAAGCGGTGACGGGGGCGGGGAGCGAGCCCTACCCCACCATCCCCACAATCTCCGCCCCGTACGCCTCGAGCTTCTTGGCCCCCACGCCGCTGATGCGCCCAAGCTCGGCGAGCGTCCCGGGCCTGATCCGCGCGATCTCATGCAGCGTCGCGTCGTGGAAGATTACGTACGCGGGCACACCGTGTTCGGCGGCCGTCGCCCGCCGCCACTCGCGCAGGCGCTCGAAGATGGGAATGGCCTCGGCCGGCAAATCCGCCACGAACGTCGACGTGGGCTTGGTCTTCTTCACCTTCTCGGCCTTCCGATACTCGCGCAGCGGCACGCGCTGCTCGCCCTTGAGCACGGGGCGCGCCGCGGCGGTGAGCTTGAGCGCGCTGTAGTTGGCGTGGTCCACGACGATCAGCCCCAGCGCGATGGCCTGGCGGATGATCGCGCGCCACTCGTGCGCCGAGCGGTCCTTGCCGATGCCGAAGGTGCTGAGGTCGTGGTGGCGCCAGTGGAGGACCTTCTCGGTGTCGTGCCCCGTCAACACGTCGATCACATGCATCGCGCCGAAGCGCTGGCCCACCCGATAGACGCAGCTGAGCAGCTGCTGCATCGGGATGGTGCCGTCCACGGTGACGGGCGGGGTGAGGCAGGTGTCGCAGTTGCCGCAGGGTGAGCCGCTCTCGCCGAAGTAGGCGAGCAGGCGCATGCGCCGGCAGTCGGAGGTCTCGCAGAAGCCGAGCATCGCGTCGAGCTTGGTGACCTGCACCTTCTTGTACGCTTCGTCGGCCTCGGAACCGTCGATCATCTGCCGGAGTTGCACCACATCCTGCAGGCCGTAGGTCATCCACGCGTTGGCGGGGAGCCCGTCGCGCCCGGCGCGTCCGGTCTCCTGATAGTACCCCTCGATGCTCTTGGGGAGGTCGAGGTGTGCGACGAAGCGCACGTCGGGCTTGTCGATTCCCATACCGAACGCAATGGTGGCGACGACCACCACGCCGTCCTCGCGCTGGAAGCGCTGCTGCGCGCGCGTGCGCGCGGCGGCGCTCATCCCCGCGTGATATGGGAGCGCGGTGATGCCGTGCTCTTCGAGGAAGGCCGCGGTCTCCTCGGTCTTCTTGCGCGACAGGCAGTAGACGATCCCCGACTCGCCCGAATGCTCGGCGCGAATGAAATCGAGGAGTTGCTTGCGCGCGTTGAGCTTCTCGACGACGCGGTAGCGGATGTTGGGGCGGTCGACGCTCGCCGTGAAAACGCGGGCCTTGCCGAGTTGGAGCTTGTCGATGATCTCCGCGCGCGTCTGGCGATCGGCCGTGGCGGTGAGCGCGATGCGCGGAATGCTCGGGAACCGCTCGTGCAGCACCGAGAGCTGAAGGTACTCGGCTCTGAAGTCATGCCCCCACTGCGAGACGCAGTGTGCTTCGTCGATGGCGAAGAGCGCCAGCTTGGATGATTCGAGCAGCTGCAGGCAGCGGTCGGTGAGCAGGCGCTCCGGGGCGACGTAGACTAGGTCCAGTTCACCCGCGCGCACCTGGCGTTCGACGGCAGCGGCCTCGGCGGCGCTGAGCGTCGAGTTCAGGTAGGCCGCGCGCACGCCCAACTCATTCAGCGCCGCCACCTGATCGTGCATCAGGGCGATGAGCGGGGAGACCACGACGCAGACACCCGGGCGCATCAGCGCCGGGATCTGGTAGCAGAGCGACTTGCCGCTCCCCGTGGGCATCAGCACCAGGGCGTCGCCGCCGGCGGCCACGTGCTCGATCACCTCGGCCTGTTGGCCGCGGAAGGCTGGGTAACCGAAGATGGTGGTGAGGAGGGTGCGGGCGTCGGCGGGCATGGGGTGGAGGGAAGCTAGCGGGACGCCCGCCTCCTCGGTGCGTCGCACTGGTATCTGCTACGCGCGCGTCTTGCCCTTCCGCCGCGGCCGCGGTGCCTCCGCCAACTCCTCCCGCACCACACGACGCAAGGTGGCCTCGATCGGCTCGGCCGGCGTCTCGATAAACCTGCGCAACGCCTGATTGATGAGCGTCTGGTAGTTGCCCCCGCCGGCGTCATCTACCCGCTTGATGAACCAGGCGAGGATGTCGTCGTCGATCCGAATGGTGATGCGCGTCTTGCCGGGCGGCACGAAGAGCACCGCGCCGCGCTTGGCGTTTGAGAAGTCGTATTCCTTACGCATGGTGACCGTCCTCATATCGCAGTCGTTCGCGTCGCGTGGCGGTTCGCGCCGAAATGAGCCGCACCGTGTTGCCGCGTTCCGTCCAGACGACGACCAACACCCGCTCGTGAATGTCGCGGCCCAAGGTGACAAACCGGAACTCGCTCGGCTCCTCGTCCGGACGCGTCAGTGCCAGCGGGTCTTCCAGCACCGCCACCGCTTCGGCGAACGCCACGCCGTGCTTCTTGAGATTCAGCACCGCCTTGAGCGGATCCCACTCAATGTCCGTGGACATGATATGTACATTTGTACACAGGCGCAAGCACGCGGCGTCGATGCACGACGCGCCTGCGCGGAACACTGAATTCTCGACGCGGGCACACGATACGTCGCAGCGCCACGGACCCCGTCATCGTTTTATCGCAGTTCGCACCATTCGGGTCCGATATTCCCCGCTTGACTTCCCTCCAGAATTCGCAATACTAGAAGTGCGCGGCGATTTCCCGACTTGACGGGCCGCGCGCGGGGTGAGCCCCGAACACATCCGTCTAAGTCGTGGGGCTGCGGCCCCCGACTGTCAGTCGGGGGCCGCAGCTTTTTGTCATCTCGAGGCACCACCGGCCGCCTGCGCCTCGGCGGCCAGCATGCAGAGGACGGCGAGAGATTCGGCTCGTTGACCCGTCCGCCACGCCGTAGTCCTGCCCACTCCCGGGCAACACGGTGGCCCCGCCGACCGGATGCGATCGCCACGCGCGACCCCGCCCCCGGACCCATGCGCGAGCGAGGCGTGACCACCTCTCGAAAGGACGGTTTCCATGACCACCCCCACCAACAACCAGCAACCCGCGGGCTCCCCCAGCGACCTGCCGCCCCTGCCGCCCGACGCGACGCCATGGCAGAGCGCGGAGTATCGCGACGAGAACGCACGCCTGCTCATCGGCGCGATGCACCGCCAGTGCGACGCGCTGCTCGAGCGGTATCCGGACACCCCCGTGCAAGGATTCGACGTCATCCCGCTGGACCAGGGTCCCGCGGGCGCGATCACGTGCGGCGTGCTGATCACCCTCTGGCGCCAGTCGGAGCTCTGCCGCGGCCAGTGCCCCCACTGCCCCGGCACCGCCCTCGCGCTCGCCGTCGGCGGGACCCCCGAGACCTGGTACGTGACCGGGGTCTGCCCGCTGTGCGGAACCTACGTCTACCGCGAGAACAAGCCGGACGAACTGCTCGACGCGCTCGAACGGTCACTTGAGGGATCGGTATACGCGCTCCCGACGACGGACCAGTTCCTGCTCTCCAACGCGCATCAGCACCTGGCGCTCCTGGCCGCCCTGCGGACACTCGGCGAGAAGCTGCTCCCTCCCGACCATTACGGGCTCGCCGTCGCGACGCCTGACGTGATGCGCCGGTGGCAGAACGCCACGAACGAGCGCATCACGAGCTGGGCGCGTCGCGGGTCGATCATCCACGCGGCAACGGGGGCGCGCGTGGAGAAGACCGATGCGACCTGGACGGCCATGGCCGGCTTTGTGTACGACTACCTGCAGCGCACCGGAACGCTGCCGGAACTCGACCACGCCGGCCCGGACGGACTGCGCTACAGCTTCCCGATGATCAGTCAGGAGTGGGTGCCGAATCGAAAACCGGTCGTTCCGGAGGAGACAATGGTCTCCGAGGACGACGAGGACGACAACCCGCTGCAGCGCGCGGTGGACCGGCTCATCGCCCAGTGGCGTGGCAAGCAGCCCATCGAGACGGCGCTCGCGGACGTGCAGCAGCTCCTCGAAGAGTCCGAGGCGATCCAATCCGACTACGAGGTCCTCGGCGTCTTCCTGAGCCCGCAGGCGATGGCCGAGGCGCTACAGGAGATCGATGATGACACGGTGCGCGAGGCGCTCGAGATCACCAATGGGCGCGTGACACAGGCGCAGCGCATCGAGTTCTTCGAGCAGTACGTGCTCGAGGATCGGCTGCAGGATGCCGACGTGACGCGCGCGTTCGTGCCCATCGTGCTGGAATCGTCGGACGGCGAGTCGCTGCAGCTCGTGGTGGGCATTTCAGGGTACAGCTTCACCATCTTGGAGTACGAGTGGCACGGGCCGTTCGAGGCTGAGTTCGACTTCGCCGAGTGGCTTCGAAAGGAAGGATGGGTGGAGACGGTAGAGGAGTTCCAGCAGATGGGGGCGCGGCGGAAGGCGAAACTGCTGGGGTGATGGCCAAGGCGAAGGGGGCCCCGAGTTGGGGCCCCCTCCCGCGGCCGACGGACCCTCTAGGCCAGCATTGCTTCGAGTTCCTTCGGGAGCTTGCGCGTGTAGGACAGCATACGCAGCCCACCGATGGGGTCGCGCGCAACCGCGCGCAGGACCACTTCGAGCGACGTTGACGGCACTCGCCGCTCCCGCAACAGGCGCGACAGGTATCCCGGTGACACGCCCAGGAGGCTCTCCCATTGGTGGCGCGGCAGATGAAATCGCTCGTCGGTGACCGCAAGAAACGCGACCACCGCCTCGCGCTTCCGGGCCAGATACAGCCGCTCGAGCGCATCGCTGAACTTCTTCTGAACTGCCCCCTTGATGAACACTTCTCCGCACGCACCGCACGCAGGCGCCGTGATGTCCACGTCGAGGACGAGCTCGTCTTCGTCGCGCAGGCTAAATGCGCGTTCCTTGAGGTTCCGCAACTTGAGGGCATTCGCCCGGCATGAGGGACAGCGCACAACGTCGCCCGGTTTCATGGTTCGCATGGACATGGCCTACTCCGTCTCGTCAGGGCTCGCCGGGCTCGATGTCGAAGATCGTGACGCTCGCGATGGTGGTAATTGGTCGTTCCGGTTCGTGATGCGAGATCACCACGACGCCGTCGTCCCCTTCGTTGAGTTTGACATACCATCCCAGGCCATCCCGATAGAGCGCGTACACATCAAACCAGACATCCGTCATCCAGATCGACTCGACAAAGTCCGCGTCCACGATCTCACGGACCGTTTGGCGGACGTACACCTCCGCTTGCGGAATACTGAGGTTCCGCCGCTTCGCGGTTGGCGACTTCGCCCGGGTCAGGCCGATCTCGGACGTGTCTGCGCTCCGCGCCAAGCGCTTCAACCGTCCGAGATCCCATCGGGGATGGTGCGGACAACGTCGTGCACAGGTGCAACCGTACTTGAACATAGTTCAAGGCCTGCGGTTCTTGCAAGGGCGCATGCCGTCGGATTGCGGAGACCCGTTACTCGGCCTTACGAGGCACGATGCGTCAAACTCCCGCATTGTGGCCTTGCTGATCGCTCCGACGTCTCGGAGTACACGCGCTGCGTCGTGGATGGCCGCGGAGGCGGCGCTCCTGTACTTGCCCTTTCTCTTGACCGCCGTCCCAGGTATTGGACTGGTGCGCACATTCACCATGAACCCGAGTCGGTGCAGCAGGCGGACGAGCTTCTCAATCCTGAACTTGTGAAGTCGGCCGCGCCTCAGGTCGGTCAGAACGGAACGGTCAACGCCGAGCACTCTCGCGGCGCGTGCCGCGGTCAGCCGGCGCTTCTGAATGTGCGCCAGCAGCTGATCTAAAAGTTCAGATCGCACGCGCAAGACCGACGCGTTGTCCGGCGGAAATCCCACGTCCTCAAAGACGTTCCACGAGCCTAAGCGGATCTCAAGCGGTTCTTCTGTCTCCAGGGCGTCCTTTCCGATCGTCGAACTGTGCCGGATAGTTCCACGAGTTGGTGAAGTCTTGGTCAAGTGTTTGGGCACTGGATGCACCTCCGTCGGGCGGCAACATAGCTCCGTGCGAGTGCCCAACCATTACCATTTCATTGCCCACCCAACCCAACCATTGTCACCCCCCCCACCCCACCTTCCCTGCATCCATATAGAAGGCCACCCAGATGACCGACACGGCGCCCGACGCCACGCCACGCCCCCTCCAGCGCGACACCTTCCCCGCCCACCGGCTGATGACGGAGCATCCGCCGGTGCTGCACGACCCGAACAAGAAGATCGTGTTCGAGGTGGCGTGCCCGCCGGGGACGACGCACGACGGGGAGATCGGCTATTCGCGCTGGCCGGCGATGGCCCTGCCGGAGGTGATGGACCTAGGCGGCGGCGCCGACGGCATCGCCGCGCGCGTGGAGGTGCGCGAGACCGTATACGACTACCGGCCGGCCACAGGCATCGAGAACGCCGTTCAATGGCACGTGAACTTCGCCGATCCGCGGCTCTTCACGGCCTATGGCACGGGGCTATTCGCGCAGGACGAGATGCAGGTCGCCGAGCATCCCGCGCTGGGGGCGCTGCGTGAGGCGCTGCATGCGCGGCGGTGGCCGACGCTGACGGAGGAGCGCGGGCGGGCGACGCCGGTGCTGGTGGCCGGGGTGGAGCGCCGGTGCATGGTGCAGACCGATGCCAACCAGGGCGAGCTGCGTCCGGCCGGGTTGTACGGGAACAAGTTCATGCTGGCCAAGGGAGAGGCCGTGCGGCGGGCGACGGTGCCGATCGTGCCGCCAACGAAGAGCAATCTCATTGCGATCGCGTCGCTGCGCGGCGGGCGGGGCGTGTACACCGCGGCGGAGATCGCGCACCTGCTGACGACGGCGTACAGCGGGTTCCGCGCGGCGGTGCTGGAGAGCGGCGGCGCGCCGGCGGTGGTGCACACCGGCTTCTGGGGATGCGGCGCGTTCGGGGGGAACCGGGTGCTGATGACGATGCTACAGCTGATCGCGGCGCGGGCGGCGGGGGTGGAGGGGGTGGTGTTTCACACGGTGGCGCCTGACGGGCGGATGGCGCTGGAGGCGGCGGTCAATGCGACGCGAGCAATGGGCGCTGAGGGGACCACATCGGCGAGCGATTTGGTCGAGCGAGTGAAGGGAATGAACCTGCGGTGGGGGGTCTCGAACGGGTCGTGAGAGATACAGGATTTCTCACGGCCCGCTCTGACGCGCGGTCATTCCTCCACGCGACGCGGCGGTGTCACCCCGCGCGCACGGCGCGCAAGCCGGAGGGTACGTTGACGGTCGGAGGCGGTCGGCATGTGGCCAATACCTGACAGCTATTGATACATGTCAAGGTTCTGCCACATTGGGCCTGCGATCGCCAGCAGATCCCCACGCAAAGCCCTGAAAGGGTCGCGGGTTTTCAATCCTTACGGCAAGACAACGATGACGCTTCGCTGATGGGACGTCGTACGTTCCGGCAGCATCGCGATTGAACTCCGCTGGTCTTTCCTTGAAAGCACCGCATGCAACTTCCCCCGAACGGACTCGACGTGTGGTACGTCGATGAAAGCACGGACCGAGACATCTTCGCCATGACTGCTGTCGCCGTGCCGTTTCTTCGGTCGGTAGACGGCGTTTGGACGCTGGTGTGGGAGGAGCAGCTCACCCGCATTCGCGAGTGGCGTCGCGAACTTCGTCGAACCCACGGCATTCCGGCATCGAAGGAGCTGAAGGCGAGCAAGCTCGTGGGCGGGCGTGGCCGTTACCTTGCGGGGTTGCACCAACTGCGGCCGTCTGATGCGGTTGCGGCGTACCGCTGCGCTCTTGCCGGCCTCGGCGTCCTGCAGCAGAGCAGCATCATCTCGGTCGCGGCGCAGGCTGCCACGAACATGTATGGCCATTCGCGGCTTGAGGCCGCACTCATTGCCCTCTTGCAGCGCATGCGAACGGCTGCTGCGCGATCTCATCGCGCCGGGATGGTGTTCTTTGACGAAGGTCACGGCGAGTATCGCACCATCTATCGGAAGGCGCGCGTGCATCTGCCAACGGGTTCAGCGCGAGGCGCGTGGCAAGGTGGGATGCGGACACGGAGTCTGCCACTCGACAACTTCACCAAAGACGCAAACATCAAGCAGTCCGAGCACTGCTTCTTTACACAGGTTGCCGACTTGCTGAGCTTCGCGGTGTTGGCGAAACGCCGCTTCGAACTGGGGGTGCTTAGCGCCGGACAGCAGGCACTGGGCGTCCACACGCTCTATGACGCCGTGCCAGCGCACGTTCTCAACTTGCAAGCGGCCGCCATGCGCGACCCGGTCCGTGGCATCGTGCGGATATGAAAAGCCACCGGACCCTTGCGGGTCCGGTGGAGGGCAAGTGCACTCCGCGGATCAGAGCCCGCGGTCGCAACCTGCAAAAGGAATATAGCCGCACTCGGCAGGCCGATCAATATCATTTCATTGCAGCTGATAGTATACGGCGGCGGTAGAATGGCGCGCGCGGCCGACCATCGCGCACGGCTCGCAGGATGACATTGGGGTCGCGTTCGACCACTTCCAGGAGGCGCCGGGACGGGCCATCGGGAACGCGCGCGCCTTGCTCCCAGGAGCGGATGGTCCCGACACTCACATTCAGGGCCCGCGCAAAGAGCGGCTGCGAGAGGCCGAGGCTTTCGCGAAGCCGTCGAATACGCGCGGCGCGGTAGCGCGGGGGCAGTGCCACCGTGGCCTCGCGCACCGTTCGGCGGTGCCGACGCGCGGGCGCCAAGCGGCCTGCGTCGATGGCCACCGCCTGTTCCGCGCTTTGCAGCAACAGTTTGCCGAGGTCTTGCCGTGCCCTGACGGTCATGCGTCACCCTCCAACTGCTTCACCAGCCCGCGCAGGATCTTCTTGTCCGCCGAGGAAAGGTCGACCCGTTCGTTCTTGGCGTATGCCAACAGGAAGTAGATCCGGCGACGCAGTTCCACGTACAGATACACAACTCTGGCGCCGCCCCGCTTGCCGCGCCCTGGGAGGGGCACGCGCAGTTTGCGGACCCCGCCTGTGTCAGCCACCAACTCACCCGACCGCGGTTCGATCAGGAGTCGCTCCTCAACGCGCCGCATCGCCTCGTCGTCGAGCAGATCCCGACACAGGCGTTCGAAGAGCGGCGTGTAGATGAACTCGAGCGACCGGGCGTCGTCGATGGGTCTCATATAACGTACTACTCAGTAGTATGATTTGCAAGGCGCTGAATTGGGCGCCTGAGCGCCGCGCATTGGAGCAGCGTATGGCGACGCATGTCTTCGAGCGTCACCGTCTCCTTGCGTTACGGAGCAATCGGTTGCGGTCCCCGACCGGCGCCCCTCCCCGACTGTCAGTCGCCGGCCATACTCTATGGATGTCCGGGGCGGCGGTCCGTGGCACCTGCTGTAGCTACCGGCTGAATACTTCCCACTTCGTACGGTCGAAAATGTCCCAGGTCTGATCCTGGGCGGGCCGCTCGGCGGCCCACTCGTTTTCGGCTCATT
>Ga0194120_10005818_pt1 | contig 17860 bp, 14 predicted proteins | sample TA2MahCa65mmetaG_FD_148642 | JGI IMG/M metagenome (GOLD analysis project Ga0194120, IMG submission 148642) | Freshwater microbial communities from Lake Tanganyika, Tanzania - TA2015019 Mahale Deep Cast 65m | ecosystem: Environmental > Aquatic > Freshwater > Lake | place: Tanzania: Lake...
AGTGCTCGAGGAGTGTCTGGGCCGCAAGGCGCAGATGCAGATGCTCCCGCTGCAGCCGGGCGACGTTCCCGACACCGAGGCCGACGTGAGCGATCTGGCGGCCGACGTCGGTTACCGCCCCGTGACGAGCGTGGAGACCGGCGTGCGGAAGTTCGTCGAGTGGTACCGCGAGTACTACCAGGTGTAGCCCGGCGTCGGCGGCGACCGGCTAGCGCCGCTCGCAGACCCGCTCGAAGAGCCGCGCATACTGCTCCGAGATCTCCGCCGGCCTGAACCGGTCCAACGCAGCCGGCGCGATCCCGGGAAACGGAGTCGCCGCCCAGCTCCGGATCGCCCGCGCGAGCGCGGGCGCGGAGATCTCGTCCGCCATCGCGCAGCCCGCGACACCGTCGAGGATCTCCGCGACGCCGCCGATCGCGGGCGTCGCGATCACGCCGATTCCGCACGCCAGCGCCTCGAGCACGACGTTCGGAAGGCCCTCGTAGCGGGACGAGAGCACCAGCGCGTCCGACTCGGCGAAGTGGCGCTGGGGATCCGGCCGGAAGCCGAGCAGGCTCACGGCGTGCTCGAGCCCCAGTCGCGCGATCCGCGCCTCGAGCTCGGTCCGGAGCGGACCGTCGCCGAGGATCGAGACGCGGACGTCGACGTCCCGGAGCAGCGCGATCGCGTCGATCAGCAGATCGAAGCCCTTCGCCGGGGCCAGGCGCCCGGCCGCGACCAGTCGGAGCGGGTCGCCCGGGGCGCGGATTCGCCGCTGCTGCGGAAGCCCGGCGCGGATGCGCTCGAGATCCACCGGGTTGTGGATCACCACGGTCTTCTCGATCGGAAGCCCGTGGCACTCGACCAGATCCCGCTGCATGTACTTCGACTGACACACGACGGCGTCGAAGCGCCGGTAGAGCGAGCGATACGCGAGCCGCCAGAGCGCGCGGTTCGGGAACTCCTTCAGCTGCTCCGAGACGGTGTTCGCCTCGCGGCCGATGAACGCGGTCTTCCGCGGCATGACGGGGCGCAGTGCGGCGATCACGAGGTTCAGGCTACCGAGCGTCGAGAAGACCAGGTCGGGTCGGAGGCGCCAGACCAGGCGAAGCAGCCCGGGAATCGCCTTGCGCACCCGCGTGCAGGCGAGGTCGACGAGCTCGACGCCGGAAGGCACGTCTGCGCGGTAGACGGCGTCGCGCAGGTCGACCACGGCGAGGATGCGGCGGAAGCGCGTCGGATCGAGGTGCCGGAGCAGCGTGACCATGACCCGCTCGGCGCCCCCTCCGCGGAGGGTCGGAACGATGAACAGCACGGTGCGCACGAAATCCGCCTCTTCGGCCGGGTCGAAGTCGCTCGTGGATAGCAGAGTCGAACCTCGCTGAGTACCAGCGCCGGGATCGGCTACTCTGCCCGCGCCCAACGACGCTTCTGAGCTCGAGGAATTCGGCATGACAGGTTCGGGCGGGGGCGGTCCCCGATGGAGCTGATCGGCGACGTCGCGAGAAAGAGCGGCCCGGTGGATCGGCTGCGTCTCGAGGTCGCCAAGACGACCTGCGCGGCGAGCGTCGCCGAGCGCACGGGCCTCTTCCACGTCCCGAAGGTCGTCCGCTTCGACGCCGAGAACGGGGTGCTCGAGACGGCCCGCGTGCACGGCTTCCGGAGCCTGATGCAGCTGGTGCTGGCGCGGGATTCCCGGCTCCCCGCGATCTGCGAGCGCGTCGGCCGCGCGATGGCCCGGGTGCACACTGAAATGCGTCTTCCCGAGGACGCGCGACTGCCGTTCCCCGAGCTGCTCCGCGGCGACCCGGCGGACGAGTGCGTGCTGCACGGCGACCTGAACGGGTCGAACGTCGGCTGGGATCCGGCCACGGATCGGGTCGTGATCCTCGACTGGTCGGCGGCGCCTGCGCTGCGCAGCCCGGCCAGCGTCGGGAGCCGGTACTTCGACCTGCTCTGGTTCGCGCTCTTCTTCTTCCGCTTCCGGCCGCTCGGCGCCATCTCGGGCTGGTCGCCGGAGCTCTGGGCGCGCGCCTTCCTCGCCGGCTACGCGGCGGCGTCGGCGGGCTTCTCGGTCGAGGGGCTGCGCGCCTACCAATCGAGGATCCGCCCCTTCCTGGCCGACGACTACCGGGCGGAGCGCGAGCGTCTCGGCCGGGGTGTCCGGTGGCTTCCCTACCGGGCCTGGCAGTGGCTCGGGCAGCGGCGCTGGGAGAAGTTTCTCGGCGGATTGTCCGATTCGCAGCTCCGCCCCAGAGGCGCGGACGCGAGGGTCGAGAGATGTGCGGCATCGTCGGAGTCCTGAGCGCCGAGGGCGACCGCGTGACGCCCGCCAGTTTCGACGGCTGGCGCGACCGGCTCGCGCACCGCGGGCCGGATCAGGCCGCGACCTTCAGCGATCGCGGGCTCTACCTGGGATTCCGCAGGCTCGCGATCCTCGATCTCTCGCCCGCCGGGCATCAGCCGATGACGACCCGGGACGGCCGCTTCACGATCGTCTTCAACGGCCAGATCTACAACTTCGAGGAGCTTCGCGAGGATCTCGAGGCCAGGGGCGTGCGCTTTCGGAGCCGCTCCGACACGGAGGTTCTGCTCGAGCTCTTCGCGCGCGAGGGGGTCGATTGTCTTTCGCAGCTGAACGGGATGTTCGCGTTCGCGATCTACGACGCGCGCGAGCGGACGCTCGTGCTCGCGCGCGACCGGCTCGGCGTGAAGCCGCTGTTCTACTTCCGCTCGGGCCGCACTCTGGCGTTCGCCTCCGAGCTCGGCGCGATCCGCGACGTTCCGGGATTTCCGAGCGAGCTCGATCCGGTCGCGCTCGGCGCGTACTTCCGCGTCGGCGCGGTTCCCGATTGGACTTGCGTGTATCCGGGGGTGCGCAAGCTCCCGCCCGGGCACTGGATCCGCTTCGAGCTCGACGGGGCCGGTGGCGAGGAGCCGAAGCTCTACTGGGATCTTCCCGCGGTCGCCGAGATCGACGACGGGCGCAGCGAGGAGGCCTGGGTCGACGAGATCGAGGCGCTGCTCTTCGACGCGACGCGGATCCGGCTGCGCGCGGACGTCCCGCTCGGCGTCTTCCTCTCCGGGGGCATCGATTCCGGACTCGTCGCGGCCGCCGCGGCGAAGCAGCGTACTGGCCTCGCGTGCTTCACGGTCGGGTTCGGCGGCGAGGCCGAGGACGAGACTCCGCTTGCCGCGGCGACCGCGCGCAGGCTCGGCGTGCGCATGGAGCGACTCGACGTGGATCTGCGCCGGGGAATGAGCGAGCTCCCCGCCGTGATGGGCCACTTCGACGAGCCGTGCTTCGACACGTCGGCGCTCCCCACCGCGCTGATCTGCGCCGAGGCGCGCAAGCATCTGGTCGTGGTCCTCACCGGAGACGCGGGCGACGAGGTCTTCGGCGGCTACCCGGCCCACGTTCGCGCCTGGCGCTGGCGCCATCTCGACGCCGTGCCGGCTGCGCTGCGCCGCTCCGCCGGCGCGCTGCTCGCCGGTGTCGCGCGGCCCGACACGATTCTGCGTCGGTTCGGCCGGCGTCTGGCGGAGCCGGTGGGGCGCTTCGGGATCGGCGCGACGCTGTACGCGTTCGAGGACTGGCCGCGCGACGTGCTGGTCCCCGCGCTGCGCATGGACGCAGACGAGCTGGTGCGCCGCTACGGCGAGCGACTTCCCGAGTGGCGCGGCGCGAGCCCGATCGACCAGTCGCAGCGCACGGACCTGCGCAGCTACATGCTCGACGACATCCTGGTGAAGGTGGACCGGATGAGCATGCGCCACTCGCTCGAGCTCCGTTCGCCCTTTCTCGACTACCGGATGGTGGAGCTCGGCCTGCGCGTGCCGTCGCGGCTGCGCGCGAAGGACGGCCGGAACAAGCACCTGCTGCGGCGTCTCGCCGCCCGCCACCTTCCGGAAGAGGTCTGCGTCGCTCCGAAGCGGGGCTTCGGAATCCCGCTGCGCTCGTGGCTGCGCGACCCGAAGCTCGCGAGCTCTCTGCGCGCGCTTCTGGCCGAGGGCACGCCGGGCTTCCCGGACCCGTTCCTGCCCGGCGGCGCAAATCGCCTCTGGGAAGCGGCTGCGGCCAATCCAGCGCTCCACACCGCGCTGGTCACGATGCTCTGCTACCGCTGGTGGTGCGCGGCCAGGAGCGCCGGCCCGTGATTCGGGCGGGAGCGCGCGGCCGATCGCGCCCGGACGGCCCGTCTGCTACTCCCACGGAACCCGAGATGACCGACCCACACGAGAAGCAGCTGACATGGACCAGACGCGCACCGCGCTGATCACCGGGATCACCGGTCAGGACGGCTCCTATCTCGCCGAGCTCCTGCTCTCGAAGCGCTACCGCGTGATCGGGATGGTGCGGCGCTCCAGCAGCGAGAACTTCGAGCGCATCAGCCACATGGTCGACCGGCTGGAGCTGCGCCAGGCGGATCTCCTCGATCAGCTCTCGCTCGTGAACCTGGTCCAGGAGGTCGAGCCGGACGAGGTCTACAACCTGGCCGCGCAGTCCTTCGTGCCCACGAGCTTCAGCCAGCCGCTGCTCACCGGCGAGTTCACGGCGCTCGGCGTGACGCGAATGCTGGAAGCGGTCCGGCTGGTGAACCCGAAGATCCGCTTCTACCAGGCCAGCTCGAGCGAGATGTTCGGGCGCGTGCGCGCGACGCCGCAGAACGAGCTCACGCCCTTCCACCCGCGCAGCCCCTACGGGGTCGCGAAGCTCTACGCGCACTGGATCACGGTGAACTACCGCGAGAGCTACGGGATGTACGCGTGCTCGGGAATCCTGTTCAACCACGAGTCGCCGCGCCGCGGTCGGGAGTTCGTGACGCGCAAGATCGCCGAGGGCGCGGCGCGGATCTCGCTGGGCCAGGCGAAGCATCTCGAGCTCGGCAACGTCGACGCGAAGCGCGACTGGGGCTACGCGCCGGAGTACGTCGAGGCGATGTGGCGGATGCTGCAGCAGGACGAGCCGGAGGATTTCGTCGTCGGCACCGGCCGCCACCACACGCCGCGCGAGTTCTGCGAGCTGGCCTTCAATCGCGTCGGGCTCGACTACCGCGACCACGTGCGCACCGACCCGCGACTGCTCAGGCCCGCCGAGGTCGACACGCTGCTCGCGGATCCCTCGAGGGCGCGCGAGCGGCTCGGCTGGGAGGCGCGCACGAGCTTCCGCGAGCTCGTCGAGCTGATGGTCGACGCCGAGCTCGAGCGCGGACGGAAGAGCGCGCTGGCCGCGCGGAGCTAGCCTTGCGCGTGCTGGTCACCGGCGGGGCCGGCTTCATCGGCTCGCACCTCGTTCGCGCCTGCCTCGACGCCGGCGAGGACGTGCGCGTCTTCGACGACATGAGCAGCGGCAAAGCCGAGAACCTCTCCGAGGTCGCAGGCGAGATCGAGCTCGTCCGTGGCAGCGTGGTCGACCTGCCTGCGCTCGAGCGCGCGGCGCTCGGCTGCGAGGTCGTCTACCACCAGGCCGCGATCGCGTCGGTGCCACAAAGCGTCGACGACCCGGTCGGGACCCACGACGTGAACGCGACCGGAACCCTGCACGCGCTCGAGGCCGCCCGCCGAGCCGGCTCCCGCCGCTTCGTCCTGGCCAGCTCCACGGCGGTGTACGGCGACGGTCCGCAGCTGCCGAAACGCGAGGACATGCCCTGCGATCCACGCTCGCCCTACGCGCTGCAGAAGCTCCTCGGCGAGCTGTACTGCGAGCAGTACGCGCGCCTGTTCGGATTCGAGGCCGTCGCGCTGCGCTACTTCAACGTGTTCGGCCCGCGCCAGGACCCGAGCTCGATGTACGCCGGAGTGATTCCCCGCTTCGTCGCTGCGCTGCGCGCCGGCGAGCGACCGCGAATCTTCGGCGACGGTCTGCAGTCACGCGATTTCGTGTACGTCGCCGACGTGGTCGCGGCGAACCGGGCCTGCGCGAACGCACCGGCGGCGCTGGCCGGGAAGACCATCAACGTCGGCCGGGGAGTCCAAACCACGCTGCTAGAGCTCCTGCAGCGGATCGGCGACGCGCTGGGCCGACCCGTTCCGGAGCCGAGCTTCGAGCCCGCGCGGGCCGGCGACGTTCGCGACAGCCAGGCAGACGTGTCGCGTGCCGAGCAGTGGCTGGGCTTTCGCGCGCGCGTGCCGCTGGACGAGGCGCTGCGCGAGACGGTGCGCTGGTACGCGGGGGTGCGGCCCTGATGCGGATCCTGCCGCTGCGCGGTCTGGCCGCGCTCGCCTACCTGATCGGCGTGCTCGTGCTCACGACCCTGCCGGGGCGCGAGGTCTCGGCCTGGGGCGTCTCCGATGCGCTGCTCGACCTGGCCCACGTTCCCCTGTTCGCCGGTCTGACCTTGGTTACCCTCTGGGCGGTCGTCGGGCCGCGAGTGCCGCGCCTCCTGCTCGTCACGGCGTCGCTCATCGCGTTCGCCGCGATCGACGAGGGGCTGCAACTGCTCGTGCCCGGGCGCTTCGCGTCGTTCGGGGACGTCCTGCGGGACGTCGTCGGAGTGGGGATCGGAGCCGCCGTCTTCGAGGGGATGCGGCCGCTCGCCAACGCTCGGAAGAAGGAGTCGCATCCATGAACATCGCCGTCATCGGCACCGGCTACGTCGGGCTCGTCACGGGCGCCGGGTTCTCGGAGTTCGGCATCAACGTGATCTGCGTCGACAAGGACGTCGAGAAGATCGCGCGGCTCGAGCGCGGTGAGCTGCCGATCTTCGAGCCGGGCCTCGACGACATCGTGCAGCGCAACGTCGCGGCGGGACGGCTTCGCTTCACGACCGACGCGCGAAGCGCGGTGCAGCAGTCGCTGGTGATCTTCATCGCCGTGCCGACACCGCCGCAGGAGGACGGAAGCACCGATCTGTCCTACGTCGACGAGGTCGCGCGCACGATCGGCGAGCACCTCGACGGCTACAAGGTCGTGGTCACCAAGAGCACAGTGCCGGTGAAGACGGCCGAGCGGGTGCGGAAAGGGGTGGTCCAGGCGGCGCAAGCCGCGGGCAAGCGCTCGATCCGCTGCTCGGTGGCGTCGAATCCGGAGTTCCTTCGCGAGGGCAGCGCGGTCGAGGACTTCCTTCACCCCGATCGCGTCGTGATCGGAGCCGACGATCCGGAAGCGGTCGCGATCCTGAAGGATCTGTACAAGCCGCTGAACCTGATCGAGGTTCCGTTCGTGATCACCAACGTCGCGACGGCGGAGCTGATCAAGTACGCGAGCAACGCGTTCCTCGCCACGAAGATCAGCTTCATCAACGAGATCTCGGCGCTCTGCGAGGCGGTCGGCGCCGACGTCCACCACGTCTCTCGCGCGATGGGCCTCGACGGGCGCATCGGTCGCAAGTTCCTGCACCCCGGTCCCGGCTACGGCGGCTCGTGCTTCCCGAAGGACACGCTCTCGCTGGTCCAGTTCAGCCGCGAGTTCGGCGTCGAGCAGCGCATCGTGGCGGCGACCGTGGCCGCGAACGACGCGCAGCGCGAGCGGATGATCTCGAAGGTCGAGAAGATGATCGGGCCGGTTCGGGGCAAGACGATCGGCGCGCTCGGGCTCTCCTTCAAGCCGAACACCGACGACGTGCGCGAGTCCCCGGCGATCTGGGTGATCCGCGAGCTGCAGAAGCTCGGCGCGCGGATCCGCTGCTACGACCCCGAGGCGATGAAGACCGCCTCTCGCGAGCTCTCCGACGTCGACTTCTGCGAGGACGCGTACGACACGGCGAAGGGGAGCGACGCGCTGCTCTTCCTGACCGAGTGGAACGAGTTTCGCAAGCTCGATCTCGTGCGTTTGAAGGAGCTGCTTCGCGATCCGGTCGTGATCGACATGCGAAACGTCTGCGAGCCGGCCGAGATGGCGCAGATGGGCTTTCGTTACACCGGAGTGGGGCGATAGCCCGGACCCCTGAAATCCATCCTGTCGTGCTCGCGGGCGGCGCGGGAACCCGCTTCTGGCCCGCGAGTCGACGCGCGCTGCCCAAGCCGTTCGTCAACCTGGTCGGGACGCGCACGCTGCTCGGTGACACCCTGGAGCGACTGCGCCTGGTCGCGCCGGCGCGGCGCACGACCGTCGTCTCGTCCGCATCGCTCGCGCGCCCCACGCGTTCGGCGCTGCGCGGCCATCGGGGCGCGCGACTCCTGCTCGAGCCTCTGGCGCGCAACACCGCCGCGGCGATCGCCTGGGCCGCAGCGGACGCGCTCGGGCGCGGCCACGACGGGGTGATCGGAGTGTTTCCCGCGGACCACTGGATCGCGAAGCCCACCGCGTTCGCGGCGTGCGTGCGGCGGGCGGCGCGCGTCGCCGCGGACGGCGAGTGCCTCGTGCTCCTGGGCATCGAGCCCACGCGGCCCGACCCGGCCTACGGCTATCTGCGCGTGCCCCGGCGCGCGGATGCCGGCGGGGGTCTCGCGGTCGAGCGCTTCGTCGAGAAGCCGAGCCGCGCGCGCGCCCGGAGCCTTCTCGCGAGCGGTCGCTACCTGTGGAACTCCGGCGCGCTGCTCGCCCGTCCGGAGCGGATCCTGACCGAGACGCGTGAGCAGGCCCCCGAGGTCTGGGATGCGCTCGGGCCGGCACTTTCGCGCATGGCCGAGGGGAGGGCGGTGTCCCGTACCCGGCTCTCGCGCGCCTGGGCTCGCGTCACGCCGCTCTCCTTCGATTTCGCGGTCCTGGAGCGCAGTCGCCGCGTCCGGGCGGTGCGCGGGGGCTTCGCCTGGTCCGACCTCGGCAGCTGGGACGCGCTCGGTGAGCACCTGTCTCCGTACGAGGGCAACCATGTACACTGCTCCCCCGAGCCGCTTCTGCTCGGGGCGACGCGCAATGTCGTGTGGAGCTCCGCCGATAGGCAGGTGGTGCTGATCGGCGTGCGTGATCTGCTTGTGATCCAGACCACCGACGCACTGCTCGTCTGCGCTAAAGATCGGGCGCAGGACGTTCGAGAGGTCGTCGGAGCGCTCGCCCGAAGACATCGTGAAGAACTCCTGTAGGAGTTCCGTCCACCAGCCAGCACGCACCGAGGCACACGGAAATGAAGGAACGCAACGAAGCTCTCCGCGGGATTCCGCTCTTCCGCAATCTCGACGAGAAGGATCTCGCCGACATCGCGGGACTGCTGATCGACCGGAAGTTCCCGCGCGACGCCGTCATATTAGAGGACGGTTCGCTCGGCGACTACATGTACCTGATCCAGGAAGGTCAGGTGAAGGTCACGAAGATGTCCGAGGACGGCCGCGAGAAGATCCTCGAGATGCTCGGGCCCGGCGACTTCTTCGGCGAGATGGCGCTGCTCGACCGCGAGCCGCGTTCGGCCTCGGTCAAGACCACGACCGCGTGCGTGCTCCTCGCGCTCTCGCGGATGGATTTCCTCGGGCTCCTGAAGCAGGACCACGAGCTCACGCTCGAGCTGCTCCGCGAGCTCGCCCGCCGCATCCGCGAGACCGACGAGCAGATCCGCGGCCTCTCCTTCGAACGGGTCGAGAGTCGCGCCCGGCGGCTTCTGGCGCGGCTGGCCAAGGAGAAGGTACCTGAGCGCGCGGACCGGATGGCGACCTCGCCGATCACGCATCAGCAGCTCGCGGACCTCGTCGGCACGAGCCGCGAGACGATCACGCGAATCGTGAAGGACCTGAAGGACGAGGGCTGGCTCGAGCAGGAAGGCAAGCGCTATCTCGTCCCCATGGCCGACACCGACGCCGCCGAACGGGCCTGAACTCCGACCGCGCCGTGTGCTAGCTCTTCCGGATCGAATACGCGCCCGGAGGTCCTCGAAGATGCGAGTTGCGGCGATCGTTTCCTGCCTCCTGCTCTGCTTCGCGCTGGGCTGCACCTCCAAGGAGGCCCGCATCGCCGAGCAGCGCCAGATGGCGAGCGAGTTCTTCGACAAGAAGGAATGGAGCGAGGCGAAGATCGCCTACTTGAATCTGCTCCAGCTCGCGCCGAACGACGCAGAGGCCCACTACAAGATGGCCGAGACCCTCTGGGCGCTGCAGGAGTTCGGCGAGTCGCTCTGGCAGTACAAAGAAGCGTCGCGCCTGGCCCCCGAAAACGTCGAGTGGCGGATGAAGCTCGCGCAGGTGCTCTTCGCCGCGCGCGACTACGACACCGCGCTCGAGCAGGTCTCGACGATCCTCGAGAAGGAGCCGAAGAACATCGATGCGCTGCTGCTGCGCGGCGCGCTGAAGTCGGTGAAGGGCGATTTCGACGGACTGCTCGAGGACCTCGACGTCGCGCTGGAGATCGACCCCGACCACCCCGATACGCTCGCGCTGCGCGCGCAGGCGCTGGGGCGCAAGGGCGACATCGCGGGAGCGGAAGAGGCGCTTCGCAAGCTCGTGACGGTGAAGCCGTCGGCGTCGAACCACCTCTCGGTGGCGCGCTTCCTCTCGATCGTCGGCAAGGAGGACGAGGCGCTCGCCGAGCTGAACTCTGCGATCGAGGCGGCGGAGACCTCGGACGAGAAGACCCAGGCGCGCCTGTTCCTGACCAACTTCTACATCAATCAGGGACAGAACGACAAAGCCGAGGAGACGTTGCTGCAGGCGCGAGCCGACGCGCCGAAGGACGCGAACGTGCTGCTCACGCTCGCGCGCTTCTACTACTCGACGAACAAGAGCGAGCAGGCGGAGGCGATGCTCGAGGAGAGCGTGAAGATGCAGCCCGGCCTGGCCGAGCCGCTTCTGGTTCTAGCCGACTACCATCGGCGAGCCGGCAACCTCGAACAAGCGCTCGCCGACGTCGACCGTGCGCTCGAAGCCGAGCCGAAGAGCGAGGCCGCGCGGCTGCGAAAGGCCGAGCTGATCGTCGATCAGAAGGGCGAGAACGCCCAGCCGACGCCGGAGTCCTGGGAGATCGTGCGCGCGGTCCTGAAAGAGAATCCGAAGAGCGTGCTCGGGCTCTTCACCGAGGGAAAGTTCTACCTGCTGGAGAAGAAACTCGCCGAGGCGTCGACCAGCCTGCGGCGCGTCATCGACCAGCAGCCCAGCGCGGCTGCCCACGTTCTGCTCGGCACCGCCTACCTGGCGCAGAAGCAGCAGGACCTCGCGCGAAGCGAGTTCCAGCAGGCGCTCCAGCTCGACGCGCAGTACATGCCGGCGCGAAGTCAGCTCTCCGCGCTCTACCTGACCGCGGGCGAGGACGAGAGCGCCGCGCGCGAGGCGAAGCTCGTGGTGGAGCAGAATCCCAAGGATCTGCGCATCCGCCTGATCCTGGTCGAGGCGTTGACCCGCTTGAAGCGGATCCACGAGGCGCGCGAGGTCCTGGGACCGATCGAGGTCAGCAGCGACCTGCCGGCGCCGATCCGACTCAAGATCGCGGAGTTCTACCGCCGCACGCGCGACACGAAGGCCGCGGCGCCGATCCTCGAGGCGCTGATCGCCGAGAATCCGAACGACCCGGCGGCGATGGCCGAGCTGATCCAGGCCGACATGGACGAGCGCAACTACGAGGCCGCGATGACCAAGATCAATGGGTTCATCGCCGCGCAGCCCGACAACGTCCCGCTCTACGAGATGCGCGCCAAGATCCGCCTCTCCTCGCCGGGCGGCGACAAGCCCGAGGGAATCGAGCTGGCTCTTTCGGACCTGAAGCTCGCGATCGAGAAGGCGCCGAATCGGGTCGAGCCGGTGGTCACGCTCGCCAAGCTCTACCGGACGCTCTGGCAGCGCGATGGCAGCCATCTCGACGACGCGATCGCGACGTACAAGAAAGCGCGCGAGATCGATCCGCAGAACGCGCTGGTGGCGCTGGAGCTCGCGTCGCTCTCGGAGTCGGCCGGGCGCAAGGACGAGGCCAAGGAGAACTACGAGGTCGTGCTTCGCCTCGACCAGGACCAGCCCGGTGCGAAGAACAACCTGGCCTGGCTGCTCGCCGACGACGACCAGGCCACTCCGGCCGAGCTCGACCGCGCGCTACAGCTGGCGCAGGACGCGAAGAACGCGATGCCCAACGACCCGAGCATCGCCGATACGCTGGGCTGGGTGATGTACAAGAAAGGCATCCCCTCGGCCGCGATCGCGCTGTTCCGGGAGTCGATCGACGGCTACCCCAGCGGCCACCCGCTTCGGGGCACGGTCCGGTTCCACCTCGCCTCGGCGTACGAGAAGAACGGCGAGCGCGACCGCGCCGTCGAGGAGCTCAAGCGCGCCCTCGAAGAGAGCTCGAACTTCGCCGAGCGCGACGCCGCGGAGAAGCTCCTGAAGCAGCTCCAAGCCGGCTGAACCGGCACCGGATTCCTGCCTAAAGGCTCGCGTAGGCGCTGCCGATGCGCGTCGAGGAAAGGGGAATCCATGTCCTCGCTGCGCTCCATCGTGCTGGCCGTCGTCCTGGTTCTGCCGGGTCTCTGCGTCGCGCAGGGGCAGGGAACGGGCGTGACACCCGACGGCAAGAAGGGACAGATCTACAAGGTCCAGAAGGGCGACACGCTCTGGGCCATCTCGCAGACCTACCTCGGCACTCCCTGGATCTGGCCGTCGGTCTGGAAGGAGAACGAGGCGGAGATCGCCAATCCGCACCGGATCTACCCCGGCGAGCTGATCTGGATCTCCGAGGGCATGATGCGCAAGCTCACCCCCGAGGAGGCCGCCCGGCTGGCCGCGGCGGGCCTCGCCCCCGAGGCGCAGGCGGAGCTGCCCGCGGCGCCGGCTCCCGAGGCGCCTGCGCCCGAAGCCCGCAAGATCGTCGAGCCCTCCGAAGAGCCGGACCCGTTCGCGTCGCTCGACGGAACGCAGGTGACCGACGACTTCAAGCTCGCGATCCCGACGCTGCAGGGCCTGAGCTTCGTCACGGACGACGCGCTGAAGACCAGCGGCGCGCTGATGGGCAATCACGAGGAGAACTACTGGATCGTCCAGGGCCAGCGCTCGATCGCCAGTGTCGGCGAGGGCCAGGCCCACGTCGGCGACGCCTACACGGTCTTCCGCATCCGCCGCGAGCTGCGCCATCCCGAGACCGGGGAGCGCCTGGGCTACTTCGTGCAGGTGCTCGGAAAGGCCGAGGTCACGGAGCTTCTGCCCGAGACCTCGTGGATGCGCATCACCGAGTCGTGGGCGGAGATGGAGCCCGGGGACCGCGTGATGCCCTTCGTCGAGGAGCCCGACGCGATCACCGAGGTGCACGTCGACCAGGCGGTGCGGGGCGAGATCGTCGCCTTCGAGCCCTACCGGCTCCGCGTCGGCGACCGCGACTTCGTGATCCTCGATCAGGGTACGCGAAGCGGTGTCGTGCCGGGGCGACGGCTCGTCGTGTTCCGCGCCGGACGACCGGCCCGCGATCCGCTCTCGTCGGAGATGATGATGGTGCCGGACGACGTCGTGGGCGAGGTCTTCGTGGTGAAGTCGAACGAGAAGACCGCGCTCGCGCTCGTGACGCGTTCGGACCGCGAGCTGGTCGTCGGCGACAGCTTCCGCAACCGACCCTGAGCCGCGACGAGTCCCGCATCGGACGGATTCGGCTACGCTGCGGCAGTGGTCTTCCGCGCGATGCTCTTCGTTCCGGGCGACAGCGAGCGCAAGCTCGCCAAGGGTGACGACTGCGGCGCGGACGCACTGATCCTGGATCTCGAGGACGCCGTCGCCGCCGAGCGGCGCCCGCACGCGCGCGGTCTGGTCCGCGAGTACCTCGGCGCGCGCATGAGTCCGCGCAGGCCTGCGATCTTCGTTCGGATCAATCCGCTCGACTCGGCCGAGGCGCTCGCGGATCTGGCCGCCGTCGTGCCAGGCGCGCCCGACGGAATCGTCGTGCCGAAGACCGGCTCGGCCGCCGACGTGGTCCGGCTCGATCACTACCTCTCCGCGCTCGAGGCGCGCGACGGCGTAGCGCCGGGCACGACGCGAATCCTGCCGGTCGCGACCGAGACCGCGGGCTCGCTGTTCCAGCTGGGCAGCTACACGGGAGCGAGCCCACGCCTGCACGGGCTCACCTGGGGCGCCGAAGACCTTCCGGCCGCGCTAGGAGCCACCACCAATCGCGGTCCGGACGGCGAGCTCGCGTTCGTCTACCAGCTCGCGCGCGCTCTCTGCCTGGCCGCCGCGGTCGCGGCCGGCGTGCAGCCGCTCGACACGGTCCACCCGGATTTCCGCGACCTGGCGGGCCTGGAGGCGAGCGCGGCGCGCGCGCGACAGGACGGCTTCACCGGCAAGCTCGCGATCCACCCCGACCAGGTGCCGATCATCCAGCGCGGCTTCACGCCGACCGCGGAGGAGCTCGCGCACGCGCGCCGCGTGGTCGCGGCGTTCGAGGCCGCTCCACGAGCCGGCACGGTGGCGCTGGACGGCCGGATGCTCGACCGCCCGCACCTCTTGCAGGCGCAGCGCATCCTCGCCAGGTCCGGCGCGAGCTAGCCCGCGCTGCCCGGCTCGGCGGCCTGCTCGGAGAGCTCCACCGTCGTCGCGAAGAGCGTCCCCTCGCCGGCGGCGCCAGACGAGAGCCTGCAACTCGCGGCATCGACGCTGCCGGCGCCGAGCACGTCGGAGAGCACCGAGCGAAGCGCCTCGAGCTCCTCCTCGCCGCCGCGCACCTCGAGCCGCGCCACCGGCCAGCGCAGGCTCTTCTTCGCGCTCGTCTTCGCGCCGCGGATCGCGGCCGAGACCTCGCGCGCGGCGTCGTAGGCGCGTCCTGCGTTCGCAAGCGCGATTCCGCCGAACTCCTGCGCCGAGGGCCAGGCGCTGGTGTGGATCGAGCGCTCGCGCCCGGGGCCGGCGAAGCGCCAGGACCAGACCTCCTCGGTGACGTAGGGCATGACCGGCGCGAAGAGGCGCAGGAACACGCGCAGCGCGAGCTCGAGCGTCGCGAGCGCCGAGTCCCTTCCTGCGGACGGCGCTTCGGCGTAGGCGCGGACCTTCACGATCTCGAGGTAGTTGTCGCAGAAGTCCCAGAACGTCTCTTCGCAGGCCTGCAGCGCGGGCGCGAACTCGAACTCCTCGTAGGCGCGCGTGGCGCGCTCGACGAGCGCGGCGAGCTTCGCGGCGAAGGCGACGTCGAGCGGGTGCGAGATTCGCGAGGCGGCAAGCGTTCCGCCGCTGGCGCTCACGCGCTCGAGCTGCAGCAGCACGAACCGGCCCGCGTTGGCGAGCTTGGTCGCGAGCCTGCGACCGAGCTTCATCACCTGCTCGTCCAGGGCGGTGTCGACGCCGAGCCGCGCGCGCGCGGCCCAGTAGCGCACGGCGTCGACGGAGTGGGTCTCGAAGAGGCCCATCGGCGTCACCACGTTGCCCTTCGACTTCGACATCTTCTTGCGGTCGGGGTCGAGGATCCAGCCCGAGACGACGACGTTCTTCCAGGGGATCTTCCGCTCGTGCATCCAGGCCTTCACGATGGTGTAGAAGGCCCAGGTGCGGATGATCTCGTGCGACTGCGGCCGCATGTCCATCGGGAAGAGCTTCGCGTGGCGCTCCGGATCGAGCGGCCAGCGGCTCACGATCTGCGGCGTGAGCGACGAGGTGGCCCAGGTGTCCATCACGTCCGGGTCGCCCGCGAACCCGCCCGGCTGGTCGCGCTGCGCGTCCCGATAGCCCGGCGGAGTCGCCGACATCGGATCGACCGGCAGGCTCCCAGGCGCGGCGAAGATCGGCCGCTCGTAGTCGGGAGCGCCGTCGGCGCCGAGCGGATACCAGACAGGGAACGGCACGCCCGAGTAGCGCTGCCGGCTCACGCACCAGTCCTGGTTCAGCCCCTGCACCCAGTTCTCGTAGCGCGCGCGCATGTAGCCGGGCCGCCACTCGATCTTGCGCCCCTGCTCGAGCAACACCTCTTTGTGTTGAAGCAGCCGGATGAACCACTGCCGAGTGGGCACGAACTCGAGCGGTCGCGAGCCGCGCTCGTAGTACTTCACCGCATGCGTGATCGGCCGCGGCTCGCCGGCCAGCGCTCCCGCGGCGCGCAAGAGCTCCACGCTCGCGGCCTGCGCCTGCTTCACGGTCTTGCCCTCGAGGGCGGACCAGGCCTGGCGCGCCGCGGCGGGATCGGCGCTCTCGAACGGCGCCTCGCCGAACTTCGCCGCGCGCATCCGCCCGTCGCTGCCGATCAGCTGGCGCAGCGGCAGGTCGCGGCCCTTCCAGAACTCGACGTCCGCCTGATCGCCGAACGTGCAGACCATCAGGATTCCGGTGCCTTTCTCGGGGTCGGCGTGCTCGGAGGCCAGGATCGGCACGAGCGCGTGGAAGAGCGGCGTGCGCGCGCGCCTGCCGAAGTACGCCTGGTAGCGGGCGTCCGAGGGATGGGCGACCACCGCGACGCAGGCGCCGAGCAGCTCCGGCCGCGTGGTCGAGATCGTGAACTCGCCGCCGCCCTCGACCGCGAAGCGCAGGTCGTGGTACGCGCCGGGCATCTCGCGATCCTCGACCTCGGCCTGGGCTACCGCCGTGCGGTCGTCGACGTCCCACGTCGTTGGCGCGTACTTCTGGTACACCTCGCCGCGCGCGACCAGATCCAGGAACGAGAGCTGCGAGGCGCGCCGGCAGTGCTCGTCGATGGTCGCGTACTGGGAGGTCCAATCGACCGAGAGGCCGATGCGCCGCCACACCTCCTCGAACGCGCGCTCGTCCTCGGCGGTGATCTGCGCGCAGGCCTCGATGAAGTTGCGCCGCGAGACCTCCTCGAGCGGCGCGTCCTTCGCGCGCTCGCGCGTGGGCTTCCAGGTCGGATCGTAGGCCTTGCGCGGATCCGGCCGGATTCCGAACACGTTCTGCACCCGCCGCTCGGTCGCCAGGCCGTTGTCGTCCCAGCCGATCGGGTAGCAGATGTTCTTCCCGTTCATGCGCTGCTGCCGGACGATCACGTCGGCCTGCGTGAAGCTGAACGCGTGCCCGATGTGAAGCGAGCCCGAGACGGTGAGCGGGGGCGTGTCGACCGCGAAGGTCTCGGCTCGACTTCGGCTCGGGTCGTAGCGGTAGAGCCCGTCGCGCTCCCAGCGGTCGGCCCACTCGCGTTCGGCTCTGGCGGCGTCGTAGCTCTGCGGAATCTCGCGCATCTCGTCCTCTGCGGGTCTCACCAGAGCACCCAGCTGCCGGTCGTGCGCACGTAGACGGCCAGAGCTGCGTTGCTGATGGCGTGGGCCGAGACGCATGATACGAGGTCGCCGCGCGCGATCCAGAGCCCGCACATCAGCAGGCCGTAGACCCCCGCCGCGAGCCACTCCGACGGTGCGTGTCCGGACGCGAACGCGGCGCTCGAGACCCCGAGCGCAAGCCAGCTCCACTGGCCGGGCGCGATCGAGGCGAGCGAGTCGCGATCGAACGCGTGGCCGAGCGCGGCGCCCGCGCGCCGTGCGCGCTCGACGAGCAGCACCAGCCCGAATACGTAGCCCCGCAGCAGCGGCTCCTCGATCAGCGGCGGAAGCGCCGTCGCGACGAGCGCGCGCGCCAGCCACGCGGAGTCGCTCCAGGGCGCGGCCACCTCGGGCGCGAACGGCGCGGCGAGCGCGATCCACACTGCGGTGCCGACGAGGCCGACCACGCCGCCGAGAGCGAGCGAGCCGCCGAGCGGCTTCGGCCCGCGCAGCGGAAGCCAGAAGCGCATGCCCCAGACCAGTGCCGCGCCGACCACGAGCGCGCGCGCGCCGTAGAGCTGGAGCGGCTCGGAGCGCACGTCGAAGACCGATCCGAGCCCCACGTAACACAGGTAGGGAAGCGCGTAGGGCAGCAGCAGCGCGCGTGGGGAATCGGCCGGCGAGGGTGACATGCGCCGGCTACTCTAGCCGTCATCACCCCGCGCGGTCCCGCGGAGAGTCCGTGGACGAAGAAGTCGCGGCGCGCGTCGAGCTCGCCTGTCTACCCGGATTGCGCCGGGCGCAGGCCCAGCGTCTGATCGAAGTTTTCGGCACGGCCGCGGCCGTGCTCGGCGCCGATGCGAAGGCGCGCGGCGTTCGGCTCTCGCCCGCGCTCGCCGCAGCCATCGAGCGGGCGCGCTCGG
>Ga0194120_10005822_pt1 | contig 17854 bp, 18 predicted proteins | sample TA2MahCa65mmetaG_FD_148642 | JGI IMG/M metagenome (GOLD analysis project Ga0194120, IMG submission 148642) | Freshwater microbial communities from Lake Tanganyika, Tanzania - TA2015019 Mahale Deep Cast 65m | ecosystem: Environmental > Aquatic > Freshwater > Lake | place: Tanzania: Lake...
TCTTTATGACTAGCTATTAGGAGCTTTGGGCAGCCAGTTAATCATAGGATTATCAACTCAGCATTTCATGCCAGCCTGATCATCAGGACTGAGCCTAATAACGGGTAGTTAATTAAAATCCTCATTTGAACCACTGTTATAGGTAGTAACTTGAAGATGTCTGGTTATAGCGCGCCGAATATATTTGATCGTCAATTACTAAGACGGCGACTACAGAGACTTAAACATCTCGAGATTCCCGATTTCTTGCTATTTAGAACAGCGGAAGATTTAACAGATAGATTACTGACAATAAAACGATCATTTAAACGATCTCTTGATCTTAGTCTCTTCGTTAAAAGTTATTCAGTGGCGGTATGTGCTTCCGGGCGCAACATGCCGATTACTGCAAATCTTATAAGCGGCGACGTTATTGCAGATGAAGAAAAACTCCCTTTTAAAACAGGCGCCTTTGATCTGATTGTGAGCGGTTTATCTTTGCAATGGACAAATGATCTTCCAGGCTCTCTAAAACAAATCAGGCAATTACTCAGTCCAGATGGATTTTTCATTGCTTGCTTAACTGGAGGCTCAAGTCTTATTGAATTGCGAACGGTTTTTGCCCAAGCTGAAGAAGAAATTACTGGTGGCGTAAGTCCTAGAGTATTTCCTTTTGTTGAAATTAAGGATGTCGGTCATTTACTTCAGCGCGCAGGTTTCGCCTTGCCTGTCGCAGATGTTGATAGTTTTACGATACGTTACGATTCATTGTTAGATTTAATAATAGATCTAAAAAAAATGGGTGCAGGAAATATCTTGTCACAAAGATCTCGAAAGCCTATGCGGCGCGACATTCTACAGCGAGCATCAGAGATTTATGCCGAAAAATTTTCAGATACAGATGGTCGTATTCGTGTAAGTTTTGAAATTATATGGTTGGCGGGATGGGCTCCCCATGAAAGTCAGCAGCAACCCGTAAAGCCGGGCTCAGGTCAGTTTTCCCTGGAAAAATCAATAAATAGACGAGGAAAATAAATTAACCACTCATTGCTCAATTAACTATTATATTTATTGTAATTTCTTTAACGACTTCAGTTTCCCAAGATCTTTTATAAAAAAATTGTAGAACTGATCTTCCAGATTTTTGGGCTGATAGACGCCATTTGTGTATGCCAGGACTACCCGGCATTGTATTATTCTTTTTAAAACCCAAATCATGAATTGTAATAATATTACGTGTAAATGCGCTTGATGGGTGAATGATCCATTGATAACCAGTTGAGGGGTTTTCTTCCAAACTTATAATTTGACTGGCCCCTTTTCTAAGGGCAAGATCTTGTGCAGAACAAGCAGGAGAAATAACTAAAAAAAATAGCAATGATAATAAAATTCTATTTTGCATATTAAGATATCCAATCATGATTTAGTTTTAGCAGATATATATTGAGCCGCCTTTTTTGCCCCATTTTCAAGATTTATTTCTTTAGATAATTTTTGGGCTCTATGCTGGTATGACAGATCATTTAAAATGATATGCATTTTCTTAGCAAGATCATTTATAACAATATCTTTTACAGTTATTTTAAGAGCTATGCCTAACCTACATAATCTTTCAGCATTATCAAATTGGTCTCCGAGAAATGGAATAACAATTTGCGGAACTCCTGCCTTTAGGGCTTGGCCGGTAGTGCCAATTCCACCATGGTGAACAATTAGACAGCATCGAGGAAAAATTAAAGAATGTCTTATATAATTACAAATAAAGACATTTTCTAGAGATTCTTTTTTTAAGATTTCAGCGTCAGTTTCACTTACAAGCAATATAGCTCGACGGGATAATTTAGCAGCGGCTAATGCAAATAATTTATAATGCGATAGCGCTCCATGAGATACAAAACTACCAAGTGTAAAGATTATTGGCCGATCGCCACACTTAACGAATTGCTCTAAATCCTCTGGAAGCTGACTGCTTTGAAGATATGTATCATAAAAGCTATGACCGGCATAAAATATCTTGTCATTTTTTTTTGCTGTATTCAGAAGTAAAGATGGACTAAATAATGCAATATGATGACTACGATCTTTATCGCCCAGAAAAAGGTTTAACCCCTTTGATTTAGGTAAGGCTCGGCAGCTTCTTAATTTTCTTAGTGGCTGAGCCCAAATCGACGCCATAAAGCCAAGCAGACCTATGAGCAGTTGATTATAGGCAATGCTAAATTTCCAGCTTGGATCGTCGATAAAAGGTACAATTGATCCTTTTGGTGGATCTAGGGGCGAATAGATCATTAGAGGCGATAGAAGAATTGTAAAAGAGATTTTTTTCAGCTTTTCAGCGACAGGACGAGCAGCAAAGCTTATACTATGGGATATTATGGCTGCAGCATCTTCACATATTGGTAAGAGGTCATCATAAGTTTCATTTAGGTAAGGAAATATAACCTTTTCAAATAAGAACCGATCGTTTTTTTCCATAGAGTGAGCTAAATCTGCAAGATCCAATCCCAAGCGCTCTTTTAAATCTGTTATATCGGGTTTAATTGGAAAAAACTCTATATTCTCTGATCTGATGTATTCCCTATAAGTCTCGCTTGTTGCAAGGATTGGTCTATAGCCTTCCTCAGAGAGCGCGTGTGCTAAGGCTATGAATGGATTGAGATCCCCCAGAGAGCCAATTGTAATGAGAATAATTTTTTGAGTCATTGTTTTTTATATGGTTTTAATTTTGCTAGATGATAGCGAAGGCCACAAAATTTTGTTAAATTCAAGAGAGCCTAGAAAATTGCTAAGGTATTTAATGACAAGCGCTCCTCCTCTGTCCAATTCATCGCTGTATAAACCGTCATTGGCTGGTCTCTCGCGCCGCCAGATCGCCTCTGCATTATTACAGCATGGAATAGCTGAACGCGAGATCAGAATGCGCGTTAATCAGCTCTGGCACTGGATCTATTATCGGGGCGTCACTGACTTTAATGGGATGTTAAATATATCTAAAACGCTACGTCACTCGCTAAGCGAAGCTTATGATTTAAAATTACCAGAGATTGTAGAGGAAAAAATTTCGACAGACGGAACGCGCAAGTGGTTGCTCAGATTACAGCCCACAGACAACCAAGATAAGGGAGCAGAAATTGAGTGCGTCTATATTCCCGAAAGCGATAGAGGTACCTTGTGTGTATCCTCCCAAGTTGGCTGTACTTTAACATGCAGTTTCTGTCACACAGGCACGCAAAAGCTTGTTAGAAATCTAAGTACGACAGAAATTGTTGGACAGCTGCTTATAGCCAGACAAAGATTAGGTGATTTTCCAGAAGGCATACGACCAGACGATGGCATGGTGCCTGTCGGCGAAGGCGTTAGAGCAATCTCCAATGTTGTTTTCATGGGCATGGGAGAGCCCCTGTATAATTTAAGTAATGTTTCCGAAGCTGTGGATATAATGGCAGATGGAGAAGGATTATCTCTATCTAAAAGGCGGATTACAGTTTCGACCTCAGGCGTTGTTCCAGAGATAGAAAAATTAGGTGAGAAATGTAATCCTATGCTCGCTATTTCACTTCACGCTGTAAATGATGAATTAAGGAACAAACTAGTTCCTTTGAATAAAAAATATCCAATTAAAGAACTTCTGTTTGCATGCCAAAATTATCCTGGCGTCAGTAATGCAAGACGGATCACATTTGAATATGTCATGCTGAAAAATATCAATGACACACCTGCAGATGCCCGTGAACTCGTTAGACTTTTAAAAGGCATTCCAGCTAAAATTAATCTTATCCCCTTCAACCCATGGCCATCTGCTCCTTATGAGTGTTCAGATTGGACAACAATAGAGCAATTTTCCGACATTGTTTTTAATGCTGGATATGCTAGCCCAGTAAGAACGCCGCGAGGCAGAGATATATATGCAGCATGTGGTCAACTTAAAAGCGAAACTGAAAAATTAAGAGCTAGAATTCGTATGACTAACTCGTAATTTATTGGCCGCAAGTAACGCGATTACAGACAATATAAACGATAGGATTATATTCCAATTTGCCAGCGTAAGGCCAATTATCCATAAATTGGGTTGATCACAGCGGACTACTTTTATGTCTTTAAGTTGCTTATAAAAACTTTCAAAATCAAAAGAATTACTCAAGGCACCAGAACAGTCGGATGGCCCGGCAAAGTATTTCAATTCTACTCCTGAATGATAAATTGATAGGAGAAAATTAAGACTGAAAAGCAGCGTTATAAAATAATAGATCAAAGAGGATGTTTTAAATTTATTTTTAATAATAAAAATATAGCTTAATGGAATTAATGCAAAGACAAAATAGTAAGCTAGGCGTTCTTTGTAACATAATTCACATGGAAGATAGCCCAAAGATTCATAAAACCATGCGGTCAATATAATACAAGCACTTACAAAAAATAATGATAAGGCCATTGCGTGAAGTGATTTGAGATTCTTCATTATGATTTAGAACATTTTAGCAGCTAGGGCAAAACCAGCTACTACGATTAAAATCATTACGCCAATAAAAATACCAAAATGGCTTTCAAGTTTTTCACGGACTGCATCGCCAAAATGATTAATAGCCACAGTAAGTATAAAAAATCTCGCCCCTCTTGTAATGAATGAAAGACAGATAAATAAGGGAAAATTATACGCCAGCAAGCCCGATACAATCGTTACTAATTTATAAGGGATAGGGGTAAATCCTTTGACCAGAATGAAAAGCGCTCCCCATTCTGCGTAAAATTGGCGTAAGCTTTCTAGTTTTGAACCATATCCATACAAGGAAATCAGCCATTGGCCGATGGTATCATAAAATAAGGCTCCGATAGCGTAACCTAAAGCACCGCCAGCTACGGAGGCGACGGTACAAATCGAGGCATAAAGCCATGCTTTTTTTGGTTGCGCGAGGGTCATTGGAACCAGAATGACGTCTGGGGGCACCGGAAAGAAGGAGCTTTCTGCGAAAGCTATAGCCCCGAGCGCCCATGCGGCATGTGGGCTTGCGGCAAGCGACATGGTCCAGTCGTATAATTTCTTCATTATAGCTCTTTTTCTAACGATGACGGCTTGATGGTAAACGATTTATTATGAGCATAAATCTTGATGGTTAAGATTTTAACAGACCAAGTGGGTTGACGGCGTGCGCTGCCCGACTAATATCCGCAGCGCTCAGCGGTAGCCAGTGGCTTCTGCGAAAGGGGCCCCTGTGGCGGAATTGGTAGACGCGCTCGACTCAAAATCGAGTTCCGCAAGGAGTGCTGGTTCGACTCCGGCCAGGGGCACCATTTAGTCAACTTGTAATAAATTGCCATTTTGCCTATTCATCTGGTTGGTTCACGATCAAAATGGCTATACCAATACATACAATGAATCTAAATACTGGCTCTTGAGCGTTATAGGGGCCGTCTCGCCACATTTGAAACCACTCTCCGCCAATAGCCATGAACCCCAGCAAATATAGGGTAAGCAGGCTCCCCATACCCAAGAGGGCCTGGGTTTTGGATTGATTAAAGCTTTTGCTGGCTGCTTGACGCGCGCACCATAGACGATGGGCGCCATAAAGCGTGAAAATCGCTCCTGCGCACTCCGTAAAAATAATAACAATATAGAATAGGTGATGGAGTGAGGTGCTTAAAATAGCTCGAGAACGTAATGGACCCTCTGGAAACAAGTCCATAGACAAGATATGTCTGACAAAATCAAAATTGGTGGAATAATCTAAAATATTATTTAGTCCGACGATAAAAACAAGTATCCCTATCGAAGCAGTTATAATAATTTTTAGGAGACGTACTGGCATATTTTATTCTCTCTGGATAAATGCATAAGCATGTAATTCTTCTAATTAGCGATGCCAAAACAATCAAGCTATACAAAAAAAGATAGCTTGGCTGAAGCCAAACTCAAAACATAAAAAGGTATGCATATTATGTCGAATGATGATCGTTTTGCTGCGCATGAAACTGCAAAAGCATTAATTGAAGTTAAGGCGATACTCGTTAACACGACCACACCTTTTAAAACAACTGCTGGCTGGGCTTCTCCTGTCTATATTGATATGAGAAAAATAATCTCATTTCCTAGATTGAGAAACAGATTAAATAATTTAGCCATTGCTAAAATTCAAACTGAGATTGGTTATGAATCTTTGGATGTAATAGCTGGCGGCGAGACGGCGGGGATCCCTTTTGCAGCCTGGCTCGCTGATAAAATGCATTTACCTATGCAATATGTCCGAAAAAAACCAAAAGGATTTGGCCGCAATGCCCGTATTGAAGGCTTATTAAAAGAAAATTCTAAAGTTCTATTAGTTGAAGATTTAGCCACGGATGGCGGCTCGAAAAAAGATTTTGTCCAAGCTATTAGAGATTCAGGACAACAGTGTAATGATGTTTTTGTCTATTTTTTTTATGATATTTTTTCTGGGGCAAAAGAAGATTTACTGTCTCAAAACATAAATTTACATTATCTAACGACATGGAGAGATGTGTTAAACATCGCCACCAAAAACAAATATTTTAGCAAACAGGAATTACACGAAATAGAGGCATTTATATCAGATCCTGTACAATGGTCGGCTAATCATGGAGGCGCTAAAAGTTAAATTTCTAATTTTAACCCCCCCCTTCTTGGAACTCCTTCAATATGATTAGACTTAATAAACTTGGATTAGCTATTTGCGCTGTGTTCATGAATTTTTCGGCTATTAGCTCCGAATTGCCTGCTGGTTTTTCTAAACTTAAAGACGTTGCTCCAAATATCATACAAGATATGCGCTACTATGGATCACATAATTTTACTGGAAATCCTGTACCAGGCTATAAAATTCCAGAATGCTGGTTAAAAACGGAAGCTGCACAAGCATTAAAAGACGCTGAGCAAGAGGCCGAGGCTCTTGGCTTAAAACTTGTGGTATTTGATTGCTATCGCCCACAGCGTGCTGTTTTGTCCTTTATGAAATGGGCTGCAAATGATAACAACAAAACAAAAAAAGAATTCTATCCCAAACTTGAAAAGCAAAACCTTTTTCAACAAGGTTATATAGCTGAAAAATCAATGCACTCTACTGGTTTAGCGGTAGATATAGGAATCAATGGGCTAAATTTTGGAACGCCCTTTGATTATTTTGGGAAAGAATCCTGGACTAAAAATAGCAGAACGTCTCAGGTGACAAAAAATCGAAATTTGTTGAGCGATCTATTAAGTAAACATAATTTTGTAAATTATCCCAGGGAATGGTGGCATTTTACTTATCAGACTACAGAAGTTGCACCAGCCTATGACGTAGAGATAGAATAAAAGCGACGTAAATTTATATTTGGAAATAAATCCTATGCGCCCTGATCTGCTCACGCCGTTATTTGGTCGTGTTGCCGCGGTTCCCGGCATAGGCGAAAAAACGGCTAAGCTGGTTAATAAATTATTGACTAGTCCGCGCTTACCAGCCTCTGAAGCTAGAATTATCGATATACTATTCAATTTACCGATTAATATAATTGATCGAAGTCAGCGCGTATTAATTTCAGATGCTAAACTTGATACAATTGTTGTGATAAAAGCCTTAGTCGTAGAATATCAAGTTAGTCAAATAAAAAATAAACAAATTCCATTAAGAATTATAGTTCGGGATGCTAGCGGTGAACTAGATCTTTTATTTTTCCGAGCTAATCCTGAGTGGCTAATAAAAAGCCTTCCTATTGGATCAACTCGATGGATTTCTGGAAAAATTGAAAAATATGATCGTCGTCTCCAGATTGTTCATCCAGATCGAATGCTTGATGAAGAGGAATTTCTTAGATTACCGCAAGTTGAACCAGTTTATCGCCTGACTCAAGGTTTATTTCTAAGATATATAATTAAAGCAACTGAGTATGCACTGACTAAAATCCCAAATTTGGATGAGTGGCATGAAGCTAGCGTATTAAGTTCATTCAATTTACCCAGTTTTCATGCTGCTTTAACGTCAGTTCATAAACCAGAAAATAGCTTTGCCCTATCGCCTCAAAATCCTTCTCGTCAAAGATTAGCTTTGGATGAATTACTCGCAGGTCAATTAGCATTGGGCTTAATGCGATCGCAAATTAAACGTGTTTACCGAGAAAAGCGGGCTATCTCTCAGATTCTTTCAACAAAAGTGATAAATTCATTGCCTTATAGATTAACAAAGGCTCAAGAAAAGGTATTAAATGAAATTAAACAGGATTTGATATCAAATACGAAAATGCTTCGTCTCGTTCAAGGAGATGTGGGTTCAGGTAAAACTATTTTATCCCTAATATCAATGCTTTATGTCGTAGAAAGCGGCGAACAAGCTGCTTTCATGGCTCCAACTGAAATTCTAGCCCGTCAGCATTTTGAAAATATACAACACATCCTGAGGGATACTAATATAAAATTAGCACTATTAACGGGCAAATTATCTAGTGGTAAAAGAAAGGATATTGTCGAAAAATTAGCTCAAGGTCATATTGATATTATAATTGGCACGCATGCAATTCTTCAAGATACAATTGAATTTAAATCTCTAGGCATAGCTATAATCGACGAACAGCATAGGTTTGGCGTTGAACAAAGATTATTGCTGTCCAATAAGGGGAGAGCAGTAGATCTTTTAGTTATGACAGCTACCCCAATACCTAGAACGCTTGCCTTGACAACTTTTGGCGATATGGACATCTCAATTCTTGATGAAAAACCGATAAATAGAATTGATATAGAGACAAGAGCTTTGCCAATATCTAGGCTAGAGGAAGTCGTAGAAGCGCTCCGTAGAGCTATAAATCTGGGTTCGCAAGCATATTGGGTATGCCCTCTTGTTGAGGAAAACGATGAATTAGATCTTTCTGCAGCACAAGAGCGCCTTAAGCACTTACAGTCTATTTTTGGAGATGCTGTAGGACTAATACATGGAAAAATGAAGAATGATGAAAAAGATCATGCAATGGACTTATTCAAAACTGGAAAAATAAAACTTCTGGTTGCAACAACAGTAATTGAAGTCGGCGTTGACGTTTCAAATGCAAATATTATCGTAATTGAACACGCAGAACGCTTCGGTCTATCACAATTACATCAATTAAGAGGACGCGTGGGTCGCGGTAATATAAAATCAAGTTGTATCTTGCTGTATAAAGGCCCATTAGGAGAAATGGCAAAATCTAGATTGATGATGATCCGACAAACACAAGATGGCTTTCGTATTGCAGAAGAGGATTTAAGATTACGTGGCGAGGGTGAAATATTGGGTACAAAACAGGCGGGATTACCCAGTTTTAAAGTAGCAAATTTAAAGGAACACGCTCGATTACTAGCAGTTGCTCACGATTACTCAAATCTTATTCTTAATAAGGATCCAAATTTAACAAGCAGCAAGGGTAAAGCATTGCGTATATTACTTTATCTGTTTGAAAAAGACGATGCCTTAAGATTACTACGCGCAGGTTAGAATTTTTGTGCTATGACAACCCTATTTGTATTAACACCGCACTGGTTGTTGCTGACTCCCCAACAGTTAGCTGTTTTGGTAAAATTCTGTTGATTGACGAGTATCCCTATACGTTTAAATGGCAAATTCGTCATACAATTCCAAACATTTTTTTCTAAAGCGTATTTTCCACCTTTTACCTCCCCTACTTCGAACGCTAAAAATCCACCAGGCTTAATAACGCGGGCGAGTTCTTGAATGACTTTATGGATCATTTCTGTCCATTCATTTAGGTTTGCAATATGAGAAATATTGATATTTTCATCGATGCCAGCAAACCAATTACGCATCCAATTATCCAGTTTGTAATTAACAATATTTAAAAAAGGTGGAGACGTTACCACTAAGTCGATCGAGTTATCTTTGAGATGGTTTAAATTATGAGCTTCCGCTATAAATAAATCTGGCATTTCAGTATTTATTGCCATGAAATCCTTCAACAGAAATTTTGATTTTTTATAGATTAGAGAAGAAATATCCTTTTCTGTAGCTATCTGATTGCGTTTTAAATTTATTTTAATTTGTGAATGAATTGATACAGCCTGATTTGGCGGTAGCGTGTATACTGAAAAGAATCCTGGTGAATGTCCTGTAAGTCTATTAAGCGCCACCATTCGGATCCAATCACTGACGGGATCAACTTTTCCTGTAATTGGCGCAGTATCTAAGAGCGTTTCACGGAGATAGCAAATTTGATTTAATGTTTTTATATGAAAGAAAGGTAGCAAGTCTTCACGCAAATTTACCGCAATTTTATTGGTTAAATCCATCTGATCTAATTTAAACTTGATATCATCCAAGTTTGGAGGATTGATCCTTGGTCTTGATAAAAGTAGTGATAGCGGATTAACATCTGAACCAACAGCATTTCGTCCCATTAGAGCTGCCTGAATAGGTGTAGTGCCTCGACCCATAAATGGATCATACACCTTGTCACCCTCCTGAGTTAATCTTTGAATAAAAAACTCAGGAAGCTGGGGTTTAAAACAGGCCCTATAGCTTATTTCATGTAAGTTAATGCTCACACGCTGTTTTGCAGTCCAATATTCATTAATGAAATAGGGTATGTCGTCATCATGCCAAATGATGGTCTTCTTATTAAATTTATTAAATTCGGCTACACCATTCAAAAATCTATTAGCTTTATTAGTATCCATGGACATAATAATTAGCTGCCTGGAAAATAGATTTCAAAAGTCATTCAAAATCGCCTTTTTTCCAATCTTCCGTGGTTTTTAAAATAAATTCTTCTAAAGTTTTGTTAAAAATCGCTTGTCTTATTTCATGCATAAGAGTGAGATAATAGGCGATATTTGACTGAGTCAATAACATCATACCTAAGATCTCTTGCGATCTTACTAAATGATGTAGATATGCTCGAGAATAGCAATTAGTTGCAACACAAGGGGATTGGGGGTCTATAGGTCTTGAGTCTTCGGCATATTTCGCATTCCGTATATTCATTGCACCATATCGCGTGTATGCCAACCCATGCCTTCCTGCTCTGGTTGGCATAACGCAATCAAACATATCTATACCGCGGTATACGGCTTTGATCATATCGTCAGGCGTACCAACGCCCATTAAGTAATGTGGCTTATCATTTGGTAGGTGTGGGATGGTTGTTTCAAGCATTTCTAACATAATCTGCTGGGGTTCACCCACGGCTAATCCGCCAACAGCTAATCCATCAAATTCCATTTCTGCTAGATTTTTTGCGCTTTGAATACGCAATACCTTGTTTGATCCGCCTTGAACAATACCGAAAATTCCCCGTCCATCAGCTTTCCTAAATGCTTTGCGAGATCGTTCCGCCCATCTCAATGATAAGTTCATCGCTCGAGATGCTTCTTCATCTGAACAAGGAAGTTTAATACATTCATCAAACTGCATTTGAATATCTGAACCCAATAAATCCTGTATTTCTAATGACCTTTCTGGCGACAACAAATGTTTTGATCCATCAATATGCGATTGGAAAACCACGCCTTCCTCTGATAATTTACTTAGCTTTGACAGCGACATGACTTGAAAGCCGCCCGAATCGGTTAAAATTGGATACGGCCAATTCATGAATTTGTGCAATCCACCCAGTCGGGCGATGCGTTCTGCGCCAGGCCGCAACATAAGATGATAGACGTTACCAAGTATAATATCGGCACCTGCTAAACGAACGTCCTGTATATTCATAGCCTTGACAGTTGCGGCAGTCCCGACAGGCATAAATACAGGGGTTTTAATTACTCCGCGGCTCGTCGTAATTGTTCCGGCGCGGGCGTTTTTATCTGTTGCTTCAATAGTGAATTGGAGAGACATGTTTAACTGCTTCTCTTCTGCCCGAGCGCTGCAATTTTAACAATTTTATATGTTCCTGAATCCTGTTCATTAAATGAGATATAGAATGCATTGCCAATTATCAGCTTGATGCTTCTTAAATTAGTAGTCCATTTAATCGGATCTAAGTGACCAAAATCTATTTGTCCATTTTTTCGTAAAATAAAAGGACGTGTATTGGCGCCATCGAGATCAAATGAGCCAAAAATATCCCAGTCTGAAGAAATTGAATTATCTTTTATTTGTAAATCAACATTAAAAATAGCTACATGCGGATCCTCACACCACTGAGCAATTAAGCGGTAATTATTATGCTCAATCATCTAATCTCTCTAGATAACAAACAGGCATCGCCATAAGAATAAAACCTATAGTTATTATCAATGGCGTATTTATAGGCCTGTTTCATATTTTCTAATCCTGCAAAAGCGCTTACAAGCATGAACAGCGTAGATTTTGGTAGATGAAAATTAGTTAATAATAAATCTGTAAACTTAAACTTATAACCTGGCGTAATGAATATATCTGTAAAATCACTGTAGGGCTGTATGTGGCCGATTTCGTTACTCGCGCTCTCTAAAACTCTTAAAGCAGTTGTTCCTACCGCTACTATTCTACCTTGATTTCTTTTAATTTCATTTAGCTGTTTAGCCGTATCTTTATCAAGATAAGCATATTCTTTATGCATAACATGATCATTCGTATTCTCTACCTTGACTGGTAAAAATGTTCCGGCTCCAACATGAAGCGTAACGGAGAATATTTTTATATTAGATTGCAATAATTTATTTATTAATTCTTTTGTAAAGTGTAGACCAGCCGTAGGCGCTGCAACGGCTCCTGGTTCTGTAGCAAAATAGGTTTGATAATCTATTTCATCATGCTTATCAGGTTCCCTTTTCCCAGCAATATATGGTGGAAGCGGTAGAGTCCCAATAGATTGAATGACTTGTTCAAAATCAGTTGAAGTATGGTCAAATAAGAGAGTAACCTGTCCGCTGTCTTGTTTATTTTCTACTCTAGCTCTTATTGAAATATTATCTGAATTGAATTCTATTAAATCGCCAATTTGAAGTTTTTTTGCGGGTTTTGCTAAAGCCTGCCAAGTCTGATCATCTAGTTTTTTAATAAGCGTTGCTTCAATTGTGGCCTTATTTCCGTTACGGAGTCTTCGACCTTTTAGTCGAGCATGGATAACTTTTGTATTATTGATAACCAGAGCATCTCCCGGATGAATTATTGAGGGAAGATCTGAAATAATTTTATCCATAAACTGAAGGGGTTGTGAAACAACAAGCATCCGCGCCGCATCTCGCGGACGCATAGGTCTCAAAGCAATTCGATCTTCAGGGAGATCAAAATTAAAAATATCAACAAGCATAAATTACTTATCTATGTAAAAATGGCCAGCGAACTGGCCATTTTTTGAAAATTGTAGAACTGTTAGTTAAGGGTAGCCTTAAGAATCTTATCAGGATCACGCACAGGCTCGCCTCTTTTCAATTTGTCGACGTTCTCCATGCCCGACATCACTTCTCCCCAGACCGTATATTGACGGTCCAGAAAACGAGAATCTTTAAAACATATAAAGAACTGAGAGTTAGCTGTATCAGGATGCGATGCGCGCGCCATAGAACATGTCCCTCTAACATGAGGCGCATCATTAAACTCTTGAGTGAGATTGGGATATTTTGAGCCACCGGTTCCCGTGCCCAGCGGACAACCGGTCTGAGCCATAAATCCATCTATAACTCGATGGAAGACTATACCGTCATAGAATCCTTCACTGACGAGTTTTTTTATATGAGCGACATGATTGGGTGCAAGTTCTGGTTTTAATTTTATAACAACAGGCCCCTGAGTGGTCTCTAGTGTTAGGGTATTCGCCTCGGTAGTCATATTAACTCCAATCAATTGAAATCTTTGTGTTTTTTTATGGGATAAATAGCTAATTACTTTCAGCTATTATCGCCAGCTAGTCTAAGTTTGATAATTTTATCAGGATCTGTGACTTTACCATTTTCGGACTTTGATCCTTTTTTAATCTTATCAACCAGGTCCATGCCACTAACTACTTCGCCAAAATTTGTATATTTCCCATTTAGTTGCGGCTGATCTGCTAGGCATATAAAGAATTGAGAATTTGCAGAGTCCTTGTCACTTGGATCCCGGGCCATACCAAGCGACCCTCTCTTAAAGGGCGTATCGGTAAATTCAGCTTTTAAATCAAGATAACGCGATCCACTCAGTCCTGTGCCTGTTGGATCTCCAGCTTGAGCCATAAACCCATCAATAACACGATGAAAAACAATTCCGTCGTAAAAGTGTTCTTTTGCTAATTTCTCGATACGCTCAACGTGTTTGGGCGCAAGATCTGGACGAAGCTGTATTGTTATTCTTCCGTCTTTTGTATCTAAATAGAGCGTGTGAGCGTCTTCAGCATGAGCAAAGGAAAAAAAGCTCAGTGAAAGAAAGAATGCGATTAGGTTTGTAAGACTATATGATGTATTTTTCATTTATCCTCCCATTATTATTTTAGACATTTTGTCTTAATCTATCCTGCAAGATATCATAAGTTTCTTGAGGAACGAATGGCGTGACATCGCCGCCTAATTTTGCAATTTGCCTGATAAGCGTAGAATTTATGTGGCGTATGTTGCTTGCTGAAGGTAAGAATACTGTCTGAACGTCCGGGGCCAGTGTTGAATTCATGCCAGCCATTTGCATTTCATAATTGAAATCGCCGTCGTCACGCAGGCCTCTTATAATAAATTTAGCCTTGTGAGAGATTGCCGCCTTAACAACAAGACCTTCAAATGTAATGATTTCAATTTTGCGATCATCAATTTTTTTGCACACTTTTACTAAAATTTCTTGGCGGTCCTTTAAACTTAATAAAGGTGTTTTATTAGGGTTAACTCCTATTGCGACAAATATTTTATCAAATATATCTGTAGCAGACTGAATAATATGCAAATGGCCGTTTGTTAACGGATCAAATGTGCCTGAATATATAGCAATTTTAGACATCGAAAGAGTTTACTTTATTTTATAATATAAAAAAAGCATCAATCTGGCGCATTTAAATATTCATATCATAAATCCTAATCTAGACCTCATCCTCTTCTTGTGCGCCAACGTCGCCAATGTGCTCGACTGAAACAACACGCTCATCCGCTGCTGTATTGAAGACAATTACGCCCTGAGTGCCTCGACCCGCTATTCTGATCCCGCCGACGGGGCAACGAATTAACTGACCACCATCGGTAACCAGCATAATCTCATCGTCCTGCAAGAGAGGAAAGGCTGCAATTAATTTGCCATTACGGGGATTGACCGCCATGGCGACTATCCCCTTCCCTCCGCGACCGGTCGTTCGATACTCATAAGAAGACGTACGTTTGCCATAGCCATTTTCTGAAACAGTCAGAATAATTTGCTCGGCAACTTGCATCGCAGCAAAACGTTCTTCCGTCAGCTCTACATCCGATGCGCTCTCATCCCCATCAGCGCCAAGATCGGTCGAGACATCTTCTCCCATGCGTCGTCTGAGGGCATTAGCTCGTCGAAGATATGCAATTCTCTCGTCGCTTGTCGCGTCAAAATGAGTGAGAATGGATAAGGCAATGACTTTATCATTTTTGCCTAATGCGATACCGCGGACTCCCATGGACGTGCGCCCTTGGAATACGCGCACCTCAGGCGCAGCAAAACGAATACACTGACCATCTTTGGTTGTAAGGAGAATATCATCTCTTTCCGTCGCGGTGGCGACATCGACAATGGCTTCGCCATCATCAAGCTTCATCGCAATTAGACCATTACGCCTGACGTCTACAAAGTCAGAGAGCTTGTTGCGCCGAATGGTGCCGCCGGTCGTCGCAAAAATCACATCTAACGTTGCCCAACTCGACTCATCTTCGGGTAAAGGCATGATCGTTGTGATCCGTTCTCCAGGATCAAGCGGTAACATATTAACGAGCGCCTTCCCTCGTGCCTGAGGCGCTGCTAAAGGTAATCGCCAAACTTTTTCTTTGTAGGCTTTGCCAAATGAGGAAAAAAACAACACTGGGGTATGGGTGTTTGCAACAAATATACGATGAACGAAATCTTCGTCCTTTGTCTGCATGCCTGAACGTCCCTTACCGCCACGGCGCTGTGCGCGGTATGTTGAGAGAGGGACACGCTTTATGTATCCAGCATGCGATACGGTTACGACCATATCTTCACGAGCAATCAAATCTTCATCGTCAACATCGCCATCAGCCTCAACAATTTCTGTGCGTCTAGGCGTAGCATAGAGTTCTTTAACAGCCAGCATTTCATCTTTAATAATTTTAAATAAACGCTCGCGTGAGCCAAGTATGTCTAAATAATCAGCAATTTCTACGGCCAGTTTATTTAAAGCCTCTGAAATTTCTTCACGACCGAGCGCCGTTAAGCGTTGGAGTCTTAAATCAAGAATTGCTCGCGCTTGAGCTTCGGATAATTTTATAGTTCCTGAAGTCGATAGTTTGTGACGCGGATCAGCAATGAGTTCTACTAAGGGAGCCATGTCTTTTGCTGGCCAATCCCGGATCATTAGCGATTCTCTTGCCGTTGCCGCATCAGCGGACGTACGGATCAATCTAATAACTTCATCAATATTGGCGACAGCTATTGCTAACCCTACTTGAAGATGCGCATTATCCCGAGCTTTAACTAAACGATATTTTGTGCGCCGCGTTACAACAGTTTCCCTGAAATCTATAAAGGCTTTCAAAACATCTGAAAGCGTTAATAACTCAGGTCTACCGCCATTTAATGCAATCATATTGACCGAAAAACTTGATTGCAGTGACGTATGCCGCCACAACTGGTTCATGACAACTTCAGCAACAGCCTCTCGTCTCAACTCAATAACAATTCTCATCCCATCGCGATCAGACTCATCTCTTAGGTCAGCGATGCCTTCAATCTTTTTCTCTCTGACTAATTCAGCTATGCGTTCAATTAATGCCGCTTTGTTAACTTGATATGGAATTTCGGTAAAAATGATCGCTTCTCGATCTTTCCGAAGCGTCTCGATTTCACCTTTAGCGCGCATGATTATGGAGCCGCGGCCCGTTGAATAAGCGCTCTTAATGCCGCCTCGGCCTAAAATTGTCGCTGCTGTTGGAAAATCAGGACCAGGGATAATTTCCATCAATTCAGAGATCGACAGATCTGGTCTGTCAATGAGCGCGATAGCGCCATCAATAACTTCGCCCAAATTATGAGGAGGAATATTTGTCGCCATGCCAACGGCGATGCCCCCTGCGCCATTGACCAAAAGATTGGGGAACCGTGCAGGCAGCACGGATGGCTCATGTTCCTTGCCATCGTAATTTGGTTGGAAATCGACGGTCCCTTCATCGATGTCTTCAAGCAGGGCAAGAGCGGGCTTGGCTAATCTAGACTCAGTGTAGCGCATAGCCGCAGGCGGATCATTATCAACTGAGCCAAAGTTTCCTTGTCCATCGACTAGCATGAGACGCATAGAAAAAGGCTGCGCCATACGCACAAGGGCGTCGTAAATCGCCGCATCGCCATGTGGGTGATATTTACCCATAACATCACCGACGATACGTGCAGATTTCACATATGATTTATCCGGCGTATGTCCGTTCTCGTTCATTGAGAACATGATGCGTCGGTGAACGGGCTTTAATCCATCTCTAACGTCAGGTAGCGCACGGCTAACGATCACGCTCATTGCGTAATCCAGATAGGATCGCTTCATTTCATCTGCGATCGAAACAGGTCGTATGTCCTGTTCAGATTTACCTGAACCGTCCGTGTTTAAGTCGTTGTCAGCCAAGATTCCGCCACTCAAATAGGTGCAAACAGATGTCCCATTCTATATGCGATTCTTAACCCTCAAGCCAGTCGTCGCTACGGGTTATACATCAATAGATTCAATTATTTATGAATTATTAATTGAAGTGGCCGCAATCGGGCAATTGAAAAAATACCAAGCCTCTAGAAACGAACGATCGGCTGACTATGCCTTAATTTTAACAAGCCAAGGGATC
>Ga0194120_10005823_pt1 | contig 17847 bp, 13 predicted proteins | sample TA2MahCa65mmetaG_FD_148642 | JGI IMG/M metagenome (GOLD analysis project Ga0194120, IMG submission 148642) | Freshwater microbial communities from Lake Tanganyika, Tanzania - TA2015019 Mahale Deep Cast 65m | ecosystem: Environmental > Aquatic > Freshwater > Lake | place: Tanzania: Lake...
TGGCCGGGCGGGCGCAGCGGCCGAACGGGCGAGGGCCGTTGCGGTCGGGCGCCTTCGGGATCGGGATCGCTGCCGGGCATGGTTGCAGCGCGCTCCTACTTGGCTGCGGGCGCTGCGGATTGCAGCGACTGCTGGAAGCGGCGCCCGGGGGCGAGCAGCACCCCAAGCGTGGCCATCAGGATGGCTTGGGCCAGCGACAAGCTGATGAAAAGGCCCCACATCAGCTTGCGCAGCGGCGCACTCGAGGCGTCGACGCCGACGAAGTAGACGGCGTCTTTCTTGCCGAGCGGCACCGGCGCGTAGCCGGAGAGGACCACACTGAACTTGTTTCCGGCGTCGGGGGCGAAGTTCTCGTCGGTGTGCGGGTTGCCGGTCGCCAACGCCGCCGCCATCGCCGGGTACGCGCGCCCGTCATACGGACTGCCTGGGGGATTGCCCTCCTCGCCCGATTCGATGATGCCGTTGCCGTTGTCGTCGTGGTCGGCGCTCTCGATGTCAAACACGTACACGTAATCGCCCGGCCGCGCCGCAGGCCGCATGATGTAGAACTGCGTGACCTCCGGATTGGCTTCCTTGATGCGGGTGACGGTCGCTGCGATGTTGCGGTAGGCAGGCGAGCGCATGTCGCCGGCGACGCGGACCTGGTCGAGGTCGGCGGTGTTGAGCTGCATCGCCGCAATCGTCGCCAGCCGCCGCATCGACGGACGCACCTCCTGGATGAGCGCCCCGGCCACCAACTGGTACAGCGCAAAACCGACCAGGAAAAGCGCCCCGGCCGAACCCAGCGTGCCCAGCGCGAGTTGCACGACGTACCGCTTGATGCGCTCTGGGCGCTCGAGGCGCTCGAGCACCTCTTGCATGGACTGTGGCCGGTCCTCGGGCCGCTTGGCCATGCAGTGCCGAATGAGCGCGGCCAGGTCCTTGTCCGCGGTTGGCACGAGTTTGAGCACGTCGGGTACCGGGGCCGACTTGTGCAGGTTGCCGATTTCGTCGGCGGTCTCGGCGTGGAATGGCGCCTCGCCGGTCAGCGCCACGTACAGGATGACACCCAGCGCATACACGTCGGTGCGCGCGTCGCCGGTGGTCTGGTCCCATTGCTCTGGGGCCATGTAGACCGGCGTGCCAAGGCCAGCCGAGGTCACGTCCCAGCTCTTGATGTGGCGCAGGTCGGCCCGGCGCGTGGCCTGGGTTGCGCCGTCGCGCTTGTCGGCGACCATCGCGGCGATGCCAAAGTCCATCACCGCCACCTTGCGCTCGCCTCCCGTGAGCATGACGTTGGCCGGCTTGAGGTCGCGGTGGACCACGCCGGCCTTGTGCGCGGCCATCAGGCCCCGGCACAATGGAACTGCGATTTCGCGCACGTCGTGGCTGCTCAGCTTGCCGGCCTCCTTGATCCTGCCCATCAAGGTCGTGCCGCGCAGGTACTCCATGGTGATGAAGTGCACGCCGTTGGTTTCGCCTAGATCGTAGGTGCGCGCCACGTTCGGGTGGCTGACCGAGTGCGCGACCGCGACCTCCTTGCGAAAGCGCTCGATGTCCGCTTCCTCGTAGAGTTCGTCGTCCCACAGGGTCTTGACCGCCACCTTGCGGCGCAAGAGCAGGTCCTCGGCCAGGTACACGGTGCCCATGCCGCCCTCGCCGAGCTTGTCGACCATCACATAGCGGCCCGACAGCGGTTTGCCGCTCGACCACGCGATCTTGCTGACCTGCGACGGCGTCTGCGCGGCCACCGCAGGGGTCGGGTCGGGCTGCGGCTGGATGGCTGGCACTGCCCCGCTGGGCGCCGGCCGCGCCATCTTGACCGGCATCGTCAGGTCCAAGGAGGCGGGCGCGTTGGGGGCGTCGGTGGTGGCCGGCTGCGGCGGTTGCGGCACTTCGGTCCGGCGCGGCGCGTGGCCGAGCGGGCGCGTGGCGTCCATGGGGGCGTCCGCCGCGGGATCGGGTGTCGTTTCGTCGTGCGCGGCCATCGGCGACCTCCTGGAGCCGATAGCCTGCGACGCCGGGGCAGATTGGTCAAGCCTGGGGGAAAAGTCTTGACGTCAACCAGGGTTGGCCCCGAGATCCTGACAAAGCGATGGCCGGCGTTGCGCGCGGCGGCCGGCCCGCCCCCGGTCGTCGCCTTGGGTGGGCGGTTCGCTCGTGCGATGCTTGCCGGCGCGGAGTGGACTCCGATCCGCATCCGCCGCCCTGTCCGGCGCGTCGAGGGCCAAGTGAATGAACATCAACCCCATCGAGCAGCACGTCTGCACCCCTTGACCCCGCACCCCTCGGCTCCCGACCTGCCCCGCGACGTGGCGCTGCACGCGCTGTCCGTGCGCCCCGGCGGTTCGGTCGACCGCTCGGCCGTCCACGCCTGGATGCGCGCGACCCTGGCGGCACACTGCGGCGACGATCCGAGCGCGCTTGCCTTTGCGGAGGGTCCGGCAGGCAAGCCCTGTCTGGTGGATCCGCTGGGTGCGCCACTTCGGGCTTCGTACAACCTGTCGCACAGTGGCCACTTGGCGGTACTGGTGGTCTCAGCGCTCGGGCGTCCGGTGGGCGTGGACGTAGAAATCCCGCGGCCCGGTCGCGACCTGCGGCGGCTGGTCGAGGGCTTCCTGTCGCCGGGTGAGGTGAGCCAGCTCGACCTCGTGCCAGCAGCCGCAGCGCAGTCCTGGCTTCTGCGCCGCTGGACCGCCAAGGAGGCGCTGGCCAAAGCGTGGGGGCTGGGACTGTCGGCCGGGCTGCCCCGCATCGCCTTCGACGAAGGTCCGCCTGCGCGGTTTGAGGCGTGCGCCGGGCTGCGGCCGCCCGACGGCTCTTGGAGTCTGGCCGAGTTGGACGTGCCGGGTGGCGTCGGGTGGGTGGCGTGGGGCGACGAACCTGCTACTTGACCCAGATCGTGCCCTGCGTGCAGTTGGCGCCGCATCCGCCGCTCTGCCAGTACTGGGCGCCGGCGCCGCAGGTCTTGTTCTGGTCGCTGCAGCCGTATACGCCAAAGCCCCAGGCGCTGTCGGTGGTCGCGCAGTCGTTCTCGTTGTTGCCAACCAGGCCCCAGCGCGCGCCCGAGTAGGTGCCCGGGCCGCCAAAGCTGCTGTAGTTGTTGAAGCCCGACTGGTTGCAGTGTGGCTGGCTGCCGTCGTCGCCCCACAGGCCCGTCAGCAATCCGCGGCTCGGGCCGCCCGACTTCCAGCCCTCGCTGAACAGCGTCGCCAGCGCCTTGGGTGCCCCCGTGGCCTGCTGCCAGCACTGGTTCGCGCCACCCGCGCCTTTGCAGCCGCGGACGGTAGTCGCCGCAAGGTTGACGAACGAGCCGAGCTTGGCATTGGCGTTCAGTGTCGGGTTGACCGATCCGTTGCCGTCTTCGTTCAGCAGGTTCTTGTCGGTCCACCACGGCGTGCCAAAGCCGAACTTGCCGTCGTTCTTGACGCGCATCGCCAGTGTCCAGCCGCCGCCGTCGGTGGTCATGTCGCACCACACCTGGAAGGCTGGGCCGCCGTCCGGGTTGATCCAGTAGGCGCCGTCCGGCGTGTTCGGGGCCTTGGCGAGCAGGTCCTTGCACGAGTTGACCGGGTTGTCCTTGGTGCCGATCGGGCCCAATTGCGCGACAGACGCCCAGTCCTTGCCGTCGCAGATGAGCAGTGCCTTGCTGGCCGCGGCGATGTAGGCCGCTCCGAGGTTGCTCGGATTGCAGGGCACGGGCGCCGATGCCGCAACGTGGAACTGGAAGGCGCCGTTCGCCGCCACCTTTTTGCTCGACAAGGTCTTGACGCCGATCGACCATGCCTCCAGTTGGCCGTCCGTGCCGCCCAGACCGAGCGCGAGGTCCGCGACCGTAATCGACCAGTTGCCCTTGGGGTTCTTGCCGACCCACGGATCGAGGGCCGCGTCGCCGGGCGTGGTCAGCACCAGTTCGAGCTTTCCGCCCGCTTTGGTTCCGTTGTACACGGTGGTCTTGGCGCCGTTCGGGTCGTACAGGTCGATGCGCACCTTGCTGACATCGCTGTTGGTCACGGTGACCTGCAAGGCGAGACCTTGGGCCAGGCCGTAATCGCCGACGACAATCGTGCTGCTGATGCCGGCCCCTTGGCCGTCGGGCAGCTTTTGCGGCAGCGACGCGGCCGACGCGCTCTCGGTGAATTGGGTGGTGAGCAGACCGTTGCTGATCTCGTCCAGGCCGTCGGCCGGCAGGTCCTTGACTTGCACACCGCCGGCCACGCACTCCAGGCTGCCGTCGGCCTTGATGCCTTTGACCACAAGGCCCGTGCCGCACGCCGTGCCCACCTTGGCCAACACTGGCAGGCCCAGCAGGTCGTTGTACTGACCCGAGGTCGCGACGTCGGCGAGGTTCGGCTTGCCTTTGAGGTCGCCGTAGGCGCCGCTGCCGGCCACCGCGGCAAGGCTGGCGGACTGCGCGTAGCCGGTCAGGTCGTCCTTCTTGGCGTAGCCCGCCAGTGCGGCGCCCAGTTCCGCAGTCTTGGTGTATCCGGCCAGCGCCTTGGGATCCAACTGGGCCGCCCCGATGCAGCCACTGCACGACAGGGTTTCGGCGCTGCCGGCGAGCATGGCGAATGCGACGCTGTGCAGCGGCACCCGCGGCAATTCCGGGTCAATGCCGACCTGTACGCCCAGCCACACCTGCGGCATCGCCGCCAGGGTCGCGGCCGACAGCGGCGTCTTGCTGCCGAGCGCGTGGTGGAACCCGCCAGACTTGACGCCAAGATCGAGCGGCCCCTCGAACCACGCCGCGCTGCCGCCGCTTTCCTTGTCGTAGAGGCGAAAGAGCGCGATGTAGTTGCCATCGGCGGCCGGGCCGCCTCCCGCGGCGAGCAGGGCCCCGTTGATGCCGACCGTGGCCGGGATGGCCGCGACGGCGGGCAACGGCGCAGCGAGTACCGCCGCGACCGCGGCGATCCAGGTCGTGCGGCTTGGCGAAAGACGGGACAGAAACATGCAAACCTCCGCGATGGGCGACGGCGCCAAGGGTACGCGCGGCGCAGCGGTTGGGCAAGGGCGGCGATTCGTGGGCGCCGGCCCGGCACTGCCGCACGCGCCGTCTGCCGCGGTCCGCGGCCGTCCCTTCCCCGCCTCAACCGGGCTCGGCCCCGCATCGGCGCAGCGCCGCCAGCACCCGCCACGCCGCGCGCCCATCGCCGTACAACCACCGGGGCACCGCCATCGCCGCGTACACCCGGGGGTCGCACAGGTCGCCGAGAGCGCCCACAATGCGCCCAGGGTCGGCGCCGACCAGCCGCACGGCGCCCGCCGCGACGCCCTCGGGTCGCTCGGTGCGATCTCGGGTGCACAGCACAGGCTTGCCGAGCGCAGGCGCCTCCTCCTGCACGCCGCCGGAGTCGGTCAGCACCGCCCAGCACGCGCCCAGCAGCGCCACGAACGTCGGGTAGTCCAGGGGATCGCAGAGCACCACGCGGCCAGCCACTACCGGTCGTTGCAGCGCGCTGCGCACCGGGTCGCGAACCTGGGGATTCTGGTGCAGCGGGAAGACCACGGCCAGGTCGGGCCAGCGCTCCAGCGCCTCGACCAGGGCCGCACACACGGCCTGCGTGCCGACGCCAAAATTCTCGCGGCGGTGCCCGGTGACCAATAGGACCCGCCCGCCCGCAAGATCGCCAAACGGCGCGCACAACTCCCCACGCCTGGCCGGCGCGTCGCGGACGTGCAGCAAGGCGTCGAGCGCGGTATTGCCGGTGACGACGATGCGCTCGGCCGCGACGCCCTCGGCCCGCAGGTGGTCGGCCGCGGCCGGGGTCGGCGCGCAGTGCAGGCGGGCCATTGCGGCGATGAGCCGTCGGTTCGCTTCCTCTGGAAACGGGGCGGCCAGGTCTCCGGTGCGCAGGCCGGCCTCGACGTGTGCGACGGCCACGCCCCACCCAGCAGCCGACAACGTGGCCGCAAACGCGGTGGACGTGTCGCCCTGCACGACGACCCAATCCGGCCGGTCGCGGGCGAACAGCCCGTCGAGCCCAGCGACCATGCGGGCGACCAAGCCAGCGAGATCCTGGTCGGGACGCATGGCGTGCAGGTCTTGGTCCAGTGCGATGCCGAAATAGTCCAAGTGCGCCGCGAGCAGGTCGCGGTGTTGGCCCGTGGACACCACGCGCACCGCGAAGGCCGCAGGATCGGTCCGCGCGGCACGCACCACCGGGCCGAGCTTGAGGACCTCCGGTCGCGTGCCCAGCACAAAGAGCAGCCGAAGCGGCGGCCTGGGCCTCACGCGAAAGCCCCCGGATCGACGTCGACCGTCAGCCCGACCGCTGCGGGCAGACTTGGGGCAACCTCGCGCAACGCGCGTTGCAGATGGCGGTGCAGCGCCTGGCGATCGGCGGTCTTGACCAAGGCGTGGAAGCGCCAGACATCGCGCACCCGCGATACGCTGGCCGCCACCGGCCCGCGCACATCCGCGCCCCATTGGCGCAACGCCTCCGCCACCTGCCGCAGCGCCCCGCGCGCAAGGTTGGGGTCGGCGTGGCTGGTCTCGAAAAGCGCCAGGTAGGCGTATGGCGGCATGTGCGCGCGTTGGCGGGCGGCGCGCTCGGCATCCGCGAAGCCGCGGGCGTCGTGCTGCAGCGCAGCGGTGATGGCGGGGTGGTCGGGCTTGTAGGTCTGGACGATGACCACGCCCGGGCGATCCCCGCGGCCGGCACGCCCGGCGACCTGGGTCAGCAGTTGAAAAGTGCGCTCGGTGGCCCGAAAGTCCGGGACGCGCAGCCCTTCTTCGGCCAGCACCACGCCCACCAGCGTCACGCGCGGGAAGTCGTGGCCCTTGGCGAGCATCTGCGTGCCCACCAACACGTCGATCTCGCCTGCGCGAAAGGCCGCGAGCGTGTCCATCAGGCGCTGGCCGCTGGCAGTGTCGCGGTCGAAGCGGGCAATACGCACCCGCGGCAGGCGCGGGCGCAAGGCCTCGGCGAGGGTGGCTTCGACGCGCTCGGAGCCGGCGCCCACGCCGATGAGGTTGCTTGCGCCGCAACTCGGGCAGTTGGCCTCGTCGGGCAGCGACAGGTCGCACCAGTGGCAGCGCAGGCGGCCCTGGCGCTTGTGCCAGGTCAGGGCCACGGCACACTCGGCGCACTCGGCCGTGCTGCCGCACACCCTGCACAGCATCGCGGTGGCAAAGCCGCGCCGGTTGTGCAGCACCATCGCTTGTTCGCCGCGCGCCACGGTGTCGCCGATGGCCTGGACCAACGGCTCAGAGAGCAGCGACAGGCCGGCCGCACCGTCGATATCGCGCAACCGCGGGGCCGTGCGCAAGTCGACCAAGGCGACGGCAGGCATGCGCGCCGCCACCGCGCGGCTGGGCAGCTCGTGCAGCGCAAGCTTGCCCGCGGCGTGCAACTGCCAGTCTTCGCACGCTGGCGTGGCCGAACCGAGCACGCACACCGCCTGGGCCGCGCGCGCCCGCACCAACGCCAGGTCGCGGGCCTGGTACCGCACGCCGTGGGCCTGCTTGTAGGACCCGTCGTGGCACTCGTCGACCACCACGACCCCAAGACCCGGCATCGGCGCGAAAAGCGCAGAACGGGGCCCGACGACGATGCGGCGATGGCCGCGCTGCACCCGGTCGAGTTGGTCGAGGCGCTCACCTTCGGACATCGCGCTGTGCAGGGCCGCCACCTGGTCGCCAAAGCGCGATCGGAACCGCTGGACGAGCTGCGGGGTGAGCGCGATTTCGGGCACCAGCACGATGGCGCCCCGGCCCTGCTCCAGCGCCGCGCCGATGAGGCGCAGGTACACCTCGGTCTTGCCCGAACCCGTCACGCCGAACAGCAAGTGCCCGCTGTACTGCCGCGCCGCGACGGCGCGCAGGAGCGCCGCGACGACCGGACCTTGATCGGCAGTGAGCGCCGGGGCCACATCGGGCACGGCGGCCTCGCGCAGGCCCAGCGGGTCGCGCAGGACGCGCTGCTGCCACAGGCGCACGAGACCCTTGTCGGCCAGGCCCTGCAACACGCGGGTCGCCGCCGCAACCTTGCCCGCGCCGTCGGAGGAGTCCACCGGGGCCTTCTTGCGCAGTTCCGCGACGGGCAGGGCGCTCTCGGCCTCGATGCGGTGCAGCAGGCGGATGTGCGCCTTGGGCAGATCCAGCGGCCACGGGCGGAGATAGGTCGCCGCCACCCAATCCTGTTGCCGCTCTGCGCGTTGGTCTTCGCCCATCCCGGTGCGCCGCAGCGCCGCAGGCAGCGCCAATCGCGCACACTGCCCGATGGGTGCGTGGTAGTAATCCGCAGCGAAGCGCAGGGTCGCCAGCAGGTCGGCCGGCATGCGTGTCGCCTCGTCTGGGACCGCGAGCACCGGCCGCAGCTTGTCGCGCAGTTCGCCTGCCTCGGCGATGGGCCGCACTGCAAGGACCACGCCGGTCGCCGCCCGACCGCGCAGCGGAACCGTCACGCACAGCCCTGGTGCGACGACGTTCGCGAGCGGGGCTGGCACGCCGTAGGTCAGTGCCTCGACCTGGGCCGCGACGGCGACCTCGGCGCACTGCGCGTAGGCCTGGCCTGCGGGTGCGGCGTCCTGGCCCAGCGCGGCAGCATGGGTCGTGCGGGGCGCCGACCGGGCCTTTCGTACAACGGCGGTGGTGCGCTCGCCCTCGGCCGCGGACCCAGCCGCTGGCGGGGGGCTTGGGTCGAATCCGGGCAAGCTGGGGGGCGGCAATCGGGGCACGGTGGGCGGTCCAGCGGGTACGCGGCGCAGGGTACCATGGCTGGAGCGCTGGGCACATTGGCGCACCCGCCTCGGGTCGCTATGCTTGCGCGCTACAGCGGCGCCCCCTTTGGTCAGGCCGGGACGTCGCGCTGAGGAGTCGTGGTAGATGTCATCGTCATCGGCGCCGGCGTCGTCGGTTTGGCCGTCACCGAAGCCCTGGCAGCGCGCGGCGCAACTGTCACCACCCTCGAAGCGGCCGATCGCATTGGTGAGGGCATCTCGAGCCGCAACAGCGAGGTCATCCACGCCGGGATCTACTACCCGGCCGGCAGCCTCAAGGCTACCCTGTGCGTGGACGGCCGCGAGCGCCTGGCGACATTCTGCGCGCGGCACCGCATTGCACACCGGTGGACAGGCAAGGTCCTGGTTGCCACCGCCGACGACGAACTGCCGGCCCTTGAGCAGCTTGCCAAGCAAGCAAAGGCCAACGGGTCCCGCCCGCTCGTGCCAATGGACGCGAGCGAAGTGTGCGCTCGCTGGCCGGCCGTGCGCGGCGTCGCCGCATTGTGGTCCACCGGAACAGGCATCGTCGATGGCCATGCGTTCATGGCCCGGCTGCGGGTGCAGGCCGAGCGCAAGGGCGCAGCGGTTCTGTGTCGACACCGATGGTTGGGCGCGACACGGCGCTCGGACGGTTGGCAGGTCACGGTCCGCCAGCCCGACGGTAGCCTGACCTGCGCAATGGCCGACTTGGTCATCAACGCCGCCGGGCTCTACGCCGACGTCGTGGCCCGCACGGTCTGCGCCGACGCGGACCTGCCCCGACACGTCCCCATCAAGGGCAGCTACTTCGACATCGCCGCGCCCGCGCCCGCGGACACCCTGGTGTACCCCGTGCCATCGCTCGCTCTGACCGGCCTCGGCACCCACCTGACCGTGGATCTCGCAGGCAGAGCGCGCCTCGGGCCCGACGTCGAACCCGCGACCAGCGTCGAGGACTTCGCGGTGGATCCGACGCGGGCGGTGCTGTTCCACCGAGCGGCGATGCGCTTCTTGCCGGGCCTGCGGCTGGACCAGTTGCGGCCGGCCTACGCGGGCGTGCGCCCCAAGCTGGCCATCGATCGCGTTGCAGACTTCTATATCCGTCACGAGCAGGAGCGCGGTCTGCCCGGCTGGGTCAACCTGTTGGGCATCGAGTCGCCCGGACTGACGGCGGCGTTGGCCATCGGCCACCACGTCGCCAATCTGGTGCTGACTTGAGCTTGCGAGGCCCGTCGGTGTACAAGGCCATGCGGTCGCGTCGCTGCGCGGTCGCCGAGGTGGGCCATGTCATTCTTCCGGTTGGACTCTGACGACCTGGTCTCCATCCAGCGCGAGATCCTGCAGCGCGAGACCGCGCGAACCATGAACGACCGCGACTGCGCGGCGTTTTTCGGTTTGCCCGAGGGCTGCCGGATGCGGGAAAACGCCAAGATCCTGGCCCCGCAAAACCTCAAACTGGGCAAATACGTGTGGATCGGCGAAGGCGCGGTGCTCGACGCCCAGGGCGGACTGGAGATCGGCGACGAGTCACAGATTGGCCTTGGCGTCATGCTGTGGTCGCACACCAGCCACAAGCAGGCGCGCCTGGGCGCGACGGGCAAGTCCAAGCAAGGGATCCAGTACAAGCCGACGCGCGTGGGAAGTCGCGTGTTCATTGCCGGGCCGAGCGTGGTGCTGGCTGGCGTCTCGATTGGCGACGGCGCCATTGTGCGGCCCTTGTCGCTGGTGGATCGCGATCTGGCCCCCGGCGAAGTGTTTGGCGGCCATGTCGAACCCGCTGCCTTTCAGTCGTTGGTCGACCGCGTCGCCCACATCGCCACCCTGGAGGAACGCCTCGCGGAACTCGAAGCCAGGGTCTCCGCCTTGTGCAGGTCGGTCGGGTGAGACCCATTGGCGCGGTGTGGGCGAATCAAGCCCCGAAGTCCAGCCTCAGAGCGTGGGGATGAATGAAACGCCTGCTGCGCGTAACCATGCACTCCGACATCCTTTGTTGTCCTCTGGCAGCCTCCGTGCGGCACGGAGGCTGTCGGACGATTGTCCGACCGGTTCCTTGCTTGGGGCTGCGCCGCAGTCGACGGACTGACTCCAGCCGGCCTGTGGGGCGCCTGTCGGCTTCCCCCTTGCCTGTCGGCCCATTGATCCCGATCGCGGCGAAAAGCACCGACAATCTCCCTCTCCGTTTGCGGACCGCCTGACAAGATGGCCGTTGCCAGCCATACCAAGCGTCAGGTCCTGTGGTCGGTTCTCGCGTACGGCGTGCCCGCGCTGGCGACGCTGGTCATCACGCCGCGGGTCGTCGCCGGCTTGGGTGCCGACCGCTATGGCCTCTTGCTGTTGGCCATGACCACCATCGGGGCGTTGGCGCTGGTCGACCTTGGCATTTCGGCGGCCTCGGTCCGCGAATTGAGCGTGTCGCGTGCCGACCCCGACTGCCAGCGCACCCGTGTCGTTTTCTCAACCACGGTCGCGCTGTACGCCGTGGTCGCGCTATTGGCCGGCGCGGCCGTGTTGGCCGGCGTTCCGTGGTTGGTCGATTTCGTGTTCGCTATCGGGCCGCACTTGCGCGAAGATGCCTCGGTGGCCATGCACTGGGCGGCTGCGGGATTGGCGCTCAACCTGCTTCTGGCGCCCTGGAACGCCTACCTGCGTGCAGCGGAGTACAACGACGCGGCCGCCAGAATCGGCATCCTTGCGGCGCTTGTGGGGTACGCCGGTGCGCTGTGGCGCGGCGTGCTCGGCGACTTGTCCGGCGCATTGGGTTGGCAGGTCGCCGCGTCGATGTTGAGCCTGGCCCTGAGCGTTTGGACCGTGCGCGTTCGCGAACCGGAGCGTGTGGCCTGGATCTGTCCGCGTTGGCACGTCCTGCGGGCGATGGGCCGATTCGCGCTGTGGCAGTTCGCTAGCATCGCCAGTGCGGCGGTCGGCCAACACCTCGCACGGCTGGTCATCGCGCGGCAACTCGGCCCAGCCGACCTCGCCTGGTTTGCGGTGCCGTTCAGTCTGGCGCAGCGTATCCAGAAAGTGGTCGAATCGGCAGCCAGGGCGCTTTTTCCGCGGTTGGCGCGCCTTGCGGTCGACCACGCTGACGAATTGGCGGCGGTGACCTACCGCCAGGCCCAAAAGACGATTCTCGCTGCCGGCATGGCGGCCGCCGTGCCGCTGGCGATGGGAGCTCAGCCGCTGCTGACGGCGTGGCTGGGCCAGGAGTTCGCGGCGCACGGCAGCGTGCCATTGGCGGTCGTCAGTCTAGGCTATGCGATGGGCTGCTTGGGTATCGGCTACGTGGCAGCCCTGCTCGCGCACGGTGATTCCCGCTCCGTTTTCGCCGCGGAAACGGCCAACACCCTGGTCAACGTGGTGTCGCTGTGGCCCTTGATGCACTGGTTCGGACTGGACGGCGTCGCGCTTTCGTTTCTGCTCGGTTGGCTGTCGCTGATTGTTCCCCATCGGGCGGTGGCGCGCAGGCTGGGGCCGAAGGCCCATGCAGGCCTGTTGCGCGTGGCCGCGGGCGGCTTGGCCATTGCTGCCGTCGGCGGCCTTTGCGGTCGCTTGCTCGCGAACTGGCTGCAAGCCGTTGGCGTCATCGGGCCGCTTGCCGCGATTGGCTTGGCCTGCGCGCTCAGCATGGTCGCCATGCTGTGGACGCCCGGATTGTTCGGGTGCGATGCCGACTTGCAACTGGCGCTGCGCGCTGCGCTCTTGGGCCGAATCCTGCGGTCGAGCCGCGCGGCGTCGCCGTGATGCACGCGCCTGGAACGGCTGCGCACCCGCTCGCGCTGTCACCAATGTGTGTCGCGGGGAGCGGCTGACATTGACACCCGCACTCCCGGTGGCATACTGCCGGCCCCGCGTACGCCGGCGATACGCCCGGTGCCGCTCCACCGCGCGACCATGGCGGTTACAGCTTGAATCTGGGAAACCCCTGCCGCGACCGCCGCCGATCGCCGCCTGTTCAAAGCCGATCGTCGGATGCTGCAAAGCGCATGGCCTCCGCGACGAATTGGCGTTCGGCGAGGTGCGAGCGGCCGTGGATGAACTTCCGGCGGACCAACGACAACCAAGGCGCCGTCACTGCGGGACGGGCCAGTGGAATCGCGCACGGACCTGGCCGGACCGCGCTTGAAGGACGCAACAATGGATAGCCAAGGCAGAATCCAACTGGCCGTGATCGGCGCTGGCTATTGGGGCCCAAATCTGGTCCGCAACTTCACCGCTTGCGGCAGCGCCGTCGTCACGCATCTTTGCGACCTGGACCTGTCGCGCGCCCAAAAAGTGGCCGCTCCCTACCCGGCCATCGCGACCACCAACAATCTGGAAGGCGTGCTGGCGTCCGACATCGACGCCGTCGCCATTGCCACGCCGGTGCGGACTCACTTTCCGCTGGCGAAGCAGGCGTTGCTGGCCGGCAAGCACGTCCTGGTCGAGAAGCCGCTGGCCTGGAGTGTGGCCGAGGGCCAGGAACTGGTTGCCCTGGCTGAGGCGCAGGGTCGCGTGCTGATGTGCGACCACACCTTCTGCTACACGGGTGCCGTGCGCAAGATGCGCGAGGTCGTGCAATCCGGAGAGCTGGGTGACGTGCTGTACTTTGACAGCGTGCGCGTCAACCTCGGCCTGATTCAGTCCGACGTGAACGTGCTCTGGGACCTCGCCCCGCACGACCTTTCGATTCTGGACTACGTGCTGCCGGCCGACCTCCGGCCCGTCGCGGTGTCGGCGCAGGGGGTCGATGCCGTAGGCACGGGCTATGCGAGCGTCGCCTACCTCACCTTGCATTTCGGTCGACCGGTCATCGCCAATGTGCACGCCAACTGGCTGTCGCCGGTCAAGGTGCGGATGACCCTGGTGGGCGGGACCAAGAAGATGCTGGTCTGGGACGACAACGAACCATCTGAGAAGGTGCGGATCTACGACAAGGGCATCGAGATTGGCGACCAGGATCCAAACCGGATTCGCGTGTCGTATCGTCACGGCGCGTGCTTTATCCCGGTGTTGGATTCGACCGAAGCGCTGGCCCGCATGGCCCGCGAGTTCTGCTCCGCGATCACTGGAGGGCGCGCCCCTGAGACCGACGGCGCTGCCGGGCTGCGCGTGCTCAAAGCGCTCGAAGCGGCCAATCGCTCCTTGCAGGCGGGCGGCGTGCGGGTCGAACTGGCTTGAATCCACCCGCCCTGGCGGATTCGCGACTTCCAACCCACTGTCGGAGACACATGGAACCCAAGTTCAGCGCCATTGCCGCCGACGTCGTGCTCGGCCGCGACGTCAAGATCTATTCGTTCGTGAACCTGTACGGCTGCACCATTGGCGATGACACCAAGGTTGGCGCGTTCGTCGAGATCCAACGTGGTGCCACGATTGGCAAAAGCTGCAAGATCAGCAGCCACACCTTCATCTGCGACGGCGTGCACATCGGTGACGGGTGCTTCATCGGCCACGGCGTGGTCTTCACCAACGACAAGTATCCCAAGGCGGTCAACGCCAAGGGCGAGTTGGCCGGACCAGAGGATTGGACAATGTTGGAAACCCACATCGGCAATCGCGTCGCCGTTGGCTCGGGCGCAGTCATCCTGTGCGGAATCTCGATTGGCGACGACGCTGTCATCGGCGCGGGCGCCGTGGTGACCCGCAATGTCCCGGCCGGTGCCACGGTGGCCGGCGTGCCCGCACGTGCGCTGCTGCGCGGCGGTCGCTGACAGGTGGCGTAACCCATTGTAAACGCGGAGCGTGCTGTGAACGTCCCCTTTCTCGACCTCAAGGCCCAACACGCCCCGCTGCGCGCCGACATCCTCGCGGCATGGGGCGACATCCTCGACAACGCCGGCTTCGTCGGTGGCAAGTACGTGGCCAGTTTGGAGTCGGGCCTCGCCACGGCCAGCGGTACTGCGCACGCCTGCGCGGTCTCCAACGGCACAGAGGCGCTGGCCCTGGCGTTGCGCGCCCTCGGCGTCGGTTCTGGCGACGAGGTCATCCTGCCTGGCAACACGTTCATCGCCACCGCCGAGGCCGTGAGCCTGTGCGGGGCGACGCCCGTCTTCGTCGACTGCCTCGCCGGAACCTGGAACCTCGATCCTGCGGCCATCGGCCCTGCCGTCACTGCGCGGACCAAGGGGGTCATTGGCGTACACCTGTACGGCCAGCCGTTCGACGTGGATGCGTGTCAAACCGTGTGCGACCGCCATGGCCTTTGGCTCATGGAGGACAATGCGCAGGGCATCCTGGCCACCTACAAGGGCAAACCCACGGGCGGTCTGGCCCGCGTCGCGGCGACGTCGTTCTACCCCGGCAAGAACCTGGGCGCTTGTGGCGAGGGCGGCGCGGTGATGACCAGCGACACGGCGCTGGATGCGGCAGTCCGCCGCTTGCGCGAGCACGGTCAGGCCGCCAAGTACTACCACGATGTGGTCGGAACCAACGCGCGCCTCGCTTCGATCCAGGCCGCAGCGCTTCACGTCAAGCTGCCGCACCTTCCATCCTGGACGGAGGCCCGGCGCCGCAACGCCCGGCAGTATCTGGAGCGGTTGTCCGATGTGCCAGGAGTTCGCGTGCCCGAGGTCGCGGCATGGGCGGATCCGGTCTGGCACCTTTTCGTCGTCCATGTCGCCAACCGCGACGCTGTACTGGCATCGCTGCAGGCTGCGGGCGTCGGGGCCGCGCTGCACTATCCCGTGCCTTGCCATCTGCAAAAGGCCTATGCGCATCTGGGCCATGCCAGGGGTCGCCTGCCCCACGCTGAGTACAACGCGAGTCACTGTTTGTCCTTGCCGATGTTCCCGGAACTGACCGAAGCGCAAATCGACTATGTTTGCCAGCAGTTGCGCTTGGCAGTCCTGGGTGCGGCGTGAGGACCGCCGATCGCTACGCGCAGCCGATCGTCGGCCAGACTGCGCTGGTCACAGGTGGCGCCGGCCTGGTCGGCAGCCACATCTGCGACCAACTCGTCGAGGCAGGAATCGGTCGCATCCGCGTGTTGGATGATTTTTCACGCGGTCGCATCGACAACCTCAGATCCGCGATGGCCAGCGACAAGGTCGAGGTGTTGCGCGGCGACGTCCGCGATCCCACCACGGTCGATGGCGCCGTTCAGGGCTGCGATCTGGTGTTCCACCAGGCGGCGATCCGCATCACGCGTTGTGCCCAAGAGCCGCGCGTCGCACTGGATGTCCTGGTCAACGGCACCTTCAACGTGGTGCAGGCATGCGTCAAGCACAAGGTCAAGAAACTGGTGGCCGCTTCCAGCGCCTCGGTGTACGGACCAGCGGACGTGTTCCCGACCGAAGAGAGGCATCACCTGTACAACAACCGCACCCTCTACGGGGCCTGCAAGGTGGCCAACGAGCAGATGCTGCGGGCATTCGCCGAGATGGATGACTTGCCCTATGTCGCCCTGCGGTACTTCAACATCTACGGCCCGCGCATGGACGTTTTCGGCGTTTACACCGAAGTTCTGGTGCGCTGGCTCGACAGGCTCGATGCGGGCGAACCGCCGCTCATTTTCGGCGACGGCAAGCAGTCGATGGATTTCGTCTACATCGGCGATGTCGCGCGCGCGAACCTGCTGGCCGCGCAGGCGCCGGTTTCCGACGCGGTGTACAACGTCGCGAGCGGCGTCGAGACCACGTTGCTTGAGATGTGCCACACGCTCATGGTCGCGGCGGGTCATCCCGGACTGCAGCCCACTTTCAAGCCCATGCCGGTCGAGCGCCGCGGCGTAGAGGTCGTCCGACGCTTGGCGTCCACCCAAAAGGCGAGGCGCGAATTAGGTTTCGAGGCGTCGGTTGACCTTGCGGAAGGCCTTCGGCGCTTCATCGGTTGGCGCAACACCGAGTTGGGCAAGCAGGGCGACTAGCGGCCAGCGGGCGGGAGCAAGCGCATGATACCGATCATCAGGCCCTGGCTGGGTCCAGAGGAGGCGCGCGCGGCCCATGACGCCATCCTTTCCGGGTGGATCGCCCAAGGCCCCAAGGTGCGCGAGTTCGAAGCGGCATTCTGCACGGCGACCGGCTGCGCCCATGCCGTCGCGGTCAGCAGCGCCACCACCGGGCTGCATCTCGCGCTTCATGGCCTGGGGGTCGGACCCGGCGATGAGGTGATCTGTCCCTCCCTGAGTTTCATCGCCACCGCCAACAGCATCCGTTACTGCGGCGCTACGCCCATATTCGCCGACGTCGATCCAGTGACGCAGAACCTGAGTGGCGCGTCCATCGCGGCGGTACTGACGAAGCGGACCAAGGCCGTGCTGGTCGTGCATCAGGCCGGTATGCCGTGCGACCTTGCGGACATTGCGGCCGCGCTGCCCGGCGGCGTGGCGGTGGTTGAGGACGCAGCCTGCGCCATTGGGTCCACGTATCGCGGCGCGCCGATCGGATCTCACTCGCCTTTGGTGGTGTTCAGCTTCCACCCGCGCAAGTTGGTGACGTGCGGCGAAGGCGGCATGGTCGCCGTGCGCGACGGCGCGCTGGCGGAGCGCCTGCGACGGCTGCGCCAACACGCCATGACGGTCAACGATGTGCAGCGGCACCAGAGCGCGACGTTCCTGCTAGAGCAATATGACGAGTTGGGCTGGAACTACCGCATGACGGATATCCAGGCGGCCGTCGGCCTGGTCCAACTGGCGAAGCTGCCAGCGATGACCGAGCGCAGGCGCGCGCTGGCAGAGCGCTACACGGCAGCTTTGGCCGGCGTTGGCCTGGTGCTTCCGACCGACCCGCCCTGGGGCACCACCAACTATCAGAGCTACTGCGTCCGCATTCCACACGCAACCGCGGCCAGCCGCAACGACATTCTGCAGGCGATGCTCGACAAGGGCGTGATGGGCAAGCGGGGCATCATGGCGGCGCACTTGGAGCCCGCGTTCGCCGGGCATCCGCACGTTCCGTTGCCGCACAGCGAGGCATGGGCCGCCGACTCCCTGGTCTTGCCTTTGTATCACGAGATGACGGCGAGCGACCAAGATCAGGTCGTCGCGGCGTTGCAGTCAGCCACGCGCGGCCGGATCTGACCGGTTCGGATTCGGCGAGGCTGGACCTAGTAGGCGAAACCCCAAATCCGCTCCGTGATGCGAGCCGCCATGCCGCAAAGAACCCGCAATACGTTTCGCCTACTAGCTGCTTGTTGCGTGCAGGGGGCTCGCAGCCCCCTCGCGCGCCCACGCGCGCTCACCCCCGC
>Ga0194120_10005825_pt1 | contig 17843 bp, 7 predicted proteins | sample TA2MahCa65mmetaG_FD_148642 | JGI IMG/M metagenome (GOLD analysis project Ga0194120, IMG submission 148642) | Freshwater microbial communities from Lake Tanganyika, Tanzania - TA2015019 Mahale Deep Cast 65m | ecosystem: Environmental > Aquatic > Freshwater > Lake | place: Tanzania: Lake...
CATGGCCACCGCGCCCAGTGCGGCCCACGCCCACGGGCGGTGTGCCCGCGGCCCGCGCAGCGCTGCGACCAACGGCAGGGCCAACCACGCCCAGTGCTCGGCGGCGAACGGCCCGGCCCGGTCGGGTGCACGCTGCGCGGCCATGTGGGTGACCTTGCGCACATGGTATCCCAACACCTGATCCCACATCGGCGCGCCGTACCAGCACAGCTCGGCGGCGAGCGGCGCGAGCCCCGCGGTCAGACCCACGCCAAAAGCCCGGGCACGACCGGCCACTGCCGCCAGAGCCGCCACGGGAACCGCCACGACGGCAACGTGCAGCCCCCATTGGGTGGCCAGGCCGAGCAGACCGCCGGCAAGGCCCCACCGGCCCGCCGCCGCAGCCCACAGCGCCAGGCTCGCGCACGCCACCGGTTCGGCCACGCCGAGCACCGTCGGCCCATAGCGCAGCGTCACCGGGGCAAACAGCAGCAGGGCAACGGCGGCAAGTGCCGCCCTCGCGTGGCCCAACCGGACGCCGCACGCCAGCAAGGCCGTCGCGGCCACCCATGTCGCTACCACCGCCGGCGCCTTGGTCCAACCGGAGGGCGCGCCGGCCCACAACACCAGGGCCGACTGCCACACGCGCGCGGGCGGATGTGCGAAAAAAAGCTCGCCGTACAGGGATTCGCCCTGCAGCCATCGCTGGGCGTTGAGCAAGTACAGGGGTTCGTCGCCAGGGAGCAGCGCCAACGCGGGCGCCGTCAGCCACGTCCATGCAGCGATCAGGACGGCGAAGGCCACCAGCATCGCGGCTGGCCCCGCCGCCCGCCGTCCATCCCCATTCAAGGCAGAATCCCGATCCCGAACAATGGGGCGTGGTCCAGCCGCCTATCCCCCGGCTGCGGGGTCCTTGGGCGCCGCCTTGCGGGTGCCTTGCTGGTAGTACAGCAGGACCTGCGAGTGGATGACCGTGTACACGTAGCCCTTGGGGCTGCGCATCGCCATCATCTTGCCGGGCTCGCCGGGCGCCGGAATCAGCGTGCCGTGCAGCACCTTCTGGTCGTCGCCCTTGAGCAGGATCTGGTCATAGTTGGCGAGGCCGCGGGGTTCCGCGCCGCTCTGCCACTCGACCTTGGCGATCTCACGGGTTTGCACGAAGCGGAGCTCACCGTACTTCTGCAGGATGTAGCCGTCCTGGTTCTTGGCGATGACCTCGGCGACGACGACCTTGCCGTCGGGGAACACGACCTTGTCGCCGCGCTCCGGGCATGCCGGGCACACCGACGAAATGGGCGAAAACGGCCGGAATGCGCTCAGCAGCATCCAACTGCACAGCAGGATGGCCGCCGCTGCGAGCTTGCTGAACCTGATGCGTCTGGTCATGGATTCCTCGCGGCGCCGTGGGCACGGCCGGCGCCATCCTAGCCCTGGACCGCGGGTTTGCCAAGGGCGGATGCGCTGCGCTGGGGCGGCGCGGTTCCACATCAGGGGTCAGGCTTGCTCAGAATCCGCCGGGTTGGTGATCGACGCCAGCGGCCTCGCGGGTCTGCGCAAGAAACAGGTTCATGGGTTGGCGCAGATTCCCGGCGGGTGCCGGTGCGCCGCCCCATCACGACTGTTCACGGCGAGGCCGCTGCCCTCGCGGTCCGACGTGGTTGCACTTGCGCGTTGACGCTGGGCGCAGCGCCCTCATGGCCATGCCGGGCCGGCGCACAGCGCGCAGGTGGGCAGCGGGAGGCGCCGTGCACCGGCAAGGCGGACGCAAGCGGCTGTGGGACAGGGCCACCGACGTGGTCCGCAATCCTGGCGCCCAGATTCGGCTTGAGGGCGGCGGCCCTGGGCAGCCATGGACAGCAAGATGGCGGCTCGTCGCATGCGCGCGCAGCGGACGCCAGGCTGCCGGCGAGCCGCCGCGTGCGAAATTCTTGCCGGCCCCGCCTCGTCCCGGCCGTGCGCCCCGAGGAACACTGTCTCCCAGCACTGTCACCCTGTCACCCAAAGTGTCACCCAGGGTGTCACCCAACTCGCCCGGGTGACAGTGTTCCTGTGACAGAAAACTGCAAGCGGAACTCCGCAACCGTTTGGCATCATGGGTGAAAGACCCGGCCGCGGTGCGCCGGCACACGTTGGCACGGCCCTTGCAGCAGTTTAGGGCCAGGAAATGATTTACTCAATCATTTCTCGGGCCCGTTTGCTTGCTCCGTGGGTCGCCAGCTCGCGGACCAAAGGTCCGACTCGCGGCTCCGTCCTGATGTGAGAGTGATCGACTTATTATTTTCCAGTCCCTTATTGCGCCACCGCGCCGGCTGCAGGTTGCCGCCGAAGTGGCGTCGCTGGACTGGCCTCATGACCGCTGACGCCGCCGCGTTCGTCAAGTGCTTCTGGCACGGCAGCGCCGAAGCCGGGCGCGGAGGAGTCGCTGAATTGTTCGGCCTGGCCTTGCCGCCGACGACGACCCAAGCCGGCGACGGGCTGCAGCTCGCCATCGCGGCGCCGCACCCCGCCGACGCCGATGCGCTGCGCTTGATCCTGCTGCGCACCATCGAGCCGGCGTACGCCCAGTTGCTCGGGCTGTATTGGGTTGACACGGCGGTGCAGCCGGGGCAGCTTTGGGACTACGCGCTGCTGGCCGACCGGCAAGCGGCGTTCGCGGGCAGCGTCAAGGCGGCGCTCGCCTGGCTGAACAGCGAACCCAGGCCCGCAATGGACGTCGACGTGGCGTGGCTATTGGGCATGGAGCGCAAGGCGGCCGACCCGCTGCCGGCCGCGCCAGAAGGTGTGCGCGCGTACGCCTTGCCCATACCAACGCGGCCAGTGGACGGGGGAAGCGCCGCCACAGTGGACACGCCAGCGATGACGGTTGGACTGCGCTGGGTGGCGCCAAAGGTCCCCAACGTCATCGGCTTGGATGTCACCGACCTCAGCAAGGCGGTGATTCTGCCGTTCACGATGGTGGACAGGATCGGCCGGCGCGTCCAGGTCGACGCGTCGGAACTGGCCAAGGTGCCGCAAGCTTGGAAGTCGGGGGCCAATCCTGCGGCGCAGCACATCCGGTGGGCGATTGGCGACCTGGTCAAGTGCTTTGACGTCGCCGTGCCGCTGACTGGCAGCGGCTTGCTGCCCGTGCCGAGTGTGACCGAGGGCAAGACCTATCTGCAGGTGCTGGTGACGACTGCGGACGACCGGGCGCTTAGGGACTGGAAAATAACAAGTCGATCACTCTCACATCAGGACGGAGCCGCGAGTCGGACCTTTGGTCCGCGAGCTGGCGACCCACGGAGCAAGCAAACGGGCCCGAGAAATGATTGAGTAAATCATTTCCTGGCCCTACCGCGGACTGGCTGAAGAAGGGCGGCAGCGCGGATCCTCTCGGCCTGGGCGGCGTCGCCGGCAATGAGGGCAAACCGCCTGGGATCCAGACAGTTTTCCGGGTGCGGCGGCAACAGCCCGAGCCGCCCAAAGCCTTGTGGCCTGACCCGGCCGTGGCGAGTGTGCGCGACGGCGACGGGCGCAGCTTCTTGACGGTGCGATGGGAGAAGGGCGCAGGCGCGGCGGTGCGAATCTACCGGGCTGCGGCGGATGCGGTGTATCAAGCGGACTTCCAACAGCGACAGGCGGACGCTGGCGGTGACGCCGTCGGTCAATGGATGGCCGCTCAGGTCAAGGCGGGCAAGACGCTGCCGCTGCCGTTCGCAGGTGTGCGCACTGTGTACGAAAAACTATCGCCGAAAGCACAGCAGGACATCGCCAGTGCTGCGCATGTCGCGGTCGCTTTCAGCGCGGTCCACGCCTCGCCGCTCGCTGTCGCGGCGTGCCCCGATACCAAAGGGCCAGACCTGGCAGCCAGCGCAAGCGCGGGTGAGCCAAAGCCTGACAGCGTGTGTGCGTACGTGGATGTGCTGCCGGGACGTGTGCCGGGGTACTACTTCTACCGCTTGCAAGCCGTGGACGCGGCGGGCAACTGCAGTAATTTGGAGGGGTCGGCGGCAAGCCCGCCGGTGCAGGTGCCCGACGTGTTCGTGCCCTCGGCGCCGGTGATCGTCGAGGCGTATGCTGGGACGCCCGAGATGCGCAAAGAGCTGGCCGAGTTGCGGCAGGCCCAGCAGGCGTGGGAGAAGGACAACAGCAAGCCGAAGCCGAAGCCGGACTGGGAAGTCACGGGGAAGTACGCCGGAATGGTGACGCTGGTTTGGGCAGTCCCGGAGCGGGAAACGGAAAAGATTGCTGGGTGGCGCGTGTACCGAACGGAGGACCGTGCGAAGGCCGGGGCCGTCGACTTGATGCAGTTGGTCCCGGGAGAGAAGGTCAAGTGGAAGGGGGAGCTGCTGCCGGGGGCTTGGACGGTGGCGAACGACAAGTCGGCTGGGTTGAACTGCAGTTGGACTGGTGTCGTGGGCGCGGGGTCGGCGTGGTATTGCGTGGTCGCGGGCGGCGGGGAGCAAAGGTATTCGCTGGCGTCGGGCGTGGTGGCGGTTGGGGCGGTTGCTCCGGCTGGTGGGAAGGTGGGGGTTTCATGAGAACAGGCTGAGTACCCGCGGAGCTTGCGGCGCGCCGACCAACATGCGCAGCGCGATCAATTGCCGCCGATCGCGTTGTGTGCTCATTCACGCTGTGGCGGGCCGTTGAGGTTCAGTATGGCATCCCATCGACTACTCTTTATCCTGCTTGCCGCGGCTCTGGTTCCGATTCTTATGGTCGGATCGGAGACAAACGTGCTCATGGCCAAGCCGAAGCGCCGCCTCCATTCTGCAGCTGAGATTCGGAATGCAGGCCGAATTTGGGAAATGTACGCTGCGTCATCCGGTTCCTGCGAGATCCGTGACTTTCGCAGAGGGAACGATGGCAAGATCACCTCCGTCTTGCTTGAGTTGAGGACAACTCTGCCAACCGTGTTCGGCTTCGTTTTGGACATTGGCGGCCCTCCTGTTCACACCGACCTGTGGCCGGACCATCGCACCGCCTTCAAGCAACAGCATGATGCGCGTTATCACTATGTCTATTACACTGGGACACATCCCTTGGAAGTGACGGAAACCGTGCGACGCCGCACCCAATACACATGGTCCGATCTGGTCGTGCGGGCGGCGCAGAATGGAGTCCTTGAGGCAGAGGTAACTCTTCCAGACATGGTGACACCCCAAACTAGAGTTACGACCGATGGGCGTCGCGTGTGGCACGATGGCTCGTGGCAGATTGCCATTTCGATGGTGTTGCTGCCGGAACCAGACGAGTTCGGTCAATTGACTACTTGGCCTGGTGGCTACGCAACGCGTAGATGGGTCGGTTGCACGGACCCTGTTGACAATGACCATCTGTACCTCCAGAAGAAATGACGGAGCAATCGAGTGAACTATTGAAACTATTGGCAACAGGAGAACGCGATGTCCACAAAGGCAACCTCAGGCTGGCAGATGTACGATGGATCGTCGTTTCCCCTTGCGACCCTTTGCACCGCATTTCTGCTGATCTGGTCAGCTTCAGTTGCACTCGCCGAGACACACCCAAAGAGTCCTAAGCACGTTCGTCAGTGCTGGGATTGCGAGTTCAATCCCGATTTGACCGCGCCTCGCTCCGTTCGGTCCCACTTTGACGCCAAGCGACCGACGGCATCAAGGCGACCCACACGATTTACGCCTCCTTGTGGATTCACCTACGGGATTTCGTACGCGACTCGCGAAGTTGCGTGCACGATTGAGCAATTCGATTGCATTCCAACGGGTGGCAATGGGCTGACTTGCTCTGGTGCGATTCTCATTCAGAATCCCAGCACTGCAATCGTTGTCAGCGACCAAATGACGTTTGCCCGTCGCTTTGACGACGTGGACATCGACCTGGCCCCTAGTTGGCCCGATATTGGCAAATCCGCGAAAGACGGCAGAGCTGCGCTCCGAGTGCTTCGTATCTTGCCTGCGTATCGTAGAGGGCACTCGATAGCAATCGAGCCTGTACATTTTCGGCTGTCGCAGGATGTCACTGCGGCATGCGATAACGACGACGGCTCAACTGCCTTTGTGCCCGCTAAGTTTTGGGTTGTGCGAACCACCGTAGCATACCTGCCTGCGCGCCAAGCACGAACCGGATGCTACGGAGATTGCGTTATGCCGGGGTCGAAGGTCTGTAGATCCGCAATCGTTGTTGTCTCGGGAGGTGGAGCATGGAATTGAAATTTGGTTTCGGTGCGGTCGAATTCTTGGAATGCGGCGGAACACCCCTGCACCCGGCCGACATGCCAGGTTCGCCCGTGCAGATTTTGGAGCTCTCTGGAGTTTTCGGATGGTCAAGTGTCGATGGTCCATTTGCAAGCGCGACCCTTGAGCCCACGTTGCCGCGGCTTGCCCTGGCGGGCACCGGGATCTCCCTGGCGGCACAGGGGTGCAGCTTTGTTGGCATGTTTGGATCGGCCGCTGGCACGCCCGACAACCCCACCTTCCGCGGCCTCTACCTAGAAAACTGCACCCTGACCTTCCCCCCCAACCTGCAAGGCCTCCTCCCCGAAACCGCAACCCTCAAAAACGCCACCATCGGCACCGGCGGCCTCTCCGGCACCTTCTACCTCGCCTACAACAAGCTCTCCGACCCCGCGCTCAAGATCGACCCCAAAACCGGCACCTACCCAGGCCCTGGCAGCGGCAAGATCTTCGGCATCCCGTTTGCCGTCAGCGAGATCGACCTGCGCATCCAGCAAAACGCCTTCCTGTCGAGCGCCATCACCGGCCGCACGCACTTGCCGTTCTTCGACTGCGACGTCGATGTCTGCATCGGGCTCGGCCAAGACGGCGGCTATCTCGTCAAGTATCTGCCGCCGACCGATCCGGCCAAGAAGACGCTGAAATCAGCGTTCGCCGACATCACCATCGACAGCTTTGGCATCCAAGGCGGCGGCGGTGCCGACGCCCGCTTGCTCGTGTCCGGCACGATCACCCCCAACGTCGCCAAAGATCTCATCGACTGGCCGACATTGGTCGTCCGCGAGGTCTGCATCGACCGCCACGGCAACGTCGAATTCAAGGGCGGCTGGGCCGATCTGGACAAGCCGCGGCTCATCGGCATCGGCGGCGTCGGCCTCGAAGTGACACAAATGGGCATCGGCCGCGACCCCGATGGCTGTCCGTGGGTCGGCCTGAACGGCGCGCTCAAGCTGCCCGACGGCGTGCCGGCATCGGCCTCGGTCGAGGGCCTCAAGGTCCGGCCAACCCTTGTCGAAGGCAAAGCGCCCGACTGGCTGTCGCCGCGCATCGAGTTCTCGGGCATCGGCGTGCAGTTCGAGATCCCCGACGTCTTGTTCTTCGAAGGCAAGGTCGCCTACCGCCAAGACGGCGCCCAATCCGACTTTCGCGGCGGCGTACGGCTGGACCTCTACGCGCTGGACATGACCGTCGAGGGCCAGGTGGTGTTCGGCAGCAAAGACGGCATGCCCTACTTCGCGCTGTACCTCGCGTGCGACCTGCCGACGCCGGTGCCGCTGTTTGGCTGTGGCCTGGCGATCTACGGGCTGTCGGGCCTGGCCGCGCTCAACTACGCGCCCGACCGCAAGCCAGAAACGCCGTGGTACGCCTTGGACCACAACGACTGGTTCCACAAGCCCAAGCCCGGTGTGGCGGATCTGCTCGGCAAGTGGGCGCCCAAGCAGGGTGCGTTCGCCATTGGCCTGGGCGCCGAGCTGGGCACCGAGACCGACAGCGGTTACGCCTTCCATGGCAAGTTCCTGGCGGTGGTGGCGCTGCCGGGACCGGTGATCCTGCTCGAAGGCGCCGCCAACCTGTGCCGCGAGCGCGCCAAGAAGAAGAAACCGAGCGAGATCAAAGCGGACAAGGCCAAGCCCCCGGAGGACAAGCCAGCCGAGAACAAGCCAGCCGACGCGGCCAAGCAGCCCAAAGACGCCGAGCCGATGTTCCATGCGTTGGCTGCCTTGGACACCAACGCCGGCACGCTGAGCTGCGGCCTTGACGCCCACTGGCGCTACAAAGACGACGGGCAGTTGCTCGACATCTTGGGCAGTTCCGAGCTGTTCGTCGATTTCCACGACGCCAGCCGTTTCCACCTGTGGCTGGGCCGCAAGTCGCCGGAATCGCAACGGGTGCGCGCCAAGATCCTTGGGCTTTTCGAGGCCAATGCCTACCTGGAGCTGGACGCCAAGGGCGTGCGCACCGGCGCCAAGGCATTCTGGGCCAAATCGTGGCCCTACAAGGTCGCCGACGTCAGCGCCAGCATCCACATCAGCACCGATGTCGAAATGAGTTGGCAGCCGCCGCAGTTCCACGGTGTGGCGTCGTTGGGTGGCGAAGGCCACGTCTACATTTGCAAACACGGCATCAGCATTTCGCTGCTGCCCAAGGCCGGTAAATGCGGGGTGGCCGTGCGCGTCGATGCCGCAGGCGACCACTACCGCATCGAGCTCGACGCGGCGCAGTCCACGGTGCGCGCAGTCGATGCCGTAGTGACCGACAGCGGCAAGGTCATTGAAAAAGCGAAGCCAGCCCAACCGCTTGCCCCTCTACCCGCCGGCACGCCGCGGCTGGTCGAGGTGTGGTGTACAGGCAGCGACCTGTTTGCGCTGGTAGACGGCGCGACGGCCGTGCGCCTGGCCGGGATTGGCCAACGCGGCGACGGCTTTGGCCTTTGGCTCGGCGAGGCCGGCAAGGCCGAGGCATCCCAAGTGGTGGTCAGTGCCCGACCGGGGCCTTTGCTTGCCGATGAACTGGCACTGGCCGACCTGTCGGGCTGCGGGATTGCCGACGCGCCCGCGGTGTCGGCCGGCGGCAGCAAGTGGCGCCTCGACAAGCCGAAATCGCCGCAGGCTGCGTGGCAGATCAGCCAAGAGGCGCCGCTGCCGACCGGCGGGATCGCCGCTCAGGCCCCGTCGACCCTGACGTTGCCGGTGGAAAGCGCGGCGGCATCTTGCACCGGGCGTGGGCGCAGCCGGGTTCGGGCGATTCCACGCACGTGTCGTCGCGGCAGTTGCGGACGCGCGATGGCAGTCTGGCGGTCCTCCAACGCGAGGACGGTGGCAACTTCGGCGACGGTCACCGGCTGCGCTGGACCTGGCGGGGCGCCGCGCCGGGGCAGCCGGACCTGGCGGTCGGTGGCGCGGTCGGGCCGTGCGTGGGCGAGGTTGAGGTGTAGCGCCATGGCGTTGCACCCAAAGCACCGGCCCTGTGCCCGCGCCCGCACCCGTGCATCCACGCCCCCAACCGCGCTACGCTGGCAGACCGTGCACCCCGCGCCCGCGTCCAAGCCGGGCGCCCACCCCGGGGGGCCAGGACCTCGCCATGCATCGACCCTTCCGCCTCGCAGTCGCCGCTCTCGCACTTGTCGCTCTCGCACTCGCCGCCTGCACCCCCGATCCGACGGCGGGTGGCCGCGCCCGTGCCCCCGTCGCCGTTGCCTCGGCCACTGCCACCGCGCCGCCACCCGCACTGGGCGGCAGCTACGGACGGCGCTATGCTCGCGGCGGAGGCTACGCCATGCTGCCAGACGACGCTCAGGGCCTGCGCTTTCGGGTGAGCGAGGCCGATCCCGACGCCGCCAACACCCCGCCCGCGCCGCAGGCCGTGACCACACCGCTGTCGGCCGCCGAGACCCAGAAACTGCTGGCGCGGTTGCCCAAGATCGACGTCAAGGCCGACGACGCCCAGCCGTTTGCGATGCGCGACAAGTCGCTGCCGGCGCCGCGGCCCGGCGACACCGTCCACGAGCCGTTTCCGCCGCCGCAGGCGCCCGAACCGCCGCCCGCCGTCGAAAGCGGACCTTTGCGCGTGCTGCGCCACGGGCCCGAGGGCGACGTTCAGCTCGCGCCGCGGGTGTCGGTGACGTTCAGCCAGCCGATGGTACCCGTGACCGATCACGCGACGCTGGCGGCGATTGCCGTGCCCGTGCAGATCGCGCCGGCCATTGCGGGCGAGTGGCGCTGGCTCGGCACCCAGACGGCGATCTTTCAGCCCAAAGTCCGCTTGCCGATGGCGACCGAATACGCAGTTGTGGTGCCGGCCGGTACGAAATCGCAGACGGGTGGCGCGCTCGACAAAGAACACCGCTTCACCTTCCGCACGCCGCCGCCGCGGGTGCTCCATTCGACGCCGTCAGGCCACGGGCTGCCGCTCAACCCTGTGATTTTCGCCGAGTTCGACCAGGCGGTGTCACCGGCCGCCATCGCCGCCAAGGTGACGGTGCGGGCCAACGGCAGCCCGGTGCCGTTCCAGGTGCTGACGGCCGACGACCTGGAAAAGGAGTCCGGCTACAAGTGGCGCGTGCAAGCGCTCAAGCAAGACGGCCGCGGCGACCGCTGGGTGGCGCTGCGGGCCCAAGCCGACTTGCCCAAGGACAGCGCCATCGCCATCACCTGGGGTCCTGGGCTGCCGAGCGCTGAGGGACCGCGGACCAGCGCAACTGCCGTGGCGCAGTCGTTCCGCACCTATGGCCCGCTGCGGCTGACCGGGTCGCAGTGCGGCTGGGGCGACCAGTGCCCGCCGTTGCAGCCGTGGTATCTGACGTTCAGCAACGCCTTGGATGCCAAGGTGTTCGACCCGGCGCTGGTGCAGGTGACGCCGCCGGTGCCCGGCATGCAGGTGGTGGTGTCCGGGACGCAGGTGACGATCTCGGGCCAGACCAAGGGCAACACCAAATACACCGTGCACATCGGCGGCGACCTCACCGACACCTACGCCCAGAAATTGGGCAAGCCGGCGACGGCTACCTTCAAGACCAGCCGGGCCGAACCGGCGATGCAGATGCAACTGAACGCCGTGACGGTGCTCGACCCGGCGCAGAAGTCGCCGCACCTGTCGGTGTGGTCGGTCAACCAGCGCCTGGTGCGCCTGCAAGCGTGGCGCGTGGACCCGAACCAATGGTGGGCCTGGAACAAGGCGCAGAAGGACCGCGCGGACGACGACCGCCAGCCCAGGCCGCCCGGCGAGTTGGCGCTGGACAAGCTCATCGGCATCAAAGGTGAACCTGACGAGGTGACCGAAACACTGCTCGACCTGCACCCGGCGCTCAAGGGCGACCGCGGCCACCTGATCGTGCACGTGCAACCGGTGCCGCAGCCCAAGGAAAAATGGCGGCAGGTCCACTACTGGGGCTGGGTGCAGGTCACCCGCCTGGGGCTGACGGCCGTGCGCGACGGTCAGGGCATCCAGTTCATCGCCACCGACCTTGCGACCGGCAAGCCGGGGGTCGGCGCGCGCATCGAAGTCCGCGAACCCGCCAAGACGCTCCAGGGCGCCGCGGCGGACGGCGACGGGCGCTGGCTCTACCCCTTGCCCGATTCGGCCGACAAGACGCGCGTTGCCGTGGCGCAATTGGGCAACGATGTCGCCATGCTGCCCGAACGCGACAGCTATTGGCAGGAGCACAGCGATTGGCACCAGTCGCCGCCGGGCAGTCACACGGTTTGGCACGTCGTCGACGACCGCGGCCTGTACAAGCCGGGCGAAACCGCAAACCTCAAGGGCTGGTTGCGCACCATCGTGCGCGGCCCGGCTGGCGACGTGCAGGCGTGGTCGGGCGCCGGGACGCTGTACTGGAAACTGCGCGACGCCCGCGGCAACGACGTCGGCAAAGGAACGCTACCGGTGGCGCAAGGCGGCAGTTTCGACCTGCAGGTCGCATTGCCCAAGAACCTGCACCTCGGCACGGCGCAGGTCATTTTCGGCTACGGCCCCGACCGCTGGGATTTTTCGCACCACCTGCGCGTCGAGGAGTTCCGCCGACCCGAGTTCGAGACCACCACCCAGGCCGACCCGGGGCCCTACGCCATGGGCGACCACGCGCTGGTGACGACCTCGGCGCGCTACTACGCCGGTGGCGCCTTGCCCAGCGCCGATGTCCGCTGGGATGTGCGGGCGACGTCGGGGGCCTTCGCCCCTGCGGGCTGGTCGGACTGGACCTTTGGCCGGCCGATTCCGTGGTGGATGCGCTGGTACCGCTCGGGCGGCGGCGTGGAGCACGCCCAGAACCTGCAATCGCGGCTCGGTTCGACCGGGCAGCACGTGGTGCGCATCGACTTCGACGCGGGCGAACCCATCCAGCCGTGGGCGGTGACGGCCCATGCCACCGTGTACGACGTCAACCGCCAGGCGTGGACCACCCAGGCGCATCTGGTCGTGCATCCGGCTGCCCTGTACGCGGGGCTCAAGACCGACAAGGGGTTTGCGCAGGCGGGAGAGGCTCTGCCGCTGGACATCGTCGCGACCGACCTCGATGGCAAGGCGGTGGCGGGCGTCGCGGTCGCCGTCCACTTCTTCCGCAACAAAGACGTGCAAAAACAGGGCGTGTGGTCCACCGAGCGCACTGACGTCCAGACCTGCAACTGGACAAGCACCGCCAAGCCCGGCCAGTGCACGTTCACACCCAAGGCCGGCGGCTTGTGGCACGTCGAAGCCACGCTGACCGACGCCAAGGGCCGCAAGAACCAGACGGCGTTGCAAATCTACGTCAGCGGCCCCGACAGCATGCCCGACCGCAACCTGCCGGAAGATCAGGTGCAACTGGTGCCCGACCGCCAGCAATACGCCCCTGGGCAGACCGCCAAGCTGTTGGTGTTGGGGCCGTGGCCCGACGCGACCGGCGAACTGACCGTGGCGCGCGAGGGCGTGCTGTGGCGCAAGCCGTTCAAGCTGGCCGGGCGCACGGCGACGCTGGAAATCCCCATCGAAGACGCCCACACCCCGAACCTCGTGGCGCACGTGACGCTGCTCGGCCAGGCGCCGCGCAAAGGCGCCAATGGCCTGGCCGACCCCAAGCTGCAGATGCGGCCGGCGTTCGCATCCAACGAGGTGTCGCTGCCGGTGCCCCCCGACCACCGCACGCTGCAGGTGCGGGTGTCGCCGCAGCATCCAGACGCGATGCCGGGCCAGAAAACCGCGCTCGACGTCCAAGTGACCGACGCCCAGGGCAAGCCGGCCGCCGACGCAGAACTGCTGGTGGTGATGGCCGACGAGGCGGTGCTGGCCCTGACCGGCTACCGCATCCCGAGCCCCATCGGCGCTTTCTACCCGCAGCGCGGATCGGGCCTGTCGACCCACGAACTGCGCCAGTGGATCTTGCTGTCGGCCGGCCCGCAGCTCGAAGTCGAAGCCAAAGAAGAGGAGGCGCCCGGCAAGATGCGCGACGGCGGTGGCCGCGGTGGCTACGGTGTGGCCGAAAGCGCGCCGTCGGGCGGCGGCTCGTACAAGAAAGGCATGGTCGCGGTGGGCGCCGCGCCGCCGGCCCGAGAGCCGATGGCCGCGCCTGCCATGCCGGGCGAGCGCATGTCCAAGCCCAAGGCGGCCAATGGCCACGCGGCCACCACCGGCGCCGACGCGCCCGACGACGACAAGCCCGCGCCGGCCATCGCGCTGCGCAAGGATTTCAACCCCTTGGCGGTGTTCGCGCCGGTCGTGCGCACCGATGCGCAGGGCCGCGCCAAGGTCGAGGTGACGCTGCCCGACAACCTGACGCGCTACCGGGTGATGGCCGTCGCCGCCCACGACGTGCGCCGGTTTGGCCTGGGCGAGGCGACGGTGGTCGCGCGGTTGCCGCTGATGGTGCGGCCCAGCGCCCCGCGCTTTGCCAACTTTGGCGACGAGTTCCAACTGCCGGTAGTGCTGCAAAACCAGACGCCGAACCCGCTCGACGTGCAACTGGCCGCGCGCAGTAGCGTCTTGCAGGTGGCGGGGCTCGGATTGCGGTTGACCATTCCGGGCAACGACCGCGTCGAGGTGCGGTTGCCGACGACGGCGCCGCAGGCCGGCACGGGCCGCGTGCAGATTGCCGTGGCGACCGGCGCGTTTTCCGATGCCGCCGAAATCAGCCTGCCGGTGTGGACGCCGGCCACCACCGAAGCGTTCGCGACCTATGGCGTGCTCGACAGCGGCGCCCGCGCCCAGCCCATCCGCGCCCCCAAGAACGCGGTCAAGCAATACGGCGGCTTGCAGGTCACCACCAGTTCGACGGCGCTGCAGGGTCTGACCGACGCGGTGCTGTACCTCTTGCGCTATCCTTTCGAGTGCAGCGAGCAGCGCGCCTCGCGGGTCCTCTCGATTGCCGCCTTGCGCGACGTGCTGCAGGCGTTCAAGGTCGCCGAGTTGCCGAGCGACGCCGAACTTGCCGCCAGCATGGCTGCCGATTTCAAGGCCCTGGAACGTACCCAGAACTACGACGGCGGCTGGGGTTTCTGGAAGAAAGGCGAGCAGAGTTGGCCGGTGACGACGCTACACGTCACCCACGCGCTGGTGCGCGCCAAGGCCAAGGGCTACGCGGTGCCCGGCGACCCATTGCGGCGGGCGCTCGACTACCTGCGCAGCATCGAAAGCCGCTTTCCGAGCTACTATGGCGTGCAGACCCGGCAGATCCTGCGCGCAGAGGCCCTGTATGTGCGCCTGGTCGCCGGCGAGCGCGACATCGCCAAAGCTCGGGCGCTGGTCGGCGAGTTCAAGGACCTGCAAACGGCGCCCATGGAGTTGCTGGGCTGGACCTGGCCGGTGCTGGTCGGCGACAGGGGCAGCGCGGCGCAGTTGCAAGCCATCCGCACCCACGTGCAGAACCGCGCCGAAGAAACCGCCGGCGCCGCCCACTTCACCGTGCGCTATGACGACGGTGCGCACTTGCTGTTGGCCAGCGACCGCCGCGCCGACGCCATCTTGCTCGACGCGCTGATGACCGACGACGCCAAGGCCGACCTCATCCCCAAACTCGTCACCGGGTTGCTGGCGCACCGCAAGAAAGGCCGCTGGGGTTCGACCCAAGAAAACGCCTGGGTGCTGCTGGCCCTGGACCGCTACTTCCGCACCTACGAGAAGGCCACCCCCGATTTCGTGGCGCGGCTGTGGCTCGGCGACCAGTACGCGGGCGAACAGGCATTCAAGGGCCGCTCGACCGACCGCCACGAACTGCGGGTGCCGATGGCGCTTTTGCAAGCCGGTCCCGCCGACCGCAACCTCATCGTGGGCAAACAAGGCGATGGACGCCTGTACTACCGCATCGGCCTGGATTACGCGCCCGCGGACTTGCGGCTGCCACCGATGGACCGCGGCTTTTTCGTGCAGCGCACCTACGAGGCAGTGGACAAGCCCGACGACGTCAAGCGGCTGGCCGACGGCACCTGGCAGGTCAAGGCCGGCGCGCGGGTGCGCGTCCACGTCGACATGGTGGCCCCGGCGCGCCGCTACCACGTGGCGCTGGTGGACCCCATGCCCGCCGGCCTCGAAGCTATCAACGGCGACCTGCTCGGCAGTGAACCGCCGCCCGATACCAAACCGCAGGCCAGTGGCAGCGCCCGTCGTTGGTGGTGGGGCCGCTGGTACGAACACGACAACCTGCGCGACGAGCGGGCCGAGGCGTTTACCAGTCTGCTGTGGGAGGGCGAGTGGCAATACGTGTACCTGTGCCGCGCGACCACGCCCGGCCGCTTCGTGGTGCCGCCGGCCAAGGCTGAGGAGATGTACAGCCCGGAGGTTTTTGGGCGGTCGGGGGTTGATTTTGTGGTCGTGAGGTGATCGTTCGAGCGACGCTGCATCGCGGCAGGTTGGCTGCCGCACGCGTCCAGCCCTACGCCATTGACGCCGCACCCCGCCAAGCGCAATTTCCTAGCTGGCGTCCGGCAGACGCCAGGGGGCGTCGATGGCGCGGCGGAAATTCCTCCACATGTTGACCGGTTGCGCGCTCGCCGCAACCACTTGGTCCTGCGGCGACGACCCGGCCCCGGCGGGTGCGGGCAGCCCGGCAACCGCGGACGCACAGGTATCCACCGACGCGGACATCGCCCTGGACGCCGCCCCGCCGGTCGACACCGATGTCGACGCGCCGCCCGAGGACGCCACCGCCGACGCGGCCCAGAGCGTCGACGTGCCTCAAACCGTCGACGCGGCGCCCGACCTGCCCGCGGCCCCGCAATGCCAGGCCGCCACCGACTGCCCCGCCACCGGCAACCCTTGTGTGCAACCGGCCTGCACGGCGGCGGGCCAGTGCGCGACCGTCAGCGCCGACGGTCTCGGTTGCGACGATGGCCAACCGTGTACCATCGCCGCCTATTGCAAGGCCGGCAAGTGCGTCGCGAAGCTCTCGGCCGCGTGCGAGTGCGCCGCCGACGCCGACTGCAAGACCCTGGAAGACGGCGACCTGTGCAACGGTACCCTGTACTGCGACAAGCTGGCGTTTCCGTTCCGCTGCAAGGTCAACCCGGCAAGCGTCGTCACCTGCGACCCCGCGAGCGACACCGCCTGCAGCAAATCCGTGTGCGCGTCCAAGACCGGCCTGTGCGCGCCGACCCCGGCCGAGCAGGCCAAACAGGTGTGCACCGCTGGCAAAGGCTGCGCCTGGCACGCCAAGGAACCCGGCGAAGTCACCGCTACGGTCGCCTGCGAAGACGGCAACAAGTGCACGACCGGCGACTACTGCGCGGGCGGTCAATGCCAGGCCGGCCAGGACACCTGCAGTTGCAAGTCCAACGCCGACTGCGCCGACCAAGACGACGGCAACCTGTGCAACGGCAAGCAGTTCTGCAACCTCGCCACCGGCCAGTGTCTGTGGAACCCGGCGACCGTCGTCCCTTGCCCAAGCGTGGACAACACCACCTGCAAGAAGATCGCCTGCCACCCCAAAACCGGCCAATGCATCGCCGTCGAGGCCAAGGAGGCCAAGCAAGCGTGCGACAAGCTGCCCAACGGCCAGGCGCCGTGCCTGTGGGTGGTCAAGGCGCCCGGCGACCCGATGCCACTGGTCGAGTGCGACGACGGCAACCCGTGCACCAGCAACGACACCTGCGTCGGCGGCAACTGCGCGGCGGGCACCTTGGTCTGCGAGTGCCAGAGCCACGCCGACTGCGCGGCCAAGGACGACGGCGACCTGTGCAATGGCACCTGGTACTGCGACAAGTCGGGCGACAAGCCCGCCTGCAAACCCAATCCCGCGGGCGCTGTGGTCTGCGGCGACCAGCCCAAGAGCAATTGCCTCAAGAAGGCCTGCGAGCCCAAGAGTGGCCAGTGCTTGCTGGCGTTCGCCAACGAGGGCGCGGCGTGCGACGACGGCGACCCCTGCACCGTCAGCGAGGCGTGCGCGGCCGGTTCGTGCGCGGGCAAGCCCAACCCGTGCGACGACGGCGACTTGTGCACCCAGGACCTGTGCAAGGCGGCGACGGGCTGCGGCCATGCCAAGGCCAACTGCGACGACGGCAACGCCTGTACGCTCGACCTGTGCAACCCCAAGACCGGCCAGTGCGACCTGCAGCCGCTGGCCATGGACGGCAAACCGTGCGACGCCGACGACAACACCTGCACACCCGTAGATCTGTGCGCCGCTGGCACCTGCAAGGCCGGGTCGCCGATCGTCTGCAAACTGGCGGCGGGACCGTGCGAGGTGGCCGTGTGCGTCAATGCCAAGCCGAGTTTCACCTGCGCGGTGGTCGCCAAACCCGAGGGCGCGCCGTGCGCGGACGGCGACACCTGCACCATCGGCGCCGCGTGCAGCAAGGGACAGTGCACGCCGGGCAGCGCCGAACGCTTCTACGCCAAGCCGGTGGGCCCGACAGGCAAACACAGCGTCTTGTCTGGCGTGGCGCCGAGCGAGGGCGGCGACGTGGTGGTGGCCGGCGGCACCTGGAGCGGATCGGCCAGCCAGCCCGCAGACAGCGCCTGGTGGGTGGCGCGTCTCGACCGGCTCGGCAAGGTCGTCTGGCAGCACGAGACGCCGCTGCCGGCGCCGCACCCGTCGGCGCGGGCGTTTGCCGTGGCCGCGTTGGCCGACGGCGGCGCGGTGGCCGCGGGCGGGGCGACAACGGCCCAGGCGGGGCTGAACGCCCAATTCGCACGGGTGGACGCCAAGGGCACCCTGCTGTGGTCCAAGGATTTCGGCCAGGCGGGCGCCGACGAGGTGGCGCTGGCCGTCGC
>Ga0194120_10005827_pt1 | contig 17832 bp, 20 predicted proteins | sample TA2MahCa65mmetaG_FD_148642 | JGI IMG/M metagenome (GOLD analysis project Ga0194120, IMG submission 148642) | Freshwater microbial communities from Lake Tanganyika, Tanzania - TA2015019 Mahale Deep Cast 65m | ecosystem: Environmental > Aquatic > Freshwater > Lake | place: Tanzania: Lake...
CGGTCATGGCGTGGGCGGGCGTCCAGGTGAGCGTTTAATCAAGCGAATCGGCATGCCGATGAGCGACGATACGATTCTGCGCTGTCTCAAGCGACGGGTGAAGGCGCGCGGCTCCGAAAGGAAAACGCGAGTCGTGGGCGTCGACGATTGGGCATGGCGCAAGGGCTCGACTTACGGGACCATCATCGTGGACTTGGAACAACGGGAGGTTGTCGACCTTTTTCCGGAGCGTGCCGCCGGCATGACAGCAGATTGGTTCAAGAAGCATCCTGGTGTCGAGATCATCAGCCGCGATCGCTGCGGTTCGTTCGCCCAAGGCGCAGGAGGGTGCGCCGCAGGCGCGGCAAATCGCCGACCGTTTCCACATTGTGAAGAACATGCGCGAGGCCATTCAGACCCAACTCAGCCACGCGCGCGGATTTTGCGCACGTCCTTTGTTGCCGACGGACGGCGAAGAGGTCGCCGGCGCGAGAGATAAGCACGGTGGCGCCGAGCACCGCCGCTTATCCAGAATAGCGAATCAGCGTTCAAGACAAGCGGTTTTCGACCACGTTCGCGCGCTCTGGAACGAAGGCAGAAATGTCCGTGAGATCGTACGACAAACGGGGTTCGATCGCCGCACCATCGCCAAATGCATTGGAGCCGATGCGCTCCCCGAACGAAACGCTTCGGCGCCAAAGACGACGTCGGCGACATTTCGAAGATTATCTATCACGCCGCTGGTCAGAAGGTAGCGTGCGCGGCCGGCGCCTTTTCCAGGAAATCAAAGCGCGCGGTTACACAGGAAGGTTTTCAAACCTTGAGCGACTTATGGCGAAATGGCGCAATCCAAAAAGCAACACGGTGAATTTGAAGGCCACAACGGCTGTTCCGAATCCGCAACCTGTCGATCACGCGACGGGACGTTCGATATCGCCAATCGTGGCTGCGGCGCTCTGCATCAAGACGCGGGGAATGCTAACCGCCAATCAAGCTGCGAAAGTCGATGCGCTGAAAAAGGATTGGCCAGAATTCGCCACCATGCGTCGACTCGCCATGCGATTTAGGGGCATGCTTAAAAGCAAGAGCGTCGGTAAACTCGGCTCGTGGCTGAAAGACGCTCAGAAGTCAGGCTTGTACGCGATGCAGCATTTCGCGCGCACGGCGCAAAGAGACGTCGACGCGGTGAAAAATGCGATCGCCGAGCCTTGGAGCAACGGCCAGACGGAAGGACAGATCAATCGTTTGAAAGCGCTAAAACGAACGATGTATGGTCGAGCTGGACCAGAACTCCTCCGGGCGCGCCTGCTTCCTGCGTAGTGACTGCCGCAACAGGAAGTGAGGAAGAACCGAGAAGAATGTATATGCGTAAATCTGCAGCGTTGCGCAGCGCCTTGAAATTCAACAAGCCGATTTCTCAATTTCTGATGTGTCGTGACAGCCTTCTCCTTCCGCTCGTCGCGCCGGAATGATCCGACGCTAGCGGCGCTCGAACTGCTGAACAGGTTGCATCGCGAAAACCGTCGGGCGCTTCCCGCCAAATTCCCGATGGGCCATCTGCACGATTCAACGAAGAAGCTGGTGCTCGCCGGCGGCAAGCCGGATCGGCCTCTTTATGAAACAGCGACGCTCGCCGCTCTGCGTGAAAGATTGCGCTCCGGCGACATTTGGGTCGAGGGAAGCCGCGCCTATCGCCCGCTTGCCGAATATCTAATGCCGCAAGCCGCCTTTATCGAAAAGAAGCACGGCGACCGTCTGGATCTCGGCGTGCCCAGCGACGCGCAGGCATGGCTCGATCGGATGCAACAAACATTGGATTTTCAGCTCAAACAACTCGCCTATCGCGCCCGCTCCGGCAAACTCGAGGGCGTGCGGCTTGTCGAAGGAGCGCTGGTTGTCGCGCCCCTCGAAAGCGAGGTTCCCGACGCAGCCGAGGCGCTCAAATGGGAACTCAATCGCCACCTACCGAATGTTCACATCACGGATTTGCTCGCCGAGGTCGACAGCTGGACAGGCTTTTCCGACCGATTCACCCACTTGCGCACGGCGGACGTCGTGCGCAATCGATCGGCTATTCTGGCCGCGGTGCTGGCGGACGCGACCAATCTCGGCCCCAGGCGCATGGCGGAAGCGTCAGACGTGCAATGCACGTCTGGGAAATCCCAAAAATCCCCCAGCCCTTCAACAATCTGACAAAGTAATGATAGTATGTAGGCAACGGACGAGGCAGCACCTCACGTTGCCCGTTCTTTGGCAAGTAATGATATCGAGAATCCCCAAAGAGACTCATGCGCTGTTTCGTAGCGAGGTAGCATCGGACAGAGACCGGTCTGTACGGATGCAATATGGCATCTTGGCGTATAGGCTAGATGCGCAGCTGGCGTTCGAGTTGCTTCTTGTGCGCTCTAGAGCGGTGAAAGGTTGGATTATTCCCGCGGGATGGCCAATTAAGGGATTAGGAGCGGCGAGATCAGCCGCGCGGGAAGGTTATGAAGAAGCGGGGATCCTGGGGACCGTAGGATCAAAGTCTGTAGGCGTTTTTTCTTATAGGGTAGCTTTAGAGGAAGGCCGTGGCAGCGTGCCATGCGAGGTTTGCGTTTTCCCCATGCTGGTCACAAGGCAATTATCGACATGGCCGGAATCACACGACAGAGTTTCCCGCTGGGTTAGCCTCGACGAGGCGAGGGCGCTATTAAAGATAAAAGAGCTCTACAAGCTTGTAACCCTATTTGCTGAACAAACCATGCTTTTTGAAAAGAATAAGATGGCTGAGGCCGACAGCAATTGCAATATTTCTAATTCTATGACGTTTAAAGATGCAGCAAGAAAGTTAGATGTAACCGTCAGGACGATGCGGCGTTGGGTGGCAGCAGGAAAAATGCCGCCGCGGATTAAAGACGGAAGAGAGAAAAAATTTCTAATAGAGGATATAGAGATGAAAGCCGCCGAGGTAACTATCGAAGAAGCGGCAGAATTAACGGGCGTTACAGTTAGAACATTGCGGCGCTGGCTCGCCGCCGGAAAGATGCCAACACGGACGACAACGGGTCGTAGAATGAAATTTCGAAGGGCGGATATCGAAGCACTGATACGGCAAGGCGAACCTTCGTCGCGGGAGTAATACATCCCGTAATGAGGTTGCTGCTCCCCGGCGGCGGCGGTGAGACGCTACCAATGGTGATTCGTTGGACGACGAATAGAGAGCAGCGATGACGATGTTTGCGGGAATGGACGTGCTTGCGCTTCAGCTCCCTGTGGATCGTCGGTATGTCGTCGAGGACCTTCCGCGCTTCATCGACTAGGCTTACAATAAACGCCGACTGCATTCCGCACTCGGCTATCTCAGCCCGCAACAGTTCGAGGACCAGCAGGCCCGCCAAAGGGTCAAATCCGCGGCATTATCCCTGTCCGGCCCTCGTGAAAATATTGTTGGGCGACATTTTCACATCGGATGGTTCTTTTGGTGCAAAGTTCGATATTCTCAATCCAAGATGGCTTCTGACACCGGCCGCGTCGTCGAAGAAATGTTTTTCCTATATAGGCCAAAATTTAGTTGCTGTCAGGAGCTCGCAGGAAGCTCGGCATGAGGCTCGAGAGGCCACCGCTAGAGCGCACGGTCGGGTCGGCGTTGGCGACGCCGGTCTGTGCGACCGGATCATTGTCGTTGCCGCCGCCACCCGCCCAACTCAAGGGATTCCACCAGCTCTTGCCGGAGCCCTTCTCGTGGTAACTGCTCAAATCCTTCGTCGGCCGACGATAACCTTCCGGCGGCTCGACGAGTATTCGGCGAGGCGGCGGGTCCGGCTCGGCCGCGGCGTTGCGGCTCCGTGCAGTGAGTACGCGTTGCAGAAAGCCCGGTTCATCATCGGTTCCGGGCGCGGCCGTTGGACGCGGACCGCGAATGCGTTCGAGCAGGTTTTTCTTCTGTTCCTCGGGCGGCGCATTGGGTACCCGAGCGTAACGATCGGAATTGCGGCGCCGCTCGGCCGAAAGTTCCGTCGGCCAGTCGCCGCTATGCTCCGCCCGTTCGCGCGGCAGCGGCAGCTCGGCGAGGCTCGGGGGAAGAACAAGGTTGGGCCGTTCGTTGTAATCAATCTTGCCGACGCCCTCGTCGGAAGACGCGCCGACCATCTCCATCACCGCCGTCCATGTGGACTTGTCGTCGCCGGCCAGAGCGGGCGCGGCCTGGATCGCGGCGAGGCCGGCGAAAGCGCAGAAAGTGCTGAGCTGAGACTGAGCAAGCTTCATCGACAGGACTCCGAGGGGCTCCGGTTACCTGACCCTACATGGCCGCGACTTATTGGCGATTTGGTGGCGAAGGATCGATTTGAGCGCGACCGGCGCGTTCAGCCCTCCGCGCGCCGCTCCTGGGGCAGGAAGGATCCTTCGAAGACCAGAAGCGCTTCGGCCATGGCGTGGGCGGGCGTCCAGGGAGCTAAATGATGAATTTTCGGTGACGGCGTGAATCAAGAAGCGGACGTTTCGTCGCTTGCGACTTCGATGCCGTTGCGGAACCTTGCGCCGCTGACGGCCTCTGGCAACTGATTTTGTCCTTGCAGTGGTCTCCAGCTTTGTGCCACCGCCATGATCAGCTTGAAGACCAAGCGGCGGGCGGTGTCTTGGTACAGCGCGCCTTTCACGCGAACTGTGCGATGCCGAACTGTCGCGAAGGCGCTTTCGATCGGGTTCGACGTTCGCAGATGCGTCCAATGTTCGGCGAGAAATTCGAAGAACGTCAGCGGAGGTTGTGGTCCTTGAGCAACCAATCGACAGCCCTGTCGAATCTTGGCGCATATTTCTCAGCGAAGGTCGTCATCGCTGCTTCAGTCGCCGCGCGGTTCTCGGCAAGCCAGACTTCGCGCAAATTCAGATGCGCGCTGGGGACGGCTTCTGAACAATGAGAGCCGGCGCAGGTTGGTCTTAGCGGCAGTGCCGCAGAGACGGAGCGAAATCAAGCCGCGCGCGCAGCGCAATGCGTAGCTTTAAACTATGACGTCACCGGCTATACTGACGCTCGACGCGGATATGAGGAGCTTTGCACCATCTGGCTATACCGCGCCGCACAAAAGATTTTTTTGTAAACAGTCGTTCCCGATGCCGCGCGCGCCAAGAGAAGAAGCTCGGGTGGTACGTTGCCGGCCCCCGAGCTTCTTCTTAACAGTGACGGCTATTGTGCGCCTTCGAGGATGATCCTGCCGCTTGGATCATGTGCGCTCTGATTGCTCAGCTGACGCGGATAGTGTCGCATGACATCGCGCGGGGATGCGCTCAGCGCTTCGTCGCGCTGGTGCTCCCGCACCGCGTCGCCCCAAACCTGGCCGAAATTGTAGTACCGCTCATAGGCGACGGCCGGTCCGGCGGAAAACGCAACGCCGAGCGATGCGGCGGCAAAGACGAGTTTGAATAACATCGCTTGCTCCATCTCAACAGGGGCTGAAGGGTGGAAGGCTTGCTGCAGCCCTGTGGATAACATATTTATTCATGTTACTGTCATAAAAAAGTGTAAAATATTTCGCCCTTCCGTCGAAGATTGGGCGGCGCAGCAATCGCGCCGCAACAACGATTGATCAAAAAAATGCGCGCCGCTCGAAGAGTGGCGGGCATTTCGGCACGCCATCTGCGCATCGCAGGCGTCGCGTGGCGTTTGTGGCGTTTGATGAGCGTTCCTGGCGTACGGCCGATCACGGCGCTCGCCTTCATCGCTCCGATTGAGAACCTGGAACGGTTCAAACGAACACGCGACGTGGGGCCTATCTCGAGCTGACCGAAAAGCGCTACCGATCGGCCGATGCCGATGTCGGCATGGGCATCTCCAAGCAGGGCGGCACCATCGCGCGACATTATCTTTGCGAGGCGGCCAATGTGCTGCTGACCACGGTCTAGAGACGCTTCGCCTTGCGCAACTGGGGCTTGAAGCTCATCAAGACGATTGGGCAAAAGCGCGCCCGCACGGCAGTGGCGAGGAAGCTCGCCGTACTCATGAGGCGCATTTGGAAGGACGCGCGCACTTCGAGGCGGCTGTCGCGGCGTAGCCGGGGAAAAGCTTGGCGATGAAAAGAAGATTCTGAGGTTCGAGCCTTTCCATCCTTCGGCAATGACGCGGGTGCGGACCGAAAGGGTGAGCACGCGACACGTTGGTTGTAGGTCCAAAACCTGCGCTTAATGCATTGTGTCGCTCGAAAGGTCAGTGCCAGCTTCCCCCCGGAATGTTGATGCAGGCTCGAATTCCGGACGTCGAAAAGAACCATCGATGCGAACGGACGCCTCGACAAATCTCGCGGTTTGGGCTGCGTCGTGATTCACTTGTCGCAGCGGCGCGGAGGAAGTGGCGGTGAGTCGGCAGCTGGGGCTTTTGGACGAACGCTATCGGAGGTTGTCGGAGGTCGGCGATCCGCTGACGTGGCTGAAGGAGCTCATCGATTTCGAAGTCTTCCGCCCGGCGCTTGCCGCGGCATCCGCGGCGTCGTTTTTCTGGCGTTTCACGAACGGCTTCACTTCACGTAGATCGGCGGAATCAGACGGACCTCGTGCCCGCAAGCGCGCGCTATCCGGTCCCAGTAGTGGCTGGTCGCGCAGGCTTCCATCGCACGGATGCATGGCGGCTGCGCCCGGACGGTTTGCTTGAGTTTTAAACGGGGGACTCCGTCCGATTGAATCGGACCGCCCCGCCGCGAACCGTGCCGCAAACCTGAAAGCTGCGCTTCGCCAAATCGATCGCCAAAACGTGAACTTCAGCCATATGCCGACCCTCCTTCACGGCGCCTCCTCCGCGCTGCTCCAGCATCATACGACGCTGGGCGGAGGGGGCATCCACCCCATCAGTTCATCTGGTAGTTCACGCGAGACAATCGGCTATCGAACCGCGTCTTCAAATAATATGCCAACATCGTCGATCATCGCTGCGATGCCTGGAACAACACTGGCGCATCATGACCTTTAGACTCCGCGACTGGGCACGTGGAGCTTGATCAGCGACGAGTGGACTTAATGAGCTGAAACTGTGGCATTTAAGTCACGGCATAAGGAATCCAAATTGCCGCAATTTTCAAAGGCAGGTTTTGTCACGCGCTTGTCGCACGCCTCCGGCTTGTTTCCCGTCGAAAACTTAATGGGGATGAATGCCATGAAACTTGTGGTTGGAAAACGCGCGCTTGCCATCGCGGCGATCGGGTCATTTTCATTGGCCGCAATCGGGCCGGCGGCAGCAGACGTTTCCGCAGAAATCCGCGCGCTCAAGGCACGGCTCTCTAAGCTCGAAGCCGACGAGGCTCGGGCGAAGCGCGAGGCCAAGGCGGCAGCGCAACACGCAGCGGCGGGTGCTCATGCGTCTCCCGCGGGGTCGCCGCCGCCCCCGCTGCACTGGTATGAGCGGCTTAGCCTGCGCGGCTATACGCAGATGCGCTATAACGACATTCTGAGCGGCGGCCCGTGGTACGACATCAGAACGACGAACGACCGTTCGGTCGGCGACCGCCAGAACTTCTTCATCCGCCGCGCGCGCATCATCTTGAGCGGCGACGTCTCCGATCATCTCTATCTCTACTTCCAGAACGACTTTGCGAGCTCTCCTCCGAATGCGAATTCGACCTCAGCGACCTTCGCCGCTTACGGGAACGTTGCCGCTCAGTCCGTCTATTACTTCTATAATCCTGTCTTCCCCTATCCGGGCTACAACCAGGTCGGCAGTTACGCCAACGCGCCGGGAAATTTCGCGCAGATTCGCGACCTCTACGCGGACATCTACTTCGACAAGGACAAGGAATTCCGCGTCCGAGCCGGCCAGTCGAAAATTCCGTATGGCTTCGAAAACCTGCAGTCGTCGCAAAACCGTCTCGCGCTCGACCGCGCTGACGCGATCAACACCTGCTGTAAGGACGAACGCGACCTGGGCCTTTTCTTCATGTATACGCCGAAGGAAATGCGGCATCTGTTCCGCGATCTCGTGAAGAACAATCTGAAAGGCTCTGGCGACTACGGCATGGTCGCCTTCGGCGTCTACAATGGACAAGGCGCCAACCGCATCGAGCTCAACAAGGGCACGCATCTCGTCGCCCGCTTCACCTATCCTTATGTCTTCGAAAACGGGCAGGTGGTCGAAGCGAGCGTCCAGGGCTATACGGGGCGCTTCGTGCCTTATACGGCGGCGATCAGGCCGTCTTTGGGCATGGCGACCAACTGGGCGGGCTATGTTCCGCCAAACAGCCTTCTCAACAACATCGGATCAGGCTTTGTTCCCTATGTGAACGGCCCAGGTTGGAACAACCTCGGGAACTTCAATCTTGCCCAATATGGCGCCGTTAACGGCTGGGGACCGTTCGTCGCCAATGGCGGCCAAGGCATTCGCGACTCGCGCGTCGCGATCACCGGCGTGATCTATCCGCAGCCCTTCGGTCTTCGCGCCGAATGGAACTGGGGCGTCGGCCCGCAGCTCAATTCGACGCAGACGGCGATCGAGGCGAGAAGGCTGAACGGCGGCTATGTCGAAGCCACCTATAAGTATGAGGATAAGGATTTCGGCACCGGCGTGTATTTCCCCTTCGTCAAGTGGCAATACTACAACGGAGGGTTTAAGTTCGATAACAACGCGCCGATGGGCCGCGTCAACGAATGGGACGTCGGCGTCGAGTATCAGCCCTTGCCGGAGGTCGAATTCACGGCGATCTACTCGCACATGGACCGCACCAATACGGTCGCGGCGCCCTACCGACAGTTCCAGGCCGACCTGATGAGAATGCAGCTGCAGTGGAACTACTGATCATTTGGTCAGACTAAATCTCGTCGAAGGCCTCCGGTTCACGCCGGAGGCTTTCGCATGTCTTGAGGTAGGAACTCGACGATGAAGCCGATTGCGACGATCGCGTTGTCTTTCCTGTTGGCTTCGGCTGCGCCGGCGCGCGCCGACGACTATGAGAATGCGCTGGGCGCAACGCGGCGCGGCGATTTCGCCAGCGCCTTCAAATTGCTTAAACCGCTCGCTGAAAAGGGCGATGCGCGCGCCGAAGCCGAGGTTGGCGCGATGTATCTCACGGGCAAAGGGATCGCCGCCGATCCCAAGTCAGCCTTGAAATGGCTTCGCCTCGCTGCAGATCACGGGAACGCCTCCGCTCAGTTCAACCTCGGCACGATGTATCTCGAGGGACAGGGGGTCTTGAGAGATTACAAGGAGGCCATGAAGTGGAATTTGCTTGCGGCCGGGCAGGGACTGGCCGCAGCGCAGGTGAACATAGCCTCGATGTATTATGACGGCGCTGGGGTCGCGCAGGATTACAAGGAGGCCGCCAAATGGTTGCGGCTGGCGGCGGAGCAGGGCGACGCCGATGCGCAGTTGAATCTCGGCAACATGTATGTCGCCGGACAGGGCGTCGAGCGCGATCTCCTGCGCGGCTACATGTGGACGCAGCTCGCGACGGAATCTCTCTCAATGGGCGAAGCCGAGAAAAAGGCGGTGCGCGACATGTCGGCAAAGACATTGTCGCCGGAGGAACTCGCTAGGGCCCAGGCGCTGGTCGCCAGGTGCCGTCAATCACAGTTCAAGAATTGCGATTGATGCAGATGCGCTTGGACATTCGCCGAGCCCAAGCCGGGCGGGCTTTTCTTTGCGCCTGCGGGGATGATATGCTCTCGCGCGATTGAATTCCCGACGGGAGCGTTCGAGTTCGTCGATGAGGTCGCTTGTGACGACGCTCCGGCGATTGGTCGGGCGTCCATTCCCCCGGCGTTACGGCTTGAGAACGCTCATGAACCGCTATGACCGGCAGCCTCAGCCTGCTGACGAGGCCGTCGTCGAATATCTCGACGGCGAATATCGCGTGCGCAAGCCGGGGGCCTATGTCCGCTGCGCGGTCACCGGAGAACCGATCCCTGGAGGATCTGCGTTTTAGGAACGTCGATCTGCAGGAGCCCTATAGCGGACCGCACGCCAAGCTGATGCGTCTTGGCGTCAAGAAGCCGGACTAACGGCGCGCTTGGCGCGCTTCGTCGCTTGGCTTGAACAGCCCGCCAAGCGCATCGTCCAGAATGGCGGCGTCATCGAATTCGAGAGTGACAGGAAACGCATCGGCGCCGAGCGTCGCAAGCCGATCGCCCATGCGCGCCACGTCCTTTTCGGTTGTGACAAGCTGCGCGCCCTTCTCCTGCCGCAGCTTCGACAGCGTCGCGTAATCCTGCTCGGTGAAGCGGCGAGGATCGTCGAACGACAGTCGCGCCGCGACCTCCGCGCCGCATCTTTCCAACAGGTTGAAAAATTTCTCGGGCCGGGCGATGGCGGCGAAGGCGATGACGCGAAGCCGGGCTTCTTTCTGTCGGTAAAGGCGCTGGCGCGCTTGTTCCGCCGAATGTTCCTCGCCGCCTTGGAGGTAGCACAATTACGCGCGCAGTTTCCTCTTCTTGATGGGGCCGCTCTTACAGACAGCGGCTAAGGCCATGTCCACACTGCGGGGTGGTTGCGACACCGCCATCCGCGGCATTGCACGCATTTTTTTGAGCGAAGTATTGTCGAGCACGCGCGCGATCGCGTCACGCGCTTCGAGCATCACCATACGCACTACGCAATGCGCGTCGTCGACGCAATCGTCGCAACGACGGTACAGCCGCCTGCTTGCACATTGGATTGGCGCAAGCGGACCATCGAGAACGCGGATAATATCGCCGACACAGATGTCGGCGGGCAAGCGCGCGAGCATATAGCCGCCACCCTTGCCCTTTTTTGAATGGACGAAGCCGGCATTACGCAATTCTCCCAGAATTGCGTCGAGAAATTTCTTCGGAATTTGATTCAAGGTCGCGATTTCGTTGACGAGCGCGGTCTGGCCGGGTTTGATGCCGGCAAGGAACACCATGGCCTTGAGACCATATTTTGCTTTTTTCGTCAGCATATGCGCCGCGCTCCGGGAACCTACCGTGTCGACTTTCACTTTAGCGTGGTTTTGAAATCCTTGCTGCGACGGATTAGCCGAAAATGTGCCTATCAATCTATATAGTCTATAGACAATATCTCAGGCGGTATGCATTATGAGAGGGTCTGGCGTAACGCTTGCGCCCCGAGGAGTGAAATGACGGCTCAATTCAAGTCGCTTCAATCGGCGCCTGAGGTCGAAACGGTCGTTGCGGCGCTGAGCGGATTGCGAAAGGTGTCCCAGGAAAGCCGATACGGCGTTGGCGTCCTTCCCCAGCTAATGTCGCGGCGCGAAATTACGTCGATCGTCGAACAGCTCATTGCAGCGCTTTATCCGCGCCATTTTGGTCCACCCGAGTTGAATATGGATCGCGTTGATGTTTTTGTGGCGGCGACGCTGAATGGCGCGCTTCAGTCCTTACGTGCTCAAATCCGTCGCGAGCTCGAATTTTTCACCAACAAAGTTTCCGCGGAGCATTCGAGCGGTCGTGCCGCCGAGATCGCCGGTGCGTTCTTACAAAATCTTCCTAAGGTACGTGCGCTGCTCGACACAGATATTCGCGCGGCGTTCGCTGGCGATCCTGCAGCAAAGAGCATCGACGAAATCATTTTCTGCTATCCGGGCGTCTCCGCCGTCCTTATGTACCGGCTCGCGCATCAGCTCTATTTGCTCGGCGCACCGATGCTCGCTCGCATCATCGCCGAGATCGCCCATTCGCAGACCGGCATCGACATTCATCCAGGCGCAGAAATCGACGAAGGTTTCTTCATTGATCATGGGACAGGCGTCGTCATCGGCGAAACGGCGCGCATCGGCAAGAACGTGCGCCTGTATCAGGCGGTGACGCTTGGCGCGAAGCGTTTCGAAATCGATGAATCGGGCGCGCTGGAAAAGGGAAAGCCGCGGCATCCGATTGTTGAAGACAACGTCGTGATCTATGCGGGCGCGACGATTCTTGGGCGCATCACCATCGGGCGCGGCTCGTCGATTGGCGGAAATGTGTGGCTTACGCATAGCGTGCCGCCAGGCAGCAACATTACCCAGGCCAGAGCGCGCGTCGACAGCTTCGACAATGGCGGCGGCATCTGAATTTGGGCGATAGCGCTGAGCAAATCCACGGAAGAGGAGAATGCCTATGACAGTGCATAAGATGAGTTTCACGCCAACGACCAAACCCGGCCGCGGAAAGATATACGACTCGATCACACAGACGATCGGCGACACGCCAATCGTGCGGCTCGAGCGCATCGCCCAGGCGAAGGGCACCAAGGCCAACATTTTCGCGAAGCTTGAATTCTTCAATCCGATCTCGAGCGTGAAAGATCGTATCGGCGTAAGTATGATAGAAGCGCTTGAGCAGGAAGGAGCAATTCAGCCGGGCAAAAGCGTTCTGATTGAACCGACTTCCGGGAACACGGGTATCGCGCTCGCCTTTGTCGCGGCGGCGCGAGGCTATCGCCTGATCCTTGTTATGCCAGAGTCGATGTCGCTTGAGCGTCGCAAGATGCTGATGCTGCTTGGTGCTGAACTAGTGCTGACACCGGCGCAGAGCGGCATGAAAGGCGCGCTCGCCAAGGCAAATGAGCTTGTCGTCCAAACGCCCGGCGCTGTTATTCCGCAACAATTCCAAAATCCCGCTAATCCCGCGATCCATCGCACTACGACGGCCGAAGAGATATGGAACGATATGCATGGGGAAATCGACTATTTCGTCGCCGGCGTGGGTACCGGCGGCACGATCACCGGGGTCGGCCAAACGTTGAAGCCGCGGCGGTCGTCACTGAAAATCGTCGCTGTCGAGCCGGAAGATTCGGCTGTCCTATCTGGTCGTCCGCCGGGACCCCACAAGATCCAAGGCATTGGAGCAGGCTTCGTGCCGCCGGTGCTTGATCGCAGTGTCATCGACGAGATCGTCGCTATCGGCAATCAGACTGCCATCGATACAGCGCGACTGGCTGCACGTCTTGAAGGCGTGCCGGTCGGCATTTCATCCGGTGCCGCCATCGCCGCCGCCCTCGAAGTCAGCGCGCGTCCTGAAGCGATGGGCAAGAATGTCGTCGTAATCATCCCGTCCTTCGCGGAGCGCTATCTCTCGACGGCATTGTTAGAGGGATTCTAAGACATAACGCCCAAAAGCTTCCCAAATGGTAGTGCGAGTGATCGCAACAGTCGCGCTGCGCAAAATTGAGAAAATGCGCCGTTCGTCCCGCGCTGCTGTAGCGTATTTGAGATTGCTAAGCGCGACTCAAGTCTAGGGGTTAGACTGTAAGATGCAATGCGCGCGATTTCAACCGACCATCGAACACAGCGGCTCTCGCGTGAAGCACACGTTGCGCGGCGTGCGGCGACCACGCGTCTGCTGCAACTTATTCCGGCGCACATTGAAGATGGCGTTGACAGCGGACTCGAAATCGGTAGACCCTTCCAATAGCCCCGCTCGCAGCCTGGCCTGAAGCAACTTACGGCAAGGTCTCAGGGATCCACGAACTGGTTAAGGAAGGCGCCCTGGAGCGCCGCTTTAGGTGCCCTTCCGAAGAGGACAAGCTGGTCTGCCTTGCGCGCGCGACCTGTGACTGTGACTTACACTGTGGATGAATAGCAGATATCAAAAAAAATGCCTGCAATCTGTTTCATGAGCGGCGAGCGCCTATCATCGCCATGTCCTTGCGCAAATGCTTCGTCGCGGGCGTGACGATCGCCACGAAGTAAGACTCGCGGAGTCGGCGGCTATAAACCGAGTTCCTCAAGTAACTACTTGCACCAGCATGGAGCATGAGCGCCTGTGTCGCGTCAAGCGCAAGGGTCGACCCTTGTAGCCGCGCCTGAAGAAGGCGAATCGAGTAGGCTTCGTCCCCCTCAAAAGGCGTGGCCGCAAGCGTAGCGATCTCTCTCTCCAGCGCGTCGAGGCTTTCCTCGAGCGTCTCCGGACCGATCGGCAGATAGGTGTTGACCACGCGCGTGCGCGGAGGCAACTCGCGCATAAGCTCTGCGCAGTTGCGAATGAGCCCTACCGCCATGCCGGTTTGCAGCAACACGAATCCGGGCTTGATCCGTCGCGCAAAGCGGGGCAGCGCGTCCGACAAAACCATCTCGTCGGGAACGAAAGCCTTCCTGAAGCCAACCGCGCGCGTCGCCGTGCCCTCGAGCGCAATGAATTCCGCACTGTTGCGGTTCTCGATCCCGTTGAACCCGAGGCGGCCGATCGCTGTGATCGCTGAACCGCCGGCGTCGAAGCAAAAGGCAAAATAATGGCCAGTCTCTAGATTGGAGACCCAGGGCAAAACGCCGTCGACGCGATATCCCCTATCGACGCGCTTGCCCTTGAGCTTCATGGGCTCGATGCCGGAGAGCGCCTTCATCGGATTGGAAAGGCCCGTCCCGCCGAGGACAGCGCCGCTGGCGGCATCTGCCTGAAGACGCGCGCGTAGTCCTGCGTTCTCGGAATTCTGCAGATACCAACCGAACGCGTCCTGACACCAGGTGCAGAAGGCCGTGGCGAGGCACGTCTCGGCGATGACGCTCATTGCTTGAATGGCAAGGCCGAGATCGACTGTGCCACTCTCGCCGAATCCCTCGTGGTGCTGGGCGAAGGCGCCGGCTGCGCCGAGTTGGCTCAGAATATGGGACGGATAGAGGCCCTCCGCATCGATGCGTGCTGCAAGCGGCCGCAACTCGCGCGCGACCACCTCGCGCACCCGCGCGAGAACATCCGTCTTTGGCGGCGCGGGCGCCAAGGGTGCGGCGCGTTCAGGAAGAATCATGCGTCGTCCTTTTCCGTGCGCGTCACCGATAGCGCGACCGGCTTTGCAATGGTGTTGGCGACAGGCGACCATTTCTGAGCATGGGCGATCAACGCTTCAAGCGTCTCCTTCGGCGCGTCTGCGTCGAGCGCTACGTTGACCCGGATCGCGTCGAAGCCCACAGGCTTTGGCGAGATGTCGCCCGTTCCCCAGACTGAGGTGATGTTGATGTCGGCTTCGAGTTCAAGCGCGAGCGAACGCACGGCAATGCCATTGGCGATGGCGTTCGCGTGAACGCCTACGGCGAGGCAGGAGCCGAGCGCGGCGAGGAGCGCCTCGGAGGGATTGGGCGCGGTGTCGTCGCCGAGCAGCAACGGCGGCTCGTCGACGACATGCGGCGGCAGGTTGCGGATAAAATTGAGATGGCGGAACCGGCCCTCGGCCACCGTGCGGCATTTGACGGTCTTAATCGCCGCAGGATTAGCCTTACCGGCGGTAATGAGGGCGTCTAGTCCGTCCTTGCTGATTGGCGCCAGGCAGGAGGTCAGGACCGGGGCGTCGTTGCTCATGTTGACAATTTCCTTCGAGAGTTAATCTTGATGGGTCCAGGAAACGTGCTCGATCGCCGTGACGATGAGCGCGTCGAGGAACAAGCCGATGAGGCCGATAAGAACGACCGTCGCGGCGAGGCGGTCGTAATCGAGCGTGTCGCGCGCGTCGTTGACTGCATAGCCGAGACCGCTGGTGACACCGAGATATTCGGCGGGCACCAGAACGATCCAGGCGACGCCGAGCGCGAGGCGCAGGCCCGACAGAACGTCCTGCGCCGCAGCTGGGAGGACGACGGCGGCGAGGATCTGCAGGCGGCCGGCGCCGAGATTATGGGCGAGGCGAAACCAGTCGGGATCGAGCTTGCGCAGGCCATGCGCGGTCGAAAAAATGATCGGCCAGATGGAGGCCGCGAAGATCAGGAAGATGATCGCCGCGTTCCATGTCGGAAAGGCGAGAATAGCGATCGGCATCCAGGCCAGCGGGCTTACCATGCGCAACAGCTGGAAGGGCAAATGCGTCGCCTTGCGAAACAGCGCACTACGCCCGACAAGGACTCCGATCGGCGCCCCTAGGGCAAATGCGATGGCCAGACCGCCGCCGATGCGCCCCAGACTGGGACCGGCGGCTGCGAGCGCCGAGCCGTCGACGAGCATTTCGTAAAGGCGCTGCAGGGCGGGCGCTGGCGCGAAGCCGGCGAAAGCGGCCGTCGCCGGATTACGGGCGATCAGCCAACCGCCAACCGCCCAAAGGCCCAGGAGCACGACGAGGCCGCTCACGTCGACGAGGACGCCCGCCACGCGCGCGCCAAGCGGGGGCAGGCGCCTGGCGGTTCGGCGGCGGATCGGGGAGGACATCGCCGCGCTACTCATAGCGCGAGCACCTCCTGCCGGCTGAAGGGATCCCCGCTCGCGACGCTCCTATCGCGCCACCAGTCAGGGTAGCGCGCCAGCGCCTTTTTCACGAGAACGTAATCGACGAGATCCTTCGTCACAAAATCGGGATCGAGCTTGTCAAGGAAGACTCGGTCCCCCTCGATCTTCGTGTCCTTGAGCTGCTGCACGATGAGCCGCGTCGCCGAGGGATAGGGCCAGGGCTGGAAATCGATACGACCATTGCCCCATTCTGCGTGTCGGATGACGTCTTTATAGACTGGCTCCTGCCCATAGGCGGTCACGGCGCGCGTCACGACTTTCGCCGGCGCCGGCAGATAGCCCGCGCCATCGCGCGAAAGCAATTGCGCGACTTCCTCCTTGTTCTGCGAGGCGTAGATTTCGGCGCGCACAATCGCGTTGACGACCTTCTGCGCCCATGCTGGCCGCTTTTCGATCAGTGGCTGCAGGATGGAGACGACGCAGCAGGGATGATTCTTCCAGATATCGCCAGTAAAGCGCAGGACGCGCGCCGAGGCGTTGAGTTCGCCGAGTGCATTGAAAGGTTCGGCGACGATGTAGCCGTCGATTTTCTTGGCCGCGAGCGCCGGCGGCATGTCCGGCGGCTGAAGGATCTGCAGATTGACTTCCTTGGGACCGAGCATCGCGTGCTGCGGCTTGATGACGGGGGTAAGGCCGCTTTCACGCAGCGCGTATTGCAGCACGATATTGTGCATCGAATACCAAAAAGGCACGGCGAGCTGCTTGCCCGCGAGGTCGGCAAAGCTTTTGACGCCGCCGTCGCCCTGCACGACGAGCGCCGAGCCGTTGGTGTGCGCCCAAGCGACAACCTTTACCGGCACATGGCTGCCGTAGCGCAGCCAGAGCGCCGTTGGCTTCAGGAGATGCACGACATTAAAGCGCCCGGCGGCGAAGCCCTCGATCAGCGGCGCCCAGCCGCGAATGAGTTCGGGCTTGGCGACCTTGAGCCCTTCCTCCTCGAAATAGCCTTTGGCATGGGCGACGAGCAGCGGCGTCGCGTCGGTGATCGGGAGATATCCGATGCGCAGCGTTTCGTCTTCTGTCTTAGCCGCATTTGCGGCCCTAGGTAGCCCCGAAAGCAGCGACGCGAGGCCGCCCATGGCAAGCTGGTCAAGCACATGGCGACGGGACACACCTGCGCCGGGCGCATAGTGAAGGTCATAATGATCGCACTCTTTGCACATTCGATTTTGCTTTCGTTAGGCGCCCAAAGCGTGGAGGTAGGGTTCGGGTTCGAGCGCATCGAGAAGTCGCGCGCGCAACTGGGCCCGGGTCTCGTCATCCATCTCGCGCGGAATGTCGTATTCGGCGACGATGCGCCCGGGCTCAGACGCCATCACGATGACGCGCACCGCTAGATCGAGGGCGTCGTCGACGTCATGGGTGACCAGCATCATGGCGAAGCCGAATGTCTGCTGCGTTTCACGCAACTGGCGACGCAATTCTCCGCGCATCAGCGGATCGAGCGCGGAGAAAGGCTCGTCGAGAAGAAGTAAGTCGGGATCGACTGCCAACGAACGCGCGAGCGCCACGCGCTGTTGTTGTCCGCCGGAGAGCTGGCGCACATTCGCGCGCGCCCCGCGAGGCCGAGTTGCGCTAGTGTCCTGTCCCAGAAATTACTAGCCACGTTTCGCGATTGTGATTCCTTCGGCCCAGGCGGGATTCGGAGGGCGGCATGGCGAAGGACGGAGCGACCAAAGCGAGCAAGATCAAGCTCAGCGAGAACGAACGGGAATACCTCAAAAGGCTCGTCCG
>Ga0194120_10005829_pt1 | contig 17828 bp, 13 predicted proteins | sample TA2MahCa65mmetaG_FD_148642 | JGI IMG/M metagenome (GOLD analysis project Ga0194120, IMG submission 148642) | Freshwater microbial communities from Lake Tanganyika, Tanzania - TA2015019 Mahale Deep Cast 65m | ecosystem: Environmental > Aquatic > Freshwater > Lake | place: Tanzania: Lake...
ATCCTCTTGTGTGGGAATTGAATATTTTTTCACTTCTAAATCATTCATGCTGCCTCCAAAGCCTTCGTTAAGCGCGCCCAGGCTTTAGAATCATCTGGCAATCCAAACCGAAGCCAACCTTGCTTTTCTGGAAAATAGCGAACCAGAATCCCGTGAGAACAGAGCTTGTCAAAGATTCTCTGCGCCTCCTCATGTTGAACAAGTCGATAAAGTATTGTGCCGCCAATTGCTATAAATCCAGCGTTTTTTAACAAATCATCCAGACAGTCCGCGTCATGCCGGCACTGAATTGCTGCGCGATTAACCCAGTCAGGATCAGACAAAGCTCTCAAACCAATAGCAAGCGCTGGACCAGAAACCGACCATGGGCCAAGGGCCTGACGCAGCAAGGATTCGTTCTGGGGACTGCAAAGCGCAAATCCTAATCTCAAACCCGGCAGTCCATAAGTCTTGCCAAAGGAACGAAGAATAATAACGCTATCTAATATAGATAGATTAACAGCGCTGAATTGCGGATAAAAATCTACAAAAGACTCATCAATTATCAGCAATTGATCTTTTTTTGTGAATCTTTGCGCTAAATCGACAATTTGATCTTTTTCAACCAACCGCCCATCAGGATTATTGGGATTTACAATTATACCAACATCAAAATCTTTATCTAATTGCTCAATCGTATCGACTATCTCTACTGTCGAACCAGAAGCGCCCCAGGTCAGCGCATATTCTGCATAGGTAAAACCCAGAATTGCAACACGCTGTCTTGGGAATATGCGCGGCAATATTTGGATAAATGACTGCACACCCGCGCCAGCGACAACGCTAGCCTGTAGCGGCGCGTTATATCTCATTCTTGCCGCATCCTCGATGGCGCTAAAAGCCCGATCGTCAGGAAGTCTGGACCATACTTGCGGGGCGATCTCTGGAATGGGATAGCCGTAGGGATTAACGCCTGTAGAAAGATCAATCCACGGCAAGGGAGCATTTGGAAATAATAGTTGGGCCGCATTTATTCGGCCGCCATGCGCAATTTTTTGAGAAACGCGATGTAGCGTCATCGTGCAATCTTCCAAAGCCCATCTATATCAATATGAGCTTCGCAATGCGCTGCTAACCCATCAAGCGTTTTCTCAATCATTTCCTCATAATCTAAGCCAGATCCCTGATGATTAAGCTGTTGTAAAAACAGTCTACGAAATTCATCATTTGAAAAAATACCATGTAGATAAGCCCCGGAAATACGTCCATTCGACAGACTGGCGCCATCTACGCGACCCTGCTCATATGATATAACGGGCCTTAAGCAATCTGCACCGCTTGTTACACCAACATGCATTTCATAGCCCTTAATGAGGGTATCTGTATTTAACCAACGCCCACAACAGTGCAGTAAGGTTTTATTTTCTGTCAAAATAGTTTCTATTTCCAGCAACGCCAATCCAGCGACATCAGACGGGGAACCTTCAACGCCATTTGGGTCGCTTATCCGACGACCGAGCATCTGATACCCGCCACAAACGCCATAGATCATTCCCCCTCTACGCGCATGCGCATATAAATCAATATCCCAACCGTTAGCGCGCAATGCGGCTAAATCTGCAATTGTCGCCTTGGAGCCAGGCAGAATGATCAAATTGGCCGTATGTGGCAGCGGTTCGCCTGGAGGAACAAATATCAGTTTGACGCCTGGCTCTAATTTTAACGGATCAAAATCATCAAAATTAGCGATATGGGGCAACATCGGCACGGCTATGACAAGGCCATCTTGCGATCTAGACTGGGATTTCCTTAGGGAGAAAGCGTCTTCTGCGGGTAGGTTTGACGCTGCGTCAAAAAATGGCAGCAATCCAAAAGATCTCCAACCTGTTTTCGACGCAATAAACGTCATGCCATCTTGAAAAAGAGAGGCATCACCGCGAAATTTATTGACAATAAATCCTTCAACTAAAGCGAGATCTGGCGCATCAAGAACAGCCTTGCATCCAACTAATTGAGCGATGACCCCGCCTCGATCAATATCGCCAACAAGGATGACGGGACAGCGCGCCTGCTGCGCAAACCCCATGTTTGCAATGTCGTTAACTCGTAAATTAATTTCCGCAGCGCTTCCTGCTCCTTCTACGATAATTAGATCGTATTCTGATTTTAAGCGATGAAAACTTTCCATTACGATTGGCAAAAGTCGCGCTTTCCAGCCCTGATATTCCTTTGCCTGAGCTTGACCATAAATCTTACCCCGCACGATTATCTGCGCGCCGTTTTTACCCTGCGGTTTCAAAAGTATCGGATTTAAGTCAATGGTTGACGAAATACGCGCAGCTCGCGCTTGTAACGCCTGGGCTCGGCCAATTTCGCCGCCATCTTCAGTAACGGCTGCGTTATTAGACATATTTTGAGGTTTAAAAGGCGCTACGCGTAGCCCGCGATTAACAAAGGCGCGCGCCAATCCAGCGACAAGAAGTGATTTTCCTACGTCAGAGCCGGTTCCCTGTATCATCAATACGCGGCTCATACGGCAAGAAACTTCATTGCAGCATCGTAATCATAAGCAATAAATTTACTCTCATATTTTGGTGGATTGATCATAATAACCTCTAAACCCAACTGACGAGCTGCAACTATTTTTGTATAGCCAATTGCTCCACCGCTATTCTTACTGACAACGACATTGATTTTATGCTCTTGAAATAGAGCTAGCTCATCCTCAAGCGCAAATGGGCCGCGTCCTACAATTATCTCACACGCAAGCGGCAATTCTCTATCTCGAGGAGGATCAATGATTCTTAGAAGGTAGCTATGCTGTGGAGCATCTCGAAAATTAGTCGCCGCCTGACGACCAACGCCAAGAAAAACGCGTTGCGGCGCAACACCGAGCGCAGTAATCGCCGCAGCCATATCTTGAACCTCAATCCAGCGATCGCCAGGAATAGGGCGCCATGGCCGGCGCGTAAAAGTAAGAAACGGAAGCCCAAGAAAATCACAGGCTTTTTGCGCGTTTAAAGAGATCGTCGCCGCGAAGGGATGCGTTGCATCAATAACATGCGATATCTTTGACTCTGTTAAATAATGAATAAGACCCTCCACGCCCCCAAATCCGCCAATACGTAGCGGCAGATCATGAGATAGCGGGGCATTTGTCCGGCCGGCAAGCGAAACGAGTCCCTCCAGGTCAGGTTCTCGCGCAATCCGTTCTGCAAGCATGCGCGCTTCATACGTACCGCCGAGCAATAACACGCGCGCCCTGCAGGGAGAGCCTCTCTGCGAAGACACTGGTTTGTTAATTATAACTGACAATGATGTTCACCACGAAGGCTCACTCAGCTGCTAGCTTAACCGACACTGGCTGACGAAACTCGCCTAACAGTCTCTCGCGCTCTATATCTGCAGCCGCTATATGCCTTGCTTTTATATGCCCAAATCCACGAATTTTTTCTGGCAGACGCGCCAAAGCAATGGCGGTTGCATAATTATCACAGGTTAGATTATCAAAAAATTCTGCTAATAAATTTTCATACTCAGTAAGCAGGCGTCGCTCGACAACGCGATCGTGATCAAATCTGAAGATATCTAGCCAGCTATTTCTAACGCCCTTAAACTTGGCTAGAAGTCGCAAAACCTTAAACATCCATGGCCCAAAAGTAATTTTACGCGATCCGCCAAAATCGGTTTTCCGCTGTAGCGATGGTAGATTGGGCGCTAGGTGCAATTCCAGCCTTAGATCGCCCTCAAATGTTTCGTCTAACTGCCTCTGAAAGGCTCCGTCAGTATAAAGCCGGGCGACTTCATAATAATCTTTAGCGGCCATTAATTTGAAAAGATATCTCGCCACAGCCTCTGTTAAATCTTGCATCCCCGGGGCATGCGAGGCTTCTAATTTCATAATTTGATTGACGCGATCAAGATATCGCTGCGCGTACGCTTTATCTTGATAGTCAGTCAGAAAAGCAAAGCGCCGACTGATGATCTCTTCTAGATTACGAGACTTGCTTCTTCCTTCAGATGGCAGTTGAAGCGACTCAGCAACAACTTCTACGCTACGCAAGTCATGTGCAGCGCGCCGTCCCCACAGAAAAGCTGAAAGATTCATTGGGACAGATTCGCCATTTAACTCTATCGCACGCAATAAAGAAGCTTCTCCGAGGGGCAAATAACCCTTCTGCCAGGCATAACCAAGAATGAAGATGTTGGCTGCAATAGAGTCGCCTAATAAGGCCTGAGCCAAAGCTGTTACATCGATAAATGTTGACTCTGGTCCTGCTGCCTTTCGAATAGCTTGACGTATCGAATCCGCAGGCAGCATAAAATCAGGGTTACGCTCAATATCGCCCGGGAAAACCTCAGCGCTATTAACAATTACTGCAGTTTTTCCCAGCTCTACGGCTGAAAGAACTTGTTTGGCTCCAGCAACAACAAGATCGCACCCAAGCAGCAAATTCGCTTCGCCGGCCGCAATCCGAATTGCATGCACATCAGAAGGACGACGACCTATCTTCACATGACAATAAACAGCCCCGCCCTTTTGAGCCAGCCCGGCCATATCGATAACGCCAACGCCTTTTCCTTCAAGATGCGCCGCCATACCGAGTATTGCAGAAACAGTGACGACGCCTGTGCCGCCCAAGCCCGCCACCAGGATTCCATATGGCGTAGCGCCCATCTGAGCTATTTGCGGTTGTGGCAAAACTGGCTGATCTTTGGCGTCTTCTTTTGACGGCAAAGGAGCCTTTTTCATTCTCCCGCCATGCACTGTTACAAAACTTGGACAAAACCCTTCCAGACATGAAAAGTCTTTATTGCATGCCGACTGATCAATTCGACGTTTACGGCCAAATTCTGTTTCCAAAGGCTGGACGGCAACACAGTTTGACGCCGTACCGCAGTCGCCACACCCCTCGCATACAAGAGAGTTGATAATAACGCGCGTATCAGGATCTGGTAAAAGTCCGCGCTTGCGTAATCGTCGTTTTTCAGTTGAGCAGGTTTGATCATAGATCAAAACTGTTACGCCTTCAGTCTCGGCAAGATCCCGTTGAGCCTCATTAATAATATTACGATGATAAATTGTTAGGCCAGGTGGCCATACCGTCGTAGATGCGTATTTTCCTGGCTCATCTGTTACTAGAGCGATCTTCTTTACGCCCTCTGCAGCAACTTGATGAGCAATTGCCTCTACAGTCAATTCGCCTTCATGCTTTTGGCCGCCCGTCATCGCGACGACGCCATTAAACAATATTTTAAAAGTAATGTTCGTATTGGTTGCGATGGCAAAACGAATAGCGAGCGAACCTGAATGATTGTAGGTGCCATCACCCAGATTTTGAAACATATGTTTGCGCTTTGAAAACGGGGCCTCGCCAATCCAATTGGCTCCCTCCCCGCCCATATGCGTATAACCCTCTGTCGATCGATCCATCCACTGCGCCATGTAATGGCAGCCAATGCCCGTGTAGGCGCGCGCGCCCTCTGGCACATGTGTTGACGTCGAGTGAGGACATCCTGCGCAAAAATGCGGCACACGGACTGAAACATCCGTCATAGTTTTACGACGATCTTGCAAACGCTCAAGGCGCCGAACGCGCGCTTCAAGATCATCAGAGCGGTGATATTTTAAAAGTCGACGACCAAGGGCGATGGCGATATCATTTGCGTCAAGAGCGCCTTTGACTGGAAATAGCCAGTCGCCATTTTCATCTTTTTTTCCTATGCATTGAGGCTGATGCGGCGAAGCATAAAGCTCCTCACGCAGCTGCACTTCAATGAGGGAACGTTTCTCTTCGACGACAATGATAAGATCTAGACCCTGAGCAAATTCACGCAATCCTTGCGGCTCTAGGGGCCAAGGCGCTGCTATCTTGTATAGCCTTAAACCAAGATTATTTGCCTTAACTTCATCAATACCCAAATCATCCATCGCCTGGCGTACGTCCAGGTAAGATTTACCAACGGTAATTACGCCGATACGCGGCGTCTGACCTCCCGAGGTAATTATACGATTAAGCTTATTCGCTCGGATAAACGCCAGCATCGCATCGCGCTTGCTTTCTTGTAGACGTTCCTCCTGAGCCAAAACTGGATCGCGTGCGCGAATATTAAGGCCGCCTTCCGGCATAATAAAATCGCTGGGAATTACTGGCTTTACGCGATCGACGGATCCATCAATTGAGGCAGTTGACTCGACTGTATCTTTAAGCAGTTTAAGCCCCACCCAAACGCCCGCATAGCGCGACAGGGCGAAACCATAAACGCCGTAGTCAAGTATTTCCTGTACGCCGGCTGGTGAAAGGATCGGCATCATGACGTCGACAAAATGATAATCGGACTGATGTGCTGTTGTTGAGGATTCTGCTGTATGATCATCGCCCATTAACGCCAGAACACCGCCATTTTTTGACGTTCCAGCTAGATTAACGTGGCGCAAAGCATCACCGCTGCGATCTACGCCTGGCCCCTTGCCATACCAAATAGAAAATACGCCATCATAACTCCCTTCGCCGCGCATCTCCGCTTGCTGCGCACCCCAAATCGCGGTGACGGCGAGGTCCTCATTAAGACCCGGCATGAAAGTTATATTATTTGCGTCAAATAATTCTTTGGCGCGATGCATTTGCGCATCAATGCCACCCAAAGGCGATCCACGATATCCAGTGATGAAGCCCGCAGTAGTCAAATTCGCCCGTCGATCAATCTCTTTCTGCATGAGCAAAAGACGCACGATCGCCTGCGTGCCGGTCATCAGCACGCGAGACTGGGCAAGATCAAAACGATCCGAAAGCGCCACCGCGCCGAAGGCGGAGCCGGTCTGCTGATCGCCGGCGATGGTTTCCGCCATCCAAACCTCTCCTGCGCGAACCGACGACGCATTTTAACAAACGCCGTGAACGCATTTTTACTAAGGGACGAGGACTCACGTCCTTAAGTGGAGGACGTCAAACTAATATGACGCCAGAGCGTCGCCTTGAATTCTCTTTACACCGCCAAGCTATCCTAGAAGCAGTTTAAGCCAGCTCAGCAGTGATTGCTTAGTTTACGCCAGAGCCGTTCCTTGGATCAAGAACAGAAAGCCAGTCTTTCACAAGGTTTCAGATAGATGCATTGATCCGGCCCTGTTTTTGCCGACTTCCCGGCTTATTGTCAGCAATCATGACAAAACGGCTCCTCACCTTCGTGCTTATGCTGGCTATCGGGCTGATGACCCAGAGCGCTGCGATGGCGCACCCCCATGTATGGGTTGCGGTGCGAAGCGAGGTAGTTTTTGGAGATGACGGCAAAATTATTGGAGTGCGTCACGCATGGGAATTTGACGAAATGTACTCAGCCTTTGCTACACAAGGCCTGGGGAAAAACGGCGCCCCGCCGACAAAAGAAGAACTCGCGCCACTGGCAAAGACGAACATAGAGTCTCTCGCGGAATTTGACTATTTCACTTTTGCTAAACAAAACAATGAGAAACCGGCATTCAAGCCACCTCAGGACGTAACCCTAGAGGTAAATGAAAGAAAAAGCGTCGTGATGCGCTTCTTTCTACCTTTGCAGACGCCCGCCTCAGCGAAGAAGCCCTTTTCTTTTCAGGTCTATGATCCCACCTATTTCGTTTCTTTTGGCCTTGAAAAGAAGGAGCCTGTTACGATGAGCCGCGCTCCTGCCGGCTGCTCACTCAGCCTGGTAGAACCCAGCCCGCTTGTTGCCGCAGATAACCAAAAATTGTCAGAGGCCTTTTTCCAGAATATGTCGCCGGGCGCAGATTTTGGGATCAAGCTTGCCACTCGCGCAATTGTTGCCTGTCCGTGAAATGTAAACAAGTGGTATGGGCCTTGCTTCTGGGCTTTCTTTTCATGATGGCTCCCGCCTTTGCTCAACAGCATCCTTTCGCTGTCAGCGGACAAGAGGCGCTGGGAAGCTATAACGGCCTGACGGGATTAATTCTGGCCTGGCAAAATAAATTTAATTCTGAACTTCAACATGCCACTCGAGCCTTGAAGAGCGATCCGAGCGCTCTGGCGACTTTGATGCTGTCGAGTTTCGCCTATGGGATCTTTCATGCTGCAGGTCCCGGGCACGGCAAAGCTGTTTTAACTTCTTACATGATTGCAAATGAGACGGCGCTTAAGCGCGGGCTGACCCTTGCGGGGCTAGCGGCCATATTGCAAGGCGTCATTGCGATCGCCCTAGTCAGCATTGCAGCTGCTATCTTCAACGCAACTGCTGGGCAAATGAAACAAGCGACAAACCTGATCGATATTGCAAGTTACAGCGCGATCATGCTGCTTGGCGCACGACTATGTTGGGTGAAGGGGCAAAATTTTATCAATCAAGTTCTTAGGGTATACAGAACTAACGCTAATTCCTCTTCGCACAATTTTTCCTGCGATGAACTAGAAGACGGAAAATATGAGCATGGGCCAAACTGCAATCATTACCATGCACCTAATGCAGAGACTTTAATTTCTTCAAGCTTTAGCTGGCGGGAAGCAATTACAACAATTATTGCTGCGGGCCTACGACCCTGCTCAGGCGCTATTTTAATTCTAGTTTTTACTTTATCCCAAAACTTATTCTACGCAGGAATAGCGGCGACCTTCATGATGTCTTTAGGCACAGCAATCACTACTGGAGCGCTTGCAGCAATTGCCGTTTATGCAAAAAATACAGCGCTACGCTGGGCTAAGAAGCCATCACAAAAATTACTACTGATTGGCGGCGCCGCAGAGCTCAGCGCTGCGGTGCTTGTCTTATCTCTTGGATTATTTTTACTTTGCAATCTGTCATTTGGTCATATTGGCGCATAGAAGAAATTAAAATCAATAGATCTTCCTAGTCGCGGCCCTATATACAGTTCTTTCAGCTATTCTCATCGCGAGAGACTGCTCACCTCGGGATAAGGAAAATGAACATATTCGCCGCTTCCTGTAATGATCCTTATGATGCCCGTCCTTGGCTCAAATCATACCCTACCGGCGTTCCAGCAGATATTCTGGAAACTGAATACTCTACACTCGTTGATATTTTTAGCAAAAGCATTGTTGATTTTGCTGAATTACCTGCTTTTGAAAGTCTAGGCGCTACGCAGTCATACGCAAATTTTGGACGCGCAGCTAAAAATATTGCCGCCTGGCTGCAACAACAAGGACTAAACAAAGGCGACAGGATTGGCATCATGTCGCCAAACGTCTTGGCCTATCCATCAATCCTATTTGGCGCGCTTATTTCCGGCGGCGTCGTTGTAAACATCAATCCACTTTACACGCCAGATGAACTTGTTCATCAGGCCAATGATGCTGAAATCAAGTATCTTTTTGTTTTTGAAAATTTTGCCCATACTGCACAAGCCGCCTGGGAACGCATGAACGTCAGCCGCGCAGTCATTATTCGTGCAGGAGACTTGATGGGCGCAAGAGGCATCGCTGTGAACTTTATAAGCCGATTCATTAAACGAACGGCGCCATGCTATCATTTGCAAGACTCTCTCAGCTTAGCGCAGGTTATTCATCAAGGAATGCTTACGCCTCTTTCTCCCGTCAAGGTTGATCGTGATGACATTGCCTTTTTGCAATATACTGGCGGAACTACAGGCGTTGCTAAAGGCGCAGTGTTGCTACATCGCAATGTAGCTGCGAATGTTGCGCAATCATGGGCATGGCTCCGCTCACGACTTGAGCATAATGGGCCACATAAAATGATAACAGCCCTACCCTTATATCATATTTTTGGTCTAACGGCTTGCTGTTTGTTGCTTGTGCATATTGGCGGCTGCTGCCTCTTAATCGCCAACCCGCGAGATCTAAAAAGTTTTTCAACTACGCTACGGAAAACAAGATTTACGCTCTTTTCTGGTGTGAATACGCTTTATGCCGCATTGGCGGATTATCCAGATATTAACAAGGTCGATTTTACAAACTTACTTTTTTCCGTGTCAGGCGGCATGGCGACACAGAAAATTGTTGCGCACAAATGGAAAGCGCTGACCGGCTGCCCAATCGTCGAAGGATATGGCCTATCTGAAACATCGCCGATTCTTACAACCAATCGGCCTGACATCGAAGAGTTCACAGGCGCAATTGGCTATCCGCAGCCCTCTACCTACTTATCCTTACGCACGCCCACAGGAGATGTAGCGCCAATTGGCGAACCTGGCGAACTCGTTGCTAAGGGTCCGCAAGTCATGCCGGGCTATTGGCGACGCGCCGATGAGACAAGTAAAGTCATGACTAAAGATGGCTATTTTCGCACTGGCGATATTGCCGTTATGACTCCAGACGGCCTTTTTCGCATTGTAGATAGGCTAAAAGATATGATTCTGGTCTCTGGATTTAATGTCTACCCCAATGAAGTTGAAGAAGCCCTCAGCCAACACCCAAAAGTCAGGGAAGTGGCGGTTATTGGCGTGCCTTATAAGCACTCTGGAGAAGCGCCAATTGCATTTATCGTCGCTAGAGATAGGAGCCTAACAGTAGCAGAGCTCCAGATTTTTGCGCATGCACATTTAACTGGATATAAAATTCCTCGTCATTATGAATTTAGAGAAACTCTACCAAAGAGCAATGTTGGCAAAATCTTACGCAGAGAACTCAAAGAAGAATTTCTGGCTTGTGAGATATCAATACCAGAACTTGAGCAAGAAACATCATTAAATATTGATGTCAATCTTTAATCAATCATTGAAAATTTTTCAGCTGCAGCGTCTATAGCGTTATATACAAGCTCCAGCTCTTGTGTAGAAATACAGTAGGGCGGCAGAACATAAATTGTTGACCCAAGAGGCCGCAATAGCACGCCTAAGTCATTAAAGAAAGCCATAAGCTCAAGCGAGATTGTAGAAAGATAATTCGAATTTTTTATTTTCAGATCTAGAGCAACAATTGTTCCAAGAGAGCGAATATTGGTAAATCTTTTATCATTAGAAAAACGATTAATCTGAGATTTTTGCACTAAACATATATCAGATAGAAGCTGACGCGCCTTATTTGTCTCCCACAATTCTAGATTAGCCAAAGCCGCCGCGCAAGCAAGTGGATTGGCCATAAAAGAACTAGAATGAAAAAAGGCTCGAGCGCGTTCCGGCGCATAATGCGCCTCAAATATTTCCCGTCGGCATATTGTAACAGCCAGAGGAATAGCCCCACCCGTAATACCTTTAGAGTAGCAGGCGATATCTGGCGTTATATTGGCTTGTTCACAGGCAAATAACGTTCCTGTTCTACCAAATCCTGTCATAACTTCATCTGCTATAAATAAAACGCCGTAGCTTGCGCATATTCTATACATTTCCGTTAGTGTATGGGGCGAATAAATTAGCATTCCGCCCGCCCCGACGATAAGAGGCTCAATAATAAAGGCAGCCGGCCTCGAACGACAGGCTCGTTCTAAAGCGTCTAATGTATTTTGCTCAAAACCTTTGGTTGGAAACGGAATCCGCTCTACCTCAAAAAATAGCGGTTCGTAGGGCGCATTGAAGGAGGAGCGCGCGCCGACAGACATGGCGCCTATTGTATCACCATGATATCCATGCTCTAGCGCTAATATTTTAGTCCGTGGTTCGCCGCGATTAAGCCAAAAGCCAAGAGCCATTTTAATGGCGACTTCAACGCTGGTTGAGCCGCTATCAGAATAAAAAACATATTCTAAACCCTCTGGTGTAAATTCCAAAAGTCGATGCGCTAATTTCTCTGCTGGCTCATGTGTAAAACCAGCAAAAATCACCTGATCTAACGTTTGAGCCTGATTACTGATAGCCTGCATAATTTCTGGCTGACAATGCCCATGCGTTATTACCCACCACGAGGAAATTGCATCAATGAAGCGGCGCCCATCCTCGAGTTCAAGCCAAGCGCCCTTTGCACGAGAAACTTTTAATGCATTGGGCTGCAAGGCGTGCTGTGTAAATGGGCGCCAAACAGGAGAATTTGTAACAATACTCAAAATTAAAAGTCCTTTTGATCAAAATACATTAAAAAAGCTGCCTGGAGAGACTCGCGCGTCAGAAAGTCGAGCCAAGGTAACCGCCCTAAAATGCGTATTTTGCCAAATTCAGCCACAGAATTCTGCGCTCCTATCGCCTCAGCCCCAATAAAAGCAACACCATGAATTGGAATATTGCGGGATTTTAATGCCTCTAAAGTCAGTAAACTATGATTAATTGTCCCAAGCGCAGTACGCGCCACGACAATCACAGGCAATCGCCATCGGGCAATAATATCAATGGACAATATCTGATCTGTCCAAGGCACCATTACGCCGCCTGCTAATTCGATAATCGTATTTTTAACACCTAACGGTGGACTAATATTATTAGCGTCAATTTGAATTCCATCTGCGCGTGCGGCAAGATGTGGAGAGACAGGACTCTGCAATCGATAAGCTTCTGGCAAAATGAGGTTACTAGAAACACCGCTTAATCGAGCGACCACCTGCGAATCTGTTTCTCCCTCAAGGCCGGACTGTACGGGCTTCCAATATGCGCAACCCAGCGCGCTGACTAGCGCCGCCGAAAATACTGTCTTACCAACATTGGTATCCGTACCAACAATTACATAAGAACTCATTATTATTTTTCTTTCTGAATTAGATCATACATATAACTAGACATTTGAGAGATCTGACTTTCTGTTACGTTTAGAGTCACCGAAAGCCTTAGCCGCGCGCTACCTTCTGGAACTGTAGGCGGCCGTATTGCACGTATGTCATAACCCTGACTGTTTAATTCCTCGGCAATACTAAGCGCCCGCGCATCTGAGCCAATTATGATTGGCTGTATCTGAGAATTAGTAGGGCCAGGATGCGATAAAAAAGATAAACATCTTTTTGTATGCTCAATATGAGAAAGTAATTGTATTCGACGATCATCAATTTTTGAACTATATTTTAATATCTCGCGAATACAGGCGGCAACTAAGGGAGAGGGAGCCGTAGCAAAAATAAAGTTTCTCGCTCGATTAACTAAAAATTGTTTGAAGTATATGGATAAACAAAGCAAGGCACCCGAAATGCCCAAGGCCTTACCACACGTATGCAGAGTAATAATATTAGGCGCGCCTTCTAGAAAATATGCAAGACCTCTGCCATTTGGCCCAAACACTCCTGTCGCATGCGCCTCATCTATGATTAGAAAAGCTTCATTCCTGTGCGCAACCTGAGCTAAATCATGCAGTGGAGCAAAATCTCCATCCATACTGTAGAGGCTTTCAACTATAATCCACGGATTACCAACAGCATTTTTATTACGCCATTGTTTTATTGCCTGCTCTAGAAAATTGATGTCATTATGAGGGAATGAAGTATGACCCGCACGAGATAAACGCATCCCATCATGTGCGCTTGCGTGAATGAGCGAATCGTAAAAAATTAAATCTTTTTGCTGGGGCAATGTAGCGAGTAAAGCCTGATTTGCCGAGAATCCCGAGGCAAAAAATAAAGCGCTCTCGGAATGGAAAAATTTTGCAGCCTCTGTCTCTAAGGCCTCATGCTCAAAATGATTTCCTCTCAATAACCGCGACCCTGTCGCACCGATCGGGATATCCCGCGCCAATGCATTGGCTGCGATTTCTTTCAATTCTACCGACTCAGCAAGTCCTAAATAATCATTTGAAGCGAAATCTAAGCCTTGACGTGGGCAAAGGCTTCTCAACCGCGCCCGTTTTGCAAGCGCATTTAAATCTAGCCGCCAAAACTCAAGCATTTTCTCAGACATATTAAGCAATCCCACCGAAGTGGTTAAAGGCGATACTCTTACCCGTCAAGAAACTAAAAAATTAATGAACTTTAGTCTATTCAGAATAAAGAAACATTTGTTTCTTTATTAAAAGACATCACATAAAGGCGTTCAGGCTTTTCTTTTATAGGCTCATCTCACAGTAAAATACTTAAAATAACGGCCCAATGATGAATTACTCGTGATAGCATAGCCTTTTAGTAACGATAAATTTAGACTAAGCTAATGAGATTACATAAAATTAAAGGCTTTCTTCTATGAGAATTAATGAAGTAGCTCCCAGGGTGCTTGACCTTGAAATTAAGGGAATGACCTGCGCCTCCTGCGTTGGGCACGTTGAGCATGCCTTATTACAAACAAAAGGGGTTGTTTCCGCCAGCGTCAATCTAGCGACGCAGCGAGCACAAATTACAACTAGTCAAGAAGCAGCCTCAGAACAAATTTTTCAAACAATTATCGATGCTGGCTATGAGCCTGTTGTTGAAACATTAGAGATTAATATTGAGGGAATGAGCTGTGCTTCATGCGTTGCGCATGTTGAATCCAGTATAAAAAAAGTTCCTGGGGTAATAGATTCGCATGTTAATCTAGCGGCAGAACGAGCGACGATTAAAGCTCTATCCAATCCTAGTTTAAGAAGCAACCTCACTAAAGCTATCATCGATGCCGGTTATACACCCCATCTCTTTCAACATGATAGAGAAGAGCAGGATCAAAAAGTTAATCGGCAAGCTCAAGAAGCAAATGACCTAAAAAGGAGACTACTCCTTGCAGCAATTCTCGCTGCTCCTGTTTTCATTATAGAAATGGGCGGGCATCTTTTTCCAGATTTTCATCATTGGTCCCGAGAAACGATAGGCGAACCAACAATTCGCTATCTCTCATTTATTCTTACAACCTTAACGCTTTTTGTTCCGGGTCGCATCTTCTACATTAAAGGAATTCCAGCTTTATTACGCGGTAGACCTGAAATGAACGCGCTGGTTGCCGTTGGAACGCTAAGTGCATATTTCTACTCTGCTGTTTCTACCTTTCTGCCCTCTATTCTACCACAAGATTCTGATGTCGTTTATTATGAAGCCGCTGTTGTTATCGTCGTTTTAATTTTATTCGGGCGCTACCTTGAACTTGGAGCCAAAGGAAAAACGTCGGAGGCAATTCGCGCTTTAGCCGGACTACGGCCTAAAATTGCCCATGTTGAAATTAATGGGCAGACCCAGGATCTAGATATTGAGGATTTAAAGGTTGGCGATATTGTTATTGTCCGACCCGGAGAGCGGATCCCAACTGATGGCGTTGTTTTATCCGGAAACTCTTATGTCGATGAGTCCATGATTTCAGGCGAACCTGCGCCAGTGTTAAAACGTCAAGATATGAATGTTACTGGAGGCACGATCAATGGCGCGGGCGCTTTTTCCTTCCGGACAACTCATACTGGAGAAGAAACGACACTTGCAGGAATCATTCGCATGGTTGAACAAGCCCAAGGAGCGAAACTTCCCATTCAAACTATGGTTGATAAGATTACAGCCGTCTTCGTGCCAATTGTTTTTGCGCTTTCTGGACTAACATTTCTTGTTTGGATGTCTATTGGACCAGATCCACGTTTAAGTAACGCTCTCGTGGCAGCGGTTTCAGTGATGATCATCGCCTGTCCCTGCGCAATGGGTCTTGCGACTCCTGCTGCTATCATGACCGGCACAGGGCGAGCAGCAGAACTTGGTGTTTTATTTCGCAAAGGCGAAGCGCTACAGACCCTTAAAGACGTTACACTTATTGCTTTTGACAAAACAGGCACGCTGACCAACGGCAAGCCGACCCTGACAGATTTAATCGCTGCGCCAGATTATATCGACAATGAGCTACTTCAACTCATAGCGAGCGTAGAAGCTCAATCAGAACATCCTGTGGCGCAGGCGATTGTGCTCGCTGCAAAAGAGCGCGGACTCCCACTATTAGCTTGTTCCGATTTTCGCTCTATTTCCGGCATGGGCGTGACGGGAACAGTAAATCAAAAATCGATATCCATCGGGGCAGAAAGATTTATGCAGTCATTGCATATCGATACAAAGATTTACGACTTAAATGCCCAGCGCTTTGCTGTCGAGGGAAAAACACCATTTTATGTAGCTCTAGATAATCAACTAGCGGCGATTGTTTCTGTCGCGGATGACTTAAAACAAACAACCAAACAAGCTATAGTCTCTCTTCATGCACTTGGAATAAAGACGGCAATGATCACTGGGGACGATGCCCGAACAGCGCATGCAATCGCCGAGCGTGTTGGCATCGATCAAGTCATTGCCAATGTTACCCCCGCTGGGAAAGTCTCAAGCATCAATACCCTGCGGCAGGGCTTTAAAATTGCCTTTGTTGGAGATGGCGTGAACGACGCCCCCGCCCTTGCTGCCGCAGATGCAAGCATCGCGATCGGAACGGGAACTGACATTGCTATCGAGACGGCTGACGTCGTCTTAATGTCCGGCGACCTAGCAAAAGTATCAACGGCCTTGGCAATATCGCGCGCAACCATGCGTAATATTAAAGAAAATCTATTTTGGGCCTTTGCTTACAACGCTATCTTAATTCCCGTAGCGGCAGGCGTATTTTATCCGATGAGCGGCCTTCTACTCTCTCCTATGCTTGGCGCTGGGGCTATGGCGCTCTCCAGCGTTTTTGTCCTAGCAAACGCGTTGCGCTTAAGGCGATTTCGTCCACACTAATATAGGAAAAATTTATTCCATCCCCATATAAAAGAGTGATTGTGCTTTCTAATGAACACAGAGGAAGTCAAAATGGCTATTTTTAAAGTTGAAAAGATGTCATGTGGCGGCTGCGTCAAGCATGTAACTAAAGCAATTCAGGCGATCGATGCGGGTGCGGAAATTAAGGTTGATCTAGCCACGGGCTTAGTAGACGTCTCGCCAGAACCGATTAATCCTCAAGCGATCGCCCTTGCAATTACACAGGCGGGCTATCCTGCTCGCATAAGCAATTCTCAATAGATTTTTCGTGAGCTCAGATGGCGCGTTCTTTAAAGAATAAAACCCTTTTTATCACTGGCGCTAGCCGAGGTATTGGGCTTGCCATCGCTCTACGCGCTGCGCGCGATGGAGCCAATATCGCTATTGCAGCCAAGAGCACCTCTGAAAATCCAAAAATACCCGGCACAATCTTTTCTGCCGCTGATCAGTTAAAGCGAGCGGGCGGGGATGCCTTACCTCTCGCCTGTGACATTCGCTTTGATGACCAAGTTGAGCAAGCTATATGCAAAACAGCCGATACATTTGGCGGTATAGATGTTCTAATTAACAACGCTAGCGCGATCGATCTTCGCGACATCTCGAATCTTGATATGAAGCGCTTTGATCTAATGCATCAAATCAATGCGCGCGGCGCTTACCTCTGCGCCAAACATGCTCTTCCATATCTTAAACAAGCAACAAATCCTCATATTTTGACTCTATCGCCTCCCCTTGACCTTAGTCCTAAATGGTTTGCGCCTAATCTTGGGTATACAATGGCAAAATATGGCATGAGCCTTGTGACGCTTGGTCTTGCGCGCGATCTTGAGAAGAACGGCATTGCCGTTAATTCTCTCTGGCCTGAAACCGCCATCGCGACGGCAGCTGTCGCCAACCTCCTCGGCGGAGAGGCAGCCATCAAATATTGCCGTAAACCTGAGATTGTCGCAGACGCCGCGCACTTTATTTTAATGCGTCCCGCTAAAGGGAACTCAGGCAACTTCTACATCGATGCTCAAGTGCTGGCCGATGAGGGGATTAACGACCTTAGTGATTATGCCGTTGATCCACGCAGTCCAGCGCTGTTGGATTTTTTTCTAGATGCGCCGCTCAGCCCAAATGTAGCAAAAGGCAGTTTTCATCCAAAATCATAATGTCTGTTTCAATTTTATTTTTTAAGTACATTTTATTTCTGAAACTAAGCTTAACCCGCCAAGCCAATTTATTTTAGCTAGCGTTTCTTCTAACTCTTATCACAGACACTTCAGGGTAAAAAAACCGGCCAGAGCGCACTCTGGCCGGTTCTTAGATTGCGTTATTACGCGTTCGGATTAAGGCATATCGCCTGCAACGAACTTCGGAATAACTGGACCGCCGAT
>Ga0194120_10005833_pt1 | contig 17814 bp, 9 predicted proteins | sample TA2MahCa65mmetaG_FD_148642 | JGI IMG/M metagenome (GOLD analysis project Ga0194120, IMG submission 148642) | Freshwater microbial communities from Lake Tanganyika, Tanzania - TA2015019 Mahale Deep Cast 65m | ecosystem: Environmental > Aquatic > Freshwater > Lake | place: Tanzania: Lake...
CGCCGTCGAGGACGGCCTGCAGACGCTGCGCATGTCGGCGCTCAAGAAACTGGCGCTGGGGCAGACGACCATCGAGGAAGTGTTGCGCGTGACCCGCGCGGACTGAGAGGGTGTATTCAAAATATGCCGGATACGAGGGTCAGGAGGCGCCCGGAAGGCGAGGCGCGACGCGGCGACCGGCTGTGGCGTGCTTCGGGCACGCCGCAGGGAGGGAGAAAGGAGCAACAATGCATGCCGGGATGCATCCTGAGCCGCAGTTGGCGTTGACTGCTGTAGCGAGCAGAATCGACGCGCGGCTCCATCTTGGTGTGAGCGTGATCGACGGAAAGTTCCCCAATCCCTGACCTGCCCAACCGGCAACGTCCAATTGCGGGTGCCGCGTACGGATTTTGGCGCGGCCGCCGCGGCGCGTGCTAGCATGGCGCGGCGAGCCGGGGTCGCGTGGCGACCGCGAGGTATGCGATGGCGCAGTGGCAATACGAAGGCACGACCACGGAAGGCGAATTCCGCCGCGGCGAGATCGACGGCGACACCAAGGATGCCGCCCAGCAAAAGCTCAAACAGATGGGCGTCTCGATCCTCAAGCTCAAAAAGAAGCAGAAAGAGATCGAGATCGTCATCCCGGGCATCACCGACACGGTCCCGGTCAAGAACATGGTCATCTTCACCCGCCAGATGGCGACCATGATCGACGCCGGCCTGCCGCTGGTCCAGGCGCTCGACCTCGTCGGCAACTCCGAGCCGAATCCCAACCTCAAGAAGACGATCCTGGGCGTCAAGTCGAGCGTCGAGTCGGGATCGTCGTTCTCGGACTCGCTCAAGAAATATCCCAAGGTGTTCGAGGAGCTCTACATCAACCTGGTCTCGGCCGGCGAGATGGGCGGCATCTTGGACACCATCATGAACCGGCTCGCCGAGTACATCGAAAAGGCCGCCGAGACCAAGGCCAAGGTCAAAGGCGCGATGAAGTACCCGGTGACGGTCCTGGTGGTCGCGATGTCGATCACCGCGGGCTTGCTGTGGAAAGTGGTGCCGACGTTTGCCGCGACGTTCCGCTCGATGGGCCGTGCGGAACTGCCGGCGATCACCGAATTCGTCGTCGGCATCTCCAACGGGTTCACGGCCAAGCTGCCCTTCATCGTCGGCGGCATCGTCGGCAGCGTGGTTCTGTACAAGATTGCGATGAAGACCAAGCAAGGGCCGTACATTCGCGACTGGATGCTGTACCACGGCCCGGTCATCGGCAACGTCGTGCGCAAATCGTCGGTGGCCAAGTTCACGCGGACCCTGGGCACGCTGGTGTCGGCCGGCGTGCCGATCATCGAAGCCCTGCAAATCGTCGGCAAGACCTCGGGCAACCTCGTGGTCGAGCGCGCCGTGGACTACACCCGCGCCAAGATCCTCGAAGGCCGCAACATGACCGCGCCGCTGATGGAGACCCAGGTTTTTCCGGTGATGGTCGTGCAGATGATCGCGGTCGGTGAAGCCACCGGCGCCATGGACGTCATGCTCGGCAAGATCGCCGACTTCTACGACAGCGAGGTGGACGAGGCCATCGAGGGCATGACGGCGATGATGGAGCCCATCATCATGGTCGTGCTCGGCGGCATCATCGGCACGGTGATGATGGCCATGTACATGCCGATCTTCACCATGGGCGAAGGCGTCAAGTAGGCCCCGCCATGGCCGACCTCAAGGGCGCGCCCGCGCCGTGGCGGGTGACCGGCGCCTTCGACCTGGACGGTGCGACCCAGCCGGTTGCGACCGAAGATTCGCTGGTCGAGCGCATCAAGTGGACCACGCTGGCGCGCGTGGTGCTCATCACTGCCGTGCTGGTGTTCGCGGTGGCGCTGGACCTCGGGGTCGGCCCGCAGCGGGCGGCGCAGGTGCCGGAGACCTTGCTCTACCAGTGGGCGGCGGGCGCCTACGCGCTCTCGTTCTGCACGCTGTTGGCTACCCATCTGGTGCGCGCCCTGCCGGCGCTGGTCAGCCGCATCGCCTTCGCCTCGGTTTGTGCCGACGCCAGCGTCGCGGTCGGCTTGGTCTACATGACCGACGGCCTGCAGAGCGTGTTCCAGTTCGCGATGCCGCTGGCCGTGCTCAATGCGTCACTGGTATTGGCGCGCAACGGCGCCGTGCTGGCGGCCAGCCTGGTGACCGCGGGAATCGCCGCGATGGCTGCCAACGAGGTGGGTTGGCTGACCCTGCCGCGACTGCGCGTCGCGTTCTTGACGGCATTGCCGCCCAGGGCGGTGATGACGGGATTCGAGGCCATGACCGATCTGCTGGTACAGGGCGCAGCCGCCTTTGCCACGGCCTTGCTGTCGTCGCACCTGATGCTGGAGCTCGACCGCGCCCGCAAACGAACCCAGCTGCAGCGCCGCGAACTGGCCACGTTGCGGGTCCGCTACGACGACGTCGTGTCGAGCCTGCCCGATGGGCTGCTGACCGTGGATTCGTCGGCCATCGTGACGTCGGCGAACCCCGCGGCGCTCGACATCCTGGGTGCGTCCGCGGGCGCAGTGGTGGGCTCGCCGCTCGCCGCGCTGGTGCCCGAACTGGGCGAGGCGTTGCGGAGCCCCCCGGGTGAGTGGGAAATCACCCGCGCCGACCCGCGCGCGACCGGCGACACCTCCCGAACCCGCGAGGTCTTGCGGCGCCTCGCCGACGGCACAGCGCAGGTGCTGGCGTGCCGCGTGGCGCCCCTGCGCGACCAGGGCGGCCAGTGGGGCCGGGTGGTCGTGTTGCGCGACGTCACCCTGGCCCGGCAGCGCGAAACCCAACACAAGAGCCGCGAGCGGTTGGCGGCCATCGGCAGCATGGCGACGTCGGTGGCCCACGAAATCCGCAATCCGTTGGCGTCGATCTCCGGGGCCGTGCAGTTGCTCGAATCAGGCCATGAGCTGGGCGACAGCGATCGGCAGTTGATGGCCATCGTGCAGCGCGAGACGTCTCAACTCAACACGTGGATTGGCGATTTCTTGGACTTTGCCCGCCCGCGACCGCTGCAAATGGGTCCGTGTCCATTGTGCGAAATCGCCGAGGAAACCGTGGCCGCCTGCCTGCGCGACCCGCGGGTGGCGAGCGCCGGCACCGAAATCACGCTGGACCTGCCCGGCGACGCCAAGCCGGGCACACCGTGTCAGGTCACGGCCGACGCCGTGCTGGTCCGCCAGACGCTGTGGAACCTCGTGCTCAACGCTTGTCAGGCGGTGCTCGAGGGCGACCGGCGCAAGGTGGTGGTCGGTCTGCGCCGGGTCGGCGAGTCGTGGTTGCTGTCGGTCGACGACTCGGGCCCGGGCATCGACGACGACCAGATCGCCCGGGTGTTCGAACCGTTCTTCACCACCAAGGGCGAAGGCACGGGCATGGGCCTGGCCCTGGTGGAGCGCAACGTGCAGGCCCACCGCGGCAGTGTGCGGGCGACGCGCAGTCCGGCGCTCGGCGGGGCGCGCTTTGAGGTCGTGCTGCCGATGCGACCGCTCGCCGACGAGTTCAGCGACCCGGCGCGGCGGGCATCACGGACGCAGGTGCCGGCGGTGCGGTGACTCAGACAGCCCGTGTGGGTGCGGCAGATGCTTGCCCAGACGGGCAACGCCCCGCGTTGCACCTATCCGCCGATGGCCGACATCGGCTCCCGCGTGTGCACCGCCCCGTCGAAGCGGTGCGCATCGACCTTGCCGTGCAGGGCCGCATGGATGGCCGCCTTGAGGTCGGCGTTGGATGCGCCGCCGCGCAACATGTCGCGCAAGCTCAGGGTGCCCGCCGCCGACAGGCACTCGCGCAAGGTGCCGGTGCTCGACAAGCGTACCCGGTTGCAAAGGCGGCAGAATTTCTCGCTCACCGCCGCGATGAACCCAAGGTGCACCGTGCGGCTCGGTTGCGCGCGGCTGCGACCGATCCAGTGGCGCGCGGGACCACCACCGGGCAGGTGGGTGCGCTCGACCGGCGCGAGGTCCCAGCCGGCGGCGAGGAGGGCGCGGATGTCGGCGACCGGCAGATAGGTGTCGGGGCCCCAGAACTGGTCGACGCCGATCGGCATGTATTCGATCAAGCGCAGGACGAGACCACGGTCGGCAGCAAAGTCGCACAGCGACAGCAGTTCGTCGTCGTTCAGGCCGCGCAGGGCCACGGTGTTGATCTTGGTGTGGACGAAACCCGCAGCCTGCGCCGCCTCCAAGCCGCGCACCACGGCATCGAGCGAACCCTGGCGGGTGACGCGCGCGAACTTGCCGGGGTCCAAGGTGTCGAGCGAGACATTGAGGCGCTGCAAGCCCGCCTTGCGCAGCGGCGCTGCCAGTTCGGCCAGCAGGTGGCCGTTGGTCGTCATCGACAGGTCGTCGATGCCTGCAATGTTGGCCAGTTGGTCGACCAGCCGGACGATGTCGCGGCGCACCAGCGGCTCGCCGCCGGTCAGCCGCACCTTGCGCACGCCGAGCGACACGAACACCCGGACCAGGGTGGCGATCTCGTCGAAATCGAGCAACTCGGGCCGGGGGACCAATTGTGCCCCCTCCGCCGGCATACAGTAGGTGCAGCGGTAGTTGCAGCGGTCGGTGACCGACACCCGCAGGTACTCGACGGTGCGTGCCTGCATATCGACGAGCGAAAACGGGTGGACGCCCCTGGCCGCGCGGTCGGCGCCGCCCAACGAGAGGGCGGCCCCCGGCACGGTCTGGCCGACCGGCGTGCTGCAGCGCGCCTGGACGGTCACGCGGCCGCCTGGGCGGCTGACACCGACGCCGTAGCCCGCAGCAAGCACAGTTCGGCAAGCGCGTTGTCGGCGCAGTGCCTCTCGTGGTAGCGCGCCACGACGCGCGGCCTGCCCGCCTGGACGTCGGCCAGCAGCGCGACGCGCGCCACATGATCCAGCGCGCCGCCCGAATGCTTGTGGACGACGCGCTCTACGCGCTCGGCGCTGCCCTTTGCGATGGCCGACAGCGTGACTTCAAACATGCCCCAGCCCTAGGCCGGTCGCAGCCGGCACCCGCACATTGAAGGGTCCGCGCGCTGGCGTCAACGGTTGGCGTGCGGCTACACTGTCACACTTGTGTGGCCGGCCGCGGGCACGGTCCCGAACGGCGCGGCACAAGGGGACGACATGGCACACTGGCACGCACCGCGGTCGGCCGCAACGATGGTCGCTGTTTTCTTCGCGATCCTCGTTGGTTGCGGAGAAATTCAGGTCAGCGCAGCGCCTGGCGAGGACCTGGCCGTCGCCGTCACCGGAGACGGAGTTGGCGCGGATGCTGCGCCGGGCGACACCGTGCCACCCGATACCATCGGTGCAGACGCCGCCGAAAGCGCCGCCGCCGAGTGCGTGACCGATTTCGACTGCGTGCTGTCGAGCACGGTCAAGGGCAAGAACCCGTGTTCGCCGCCGGTCTGCAACGGCGGCCAATGCGTCACCAAGAAGAAACCCGCCGGCACGGCGTGCATCGACAACACCCTGGCGCCCGGCGAGTGCCAGTCCATGGCCTGCAACGACAGCGGCCTGTGCGATCTGGTGAACAAGAAGGACGGTGCGGTGTGCGGCTTGGGCAGCTGCGGCAAAAAGTGCGAGGTCGGGCTGTGCGTGGCGGCAAGCGCGACCGACTACGACGACAGCAACCCCTGTACCAAGGACTACTGCAACCAGGGCATCGAAGTGGTGCACGAACCGATCACCGATCTGACGGCGTTCTGCGACGACGGCGACGCCTGCAGCGCCAACGACACCTGCCTGCAAGGCGCGTGCAAGGGCCTGCCTGTGCAGTGCGGCGACGGCGTGGAATGCACCAAGGACGCCTGCGACCCCAAGGTCGGCTGCGGTTCCGAACCACAAGACAAGCTGTGCGACGACGGCAACCCATGCACGACGCAGAAGTGCGACAAGAGCCAAGGCTGCGTGCAAAGTGGCGCCGCGGCAGGCGGGTCGTGCGACGACGGCAACCCGTGCACCAAGGACGACAAATGCACGGATCAAGGCACCTGCGGCGGAACTGCGACCTGCGCATGCCAGGCCGACGCCGACTGCAAGCAGGACAACCTGTGCCTGGGTCCACCGTCGTGCGTCAAGGGCCTGTGCGTCAACGACCCGGCCAAGGCGGTGCTGTGCAGTGGGCCCACCGGCAGTTCGTGCCTGGTGCACCACTGCGAGCCCAAGACGGGCACATGCGGCCTGGACCCGGTCGAAGATGGCAAAGGCTGCGACGACGCCAACGCGTGCAGCAGCGTGTCGACCTGCGAAGCCGGCAAGTGCGAAGGACTCTTCGACGTCAAGTGCGACGACAAGAACCCGTGCACCGACGACGTGTGCGGCGCCCAGACCGGGTGCGCGTTCGCGCCCAACGACAACACCTGCGACGACGGCAATGCCTGCACCACCGGCGACGCGTGCAGCAAGGGCGCCTGTACTGGCGCCGCCAAGAACTGCGACGACAACGTGACCTGCACGCTCGACGCCTGCGACGCCAAGACCGGCGCGTGCACCAACGTCGCCACCAACGGCAAGTGCGACGACGGCAACCCGTGCACCGCAGATAGTTGTGACGCCAAGGCCGGCTGCAAGGCCGCCGCCAACGACAGTGGCACCTGCGAGGACGGCGACCCCTGCACGACCAACAAGTGCGCGGCCGGCAAGTGCACGGCGACGCTGGTCTGCCAGTGCAAGGACGACAGCGGCTGCAACGACAACAACCCGTGCACGCTCGACAGTTGCAGCGCCGGCAAGTGCACCAACACCGGCGCGCCGCAGGACGGCAAGGCGTGCGACACCGGCGACAAGTGCCAGTTGGCAGGCAGCGGTGTATGCGCCGCGGGCGTCTGCAAGTCGGGCAACAAGCCCGTCAACTGCACGGCCCCCGGCGCCTGCCAGACCGCGGCGTGCAACCCGGCGACCGGCAAATGCGAGACGGGCAACAAGCCCGACGGAATCAGCTGCGACGCCGACGGCAACGGCTGCACGCAGGCCGACAAGTGCGTCGCGGGCAAGTGCACTGCCGGCAACCCGGCCAACTGCGCCTCGGCCTCGACGGCGTGCGCCGACGGGACCTGCAACTCGACCGGACCCGGCACGTTCGCGTGCAAGCCGACGCCCAAGACCAAAGGCACGGCGTGCGAGGACGGCAAATACTGCACGGGCAGCGACACTTGCGACGGCGGCGGCACCTGCGTGGCCGGCGCGGCGCTGTCGTGCGCGGCGCAAAACGACGCGTGCAATACAGGCACCTGTGACGAAACCAAGAAACAGTGCGTCAAGACCCCCAAGGCCACCAGTGTCGCGTGCGACGACGCCCAATACTGCACCACGGCCGACCACTGCGACGCTGGCGGCAAGTGCGTCGGTGGCGGCACCCTGAACTGCCCCGGAGGCAATTGCCAGGTCGGCGCATGCGACGAGGCCAACGACAACTGCGGCACCAAGCCGGCGGCCAGCGGCACCGCGTGCACCGACAACAGCGTGTGCACGGCCACCGACACCTGCGACGCAGCCGGCGTCTGCAAGGGCGGTGCGCCGCTGGCCTGCGACGACAAGAACCCGTGCACCAAGGACGCCTGCGACGCCGCCAAGGGCTGCACCTACACACCGGTCGGCGGCACGGCCTGCGACGACGGCAACGCCTGCACCACCGGAGACAAATGTGACGCCACCGGCAAGTGCCAGGCGGGCACCTTCACCTGCCAGTGCACGACCGACAGCGGCTGCAACGACGGCAACGCCTGCACCACCGACAAGTGCGCGAGCAACAAGTGCAGCAACACCATCACCGCGGGCACCGCGTGCGACGACAAGAATCCCTGCACCTTGGCCAGCGCCTGCGATGCCGCCGGCGCCTGTGTGCCCGACGCCACCAAGCCGTACGACTGCTCGGCCAGCAGCGACGCCTGCAACAGCGGCAGTTGCTATGACAATGCCGGGGTGGCGGCGTGCAAGAAGGTGCCCAAGGCGAACACCACCGCCTGCGAGGACGGCCTGTTCTGCACCAGCGGCGACAAGTGCGACGGCGCCGGCAAGTGCGCTGGCGGACCGCCGCCGACCTGCGGCAAGCCGGCGACCTGCTACCAGGCCGTGTGCACCGAGGCCGCCAAGGGCTGCACCAGCCAGCCGCTGACCAAGGGCACGGCGTGCAGCGACGGCAACGCCTGCACCAGCGGCGACAACTGCGACGGCGCCGGCAAGTGCGCAGCCGGATCGGCCCTGCCCGACTTCGCGCTCTGCGACGACGGCAACGCGACCACCAGCGGCGACTTCTGCTACAAGCAGGCGTGTGCGGGCTTTGCCCAGTACCCGGGCCCGGTCGGGCCGACGGCGTCCGTCAAATACCTGGCGACCCCGGCCGGATACCAGTCGGTGTCGCTGGCCGAAGCCAAGCTCGACGCCAACCAGACCGGCGCGTGGGGGGTGTTCGCGCACAACGGCACGGTCGTCAAGCAGACGGCCAGCCTGGGCACGGCAGTGCCGCCGTTTGCCGACCTGGCCAGCCAGGTCATCGTCGGCAGTTCAAGCCAGGTGTGGTTCTATGCGCAGGGCGGCACGGGGTGGGCAGCATCCAACGCCTTGGGTTCCAACCTCAAGAGCGTGTTCTCGCCGGGAGCGGACTGGACGGCGGTCGACACCTACCTCAGTGGGACGAATTTGTACGTTGGCCTGGTCGGATTCTCACCCAACCTCAATGGCAGCGTGACCGCGCAGTGCACGGTGGACGCCACGGGCAAGACCAGCTCGTGCGTCATCAAGACCTTTTCATCGACGTTGCGCTTCTTTGACTCGTACATCCGCACCCACCTGGGCTGCCTGTCGGGGTGCTCCGCCGCGCCGATGCACAATGCCCTGGCGCTCGTGCAGGGCAGCACGGCCGGCGTGTACCAAGCGCTCAACGCCTACGAAACGTCGTCGTGGGGCGGCACCTACACGACCTACGCCGGGCCGGCCTACGCCGCCAGCACCAACACCATGGCCGGCCTGTGGCGGGCGAGCACCTCGATTCTGACGCCACAGACCGGCAGCACCGTGCGCTGGTTGGTCGGCCCGGCTGGCGCGGTCGGGTATGAAAAGGTGGGGACCAGCGGCATCAGCAGCGCCATCGTCACCAAGGCCACCCAGAGCAACTACTACTTCACGGCCGTGCTCAAGGTTGGCGGCTACACCCTCTTGTATGGCACCCGGCCCGACCCAGCCAACGGGGCGTCGCGCCAGCCTGTGTTCCTGGCCCACCAAGAGGTCGCCAACACCCAGAGCGGCACCGCGTACTGGACCGAAATCGCCCTGGACACGCCGAGCTACGACAAGCTGACCTGCTTTGCGAACTACCCGAGCAGCACCGGCGCGACCCTCGGTCCAGACGCCATTGTCGGGTTCCTCAATACGTGCAGCACTGGCGGCAAGGGCGGTACGGCGAGCTTGCGCAGCACGGTGATGTTCCGCCGCGGGTTGTAGCGGCGTTGTTCGCGGGACGCCCAACGTGTTGCGTCCCAAAACCAACCGGCACCGCCATCCCGTTTTCGATGGCAATCGCTGCCGTTGTGCGCCGGCCCGTTTCGTTTCATTGTGTTGAAGCCCGCGGACGCATCAAGGGATCCCTCGCTGCGCTCGCTGTTCCGCCCTTGACGCGGCCGCGGGCTTCCATTCGAGCCCGCACCGGCAACGGGCCGGGAGGCCCTGGGCCTGCCAACGTGGACGGGACGGCGGCGAAATTCTCTGACAAAGGGCTTGCACTGTTGCAACCCCTGGACAGCGCCCGATGCGACGTGCGGCTGTGACCTGCTGAAACGGGAGTTCACCGTCATCGACGGACGCCATGTCATCTGTAAGGGCCCGGAAATGATTTACTCAATCATTTCTTGGGCCCGTTTGCTTGCTCAGTGGGTCGCCAGCTCGCGGACCAAGGGTCCGACTCGCGGCTCCGTCCTGATGTGAGAGTGATCGACTTATTGTTTTCCAGTCCCTAAACACCCTCCACGAGGGTGTGGCCGAATCACGTTCGTTGCCGGGTCCAAGAGCCTGCAGGCGGATCGCGACCGCGCCCGGAGCGACCGACCGAGGCAAAATTGCGGTGCGCCGACCGAGCCAGCAGCACACCCTTTCGGACGGGGAGGACGCGAGCAGCGAGAAGCCCGGGATCTTCGGCCGTGTCGGGGCGGGGTCTTGGCCACACCGGCCTACAAAACGTAGCGCGCCTGCCACGCCAGCCAGCCCAGCAGCTTGCGCCACCAGGGTCGCGACCGCGCCTTCGCCAACGTCCAGGGCTCGGCCTGCGCCCACCACTGCTCGAACGCGGCACGCAGCGGTGCGCAATCGCCCTGGCCGACCACGTTGGCCTCCAGGTTGCGGTGCAGCGACAGCCGGTCCATGTTGGCCGAACCGACCGTCCACCAGGCGTCGCCGTCCACCACCCCGAACTTGGCGTGCAACATCGTGTGGGTGACCAACCGCACCTCGGCGCCGTGGCGCAGGAACCGCGACAGGCCGTGTTCCATGGCGAGGCCGGCCACCCGCACGTCGTTGACGCGAAAGGCCGGCAAGAGGATGCGCACCCGCACTGCGCGCCGCGAGGCAGCCAGCAACGCCAGGCGCAGACGCCGGCCAGGCAGGAAGTAGGCGTTGGCCAGACAGATGTCGCGCTGGGCGGCGCGCACGGCAGCGGCATAGGCGCTGTTGGCGAGCCCGGTGCGCAACGCGCCGTGGTTGACCGCCAAGGCCGCGCGCGTTGGTCCACAGGGCGCGCAGGGGATGGCCGGGGGCGGGGCGGCTGCGTGGGGGCGATGGGCGGTCCTGGCCGCGGCGGCCAAGCGCCGGCCCGGGCGGTCCTTGGCGGGCGTCAGGTCCCAGAGCCAATCCCTGCGGTGCCCGGCGCGCATCCGACCTTGCCAATCGGCGCGCAGCAGCGCCGCCACGTCGTGGACCAGGGGGCCGCGGACGAGCAACCCCGCATCGAGCCAGCGGCCGGTCAATACGCCATCGGGCGCAAAATAGGCGTCGCCGACGTTGCGACCGCCGACCAGCGCCACTTCGTCGTCCATGCAGAACACCTTGCGATGGTTGCGACGCATCCAGTAGCGCCACGGCACGCCGATCCGCAGCGGACCGAACACGCGCAAAAGCACGCCAGCGCCTACCAGGTCGGCCAGTTGGCGCTCCGCCGTTGTGGCCGACCCCAGACCATCGAGGACCAGACGGACGACCACGCCGCGCCCCCGAGCCCGCACCAGCGCGGCCACGAACGCGTCGCCGACCGCGTCGGCGTGCAGGCAATACAGTTGACCGTCGATGACACGGCGCGCGCCATCCAGCGCGGCCAAGGTGGCCTGCCAAGCGTGGCCGGCGTCGAGCAGGAACTCGACGAGGTGACCCGCCTGCACAGTGCGGTCAGGGGCGCGGTCGTGCGAGGTCATGGGCGCTGGCGGTACCTCGCCCCGAGGGGCGCGGGTCCAGCAATTCGCCGGCCCCGACGATTGCCGGTGGTGCGCAACCCGCGGGCACGATCGTTGACCGCGTCGGCCGGGTCGGCGGCGGATGCGCCAACCGCGGCGGCGGCGGATGCGGCGACACCGCGCGCGGGACGCGCGAGGCCTGCCGCGGGCGCGGCGATCATGCGGGTACCGGAGGCGCGGGCGGAGTCGCCGCGGGCGGTTCCGCGGACTGCGGCACGGTTTCGCTCGCAGACTGGCGCGCCGGCAACAGGCATACGAACCCGCCGATGAGCATCACCACAGCCCCAAGCCATAGCAGTCCGACGAACGGGAAGACGACTGCCAGCAGACTCACATGGCGCTGGCCCTGTGCCGGCCGCATCGCCAAATACAGGTCGTGCAGGATCGCCGATTCGATGGCAACTTCGGTGGTCGGCGACTGGTGCTTCTGGTAGTTGCGCACTTCGGGCACCAGCATCAGGCCGCTGCCAGCAAGCACCAGGTCGACGCAAACCTTGCCTTGCGGCGCCTGGACGCGCCCGTTGACACCGATCCACTCGACGCCCGGCAGCGCTTCGCCGCCGAGCCACGCCACGAACTGCTGCCGGTCCGCGTCGCTTGCAAACACCACATCGAACTCTGGCTTGCCAGGCGTCGTGCGCACCTGCACGGCAAACGGCGCCGCGTCTTTGGCCCACGCCTTGAGTTCGGCGATCGCCCGCATCAGCGCCTGCGGCGACGCCTGGACCACCGGCTGGAACGGCGGAGCGATGGTCATCACCAGCGCATGGCTGCCTGCCGGCCCCACCTCGTGAACCGCCAGGCGCGCGGCGAGCCGGCCCACCTGGAAGCGCGACACCAGTGCCCTGCCCCGATCGTCAGGCAACGTCGCGGCGATGGTGGCCCCGCCCGGCTGCGCAGTGCCCGCGACGCCGAGCAACGCCCTCGCGCGGTCGAGCAACTCGGCCGGCAGCGGTTCGCCGCGGTCGCGCACCAGCATGCGCGCCTGGGCGGAAGCGTAGGCTCCGTCGGCCTCCCAGTGTTCTCGGCCGCCGGCATAGGTGATCGTGTAGCCGCCGACATCGAGCGACTCGCCGGGCACCAGCGCCACCTCGGGCTGGTAGGTCCGAAACGCGTTGCCCGTGAACGCCAAGAAGCACAGCACAACGCCCAGGTGCACGACGTATCCGCCGTAGCGCCGCTTGTTGCGCAACGTCAGCATCGCCAGGGCCAACGGATACGGTTCGCTGTGCAGGCGTTGGCGGGCCCGGGCGCCGACGTGGAACTCACCGCCAATGGTCCACACCACGAAGAGGGCAAACCACACGCAGGTGGCGCCCCAGAACTCCGTCATCCCCAGGGCGTCCAGGGTGTCGCGCAGACCCTGGCCGATCGGGACGCCCTGCCACGCGTGCGCCTGCCATGCGGTCCGCAGCATCCAGCCCACCGCCGCCGCAAGGGTCAAAAGCGACGACGCAACCAGCGGTCGCCGGAAATTCTGCTCGAAGTTCTTGCGGCTCGCCCGCCGCCACGAAATCAGCGGCCCGATGCCGGTCAGCAGCAAAAGCACCAACCCCAGCGGCGTCATCACCCGATTGAACCACGGCTCGCCCAACTGCACCTTGCCCTGCAACGGGTCGAGTTCGATCCCGACCGGGCGCAACAAGCCAGCCAGGCCGTTGTACAAATCCTGTACCGGCTGCGCTTCGCTGATCTGGCCGAACACGGTGCCCCACAGCACCACGAAAGCGCAGCCGACCAGCAGAACGTTGTTGAGCACAAAGAACGACTCGCGGCTCCACGCCGAATCCAGGTCGGCCTCGGCCCGCAGCGACCGCCACCGCCAGCCGATCGATGCGGCAGCCACGGCGATGATGCCCGCCATGTACCACAAGAAATAGGTGGCCAACGTCGAATCGGCGAAGGCGTGCACCGAGTCGATGAGCTGCGAACGGGTCAGAAACGTGCCGAAGATGGTGAGCAAGAACGTCAGGCACACCAGCACGACATTCCAGCGCTTGAGCATGTTGCGGCGTTCTTGGATCATGACCGAGTGCAGGAAGGCCGTGGCTGTGAACCACGGAATCAGCCCGGCGTTCTCCACCGGATCCCACATCCAAAAGCCGCCCCAGCCCAGTTCGGTGTAGGCCCAAGCGCCGCCCAAGATGAGGCCCAGGCTCAGGAAAAGCCACGACACCAGGGTCCATTTGCGGGTGTCGCGCAACCACTGGCTGTCCAGATCGCCCGTCCACAGCGCAGCCATGCCGAACGCGAAGGGCACCGTAAAGGCGATGTAGCCGGTCAGCAAGCTCGGCGGGTGGATGGCCATCAGCGGGTTTTGCAGCAGGGGGTTCATGCCCTTGCCGTCGTCGGGACCAGACGCGGCGGTGAACGTCTCAAACGGGCTGGATTCGAACGCCATCAGAAGGCAAAAGAAGAACACGGCGAAACTGAGCACTGCGGTCACATAGCCCAAGAAGCGCGGCGATTGGGTGCGGTTGGTCCACACCGCCCAGGCCGAGAACGCCGCGAGCGACGTGCCCCAAAAGAGCAGCGCTCCCTTCTCGCCGCCCCAGAAGCCGGCGATGAGGTAGGCGAGCGGCATGTCCACGTCGGTGTACGCGGCAATGTAGCGATTGCGGAAATCGTGGGTCAGCAGCCCGTGCAAGAGGCACGCGTCCATGGCCACGAACAGCAGCAAGATGGCCAACAGCCCGTGGCGCGCGGCGCCGAGCGGTCCCAGTCGTCCGACGATGGCCCCGCCCAGGGCCAGCAGCGCGTTGCCCAGCGTGGCCAGGAAGGCGGCGTAAAGCAGCGCGGTGCCAATCTCGTGCATCAGTTCGTCCGCGTGCCGGCCCCAAGGCGACGTGCGCGGCAGCCTACGCCAAATGGCCGCCAGCGGCCACGGACGCCGCGCAATCGGCTACGGAATCCAGCGTTTCCACGCGTCGGCCGGCGCAAAGCGGTAGGCGAGGCACTCGGCGATCAAACGGGCCGCGGCGACCTCCGAGACGTTCTGGCCAGCGATCGGGCACAGTTCGTTGACGTCGAGCGCAATGACGTCGCGCTGGCGAAAGACCTCGCGCAACAGCGCCGTGCCCTGCGACCACGACAGCCCGCCCGGTTCTGGCGTGCCGACGGCGGGGATGACGCTCGGGTCGAAGCCGTCGAGGTCCACGGTCACGAACACCCGCGGACCCAGCCGGTCCACGGCGGCCTGGACCCACTGTTTGGTGGGCGTTTCATGGACATCGCGCGCAAAGAACGGCCGCATGCCGTGGTCGTCGAGGTAGGCCTGCTCGTCCTGGCAAACGTTGCGGATCCCGACCTGGACCAGCGATCCTGGCCCGTCGCCACCGGCCGCCGCAAGCAGTTCGGCCATGCGCCGCATCACGCAGGCGTGGTTCCACGGTGTGTCCTCCCACTGGTCGCGCAGGTCGAGGTGGGCGTCGATCTGCAGCACCGAAAAAGGCCCAAACTTGCGGGCCAGCGCCGCGCACACGCCGACCGACACCGTGTGCTCTCCGCCCAACGTCACCAGGAACTTGTCAAAGCTGAGGGCGTGGTCGCAGGCTTGGGCAATGCGCGCAATGTGCTCCCGGGGACCGGCCATGTGCGGGTGGACGTCGTCCAGGGTGGCGATGCCGACTTCGGCGGGATCGAAGCGCAAATGGCTGTGAAAGAAATCGATCCACCACGACGCCTGCAGGATGCGCCCCGGTCCCTCGCGCATGCCGCCGCGGGCACTGCACGTGCTGTCGTAGGGCAGCGGCACGACCGCTACCCTCGCCGTGTCGAACGCGCACGCCTGGGCGTCGAGCCGACCAAAATTGGCGCCGCCGTCATAGCAGCGCGGCCGAACGGCAGGGTCGAGGGGCTGCCAGTCGATGGCCGGCGTGATCGGGGACGCCGGGCTCACAGTTCGGCGACCTTGGCCTGGTATTGCTGCTGGCTGATGCGACCGGCCTTGGCATCCTCGGCCAACTGCCGCAGGCGGTCCTGAGCCAGTTGCTGTTTGGCCGCGATCTCGCCCTGGTGGGACTCGAATTCTGCCTTGCCTTCCTTTTCGGCCGACCGGAACGCCGCAACAAAGACCGACGGGTCGTCCTTGGCGCCGTTGGCAAAATACTGGTTGGCGACCTTGCCCAAGGCCCAGGTGGCGGCGAATGAGGTGGTGGCACCGACTGCGCTGCCCCAGCCCGGCACCAGCTTGGCGAAGTTGTTGACGGCCAGTCGAGCGCCGGTGCCGAGGCCGAGGCCGTAGAGCAAGGATTTCGCCGCGCTCTGGTCGACCTTGTGCCCCCAGTACTGGCCGATGTCGCGCACGAGCTTGACCTGAACGCCGATGACCGCGAGGTCGGTCAAAAGTGCGAGGCCCGGCACCGGGAAGGCGCCGAGGATCGCCGAGAGGATGCTGTACTTGAGCGTGTCTTCGCGAATCTCGGCGTCGCGCTTGGCCGGGTCGGCGATGGGCTCGATGCTGCTCGGCAACACGGTGTCGCGGGCCTCGTTGTACAGGCGGTGCAGGCCGTTGACCTTGGTGTCCTCGATGCCGAGCACGGTCTGGGCGCGGTCGAGCACCACCTGTTCCATGGGCACGCACTGGCCGTCGGCCCACGCCATGGCGTACATCGCGCCCCAGGCGTGCTCCCTGGCTTCGTCGGTGTCGAGCAGCTTGAACTGCGCCTCGATGTCCACGGGTTGGGCGATCAGTTGATCGACGCTCAGGCCGCCCAGTGGCAGCGCCGACAGCGCAGCCTCAAGCTGTGCCCGCTCTTCGGGGGCCAGTTCGTCGTCGGCTTTGGCCACCGCGACGACCAACCGAAGTGCGGCGACGGCATGGGTTTCGGTCAGGGCCATGGCGGGGTCCTTGGGCGCAGCGTGCGCCGGTCGGCTTTGATAGGCGGGCGCGCAGGGCCTGTCAAGCGCCGTCGCTGGCGCAAAAAAGCCTCCGGCCCGCAACCCCGGGCGAGCCAGGGATTGCGGGCCGGCTTGTTCGCTGGCCGTTGGTCAAGCGCAGGCCTGACCGACGCGGAACACTACTTGCAGCTGGTCGGCGTGCAGGTCTTGAGCGCAGTCGCCTTGCCCGTCCAGTCCTTCTGGGCTTCGCACTTGCCGCCGCCGTCGGTCTTGGCGCAATCGGCGTCGGTCTCGCACGGCGGGGCGCAGCGGCCGAACTCGGCCTTGGCGTCCGGCCAGGTGCACAGGTTGCCGGTCGCGCACTGGTAGTCGTACGCGCACGGGATGCACGACTTCTTCTTGAGGCACATCGGCGCCTTGGCCGACATCTTGGGGTCCTTGCGCGCGACCAGCAGGTGCTCGGTGTCGCAGAACATGCCGTCGTTGCTGCCGCAGGTGGCGTTGTCCTTGCACAGCGCGCTGCAGTAGCCCTTGTTGGAAGCCGAATCTGGCATGCAAAGGCCCGAGATGCACTCCTCGGCATCGCCCTGCGCCGGATTGGGATTGCACGACTCACCGACTTTCTTGGTCGGGTTCGGGTCGTTTTGCGGGTTGTTCTTGACGTTGCGGCAGCGGAAGTCGGCCACCGCCGGCTTGTCTGGACCGGTCATGATCGGAATCGCCGCGCACGCCTCGTTGGCCCCCGAGCACTTGAAGTCGCTGCTGCAGTCCGAAAGGCTGGAGTTGGCGACGTCGGGCAGGCACACCGGAATGTACAGGTTGTCGAGCGGACTGGCGGTGCCGTTGTGGCCCCACAGGATGCCCTGGCAGTACGCCTTGGCCTGCTGGTTGTTGTAGCCGGTGAAGGTCATCGACGCCGGGCAATCGCCTTTGGCGTTGCAGAAATCGGTGCACCAACCGGGCTGCGTCTTGCCCTGGTTGTCCTGGGTGCCGAGGCAGATGCCCGACTTGCACGACTTGCCGTTCGACGGGCCGCATTGGGCGCCCGGGTCGCCGAAGCCCTGCTCGGGCTCGATGCACAGGCCGCTGATGGTGTACTTGTATTCGGCGGTACCGGTGGCCGGCTTGGGCAACTCGATTTCGTAGGGGCGGCAGTATTTGGCCTTGGCCTCAGCCTTGCAATCGCTTTGGCCCAGACACGCATTGGTCGCCCCCGGCATCGGCGTGCACACCTTGAGGCCGGTGAACACGTCGTACTTCTTGTCCTGCGGGTCGCTGGTGTCGAGCGGAATCTCAAAGACGCCGCACTTGCTGTTCTTCGGGCAGTCCTTGTCGGCTTTGCAGTGGCCTTCGCAGGTGGCATTGACGCACCAGTACTTGTTCTCACAGGGCTTGAGCGTGACGTCGTCGTCGTTGGGGAAATCGTCGCACGGCTCGCCCTTTTTGGCGGTGTTCGGCGCCTTCTTGACGCACGCCGACTCTTCCCAACTCGGCATCTTGACCTTGGCCGGATCCTTGGGGTCAGGGTCGCCGTCCTGGCTCTTGACGCCATTGTACTGGGTC
>Ga0194120_10005835_pt1 | contig 17811 bp, 17 predicted proteins | sample TA2MahCa65mmetaG_FD_148642 | JGI IMG/M metagenome (GOLD analysis project Ga0194120, IMG submission 148642) | Freshwater microbial communities from Lake Tanganyika, Tanzania - TA2015019 Mahale Deep Cast 65m | ecosystem: Environmental > Aquatic > Freshwater > Lake | place: Tanzania: Lake...
AGTACGCCTGCGTCGCCCTCCGGTCCGAGGCTCGCGAATCTTCCGCACTCTCGACCGCCTCGCGACGTGATCTGGTGAGAAATGCAGGCTAGCACTCCGGCTCGAGCCCGACTCGCTCCGCCGCCGTGCTGGCGCCCTCGGCGGGTCTCGACTAGAACACGGACGGCGCGCGGACCGAGCCGTGACGCCTCCGACGCACACGCGCCCGTAGCTCAGCGGATCAGAGCATCGGACTTCGGATCCGAGGGTCGCAGGTTCGAATCCTGCCGGGCGCGCTTGAGATTTCGCTCACCGGGCGAACCGTGCCGGCCGGGGGTCGTCTGCCGCCGCGCCGTCGGTGTCGTCACCGGGCCGAAGGAGACCGTCGCAGGTCCGCCACCACGTCTGCCCAGTGCTTCGGGTCCGGCGCCCGGTTGTGGGTCAAGCTGACGGAATCCGCGATGTCCGCGAGGCGGGCTCGGAGCTTCCCGGCGATCTCGCGGCGCGGTCCCACGACGGCGATCGCTTCGAGCATCTCGTCATCGATGAGCGCGGCCATTTCGTCCCAGAGGCCCAGCTTCGACAGCCGATTGAGCTCGGCATGGAGGTCGCCCCAGCCGTGGCAGTCGAGCGTCGAGCGGTAGGCCGGTGTCGAGCCGTAGAACGCGAGCTGTTTCCGCGCAGCCGTGACGGCTCGCGCGAAGTCCTCTTCGCGATCGGCGGTCACGACGAGCGTGGCGCACACGACTTCGAGGTCACTGCGCTTCCGGCCCGCGAGGGCGAGACCGCGTTCGAGCGCCGGCATGGTGTGCTCGAGGAGCGACTTCCGAGTCGTGAAGGGATGCGCGATGAAGCCGTCCGCGACCTCCCCCGCGACGCGCGTCATGTACGGCCCGAAGCCCCCCGTGAAGATCGGCGGAGGACCAAACGGGTTCGGACCCGGATCGAATGCCGGAATCATGAGCGTGTGGCGGTACATCTCGCCGCGGAAGTCGAGCGGAGCCTTCCCCTCCCATGTGGCGAAGATCGCGCGGATCGCGAGGACGATCTCTCTCATGCGCGGCCCCGGTCGCGACCAGGGCATGCTGAAGCGGTTCTCGATGTGCGGCCGAACCTGCGAGCCGAGACCAAGCACGAAGCGGCCTTCGCTGATCGACTGCAATCCGTAGGCGAGGTTGGCGAGGTTCATCGGATTGCGGGCGAACGCAATCGCGATCGCCGTTCCGATCCGCAATCGGCTCGTGTGCTCGGCAGCGAGCACGAGCGGAAGAAAAGGATCGTGCTTCGCCTCGAACGAGAACGCGCCGTCGTAGCCGAGCTCTTCGAGTCGAGCGAAGACCTCGCGCGCGTCGCGCGGGTCTTCGAGCGGGGCGGTCGTGTAGATCTTCACGCGGCTCTCGGCACCGTAGGAATGAGCGGATCACCGTGCACGATCAGCTCGCCGACGGCCGCGCGAGCGGCTGCGAGAAGCGCAAGAGGACGCCGGACGGATCGTGCACCCAGGTTACCTGGTAGCCCCAAGGCTCGTTCCGCGGCCCTTCGACTCGCGCATTCTCGAACGCGCCGCCCGCGAGCCTGCGTCGCGCATGCTCGGCCGTGCGCGGAACGCCGCGTTGATCCGTCTCCTTGCAGAAGCTGCTCTTCAACCGATGCTTCGGACGAACGGCAGGACGTCCCGCTCCGCGCGCTCGAGAAACTCCGTCCCGTCCATGAGCGGAGAGAGCACGAACTGCCGGCAGCCGGCGCGTGCGAACGCGCGCATCTGCTCGAGGCAATCGTCCGTACGGCCGAGCAGGCAGTACTTCCGCGCCGCCTCCTCGAACGGGCGATTGTAGACTCTCTGCAGCGTGCCCGCGGCGCTCTTCAGGCACTCCTCGTAGTCGTCGCCGAGTCGCGTGAAGAGGAACGCGATCGTCTGGAAAGGAACGTCGCGGCGTCCCGCACGCTCGGCGTGGCGCCGGATCGCCTCGAGGTTCTCGCGGTACATCTCCGGCGAGCACATGTGCGAGATGTAGCCGTCGGCGAGCCGGCCGGCGCGGCGAAACGCGGGTGCCTTCCGCCCGCCGACGAGGATCGGAGGGCCTCCGCGCTGAAGCGGCTTCGGGTCGAGCGAGACCGGCCCGAAGCGGAAGTGGCGGCCCGCATGGGTGACGTTCGACTCGCTCCAGAGACGGCGCAGCACCTCGATCGCCTCGTTGGCGCGGGTGCCGCGTTCCTCGACCGGTACGCCGCAGGCCTCGAACTCCGGCGGGAACTCACCTCCCACGCCCACGCCGAGGACGACCCTCCCGCCGGAGAGCACGTCGACGGTCGCGACGACCTTTGCGGTCGTCGTCGGATGGCGGAGCGGCACGAGGTAGACGGCCGTTCCGAGCTTCACCCGCTCGGTCGCAGCCGCGGCGAACGAGAGCAGGGTCAACGATTCGAGCATCGGGACGTAGAAGGACACGTGATCGCCCACCCAGAGCGAATCGAACCCGGCGGACTCGACGCGGCGAGCGAGTGCGATGACCCCGGTGCGATCCTGCGCAGTGATCAGGGTGCCACATTCGTACTTCTCTTCGAGGCGCAGGGGATCGGTCATCGTCGTGGTCTCATCGCCGGTCGAAGACCTTTCCCGCCCACGGATTGCGCATGCGTTCGCTCACCCTTCCTCGCGTACCAGAGGGTATGTCCGGTGCCAGGCGTGATACAGCTCGCCGTCAGGGGAGGGAAACGGTGAGAGCACTGAAGATCGCCGCGATCGTCGTGTTGGTCTACGTCGCTATCGTCGTCGTGTTCGAGTCGTTGCTCGGGTACGTCCAGCCCGAGAGCGAGTCGACGATCGTCATCACGACGTTCGACGGGGACGGGAATTCGCAAAGCCGGGTCGTGTCTCCGGTGGAGGACGGAGCGCGCCTCTACGTGTCGGCCAACCACCGGCCGCGTTCCTGGTACGACCGCGCGCTCGCGAACCCGGAAGTGCGGGTGACGGCGGAGGGAACGACGACCGATTACGTGGCGGTTCCGGTCACCGGCGCGGAGGACGAGCGACTCCAGCGCGACCACGCCCACCTCGTGTTCTTCCGGATCCTGACCGGCTTCCCGCCGAGGTACTTCCTGCGCCTGGACCCGCGTTAGGGTTCCTATCGCAGGAAGAAGCGGCCCGCCTGGTTGTCGGTCGCTTCGGTGTAGGAGAAGCCGAGGCCGTCGAGCCGCACACGAAGCTCGTCCCTTTCCTTTGGTGGAACCTCGAGCCCGCACAAGACGCGCCCGAAGGCCGCGCCGTGGTTCCGGTAGTGGAACAACGAGATGTTCCACTGGCTACCGAGCCCGGTCAGGAACTGCAGGAGCGCGCCCGGCCGCTCGGGGAACTCGAAGTCGTAGAGCACCTCGTCGCGCACCTCGGGCGTGCGGCCGCCCACCATGTGGCGGATGTGGGTCTTCGCGACGTCGTCGCCCGACAGGTCGACGCACGCGTGCCCGCCGCGCTCGAGCTCGTCGACGAGCGCTCGTCCCTCGGCGGCGTCACCGATCTCGACGCCCACGAAGACGTGCGCCTCGCGACGTGTCGCCAGGCGATAGTTGAACTCCGTCACGTTTCGCGGCCCGAGCGCGGCGCAGAATCGGAGGAACGCGCCCGGCCTCTCCGGGATGGTGACCGCGAGGATCGCCTCGCGGTGCTCGCCCACCGCCGCACGCTCGGCGACGTAGCCGAGCCGCGCGAAGTTCATGTTCGCGCCCGACGTCACCGCGACGAGCGCGCCGGTCTTCACTTTTCGCGCCTGGACGGCGCGCTTGAGCCCCGCGACGCTGAGTGCCCCCGACGGCTCGAGCACGGTACGCGTCTCGGCGAAGACATCGCGAATGGCGGCGCAGATCTCGTCGATCGTCACCGTCAAGCAGCCGTCGAGCCACTGCCGACAGAGCGCGAACGTGTGCACGCCGACCTGCTTCACGGCGACGCCGTCGGCGAAGATGCCGATGTGGTCGAGCGCGACGCGCTCTCCGGCGGCGAGCGAGCGGCCCATCGCGTCGGAGTCGTCCGGCTCGACGCCGATCACGCGGAGATCCGGCCGCACCGCCTTCATCACCGCCGCGACGCCCGCCGCGAGCCCGCCGCCGCCGACCGGCACGAAGACGGCTTCGAGGTCGCGCGGTGCCTGGTGCAGGAGCTCCAGGCCGATCGTCCCCTGTCCCGCGATCACGTCGAGGTCGTCGAACGGAGGGATGAGCGTGCGCCGCTCGTCCCGCGCGATCTCGGCCGCGCGTTCCGCCGCGGCGGCATAGCTGTCGCCGACGAGCTCGGTCGCAGCGCCGAGCCGCCGGACCGCGTCGACCTTGAGGGAGGGCGTCGTGCGCGGCATCACGATCTGCGCGTCGATGCCGAGCCGGCTCGCCGCGTACGCGACGCCCTGCGCGTGGTTGCCCGCCGACGCCGCCACCACCCCGGCTGCTCGCTCGCCGGCGGTCAGTCGGGCCATGCGGTTGTACGCGCCGCGCAATTTGAACGAGAAGACGGGCGTCAGATCCTCGCGCTTGAGCAGGACCGGGACGCCGAGCCGCGCCGACAGGATGGGCGCCGGATCGAGCGGGGTGGGTGCGGGAAGGACGTCGCCGACGCGGGCGTCGAGGGCGCGGCGCAGGAGATCGTCCATCCCGGCCCTATATCACCACCCTGCGATGGCCGCTTGTGCGACACGCTCTGGGTTGCGATCGTTCGGTGAGCGATGGCTGAACAGAAGGGGGAGACGCCGCCCGTTCCGGTCCGGGAGATCGAGATGCGATTCGTCCGCAGCTCGGGCCCGGGCGGGCAGAACGTGAACAAGCTCAGCACCAAGGCGGTGCTGCGCTGGCCGGTAGCGACGAGCCGCGCGATCCGCTCCGCGTTGCGGGAGCGCTTCATCGCAGCGTACGGGCGCCGCATCACGGCAGCCGGGGATCTGGTCCTGACGAGCGATCGCTTTCGTCACCGGACGCAGAACGCCGCCGATTGCGTCGCCAAGTTGCAGCGGATGCTCGCCGCCGTCGCCGCCGAGCCACGTGAGCGGCGTGCCACGCGGCCGGGCCGCGCAGCGCGCGAGCGTCGTCTCGAGGCGAAGCATCGCCGCGCGGACACGAAGCGTAGCCGCGCGCGGCCCTCGGAAGAGGTCTGAGCAGCGGTCTCGCGTTTGGTTGCTCCTCGCAAGAGGCGCTACGGACTCTTCGGCGGCATGCGGGTGGTATCTGGGGCAAGTCCGAGCGAGCGTGATCCAGTCGAGCGCACGAACCTGCGGAAGATTCGTTGGATCGCTTCTCGTGACGTGGCAACGCTCGTCGGCGCGCCCGGACCCGATCCATCCGGCGCTCTCGGCGAGGGCGCGACAGGCGCAGCACGGTGGTCACTCACTTCAACGCGCTGCCGCTCTTCACGCGGGCGGGCGGGCCGACGAAGCTTCGCGAGCGCTCGCCCGCGCGGGCAATCTTCCTCCCGGGTCGGTGCTGGCCGATGCGCCGGCCGATCCGAGCGCCGCGGACGTCTGGGCGAACGAGCGCGAGACCCAGCCGGGCACCTGCTCGCCGCTTGCGGTGGTAAAGGAAGCTCGTGGGCATGAAGCAGGTGTACGTCGGCGCGCACACCCTCGACGCGGAGCTGGTGCGAGGACTCCTCGAGTCGCGTGGCATTCACGCCGTCGTCCGAGGCGCGGCATTGTTCTCCTTGCGAGGCGAAGTGCCGATGACTGCCGAGACGCTGCCGACGGTCTGGGTCGACGAGAGCGACCACCAGCGCGTCCGCGAGATCATCGAAGATTACCACGGCGGTGGCACGGCAAGCCGCGTGGGCGCGCGCGCGTGGGTCTGTCCGCGTTGTCGCGAATGGCTCGAGCCGCAGTTCACGAGCTGCTGGCGTTGTGTGTGAGGAGCCAGCACGCAGTCGTGACGGATCGCCCGCACCGAGCTCTTCGCCTCGACCCTCGCGTTGACCGTGCCGGCGCTCCGGCGCTAAGGCCTCGGCATGGCGTACTCGGTCATCACCGTCGAACGTCGCGACGCGGTCGCGCTGATCACGCTCAACCGTCCGGAGAAGCTGAACGCCTGGACGCCCGCCATGGCGGTCGAGCAGGCGCGCGCGATCGAGGAGGCGAACGCGGATCCGGCCGTCGGCGCCATCGTCATGACCGGCGCCGGGCGCGGCTTCTGCGCGGGCGCCGACATGGAGGCGACGTTCAAGTCGCGCATCGACGGAGTGGACCCCGGCGAGGACACGGCGAGCGGCTCGGGGGGCATGCCGGCGAACCTCGACTGGGTGAAGCTGCTTCGCCAGTCGAAGCCGCTCGTCGCCGCCGTCAACGGCGCCGCCGTCGGAATCGGCATGACGATGATCCTCCCGTTCGACGTGATCGTCGCATCGGAGAAGGCGAAGTTCGGGATGCTGTTCATCAAGGTCGGTCTCGTGCCGGAGCTCGCTTCGACGCACTTCCTCGTGCAGCGAGTCGGATTCGGGCACGCGAGCGAGATGTGCCTCTCTGGCCGCCTCTACTCGGGCGTGGAGGCGCACGCCTGGGGCCTCGCCGACCGCGTCTGCGCGCCGGACGATCTCCTGACGCAGGCGCTCGCGCTGGCCGCCGACATCGCGGCGAACCCGGATCCGCAGCTTCGAATGATCAAGGCGCTCCTGTCCCGCAACGGGAGCGACGCCGATCTCGGGGCCGTGCAGAGGCTCGAGTCGGAGATGCTGCGCGAGTGCTGGAAGTCGCCCGAGCACGAGGAAGCCGTGACGGCGTTTCTCGAGAAGCGTCCGCCGCGGTTTCGGTGAACGGTGGATTCTCCGCGGCGGAGAACACGGCCGCGGCCGGTGCGGGGACGATGGTGATCGCCAGCAGCCCAACAGGACCCAGACCAGCGCGTGCGAACGACTCTCGGGGTGCTGCTCGCCCTTCCTCCGCTGGTGGGGACGGCGACCTCGCGCTGCCCGCGTGCCACGGGGATGGATATGGCGAATCGCCGCTACAGCGGCGCGACGACGGCGCGTCGAGCGCCCGAAGACGCCCGCGGACCTAGGACGGTGCTCCGAGCCTCTGGGATCCGCGGACGACGACACTCGGGGAGGCGGGTGTCCGCGGGCCAGGCTCTTCATGCGACCGCATTCCTCGGTGGCCTGCTGGCGATCCTATGGGCGTACGACTACCGCCCCCTCGCTTCGCTCGGCCCCATCTCGCTGCATCAATGGCGGCAGGCGGACGGCGCGTCGCTGGCGCGCTCGTATCACGACCATGGGATGCGGTTCCTCGAGCCGCAGGTTCACAACGTGGCGGGGGGCGACCATCACGCCGTCGGCGAGTTCCCGGCGCTCTATTATGCGGTCGCTTGTCTCTATCGGGTCTTCGGCGTGCACGACGCGATCTTTCGATGGTTCAACTTCGCTATCCTGGTCGTCGGGCTCTTCCTCTATTCCCGGGCGCTCTTGCGCTGGGTCGATGATCTCTGGCTCGCCCTCGCCCTCGCCCCGCCGCTGTTGCTGCTGAGCTCACCTTTGCTCGCTTTCTACGGCTTCAACTTCCTGCCCAACACGACAGCCTTCGCGCTCATCCTGATCGCGGGCTACGCCTACGTCCGGTTCGTCGAGACGCAACGTCTCGTCTGGTTCTACTTCGCGTGCGCGATCGCATGCCTGGCCGGGCTGCTCAAGGTTCCGGCGCTCGTTCCGTTCGTCGCGCTCGTCGCCGCAGGCGGATCGCTTCAGCTGCTCTCGCGCCGGGAAGCGTGGGTCGGCCAGGTGCCGCGGTGGCCGCACCTCTTTGCGGCTGCGATCGCCGTCCTCGGGGCGAACGCCGCCTGGATCCTCTGGGCGCGCAGCTACAACGAGCAGCACGGCTCTCGTCTCTTCCTGCTCGGAACGAAGCCACTATGGGAGATGTCGCGCAAGCAGTTCGGAAACAATCTCGCATTTCTGCTCACCGATCAGCGACACATGTACTTCGATCTCGAGACCCTCCTCGCGCTCGTGCTGTTGATCGGTGTGCTCCTGGTCCTGGCGCGCCGCCTGCCGAGGTTCGTTGCGTCCCTCTTCGTGTTCACCTTGCTCGGGAGCGCCGCCTACCTGGTGTTGTTCTTCGGCCAGCTCCGGGTGCACGAGTACTACCTCATCGACGTGATGCCGCTCGTGGCGCTGCTGCTGGCACTCGGCGTTTGGGGAATGGTGAAGCTCCCGCTCGACATCGCCGACCCGCTCGAGCGGTTCCGCGAGGTGCATGCGCGGATGGCGGAGCGGAAGGCTAGCCCCGCGCTCGATCTCTTGCCGAGCTTTGCCGAAGCCCTCGTCTTGCTGCCGCGACCGCTCGTGCGGGCGCTCTCCTTCGTCGGCAGCCAGACGGTGCAGCTCATCGTGACGAACGTCCCCGGCATCATGATGCCGCGCTACGTGGCGGGATCGCGCATCATTGCCGGCTATCCCTTTGCCCCGCTCGCGCCGCAGTGCCCCGTCAGCATCGCGCTCTACGGCTACGACGGCCATCTCTTCATCGGCATCGACGCCGATGGCACGACCATGCCGGACGTCGAGTCCTTTGCCGCCACCTTGCGGGGCGCCTTCGTCGAGCTCGTGGAGGCCGCCCTCGAGCCCGCGGCGAGGTCTAGCTACGTGTGACCCGTAAGCCTCCCCTCGGGGCGTGAAGTGGAGTTGCCCCGATCCGGTGGACACTTGATCTCTTGGGAACGTTGGAGCTCCTGGGGGAGGGGTGGTCTGGGGCCCGGGAACCACCGCCTACGTGCCGTTCGGTGAAGTCCGCGAGCGTCCCTTGGCGAGCCGTGCGGAAACCGTCCCTCCGAACCCGTCGACGGATCGATGTGCGGGCGGCTTCCGGATCGCGGCGAACCTGTGCTGCCGGAAGACCTCGAAGACCTTGCGTAGCGTTCCCGCCGGCGCGATCGACCTGAGTCGCTTCAAGGCGCCACTTCGCGTCGAGATCCTCGAAGCGAAGGTTGCGGATTCGCCGTAGCGGCTCAGGCGGTCGCGAGAGGGACGCGCCGGCGTGGCGCCGGAAACGCGGCGGCGATCGCGGTGACGTCGTCCGCCGAGAGCAAGAGCTCGCTCGCGCCGGCGTTCTCGCGCACGTGCTCCGGATCGACCGCCTTCGGGATCGTGAACAGCTCCGCCGATCTCGTGAGGAAGCGAAGCGCGACCTGTCGCGGCGTCGCGCCGCGCTTCGCGGCGATCTCCTCGAGCACGCGGTGCCCCGCGCTCCCCGCGGACGGAAAGCCGCCCTTCGCGAGCGGCGTGTAGCCGACGACGGCGATCCCGTTCCGTGCGCAGAACGGCACGAGCTCCCGCTCGATGCCGCGATGGCTCAGGTTGTAGAGTACCTGATTGCACGCGATCCGCTCGCGCGACAGCGCGGCCATCGCCTCGCGGAGGTCCGACACGTCGAAGTTGCTGACGCCGAGGAAGCGGGTCTTGCCCGCGCGCACGAGATCCTCCATCCCCGCCATCGTCTCGGCGATCGGGTGTGAGCTCGGCCAGTGCAGCAAGTAGAGATCGAGGTAGTCGGTGCGAAGACGCTTCAGGCTTCGCTCGCAAGCGCGAGTCGTACCCTTTCGCGTCGCGTTCTCGGGTAGGACCTTCGACGTGAGGAACAGCTCTTCGCGCGAGAAGCCGGCGATCGCGTCAGCCACGATCTCTTCGGCGCTCCCGTTGCCGTACATCTCCGCCGTGTCGACGTGGGTCACGCCGAGCCGGAGGCCGAGCTCCAGTGCTTCGACCTCGCGATCACGCGCGCCGCGCGACTCGCCCATGCGCCAGCTCCCCTGACCGATCGCGGGGATCTCGACGCCCGTCCAACCAAAGGGCTTCCGTTCCATGCGGGTTGCCTATCCGAGGGCAGCGAGCGTCAGTAGCCCCCTTTTTCATCCGCATCCACGGCCGACCGACGGTCACGGCGACTCTCGAGTACCTCTTGCCGCCGGACTTCGAGGCGACGACGTTCGCGGGTTCATGGTCCTCGGAATGATCATGACCGCGATGCCCGCGATCCACGCGATTCCCCACGTCGTCGCGGCGGCGCCGGGCATCGTCACGCACACGGATCTTCCGGTTCCCCTCCCGAGAGGCGTCGTCGCGCGTTAGCGCGGCTCGTGCTGCAGGAGCTGCTGGATGAACGCGATCGTCATGCTTCCTTCGCCGACCGCCGCCGCGACGCGCTTCACCGGGCTGAGGCGCACGTCGCCGCAGGCGAAGATCCCGGGAACGCTCGACTCGAGCAGGTAGGGATCGCGCTCCAGCGTCCAGCGGCCAGCCTTCGCCACGTCGTCGCCCGTCAGGACGTAGCCGCGCTCGTCGCGCGCGATCTCCTCCGGAAGCCAGCCGGTCTCCGCGTCGGCGCCGATGAAGACGAAGAGGCCGCCACAGTCGTGGCGGCGCACCTCGCCGCTCGAGCGGTCGCGGACGTCGATCGCCGTCAAGCTCGTGTTCCCGTGGACGCCGGCGACCTCGGAATCGAAGCGCACCGTCACGTTCGACTTCCGACCGATCTGATCCGTCAAGTAGTGGGACATGTGGCCGAGAGAGCGGCTCCGCACGACGAGCGTCACCGTGCGCGCGTGGTTCGCGAAGAAGAGGGCGGCCTGGCCCGCCGAGTTCCCGGCGCCGATCAGGTGGACGTCGAGCCCGTGCGTCGCGCTCGCCTCGCTGCGCGCCGCTCCGTAGTGGATGCCCTTTCCGACGAGACGATCCGCGCCCTCGATCGCGAGGCGGCGCCACGCGACGCCCGTCGCGAGAACGATCGTGCGCGCGCGGACGACGTCGCCCCCGTCGAGCTCGATCGTGAGCGTTCGCGGGTCGATCCACGCGACGGAGCGCGTGACGAGGATCTCCGCACCGAGCCGCTTCGCTTGCTGCAAGGCGCGGCTCGCGAGCTCGTCGCCCGAGACGCCGCTCGGGAAGCCGAGATAGTTCTCGATCCGTGAAGAGGTGCCGGCCTGGCCGCCGGGTGCTTCGCGCTCGACGACGATCGTGCGCAAGCCTTCGGACGCGCCGTACACGGCCGCGGCGAGACCCGCCGGTCCCGCGCCGATGATCACGGTGTCGTACTGCTCGAGGCGCGGGCTCGTCTGCAGGCCGAGAAGCTCCGCGACCTCGCGCGTCTTCGGCCGACGCAGCACGGTTCCGTCCGCGAGCCGCAGGGCCGGGCACTCGAGCTCCGTCGCGTCGGGTGCGATCCACTCGAAGCTGATCTGGTTCCGCAGGAGGAACTGGCGGAGCTCGTTGCAGGATCCGTCCGAGAGATCGCCGACCATGACGACGCGCGGCTTCGGCTTCTCGGCGGCAATACCCTGGAGGCCGCCGAGCCGCTCGCGTGCGAGCTCGCCGAGCTCGACGGAGATCTCGGGCGCCGCCGCGGCGATCGCGTAGTAGTTCCTCGGCTCGACGCGGAACACGCGCGACGGCTCCGAGGCGCGGTAGCCGCCGGGAAACGGCGCGCCGATCGCCATCGGCACCTCGCCGAAGATCGTTCCAGGAAGGCGCCAGCCGAGCGTCCGCTCGACGCCGTCGAAGGTCTTGATCACCTCGATCTTGCCGGAGAGGACGCCGAAGAGCGCACGCTCGCCGCCTTCGGGAACGGCGAACTCGCCGGGCTGCAGGTGCATGTCGGCCGAGGTTCGCGCGAGAAGCTCGAGCTCGGGCTCCTCGAGCCCGGAGAACAAGGCGACCGTTCGGACGTCGTCGATCGTCAGCATGCCGCTCGTTCGTTAGGAGACTCGAGCCGCGTCGTCCACGACACGCTCTGCGGCCGAGACTTGCGCGTCCTCGCCGGAGCAGCGTAGGAGGCGCGCATGGCGACGACGGTGTTCCGCGACTGCGTCCTTCTCGACTGCACGGGGGCCGAGCCGGCGCCGCGGTCGACGGTGATCGTCGAGGACGAGAGGATCGCGCGCGTCGTGCGCGGCGATGAGCCGACTCTCCCGCGCGATGCCGAGTGGATCGACTGCGGCGGCCGTACGCTGATGCCCGGTCTCACCGACGCGCACGTGCATTGCGCGATCGTCGAGACCGATCCGGGGAAGGCGAGGCGCGATTCGGTCGCGACCATCGCGCTGCGCATCAAGGACGTGCTCGAGCAGACGCTCGACGCGGGGTTCACCACCGTTCGCGACGCGTTCGGCCTCGACTGGGGCTTCGCGCAGGCGATCGACCGCGGTCTGCTGCGCGGTCCGCGCGTTCTCTTCGTCGGCCCCTGTCTCTCGCAGACCGGCGGCCACGGCGACTGGCGCGAGCCGCACCACCAGCACGGGCCGGTCGAAGGCGTCTACGGGCTCTTCGCGACGCCGCGGATCTGCGACTCGCCGGACGAGATGCGTCGTGCCGCGCGCGAGATCCTGCGCACCGGCGCGCACGGCATCAAGATCATGGGAGGCGGCGGCTGCATGTCGCCGACGGACGAGCTCGAGCACACGCAGTTCACGATCGAGGAGAGGTCGGCGGCGGTGCACGAGGCGACGGTCCAGGGGAAGATCTCGCTCGCGCACGTGTACACGCCGCAGGGGATCGTCAACGCCGTCGAGGCGGGCGTGCGCAGCATCGAGCACGGCAACTTCCTCGACGAGGCGTCGGCCGCGCGGATGCGAGAGGCGGGCGCCTACTTCGTGCCGACGCTCACGACCTACGAGCTGATCAGCGCCTTCGGGGCCTCGCAGGGCATTCCGGCGAACATGCTCGCGAAGATCGACAAGGCGAAGGCCGGCGGCCAGCAGTCGCTCGAGGTGGCGCGCGCCGCCGGGCTGAAGATCGGCTCCGGCTCGGACGTGCTGTCCTCGATGCAGCCGTTCAAGGCGATGGAGCTGGCCTTGAAGGCGAAGGTGCTCGGCGCGCACGAAGCGATCCTCTCGGCGACGCGCACGAACGCCGAGCTCTTCGGTCTCGCCGACGAGATCGGCACGGTCGAGGAGGGAAAGCTCGCGGACCTGATCCTGGTCGACGGCCAGCCGCTCGACGACGTAGCCCTCCTGCAGGACACGGCACGGGTGCACGTCGTCCTGCGGTCCGGACGGATCTGCAAACGCGCGCTCGAGCCTACTTCTGCATCGCCGCCATGACGTCGAACTGGAGCGAGCCGAGCATCATCGCAGCGCCGCCGCCGCCGTCGGTGTACAGGTTCTCGCCTGCGATGTAGCTCGCGGCGTCGCTGTTCAGGAACGCGAGCGGCCAGCCTTGCTCTTCGGCGGTCGCGAAGCGATTCCCGATCGGCTTCGGATACGCGTCGAAGAAGGCCTGGCTCGTCTGGGCGACGAAGTGCGGCATCATCGGCGTGTCGGTCGGACCGGGGCTCGTGCAGTTGAGGCGGATGCCGCGCTCGATCGCGAGCGGCGCGCCACGGCGCAGAGTGTAGACGATCGTGCACATCTTCGAGAAGCTGTACGGCTCGAGCTCGGCCTGGTGCTCGTTCACCCACTGCATGGCCGCGCCGTGGTCCTCGATCTCGAGGAGCGGCATGAGCTGCGGGATCGCGCCCATGTAGCCGAGACCCGCCGCGGACGAGATGCCGACCGCGGCGCCGCCCCGCGGCATGTGCGGAATCGCCGTCTCGACCAGATGCCGGAGCCCGACGAAGTTGACCGCGATCACGTCGACCGTGGGCTTCGTGCCCGGGAGGCCCGCGCAGTAGAAGACGCGATCGATCGGCCCGCCCCTCGCGGTCTCCGCGACGAGCTGCTCGATCGCGCGCCCGTCGCGCAGGTCGATCTCGTGGAACCGCTCGTAGCCGAACGTGGTCGGCTTCTTGATGTCGGCGGCGACGATCGCTCCGCCGAGGCTCTCGACGATCCGCGCGGTCGCCTCTCCCATGCCGGAGAAGCACCCCGCGAAGAGGCATCGCTTGCCGGAGTAGCTGAAGGGGTTCTTCACTCTCGCATCCTCCCGGCTCGGGTCCTTAGCACGGGTTCCGCGCAGCGAGCAGCGAAGCCAACCGGAAAACCGACAGCACTGTTGAATTTATCGGACCGTGCGCTAGTGGCTCTCCGTGCCGCTCGCTTCCGAGAGAACCCGAAGCCGCCGGCGGGACTTCGACGAGAGCCGCGCACGCCTCCTGGCGGCGGCGCGCTTCATCCTCGCCGAGCGAGGGCCGGAGGCGCTCACCGTTTCCGAAGTCGCGCACCGCGCCGGACTGAATCGAACCACCGCGTACCAGCATTTTCGAACGCGTGACGCGCTCACTGCCGCCGTCATGGCCGAGACCGCCGGCGAGCTGCTCGGGATGCTGCACGAGCCGCAGCATCTCTGGAGCGACCTCGATCGCATGGTGCCCTTCTTCTCCGACCATCCCGAGCTCGCGCGCCTGACGCTGCACCAGCTTCTTTCCGAGAGCCCGCTGCCGAAACAAGGGTGGAGCAGCTACCTCTCCTGGGTTCGCGAGTTCGTCGATCACCGAAATGCGCAGCCCGGCGTCGATGTCGAGATGCTGAGCTACGTACTGATGAGCATCGGCATTCTGTGGCCGCTGATCGCGCGCGCCCAGTACGACGATGCGGAGTCCGCGCGTCGAGCCACCGGTCGCTTGACGCGAGAGCTGCGACGGCTGCTGTTGCACGGCGTGATCCGCTCCGAAGCGTGGCCGAGTCCCGCCGTCTCGACGTCTTTGCGCAAGTCCACGAGACGGCGGAAGGCGACGCCGAAGGAGAAGTGATTGGCAAAGGCTGAGATCCGTGCGGGCGACTATGACCCGCTTCGCCCCGACGTCCGTGTCGATCCATATCCGTATTACGCGGCACTGCGGCGCGAAACCCGCGTGCATCAGGTCACGCCAGGCGTCCCCTTCTACTGCGTTGCGCGATACGACGACGTACTCTTCGTGGTGTCCCATCCCGAGACGTACTCGTCGGATGCGTTGCGCGGGCCGAGCCGGGATCGCACGGTCAGCCTGTTTCCCAACTCGGATGCTCTCGCCGACCAGCGTTTGTTCGAGTCCGCGTGGTTGCTCGGCGTCGATCCGCCGGATCACGGTCGTCTACGGCGCCTCGTGAGTCGCGGCTTCACGCCGCGCCGGATCGCCGGTCTCGAGCCGAGAATGCGGGAGATCGTGAGCCAGTGCGTTGGCGCGGTGATCGACGTCGGCGAGATGGACCTCCAGCGCGACCTCGCGGTTCCGTTCCCGGTCACCGTGATCGCGCAGCTCCTCGGCGTGGAAGCCGAGCGCATCGAGCAGTTCAAGCATTGGTCGGACGCGGTTGCGGTCGGCCTGAGCGGCTTCTCGCAGGAATGGAGCCTCGGCCAGATCCGCCACGCGTTCGAGGAGATGGCGGACTACATCGAGCGGATGATGGCGGAGCGCCGGCTCCGCCCGCGCGACGATCTGATCACGACGCTCATGCAGGCGGAGGAGGGCGACGTGCTCTCGACGAGCGAGGTGCTGGCGTTCGTCACTCTTCTCCTCGTCGCCGGCAACGAGACGACCACCAACCTCATCGGCAACGCGATGAAGGCGCTGCTTCGGCATCCCGATCAGCTGGCAGAAGTCGCGCGCGAGCCGGCGCTCATTCCTGCGATGCTGGAAGAGACGCTCCGCTGGGAGTCGCCGGTGCAGGGGCTCGCGCGGACGGTCGTGCGCGACACGCAGCTCTGCGGAACGAAGCTTCCGAAAGGAGCGCTGTTGATGGTGCTGTTCGCGTCGGCGAACCGGGACGAGCGTCAGTTTCCCGATCCCGATCGATTCGACGTGCATCGCAACCCGCAGGGGCACCTCGCCTTCGGGCAGGGCATCCACTTCTGCCTCGGCGCTTCGCTCGCCCGACTCGAAGCGCGCGTCGCCTTCGAAGTCCTGCTCGAGCGCTGCCGCAGCTTCGAGCTCGCGGACGAGGACGTGCCGTTCGTCGAGTCGTTCTTCGTCCGCGGCCCGAGCCGGCTCCGAATCCGCTTCGAGACGGCGTGAGCGCGCCGCGGCTCTTCAGAGGTTCTTCGGGCGATCCTTGTGCACGATCAGACGGGGCGGGCGGCGCTCGAAGTCGGCTTGATCGAAGCGACCGGCGCGCAGGCTCTCGAGGTCCGAGCGTGCGCGCCGGCGCAGCGCGTCGAGCTCGACGCCGCCCGCGTCTTCGGCGAGCGGCTCGAGCTTCTCGAGCCCCTTCTCGAGCATGCGTGCGGCGCCGGGTCGAAGCGGCTGCGTCACCTTGTGGTAGCCGACCGAGACCTGGATCAGGCCGAGGAAGAGCGGCCACAGATCGTCGGAGAGATCCTCGAGCGACTCCTCGAGAGCCTCGTGCGCCTCGAAGTAGCGGCGCGAGTTGAACTCACGCGCGGCGGCGAGGAGCGCCGCGAGAAACGCCGGATCCATCGAAGGAGAGATCGCGGAGCAATCCGACGCTGGCAAGGCCAAGGGGGTCCGGTTCGTTAGCGCGCATCTGCACCCAGGCTCAGGAGCCTGGGTGCAGATACGCTGTAACGAACCGGACCCCGTTCGACGCTCGGACAAGCCCGCTTCGGCGGTCCGCCGGGAGGTCGAGGCGCACACGGGGGACGTGAAGAAGGAGGGGCCGAAGAAGGTGAAAGCGGTCGCGAAGAAGACGAGCCGCCAGGGGACGAAGGACAGCGCGCCGCCGCCGGTGCCCCCGCTTCGCGACGAGGTCGCGGGCGTCCGCCTCTCGAATCCCGGCCGCGTCTACTACCCGGACGTCGGCGTCACGAAGAGCGAGCTCGCGCAGTACTGGGAGACGGTCGCGGAGCGCGCGCTTCCGGGCCTACGAAGGCGCCCGCTGAGCCTCGTCCGCTGCCCCGACGGCGTCGACAAGAAGGCCTTCTTCCAGAAGCACGCCGCCGCTTCGATGCCGAAGCAGGTCGGTCGAGTCGCGATCAACCCCGGCGAGGAGCCGTACGCGATGGTGAACGACCTCTCGTCGGTGATCGCGCTCGTCCAGCTCGGCGTGATCGAGTTCCACCCGTGGGGCTCGCGTGCCGACGCGATCGAGAAGCCGGATCTCTTCATCCTCGATCTCGATCCGCACGAGTCGGTGCCGTGGCGCAGGCTCGCGGAGACGGCCGTGGTCCTGCGCGTGTTCCTCCAGGACCTCGGCTTCGTGCCGTTCCTCCGCACGACGGGCGGGAAGGGGCTGCACGTCGTCGTGCCGCTCGTGCGCCGCTGGGGATGGGAGGAGATCAAGTCGTTCACGCACAGCATCGCGCTCCGGCTCGTCCACGAGGCGCCGAAGCAGTTCACCGCCGAGATCCCGAAGGCGAAGCGCACCGGCAGGATCCTGATCGATTATCTTCGGAACCAGCGCGACGCGACGGCGATCGCGTCCTACTCGCCGCGCGCGCGGCCGGGCGCTCCCGTCGCGATCCCGCTCGACTGGGACGAGCTCGACCCCGGCGGGAAGCCGCTCGGGTGGAACGTGCGGAACGCGCACGAGCGTCTCGCCGCGCCCGATCCATGGGCGGACTTCGAGGCGTCGCGGCGTCCCCTCGCGAAGAAGACGCTCGATCTCGTCCACGTCGATTGAAATCCGACGTCAATCGACGAGACGCGCAGGAGCTCGGCCTGCCCGCCGGCGTATCCGCCCGTCAGGCGCGAGTCGCCCAGGAGTCCAGCCGTCGAGTGACCGAAGAGATCCCGGTCTGCTCGGGGTCGTAGGTCGAACGGGCTACGAGGCCGATGCCTTCCGGTCAATGCTCTTCGAGCCGGCAGCTCGAATCGTGGCGCCAGTGGACACGCCCGGGCGATCCCACTAGAGCGCGGGCACTCGGGAGGAGGTGGATCGGTTGAAGATCGGACGAACTCTGGCCGCGGTGACGATCGCCGCGAACCTGCAAGCCACGTCGGCCGCGGCGGTGGAGCCGATGCCCGGTCCCGTCGAGGGGACGAAGGTCACGGAATCCTGGGTCCGCATGGTCGC
>Ga0194120_10005839_pt1 | contig 17805 bp, 21 predicted proteins | sample TA2MahCa65mmetaG_FD_148642 | JGI IMG/M metagenome (GOLD analysis project Ga0194120, IMG submission 148642) | Freshwater microbial communities from Lake Tanganyika, Tanzania - TA2015019 Mahale Deep Cast 65m | ecosystem: Environmental > Aquatic > Freshwater > Lake | place: Tanzania: Lake...
TTGCGCGCTTCCTGCAAAAAGCCCGGCGCCGGCCATCGACCGATTTAGGCATTGGATTGGGCTTCTGCCAAACAATGTCGCCGCGGAGAAGCCAGCCATCGGCCCGGAGCGCGAACACTACCGCCCACGGACTACCCACCAAGTCCTTTTCTTTGGGCCCGGGCGCTAGCCGTGGCGGTCGGAATTTCCGCAAGCCATCCGCCATCGATCCGTTGCCCAGCAATTTGCGCCGGTCACACGGCCAGGCGGAGGCGTAGGTGTGCCTCAGATTCAACCAAAGTGTGCCGTCGCTTCGCATAATGCGCCATGCCTCGGCAAAGACGGAACGGAGTGCAGCGACATACACCTTCGGGGGCTGGTTCACGACCAATCTGAGATGGAAAACCGTAGTCGCGCAGGCGCCGGAAGGATGGGCTGGCGATGCAACAATGGACGGATTCGGCAGGCAGAGTTTTGAGGACATTTCGGCAATCGCCGATCAACACCGTCAAAGGAATGAGAATGTGGACTGGACAAACCGATCGATCTCTTACTGCCGGCAAAAAACCGGAACGTTGGCCATCCAACGGTTTGGACCAAGCGTACAGGCCATCCTCCAACGGCTTCCTGATCATGGTCCGCTGTTTCCGCATTATTCCAGGCTCAGTTCGGCCGATCGGCCGATCGCGCCACATGGTTCAGTAAACGGTGCAAGAAGATGGGTATCGTGGGCGTGAGTCTTCACTCCTTCCGCTATGCGTGGGCGGAGCGGGCAAGAGCGGCCGGGTATCCGGAACGTTATGCGATGGAAGCGTTGGGTCACTCGAGTTCCGCGGTGAGTCGTTTCTACGCGAAAGGTGCGCGGGTGGAAGTGCCAGCATTGGAGGAGTACACGTGCCCACGAGCGACAGAAGTGCCGAGGTCCAACGTGATCAAGATGCCCACACCACAAGCCGTGGCCGGCTGATATCCTTGGCAACTCGCCAATTCGCGATGTGCTTGGGAATCATGCCAAGAGAAAACGCTCGATTCATTGCGGACGCTGCCGGTGCTCCAGACTCGTCCGGAGCATTTCCTGCGGTCGATGGAGAACGGCACTGTCTCGACGAACATGTTCTTGAGCTGTCTGCAATACTTTGCGCAATCGATGGGATGAGCGCTATGCGCAGGAAGCGTTGGGTCACGCCAGTGCGGTGGTTCATCGACTGTATGCGACGAATGCCCGGGTGGAACTTCCGCCGTTGGAGGAGTTCGAATGAAGGGATGATCAAGGCGGCGTGTTGGAAGAAACGGACCGCACGTCCAGGTCCAGAGCAATTCCGGCTGGAGAGGACCAATCCGGCCGGCGCTAAACAGACCTCATCAAGCTTCGGGCGCACTGATGTCCGGAAGGAGTGGGCGATGAACCGGTACGATGACAGAGGTTCGTCGCTCATTCTTCTGACGCCAATGGCGCGACAGGGCGCGGGTCACCTTGGCGAGCCAGGAGACATCGTGGACCAACCGTTCAAGCTCGAAGGCCGGGACATACTTGGTGGCGTTCTTGGCTCCGTAGTGGAGCACCGGGACCAGCTTCGCGGCCACCAGCACGGGCAGGTCATGAGCCGCGCAGCCGATGAGGGTGGCCGCTTGCTCGTAGGTCAAGCGGCCGGGCATGCGGCGGCAGTTGAGAAGTTGCCAATCCATGTGCCCTCGGCCTGACTACGAACACTTTCGCAGCCCCAGGAACTCGAACCGGCGGACCAGATCACCCACGGAACGGATGAACCAGTAGCGGATCTCGCCATCCACCACCGAGGCCATTTGACGCAGGGACTTCTCGTCCACCTCGCTGGGCGAACCGCCAATGCCGATGATGTCCAGTTGAATGCCGTCGGTCTTGATCTTGGCCGCGGTGGTCAGCGGATCGCCTTCGGTGGAATGTCCATCGGTCAGAAGCACGATGCGAGGCGAACGCCGGTTTCTGATCGTCCGAATGACTTTACCCGCGGAACTCAAGCCGGCCGGAAGATTGGTCGATCCGGAGATGTCAATGCTCTCAACTGCCCTTCGGATTGTTGGCATCTCCGTGCCAATCGGCAGAGGCGAGCACACCACGCGGGCGCAATCTCCAAACGTGACAAGCCCGACCTGGGCATCCGGCTGGGCATTCCGGCGTTTATCGAGGAAACCTTTCGAGGCGGTTTTCGCCCCCTCCAGCCGAGAGGGAGGATAATCCTCGTTTCCCATGCTTCCGCTGATGTCGATCACCAGAACGTCCACCGGGACACTGGACGACTTGGGCAGGCGGAGCGAATTGAGTTCCGAGGCTTCACCCGGCACCTCGCAGAAGAGCCAGTTCACCGAATCACGGAATGAAGACAATAGGTTCATAGTTGGGGTTCCTTCTGCGGGCTACTTGCCGTTGAACTTGACTGTAATATCCTCGGTGCGCTTGGACACCAGATCGCGCACGATCACCTGGGCCAACCCTGAGGTGTTGTAGCGCATCGTCACTTCGATCGAGTGGCTGGTCTTGGGACGGGCGGTAAGTTGCAGCTCCCGTTCGCCCACCACCAGGCACTTGGAGAGAGGTTCGTCCTCTTCGCCTTGAAGCACCTGGATGTGAAAGTGGGTTTGGTCGTCCGACATCGAGGCGTAGGTCTTGGTCGCCTCGGAAGGAAGGGATTGATTCCGTTCCAGGATGACCGAACAACGCACGTCGTCATGGGACTCGTCGAACACGGCCACGCCAAGACTGTGGGGCATGACGTCGGTGTGCTTGATCTTCGGCGGTGGGATGCACCGGGTGTTCTTGCCGCGCATCGTTTTACCGGAGTCGGCGATGAGCTTGGCGGCATAGATGGCCGCGCCCTGAGCGACAGCAGAGTCCGGGCTGACGCTGCCGCCCAGTACCTTCTGCGCGCCGAAACGGCGCTTGACCCGGTCGGCAAACGCCGTCAGACGGGTCGAGCCGCCAATGAAGAGGACGTGCTGGATGTCCTCGGGCGCCACCTTCGCTCCCTGCAGCGCCAGTGTGATCACGTCGTCGGTGCGCTTGAGCAACGGGGCCAGGAGTTGCTCAAGTTGATCCCGGCTGACCTGGACCACAACCTGTCTACCTTCGCACCGCGCGCAGAACTTCACCTCTGTGCGTGCCGCCAACAGATGTTTCTGCCGAATGATATCGTCTCGGCACACGAACCACTCGGCTGGATGGCTTTCTGGCGCAAACTTGAGTCCCTGATCCCGCTGGAAGGCCTCGACCACGAGGTTCATCAAGAGCGCGTCGACGTCCTTGCCTCCCAGGTGTTTGTCGCCGTGGCTGCCGAGCACGTTGGCTTCGGCCCCTTCGAAGCGCGTGATGGAGACGTCGAAGGTGCCGCCACCCCAATCCAGAATCATGCTGGTCTTGTCGCCCTTGTTGCCGAGAACTCCAAACGCCAGCCCGGCCGCCGTCGGTTCATTGATCAGCCCTAGCAACTCGATGCTTCCGATTTTAGCGGAGTTCTCGACGCTTTGGCGCTCGTTCTGTCGGAAATAGGCCGGCACGGTTACGACCGCCCATCGCCCGGCCTCCGGATCTCCATAGTGTGCTATTGCATCCTTGCGCTGCTTGGCCAGCACCTGGGCTTGAAGCCACTCAGGGGTGATGGGAATGCCGCCTTCGGTGGCATAGGTGGTTGGCGTGCCCGCATCACGCTTGAACTCTTGGAAGGTGCGGGCTGGATCAATCACCTGCATGTTGCGCGCGGGTTCGCCGACGAGGATTTCGCGTGCCCCTGACCCGACGTGGACGACCGATGGAGTTTTGAAGTCGCCCTCGGCGTTGGGGAGGACTTGAGGTTTTCCGGTGTCGTCCAAGGACGCCATCACCGTGTTGGTGGTGCCAAGGTCAATACCGAGGACCTGGCAAGCTTGAATCATGGTCATGATGTTTTCTTTCTTTAGTCGTTGTTGGATTTGCAGGTGTAGACTGACACGCGGGCCAAGAGGATGACCCGCTTTCCCCGGCACAAGCCGGGAAAGAATATTGCCGCGACACAGCCATGCAGCGCAAAATCAGGGATCTCCTGCGCGTGGATGGGCTGGTGCCGATGGGGGTCGAGTCTCTCGCCCAGGGACGGACGGATCAGGTTGACGCCCATCGCATCGAGGAATCGAACCACGTCCTCGGCGATGACCTCCAGGGACTGCCGTTGCTCACCCGCGAGCGATTCGCTTTGAACCCAGAGATTACCCAACACGGTGGCATATCCGGCGAGCAACGGGTCCGCCACCGTGCGGTTGATGAACTCTTCGTTCCACTTCTCCTGGACTTCCCGGATGAGTTGGACTTCTCCGGCAATTTGGGAGAGCAGCTCATTCGCGGCGTCAGCCCGACGATGTTCGGCGAGAGCGCGGTGCAAGTCTGCGATCGTCGATCCGATTGCCGCCACGCCTGTGCTCACCTTCCCCATCTCCTTGGTCTGGCGGCGTCCTTCTTGAAGCGCGCCTCGGGCAACGGTCTCAATCTCGACTTGGGCGCAATGGGCCCGTTCGAGGTGCTGACAGAGGACCGGAATCAAGCTTTTCAGGGCGCCCGTTAGTTCCGTGACGGCTTGCGATGGTGGCGGCGGGTCCTCCTCCTCGCCGGCGCCGGGTGGAGAGTCGGTACCGATCGGCGGGCGCCTGGGTGGCCCAGCGGTTGCGGTTTGAGGCTGGCGCTGCAATTGTTCGAAGGGAGGATTCATAGAAGTGGGGTTGAGGGTTAATTCCTGCGCGTTAGGATTCTCACGATCGCCACGATGCACACCGCCACCAGGCCGAAGGCCATCAGTCCTAACAGGCGATCGTCCGGGAAATGTCCCGGGCCGATTTGATCCATGTGGCCGAGAAAACCGCCGATGACGGAGTGGTGTCGGATCCAAATGACGACGGCCAGAAAGACCAGGCAGAGAACAAAGACGTTGGACCAGATGATCTTCATGAATGATCGAGGGTTGAGGGAGTCAGCGGGACCGGCATCCTGGACGAACGGAAGAGCGAGGAGAGCCGGTGCAAAGCCATCCCCAGGGTGCAGACCAGCGCCTTTGGGCCAGCCGCAGGCATCGAATACCGAGCCAGCTCCCGCTCGCACTCACGAGCCATTCGGGCCGTCGGCGTGACGATCAACAAATGCGTGGCGTGCAATGTAAGCGCCTTGCGGACGTCATTGCCGACGCGGCGTGCGGATAGTTCGGCCTCGACCGCGATCCGCAGGTCACCGCGCTGGATGAAGGCGTCGGTGTAGCCGTAGGACCGACCCAGCCAGATCGCCTGCTCCAGTTCAACGTGGGCGCCGCGCTGCCGGGCAAAATGAGTGATGCTTTCGATCATGAAACGGTGACAAAAGGAAGCTCCCCTCATGCTACATTCCCCGTTGCAGTCGCCGCCGGTGCGGATGTCGGTTCCAGGACCAAGGCGGGCTTGCCTTTGGGACGGAGTTGAAGTCGATGTTCGCGGACCAGGCCAAGTTGAACCAGATGCTCGCGCGCCGTGCGGGCAGCCCTCCCGTTCATCGTGAGCTTCTTGGCGTAGTAGCCGGCAGGTTTGCCCGGCTCGGCCAGGATGGCCGCGAGCAGCCTGTGCTCGGCTGGCGTCAGGGTCGGCGCATTTCTCGTCGGCATCTCCCCGGACGACTGGTCCAACTCGACCACGGGATGCGGTTCCCAATGACGGAACTCCTCGGCGAACTCGACGGGCAAAGCTTCCAGAGGCCGCTGACTGGCGAGGACATCCGTGTCCGTCACGCCGGCGTCCAAGTGCAAGCGGGGGATTTCAAAAAGGAAAGGCTCCCGCCATGAGCCCGTGGTCACAATGCCTGCGAAACGACCCGGTCTTAATCGTGATTTGGCACACTCCAGCTGCGCCGGATTCAAGTTCAGGGCGCGCCCCATTGTCGCCCAGGCGTCCGGGTCCGTCATCTGGCCAAGGAAGCGGATAATGGTGTTCGCCAGCAGGTAGGGAGAGACTCCGTAGGGTGTCTGGAACAGGAATCCCAACCCGATGCCGGCCGAGCGGAGGATGGCGATCATTCGATCCAGCCCGACGACCCCAGCCGCCCCCGACGTTGTGACCATTCTCTGCCCGTCATCCACGAAGACAAAGAGCCGTAGATCACTGTTGAGCGCCCCTTCTTCCACGGCGTGGTGGAAGATGTGTTCGAGCAGCGAATCGACCAGAAAGTGCTTGAGGTTATCGCCGCCGGTCCTGAACTCGAACACGACCGTGAATCCGGCCAGGTCCGTGGGCGTCCAGCCTTTGAGCCAAGCCCCGCAGGCGGGGGTGTAGAGTTCCAGAAAGTCTCCCAGGCGCGCCAGCAAGGCGTCCTTGGCTGCGGCGTTTTCCTCGCGCAGGTTCCGGACTTCCTGGTAGGCGTGGAATAGAGTCGGGGACCGTCTTTGTCTTCCACCGAAGAGACCGAATTGGCGATAGAGTTTGTGGCCCACGGCCTGGAGGATCAGCCCCGCCCGTGGAGGCAAGTTCAGATGCCGTTCCAGCCGCGCGATCACCCGGGTCAGGTGAGCCCGCGGCTCGTTGGCTCCAGGTTCCAGCGGATTCAACTTGAGGTCGCAGATCCGGAGGACAACGAGTTGGAGGCCACTGCCTAAACATCGTGGCAACTGTCCACGCAAGTCGTCCTTCTCACAGGAAATTTGCCAGGTGGGAACGCCTGCCTGTGCCAACTCAGACGCCAGGTGAGCTTGTGCGGTGCTCTTGCCGGCGCCGGTCGCTGCGGCCCAGAGCAGGTGGGTGGCGAAGTAATTCTTGGGAAGGCAAATCGGTTCCGGTCGCGTGGGCGGTGTCGCGAGGTCAACTCCGAGCAGGATATCGCCCGTCCGTAATCGCGCCTGGCGGAAAGGCACGACCTCGCCGCGCGCCAACTTTCCCTGCCACCATTGAACGCGGGCGAGGATGGTGTCCGCCGTGAGCTTGTCCCGGATCCCGAGCTCCCAGTTGCGGACGCACAACGCCACGAACCGATCGTTGAAGGCGTCAATACTGCGCCCGATGGCAATGTGGTCCTCAACGACCTTGAAAAAGTCACTCATATTAGAGCTCGGGATCATCAAAGCGAATGAATGGCCGAAGTGCTCCCCTTCCCACGCGCTTCCAGAACCGTTGCCGCACTTCCGCGCGATAGTGTTTTTCACAAAGACCAATCCGCTCTCCTGTGGGCAGCGTGAGGTAATACAGATGCGCCAGACAGCACGGTCTACCGCAATCCGAGCAGCGGCAACGGGGCCAGCACTTGTCGCACATCACGCGGCCGCAGCCCGGTTCACCGCAGTGTCCGCCGATGGGATTGGTCCGCGCGTTACAGCCGCAGTCCAAATAGGTCTGAATCTCGATGTCGAACGAATCGATGGAATCCTCCGGGGAACTGCCGGTGCTCCGGCCGTCGAGGCGGAGAAAGATCGGATCGCCGTTGGCGTCGGTGCCGACGACGCCCTTGAGATCGCGCCGGTAGGGACGTCCGCCAGTGAAGAGTTTCTGAAACCAGTCGAGGTTCATGGGCCTCCCTCTACCACTTGCTCTCGAACCAAACCCGGCCAAGGTACTCATGCAGACGCCACAAAAAGCGGGCGGAGAACCAGACGAGGAAGATCGCGATCATGAAACAGTTGATCATGAGCGTCAGCCTCAACAAAAACCGAAGAACTTCCCCGCAACGGTCGGTGATCGATGTGGTCCAGCGCATAGTTTACTCCTTGGTTTCCTTTGGACGGCGACGGCACTGGATGCGCGCAGAGTCGTCGGAAGTCCCGGACTCAGGCGGCGGCCTATGCCGTATCAGCTTGAGCAGATCACCGAATAGCTCTTGCAACTTTTCCGCTACACCGATTCGGACGAGCCACAGTAAGAGCAACAGAAGGAGCAGGGCCACGCCCAGGGCAGCGTAGGGGAGCAAGATCGCCGTGATCACAGCGTTATCGAGATGGAACATCGCCACTCCGGTTAGAGCGGCGACGGCAAGCGGGAGAAATCGTGGCGATTCAAAGGAGGTCTGGCGGAACGCATAGACGGTCGCGTGATAGACGAGATAGCTCGAAAACAGAATGATGGGGATCAGCAAGATGTTCATAGAATCAGTTTCGGTCTTTGCTTTTAGTCCAGTCTAGCAAGCGGCCGCGGTGTTGATACGGGCAGGAATGGGACCCTTAGCAGGTGAAATGGGAAAATCTGGGACAAGATCAATCGGTCTGCGCCGGCCCATTCCGCAGATTGGTCATGCCACCAATCACCCAGACCACGAGCATCACTTTGAACCGGATCGTGAGGCTTCATCACGTGCGGGGTTTTGCCTGAGCGAGCGGTTTGTACACTTCCTGCGCACGTCGCCAGGTCTCCTCTACCTGCCGCCGCCAATTCTCCGGGCTCAACAGTTCGAGCCAGAACTCGTTCACCACCAGCACGGCGCTGCTTTTCAAGTTGGCGTGGAGCTGCAGGTCGACCGGCACATCCCAACGGGCGCGGCTGTCCAATGTTTTCGATTCCGAGGACTGTTCCAGGATTTGCAGGGTCTTCCGAGCAATGGCGGCATCGGTGAAACCCCTCTGGACCCTGGCCAGATAATGTTTCCAGACGCCTTCGGGGATAATCCGAATCCGAGGGTCGAGCCACCGAGTGAATCTCCAGTTCTCGTGCGCCAGGTCGCCGAGTCGGTCGATAAGTCTCGCCGGCGCCGTGACACGGCATCCGTCCATTTGCAGTGAGAAAGGACCCATACCCGCCAGCTTTCGGGCGAGCTCCTTGGCCTGGTGGAGTGGTTTGCCGCCGGACTGTTCCGCTATTCGATCTTGCCGTTGCATGTTGTCGCTTCCGTGCGGTGCCGCACACAAGCCCAACGCGCAAAACGAAAAGGCTGGAGCAGCACCTCTAAAGGTGTTGACTCCAGCCCTTGGGCAAAGCCGGGGCGCACTGCCTCTCGCAGTGCGTCAGGTGAACTGGGTACCCAGACCCTGACTCAATCTTGAATACTCCTCTACCACTTCATACCAGTTGTCAAGCAACTCGGGCTCAGTTTTCGCCTTGAGTCTATTGACGCGGCTTTCCTGGACCTGCCCAGAGTCCGACCTATCGCAGTGCCGAAGATACCGAGCTGCGCGAAAACAAGCAGCCGATCAGACTCATTCTTCAGACGCCCGCCAGATTCCGCTTCTGTCCCCTGCACTTGTCGTTCTGGGTCTTGCCTGCCTGCGGTGATTCTCTCTCAGCCGTTCGATGTTTGGCTTGGGCGATCTGAAACTGAAATCCCAGCTTTCCGAAGAACTGCAACCCTTCTTCGGTCAGCCTCTGTGCTCCTTGTACATCCTCGACAGTCAACCTGCCTTCGAATCCAGGATACTCATACAAACCCAAACCGCAGCATTGTTTGCACGCCAGAACACAGCCTTTCGGTGTCTGAATGGCGACGATCAGTTGACGGCTTTGACAATGAGGGCAGCGATCACGACTCCTCGCTCGCTTCCACTGCATCGCGTTCCTGACGAAGAACCCGCGCCCACAATTGGCGCAGCCGTATCGGGCTGGCGTTTCGACGGTCTTGGTTTGCCCCGTCTCAGGATCTACTTGCGAAACCGACTTGCCGCTCTCCAGATGAACCCACTTGTCGCTCTGGCAATGCGGACACCTCCGCCCGCTGCGACTATCTACTACCGGAAGACCCTCCTCTGTCGGTGAACGCTGGATACGGCTTCTTTTCATAGGGATCTCAAGCAGTCCGACTCGGCTCGTTCCACATTCGTCTCCAGGACAATTCTGTCGTCAGAACTCGATTGCCACCCAATGCCTTCGGAATATTTGTCTGAAATAGTCACGGTCGAATGTCATTTGACTTTTGACTCATCTTCCCGCCCTTGACCCGTATCCGCGACTGTGGGCTGTGAAATCGGCGTCTCCGGTTCGATGCCAAGACTATCCTCGGTCATGATCATGTAGGCATTACATCGGCGACAATTCCACAGTTCCACCTCGGCGCCTGGCTGGGAAATCTTCCGCACGTCCCGACTCTGGCAATGGATGCATTGGTCTGCTGATCGGACCACTCGCGATCGCTTCGCTTCCTCCACCAGGAACTCCAGCCCGCATGCCCGGCAGCGATATCGCACCAGCAGGTGCCGGCCGAGTTCTTCCAAGGTCGTTGGCGTCGCGCCAAGCCACGCCCACTTGTTGCTGAGGCAGCGAGGACATCGCCTCTTGGCATGCGCGATCACCCGCTGAAGCCGCGCAATTGATCTTGTTCTCGAGTGGTCAGCCATCGGCTACAAAGTCGTCTTGCATGCTTGTCGGATCGCTCGAGGCCCGCAAGCCAGTGTCACCAGACCCGCTCACTGAACTGGAGTGTACAATACTGTCCCCGCGCATCGTGTGCGAGAAATATACCTGAACGCATGGAATCGCGGGCTGGCGCTGGGCCTGGACCAGACGCCAGTGCTATTCTTGGACCCACGTAGCGAAGTTCCAATGGTCAACGTCGTGGGAGGTTTCTCGGTGCCAACCGGGTCTTAGTCATAATGTTCTGTTCCTTTCTATGATTGAGTTGTTTTCCAAACGAAACAGGCGTGCCCGATGACACGCCTGTCTTTTCCTGTGATGTTGTTGCATGACGGGATCGGAAGCCGCTGAAGGTGGCGAGCCTCGTCTGATCACGCCGCGATCTTTCGCGTCTGCGCGACCGTTTCCGGTGCCGTCGCCCGGCGGGCTCGGCCTTTGGCCCACTTGCGTATCGCCTCCACCTGCTCGCTCATGAGCTTGCTCAGCGGAACCGCGTCATTGAGCAGCATGGCGATCGAGAGGTCGGTCGGTTCAGTCCGGCGGCTGAAGGCCTCGTGCAAGGCGTCGATGAAGAGCTGCTCGATCTCCGAGCCCGTGAGCCCGTCGGTCGTTCTGGCTAATTGGTCGATGTCGAAGCTCTGCTCCGAGCGCCCGTACTTCGCGACCTGAATGCGCCAGATGGCTTCACGTTCTTCCTGGTTCGGCAGATCGACGAAAAAGATTTCGTCAAACCGCCCTTTTCTGAGGAGCTCCGGCGGCAGTTGGGTTATGTCGTTGGCGGTCGCCACGACAAACACCGGCGCCTGTCGGTCCTGCAACCAGGACAAGAACGTTCCCAACACCCGGCTGGTCGTGCCGCCATCGGAGGCGCCCGAACTGCGCGCCCCGCTGAAGCCCTTCTCGAGTTCGTCCACCCACAGCACACAAGGCGCAATCGCCTCGGCCGTGGCGATCACCGATCGCAGGTTTCCCTCGCTCTGGCCAACCAAGCTGCCGAACAACCGGCCTGCGTCCAGTTTGAGCAAGGGCCGGTTGAACACGGCGGCGGTCGTCTTGGCGGTCAGGGACTTGCCGGTTCCGGGGATGCCGATGATCAACAAGCCCTTGGGATGGGGCAGTCCGTAATGACGCGCTTCCCGTCCGAACACGTCCTTGCGCTGTAGTAGCCAGCCTTTGAGCAGATCGAGCCCGCCGATGTCTGCCAGCGACGCTACCGTCTGGCAGACTTCCAAGAGCCCGCTCTTCTTCACTTCACTGGCTTTCTCGCGGGCGATCACCGGCGCGGTGAAACCGCCGGTCTCGACCACCGACAACGCAAACGCGTTCTCCGCCTCGATCGAGGTGAGCCCGCAAGCTGCGTCCAGCAACAGTTCGCGCCCGTCACCGTCCGGTTTGGGCAAGGCGGCCGAAGCGGCCAGGTTGTCGAGCACCACCCCGAGTTGGTCTTTGTCGGGGAGGCTGAACTCCAACACGATCCATTCCCGTTCCAGTTCCGGCGGCAACGCCCGTCGGCAGCCGCTGACAATGAGCACCTTGCCCTTGGTCTTTCCGGTGCGCAGCGATTCCTTGACCTTGCGGATCAAGACCGGGTTACCGTCCTCCAGGAACAGGTGGAAGTCTTTCAGCAGGACCAACGAGTTGTCCGGCAGTTCCTCCACCGCGATCATCAGTTCCACCGGATCCCCGGCCTCGCGGTGATGACCGTCTTGCGTGTCGATCAATCCCTCGGTGACTGACCAAGCGAAGAGCTTGTGTCCGACGTCCGCTGCGATGGTTTTCAGTTCCGATTCAATCCGGGCCTCCTCGTGGGAGACCAGGAAGAGGCCGGGATAGCCGGCGCGGATGTAGTTGGTGATTTGAGTTTTCATCGATTTCTTTCCTTTCGTTTGGGGTGAATGAGAAAGCCCGCCCCGGACAAACCAGAGCGGGCGTTCGGTTGTGCCGAAGGCAGACGCCTTCAGCGGGTTATGGTTGATTGGTTGAAATGCTCCCGCTCCCAGTCCAGGCATTGCTGGCGGGAAGCAGAGGAGTGAATGCAGCGTCCACAGCGGTCGAACACGCGCCAGAGTTGAGCCGGGTTGTCGAACTCAATGCTACTGGCCCGTTGGATCCGCAGACGCCCTAATGCCGACAGGTCCAGAACCTCGGTGTAGAGGCCCTGAACTGTGCCGTCAGGCAGGACAGCCAGCGTGACCGTGTTCATGCCCCCGCCCTCTGCATGGTTTGCTGACGCGTTTTGCGGTAGTATTCCGGCTTGCGCCGGCGGTTGAATCCCTCGCCCAAGGCGGCCTCCAGAAACGCGGTGGCTTTTTCACAATCCGGGCCAGAGAAACCCACCGCATCAATCTGAAGCTCGCCGTTGGAATGGACCAGCACTTCGATGGATCGGGTTTTCATAGGCTCGCTCCGGTGAGGACGACCTGAATAGTCCCATTGGCCAGCGATCGACGCTGGATGGTCAGGCCCCGTTTTCGGGCCTCGCGTGCGGTTTTGTGGACGGCGTAGAGCTGAAGCAGCCGGCCGTAATTGGCGCCGACCTCTTTCTCCACGTGACCACCCCACCAGTCGGTGCTCAGACCGAACGTGCCGTTGGCTTGCGGTTGGACTGCAATGTCACACGGCCCATTGAGCCGGATGACATGATCCGCCCGTTGTTGTGTGCCGATCCCGCGGGCCTCAGCGTTGGCTTCGATGCGCAAGCCCAGCTCGGCACAAGCCAGGCGCAGCGCCTCCAGATCCTTGATCTGGGTTTGGATGGATACGAAATGACTCATAATGCCTTTCTTGAGATCCCGGAAAACGGCCCGCCAGTTTCCTGACAAGCCGTTTTCCTGAGGTGTGGTTTGATGGCCGATGATCCTGCCGGCTCACTGCAAGGCGGATTCCTGCACCGACACGGCCGCCTGTTTCCCGGCACGGTGATTCCTTTCCTTCGCGGCCAGGTGCAAACGGCGGTGGCCCATCTGCCCGAACTGTTCCACCAGTTCAGCCGCGTCTTGGCGGGCCAGATCACGGGCCACGTTCGCCAGCCCCTGCAAGCCCTCCCGCAAACGCTGGCTGGCCACGCTGTTGTCCCGGTATTCCTCGGCCGTTCGGCTCAGGAACTCCTGCCGTACCCGTTCCAGTTCCGCTTCCATCTGCCGGTCCCCGACAAAGTTCAACTTCCGGAACTCCTCAATGAACTTGGTCAACCGGTTGAGCGTGCGTTGATGCACCCCGGTCTTGCCCGAGCGCATACTCTCCAGCATCTCTTCGCAGAGTTGGGCGGTTTCCTGGCGTAGCGTGGCCACGCAGTCACTCACGAAACGTTCGGCTTCGAGGTGAATGCGCTCTTCCGCCTGCTGGGCCGCTTGCTGGCGGGCGGCGAGGACCGCTTGCTGGTCACTGGCCTGAACCAGTTGCAGGTCCAAGCTTTCGGGCGCCCGAATCTGGTAGAGCTGGGTGCCGAACTCGAAGGCTCGCTCCATACGACCCGGATCGGGAAACGCCGCTTCAATGCTCGCGATCAGCCGGTCCGGGTCCGGCACCAGCTTCACGGCGGTCCTTCGCCATTCCTCCAGCGCCTTTTCCCTGGTTTCCCGGTAGGCCGCAAGGAATTGGGCCTTGGCCTGGGCAAACTCCCCGGCCAGTTGATTGATTCGGTCCAGGACTTCCTGCAGCTTGGCGTTGGGCAGGAACCGGCTCAGCCCTTTGAGGAACGGGAAGGTGCTGGCTTCGACCAGCGCGTGAGTTCGGCTTTCGATCAGTGCGAAGGGTTCCAGAGCTTCCTTGGGCAGGAGCTTCTTGTGGCCGAGGCTGATCAGCCGGTCCGTGACTTTGTCTGGGTCCAGCCCCAGGTCTTCGGGTTTGAGTTTCTTGGTGGCGCGCCAGTAGCGCACCGTGGCATGGATGAGCACACCCTCGCGGGTGAGCACATCCAGGAGTTGTTGGTGGTTTTCCGTATTCATGGTTTTCCTTTCTTGATGAACGTTGGTTTTTGCCGATTGGGGAATCATGGGAGAGAAAGTCACGGAACGTGACGGCGACTCCCGGTTTGACCTGCCGGACGAGCCCTCCCCGGAGTTCGTCCGTGGTTGGACTTGAGAGCAAACGGGCGGTTTGGTGCAATCGGTCCCGGCGGACCGACGATCGCTCAGGCAAAATAGCCAGCCTCTCGCAGCGATAGGTAGCGGTTGGCGCCGACGATCAAATGGTCCAGGACTTCAATCTTGAGCAGTTGTCCCGCTCGGATTAAGTCCCGAGTCACGGTGATGTCGGCGGTCGATGGCTCGGTTTCCCCGCTCGGGTGGTTATGTACCAAGACCACGGCCGATGCCGGCAGCGCGATCGCGATTTTGAACACCTCTCTGGCATGTACCAACAGGCAATCCATCGTGCCAATCGAGACGAACTGATGCCCTTTGATCCGGCGGCGCGTGGTCAGCAATAGAACCACGAGACATTCCCGATCTGGATCGAACAGGGGCGCGGTGGCCACATGAGTCTTCCAGTATTCCGCCGCCTTGTCCGGGGTGTCGCACAATTGCATGTCCTCGGGCAGAGGACACTCGCGCAAGGCAACGAGTTTGTATTCTTTAGGTTGCGTCTTCATTGGTATGGTCTTTCTGGCCGCTCCGGTTCACGGAGCGGCCTGGTTTGGGTGGCTCCTGCTGCGCTCCGGCCAAAGACCGAGACAACGAGAGAGATTCTGCGGTTAAGGTGGGAACCTTACTGAAGGAGGTGACGGAGTTGCTCTGGCGTCAGTTGGTCCGGCTGCATTCCGGGCGCTGCAAAGACGACCGACCGAACATTGACCTTGGTGGCCAATCGTTGTTCGGCCTTGGCTCTGCCTTCGCGTCCAGCCTCGTCTTCGTCAAACATGAGGATGACCTTGGCACTGGAACCCGCCGCCTGGACGATCAGCTCTTCCTGCTGGTCCGAGAGCATGCTGCCCATGATGGAAACGACCCTCCGATGACCCGCCTGCCAGAGCCGGATGCAGCCGAAGAACCCTTCGACCACCACCAGCGGCAATCTGGGATCTGCTGCCGCCGCCCGGTGCAGGTTGAATAGTTCCAGCGATTTCCGGAATCCGCGGGGGAGTTTGTATTTGGGTATTCCCTCCGGTGGAGTGCCTGGCCAACGCGCCGCAAAAGCCACCAGTTGGCCTTCCCGGTTGTGAATCGGGATCGCGATCCAGCCGGACAACGTGCCAGCCCGGCAATACCCCAGTCCAAAGGTGCGAATAGTTTCTTCCATCAGTCCGCGTTCCTTCAGATAGGGGTGAGACTCGTCCAGGTTCCGCAGCGCGAAACGCAGCGGCGGGTTGTATCCGTTATGATCAGGGGAGACCGGCTGACTCGATGCTGCCATTCGCCTCACGCCCTGGCCATTGCCGTCATCAGTCACCCGGAACCAATCTTGCAGCAGCAAGGCTGCATCCCGGATGCCGACACCTTCCTTGCGGCTGACAAAGTCGATGATCGACCCGCCGCCGTGACAGTCGCCGAAGCAGATGAAACAGTTCCGGGACAGGCTGACCCGGAACTGCGTCCGATTATGACCGCCGTGCAGTGGACACGGCCCGCTCAGATTGTCGCCGCTGCGATGGAATGTCGTCAGCAGTTGGTAGCGCTCCAGCACCTGAGCCATGGACACGGAGCGTTTCAGTGTTTCGAAACCAACGAATTTCTCTTTCGTTTTCATGGTGTTCTTCTTTGGAAATGCAAAAGGGAGGGGAAAAGCCCCTCCCTTTGGCGGTGGATGGATCGTGATCGAACCGGCCCTTTATCCCGGCCCGACCGTGATGCTGCGCGTGAACGCAATGACTTCGGTAGCGAACTTCCGTTCCCCGTTCTGTTCATAGCTGGAAGTGACCACGCGACCTTCCAGTTCGAGGTGCATGCCTTCGCCGTGCATCACCAGCGCCGCCTCCAGTTCCGGGGGCGGATCGAACACGACACAGGGGACTTGCGCCGTGTGTTCCTTGAGGCCAGAGCCACGACCGCACGGGGTGGACAAGGTGAAGAGCATCACCTTGCGTTCCCCGCCGCGCAGCACGGCATTGCGGACCAGACGGCCGGACAAGAGACAGACATTCATGGGGTTCCTTTCGAGTTGTTTTTCCCTCCGCCGCAGTCCGCCCGGCTGCACTCACAGCCAGGGTCCAGCAGGGAGGAAAGGGAGAGCTGCAGCTACGTCTGCGCTGGGCAGACCGCTGCTTGGAAGCACGAGTGGCCGTTCGTCGGGGCTTCAGTCAAAACCGAAGCCCACCTGGCCGGCGACCGTCCTGAAAAGAATCAGTCACGAAACTCGCGTTCGGGTGAAAAGTCGTCGGTGATGTGATAGCGGCGGTAATGCCGGATGAGATGATCGAGCTTCTGATTGATTTCGCAGAGTTTGACGCGGAGCTGTTTCAACGCCGCCAACAGTTGCTTCTGGCGGTGGGATGGGATCGTTCGGGACTGTTTGGCCATGGTGCTGGAATCAAGAACCTCGCTTTATTAAGCCTGACGCTCATTTGGTTCGGAACCGAACCCAAGATCAGGCCTATACCGCATCCCCATCCAGGACCGGCATCCGCAGACGCTGCTTCAGGGTGCCGTAAACACTCTCGCAAACGAGAGCGGAACGTAGGGCCGCATGGCGGCGCAGGAATTCTTCCGCTGCTGTATCCGGCCTCGACACCTCTCCTTCGTCACGCCCCTGGCGCTCTCCAAACAACCACTTCCAGCCGGCGCGTAACAGATCCCATAAAACCAGGAACGGATTGCGGTCTTCCGATTGAACCGGAGTGATCGGCGGCTTATCTCCGGTTTCCCCGACGGCCGCCAAGACCGTCTGCATGGTGGCGTCCAGAGCGCCTTCCAGCGCGGACACCAGTTGGGTTAGGTCGTCCCGTTCCATCTCCCGCCGCAACCAGGCCAGTTCGCCGGAACTCAAAGCGTAACTGCTCAGCCGTAGTTCCATCCTCCCCCGATGTGCATGCGCTCCGCCGTTGGTCCGCAGCGGTGCGCTCCGCAGTCGCAGTTCCACCAGCACCACGGGTGTCGGCCGGCGCCGGGCTGCCCGAATCACGAATTTGGGCACCTCGCCTGCCGCCACCCACTCCTCCACCGGGACGGCGTCCTGGGCCACGAGCACCAAGTCCACGACGGCGGTATTGAAGACGTTCACCAGGGCGGCGTCCACCGGGGTCTGCGGATCCAGCGAACGACTCGACCGCAAATACGGCCGCAGCCAACGGGCCAGAAGTTTCAGAGTGGCCGATTGCTGGCCGAGTTGACGCTGCTTTAGCTCCAGTTGGGATCTCAGGCTCGCTTCGGCTCTTTCCTGCCAACGCCCGAAGGACTCCTGCTGTCGCCGATTCAATATGGTCCGCCAATCGCCGTCCGGCTTCACCGGCTCGGATTCCTGCTCCTCGGCAAAGAAATGCGACAGCGTTTCGGGGTCCCAACGTGGTCCACCGACACCAGCCGCCCCGCGTGGATTCTCCTCCAGCCACGCCTGCTTCAACATCACCAGGGCCGCGCGCCGTTGGTCCGCCTCTCCGCTCTGATACGCCTGAAC
>Ga0194120_10005846_pt1 | contig 17787 bp, 9 predicted proteins | sample TA2MahCa65mmetaG_FD_148642 | JGI IMG/M metagenome (GOLD analysis project Ga0194120, IMG submission 148642) | Freshwater microbial communities from Lake Tanganyika, Tanzania - TA2015019 Mahale Deep Cast 65m | ecosystem: Environmental > Aquatic > Freshwater > Lake | place: Tanzania: Lake...
GCGTGCGGAACTCGCCATCGGACGCCGAGGCGAGCACGGCGTCTGCGCCGTTCTTGAAGTGCAGCACGACCTCGAGAGGCAGCTCACCCTTGGCATGGATCGCGATCGGCAGGTCCATGCCGCGCGCGACGCGCACCTCCAGCTCGTCTTCGCTGCGCAGGAACTCCCCGCTCCGCGCGGGGTCCGCCACGATCAGCTCCAGCGTGGTGCGCTGGGGCCACGGCACGTCTCGACCCATGAGACGTTGCAGGAAGATGCGCGTCGTCTCCCCACCGCTCAGCGCGCCGAGCAGCGCCAGCGCGAGCGCCGTGAAGCCCGCGAGCGCACGCAGCGCCTGCGGACGCTCGACCAGCACGCCGCGGACGTCGAGCGCGCGCGCGCGCAGGTCCGCATCGCGCAGGATGCGAGCGCGCAGCGTCGGATCGACGTCGGTGGTGTCGCGCGCCTGAATCTGGACGGCCGTGACGAGCAACTCGTGGAGCGCTGGGTGCGCGCGTTCGACGAGGACTGCGAGCCCCGCGGCATCGGGCACGCGCCGCAGGTGTCGCAGCACTTCGCGCCACAACAGCGCGATGGGGAGCGCCACCAGCACGGCGAAGTGGAGCCAGCGCACCGCGCGCGGCACGTGCAACGCCCAGTCCGCGAAGAACGCGAACGCGAGCCACGCGCTCACCGCCACGAGCATCCCGCCCATTCCGTGCAGCCAGATCTGCGCGACGAGACGGCGTCGCACGCGCGCGAGGAGCGCGGCGAGCGCGGGCGTGGCCGCGAGGGCTCGGACTTGGATGGGGCGTGACACGGTTGAGTCCTAGCGCTGGAAGATGGGCAGGTAGCGGTAGGGGATTTCGAGGATCAACACGGCGGCCGCCGTGCCGAGCGCCGGGCCCGGCCCGACCTCGTTGGGCCACGAGCCGTCGTCTTGCTGCATGCGCAGGATCTCGTCGCGCACGGTCGCGAAGTACGACTCCCAGTCGTGCGCGCCCGCCGTGTACATCGCCTGCACGCCGTAGTAGTGGCCGTACCAGAAGAAGTAGTGACCGCCGACCGTGCGCCCGTACTCGTAATTGAACTGCGCGAGGCGCGAGCGCAGGTAGGAAATGCCGTCGTCGATCGAGCGATCCGAGTACACGCCGGCGCCGTACAGGGCACTCACGCCCGCCGCGGTCAGCGGGAACGAAGAACGCGAGCCGTCGTTCTTCTGGTAGTGGAACGAGCCGAGCTCGCTGCGCGCGTTGAACATGCCGAAGCTGCGCTGGAGCGTCTCCTCGGTCACGGCCGAGTCGACCACGTACTTGGCCGCGCGATCGATGGTGCTCTTGGGCACGCGGATGCCGATGTTGCGCGCGGCGCGCAGGGCCATCACCTGACACACGACGATCGACATGTCGCTCTCGACCGCGTACGGCTCGTAGCGCCAACCGCCGTCTTGATTCTGCGAGTTGACGATGAAGTCGACCGCCAGTTGCAGCTTGCTGCGGATGTCCTGCCGGTGGGTCTGTCCGTAGACCTCGGCGAGGAACAGCGTCGCGAAGGCGTGGCTGTACATGCGCGAGCCGCCGTGCGTCGTGTAGCCGTCGGCTTGGACGGACTGGAGCACGAACTCGAGCGCGTCCTCGACGTTGCGGCCGTACTTGCCGCGGCCGGGAAGGTGACCACCGGCCAGAAATGCCATGCCCGCGAGCGCGGTGACGCCGAGGTGGCCCTTGTCCGCCGCGGTGTGACGGAAGCCCGTGTTGAGCTTGTAGCCGATCAGGGCGAGCCACGCCCCGCGCTCGGAACCCTCGCCGACTTGGTTCTGCGCGAGCCACTCCAGCCCGCGCTCGACCGCGCGCGCGTGCTCCGGCGTGACCACGATCGGCGCTTCCTCGAGCGGGCTGCGCGGCGACTGCGCGCCGTGGGCCGTCCCCCCCGCGAGCGCCGCGAGCGCGAATGCGAGCACATGCAGCATGCGTTGAATCATCGCTTGGTCCTCCGCAACACACCACCCTGTCCAGCCACCCACAGGTTGGGTCCGAACGATTCGAAGTCGAGCACCTCGGCCGGGCCGAGCTCCATGGGCAATTGCATGGTCTCCCGCACCGCACCGCCCTCGCGATCGAGCAGCAGGAACAGCGTGCGCGGCACGCTCACCTGCCCGCGCACGCGCGGCGTCTCGGTGTAGGCGACGACGACGGCGTTTTCGAGCACCAGCGGCAGGGGCATCGGACCGGAGTTGTAGAGCGAGGAGGGATGCACCGGCAGACGATGCACCCACTTGCGACCGAACGGCAGCTGGCAGGCGATGAGCTCGCTGAGCTGGCCGTCCGCGCTCGGCGAGCGCACGAACAGCATGCCCGACTCGCTCTCCACGACCGCGTGGCGCCGCACGCCGACGAGCACGTCGTCCGCATCGAATTCTAGACCCGCGATGCGCCGCGCGGCCCCGATGCGCGGATTCACCGCGACGATGGCGCCCTTGGATTTCCCCGTCGCGAGGTAAACGAGGTAGAGCTGGTCCCCGCTGCGCACGATCGAGTCGAACTCGACGTCGTCCTCGCACGGCACGCGCCACGCGCGCGCGCCGGAGTCGAGCTGCCACGCCGTGAGGCAGTCGCGCTCGAGCGGCGAGCTGGACTTGGGAAACGACGGCAGGAACAGGCGTCCAGAGTCGATCCACGCCCCGGCCGCGTCCGCCTCGCTCACGTGCGCAGGCAGGCGGAAGATGCGCGTGCGACTGCCCGTGTACGGATCGAGCACCACCGCGGGTGTCTGCGCCCAGTCGCTCGGCAACAAGACGAGGTGGTCGGGACCGAGCACCGGCCGATGGGCCCACAAGCCGGCGGGAACCGCTCGCTCCCAGAGCGCGATTCCGCTGCGCGGCTCGACCGCGACGAGGCTGGCGCGACCATCGGCCGCACGCGTGCTCGCGAGGACGAGTCCGCCGAGCGAGGCATGGTGCTCGATGCGATCGCCACCGGAATTCCAGCGCCAGCGCACGGCACCGCTGAGCGGATCGAGGCCCGTCAACTGCGTCGTGCCGCCGAGCACGAGCATGCCGGCGGCGAGCGCGGCGCGCGTCGTCGGGCGCACCGTGCCCGGCTCGAGCGTCTGGGTCCACAGCGCGACGATCGGGTTGAGCGCATCGACGACCTGCAAGATCTCGACGCGACCGGTGCGCTGGAGCTGCAACTGGATCCAGCGCCGCGTCCCATCGATCGCGGGCGACTCGAAGTGGCCGAGCAGCGCGATTTGTCCCATTCCCAAGTAGGCGTTCGTGTCCTTGCCGTCGTACTGCGCCAGCTCCGTCGACATCGGGCGCGGGGAAACGACCGGCTCCTGCGGCAAGGACTGCGCGAGATCGGCGAGCTTGCGCCCCTCATCGCGCGGCAGGTCGCTCGCCAGTTCCGGTCGCGCCAGTGCGGCGCGGCGCGCCAGCGCGGCCGCCAGCGGCAGGTTGCCCAGCTCCTCGAGCGCGGCGCGCAACACCATCAACGCCTGCAACTCGCAGTCGCGCGCGACTTCGGGCGACCAATCGTCGGGGATGGCGCGCTGCACGCCCCGCACGAGCGTGGGCCAGTCGCCGGTCTCGAGCGCCTGCTCGAGCCGCAGTCGCGCTGCCTCGAGCGCAGCGGAGGTGTGCGGGAAGAGCACGCTCACGCGCTCGAGCGCCACCGCGTCGGAGCGTTCCCGCGCCGCGGCGAGCAACTCGCTCGCGCGCAGCTCGTAGGGCTGGTGCTCGCTGCGATTGGACTCCGCGAGCTCTCCGATGCGCGCGGAAACCGCCTGCGCCGGATCGCCGGGCAGCGCGACGTTGCCCCAAGCGGCGAGCAGCTCGTGCAACTCGCGGAATTCGCCCGACGCATCCGCACGGCGGCGCGCGTCGCGGGCCGACTCGAGGGACACGAACAGCGACACGGGCAGCACGCCGGTGGTGTTCGAGTCGCTCAGGCTGCCCGCGAAGCGCGCCGCGCCGCGCAGGCTCCACCAGTCCAGCGGCATGTCGCGATCCGCCGCGATGGTTCCGAGCTCTGCGAGCAGGATGGCTCGGCGCTCGTGACGCTCGAGCAACTCGCACAGGTCGATGCGCTGCACGTGCACGCGCACCGCCGCCGCATCATCGGGAGCGAATTCGGCCGCACGGTCGAGCGTCTCGAGCGCTCGCAGCGGCTCGGAGGCGAATTCGAGCGCGCGCGCCTCGGCCAACAACAGCGAGTACATCCGCACCAGCGCCGGGGCACGCAAGGCATCGTCCGCAGGCGTCGCGAAGCGCTCGATCTTCTCCCGCGCGCGCGCGAGCAACTCCAGCGCGGTCAGGCTGCGTCCGCGCTCCATCTCGACCAGCGCGCGACGCTCGAGCACGCCCGCCCAGTCGAGCAGCGGCTGCGGATCGTCGGGCGACTGCTCGCTCTGCAGTCGAAAGCGCTCCTCGACGGCGCGCCAGTCGATCACGCCAAACAGCGCGCCCGAAGTCGCGTAGAAGAGCGCACCGTCGCCGCGCGCGACGTTGCCGTTGCGCAGGCCAGCCTCCCAGTCACAGCTCGCCTCGGCGACCTCGCTCGCCAGTGCGTTGCGCAAGAGCGCCACGCGCCGCGTCGGCGTCGCGACGAGGACATGCTTTTCCGTCAACAGGGGTCGTGGCCACTCCGACAGGTTGGTGACGTCGGCGCTCTCCTGCAGCTCGGTCGGAGCAGCCTCGGCAAGGCCGCGCGCGGCGCGCACACAAACCACGCACTGACCCGAGAACCACACGCGCTCGCGATCGGCTCCGAGCAGCGCGAGCAACTCGCGCGCGGGACGGCGCAGAGCCGAGTAGGGGCGAGTCCACAGGCGCGCGCCGGTCGCCAGATCGAGCGCGAAGAAATCGTACGAATCGATCGGCGCGCACACGACCACGCCGCCGGCGACGGCGGGCGACGCGGTGGCGAACACCTGCGGACGGTCGACGATCTCCCAGTGCGACGCGCGCGGCACGGGAATCTGCTCGTACAGCGCGTGCCAGACGATGTCGCCGTTCTGCAGGTCGAGCGCCGCGATCGAGCCGAGCTGCGTCGACACGATCACGCGCTCTCCGACGATCGTCACCGGCGCCGCGTTGTACTCGTGCAGCTGGCGTCCAAACATGTTGAGCGCCATCTGTCCCGACATCAGCGCGCTCGACCACAAGCGCTCGCCGCTGTAGAGATCGAAGCAGCCGACGTGCAGGTCGACGCGGCCTTGCATGCGGTAGTAGGGGACGAGCACGCGCGAGCCGGAGATCACCGGCGGCGCGGCGACGCTGAGCTGGAACTCCAGCGGACCCGAGCTGCCGTTCCAATCGAGCGGAGGACGGTGGTTCCACAGCTCCCGCCCGCTGCGCAGGTCGAACGCGTACAGCCGTCGCTCCGGAATCACGTTGGTGATCTCGTAGTTCTGGTACACGTCGTTGTAGACGCTGCTGTAGGGGATCTGCAGCGCGGCGACGGCGACTGAGGCAGCGCTCGCGGGACGCACCATCAGGGAACGACGGTGCAGGTTCTCGAAGAACTCGCGCCGCAGCAGCGGACGCGATCCGTTGGGGCGGTACTGCCCGCGATCGACCGCACTCCAGCCCGCGGGCTCGAGCGACTCCCAGCGCTTCTCACCGCTCCAAGCGTCGAAGGCCCACAGTCGCAGCGTGTCGGTGACGAGCACCGTGTCGTCGGCGACGGTCGGGAAGATGCAGTTGCTCGAGCCCGTCGAGAAGGGCGTGAGCACGTCGTGGCGGGCCAGTGCCTGACTCCAGACGACCGATTCCGCGCCGGGCAGCGCCGGTTCGCGGCACTCGACCACCGCGAGCGAGCGGACGAGCGCGAGCCGCCGAGCCGCTGCCTGTGGAGTCCCCTGAGGAAAGAGTCGCGACACGGCCTCCGCGCGCTGCCAGGAAGCCTGTGCCGCGAGCTGCTCGCCCTGCTCGAACTCCAAGTCGCCCAGCGCCCACCACGCATCGGCGGCCGAGGGCGTGAGCGGAAAGCGCCGCGCCACGTCGAGCAGCGCCCGCGCGTCACGCGTGCGCCGCGCGATCTCGAGCGACTCGCGCGCTTCCTCGCCATAGCGGCTCGCGTACAGCGCGCGCGCCTCGCCGGGGAGCGACGCGAGCTTCGCGCTCGCCCACACCGCCGCGCCCTCGCGCGGGACGTCGTCGCTCTCGTGTGCGATGAGCGGCGGCAGGAGCACCTCGCCACGATGCTGCGTCAGCAGTTCCTGCAGCAGCGTGAAGGCCTCGCCCCAGCGTTGGGCCGCGAGGTGAGCTTCGGCGCGCTCCGCCAGCGCGCGTGCCTCGCGCGTCTGCGGGATCGCGAAGCCGCGCGGCACCGCCTCGGGTTCATCGTCCTGCGCGCGCGCGCGCCGCGCGGACACGCTCGCGCCGAGCGCGCACAGGAGCGCGAGCTTGGCGAGCGAGCGTGCGAGACGTACTTGCATGGCGTTCAGATGAGCTCGAACTTCTTGCGCAGGATCCACTCGATCGCGAGCACGAGCAGCGCCGCGAGCAGCGTCGGCCAGCGGTCCCAGACGTCGTCGAGCCGCGCCGAGATCGGATCCGCGCGCGACTCGTCGCCCGGCAACTCCGCGAGCAGCTCGTCCATGCGGGTCGGATCGACGGCCTTGCCGCGCGAGAGCGCGCTCGCTGCCGCGAGCATCTCCGGCGCGGGCGAGGGATCGCGATTCTCGAGGCTCGGCAGCACGACCTCGAACTCCGTCGAGGCCCGTCGCTCCGAGCCGCTCTCGATCCACACGCGATACAGGCCGGTGCGCGCCGGTTCGATCGCTCCGCGGTACACGCCGGGCCGCCCTTCGGTCGCTCCGACGACGAGCTCGTTCGACGAACCATCCGGCCCGCTCCAGCGCACGACCTGCGTCGCCTCGCCGCTCGGCCGGTAGTCGTCGTCGAGCACGCGCGCCTCGATCGCCACGCGCTCGCCCAGATCGTACTGCGTGCGCGCGAGCTCGAGTCGGTAGCGCCGATCACCGCTCTTCATGCGGCCGAGCGCGAGCCAGCGGATCGCGTTGCGCCAGAAGCGCTGGTGGTAGCGCGGACCGAAGTGGTAGAGGAAGCGCCACGTCTCGTCGACCGCGAGGAACAGCGTGCGTCCCGCCGGATAGTAGCCCGCGACGACGAGCGGGTGGTTGCCGTAGGCGTTCGAGTCGGTCGGATGTCGCAGCAGCACTTGGCTGCCGGGCTTGGCGCGGTGGACCGGCACGTAGAAGTACATGCCCTGCAGTCCGCCTTGGTCTTCCCACAGCGCGCGGTTGGTCTCGACGTCGGGGTGCAGACGCACGATCTCGTGCGGATTGAGGTTGTCCTCGAGCCTTGGATGGAACTCGCGCGTGAGGTCGCCGGCTCCGGTGCGAAGCTCGGCGTCGTCGAAGATCACGGGCAAGAGCTGCGCGAGCGGCGTGTCGAGATACGCCTTCGGCAGGTCGTATTCACCGGCGAGGAAGCACAGACCGCCGCCGCGCTCGACGAATTCGACGAGCGCCTTCATGAAGTCGTCGCAGCGGCGCGGATCGGGCGAGATGGCGAAGGGATTCACGTCGCCCAGAATCACGACGTCGTAGCCGTCGAGCAGCTCGTGGCGGTCGGTCGGCACCGCACTCAGCGGTTCGACGCCCGGCGAGGTTTCCTGCAAGAAGTCCGAGTTCGCCGACAGCAGGAACGCGCGGAACTCGATGTTCTCGTCGGCGCGCTTGAGCATGTCGAGGGCGAGTCGACGGTATTCCCAGCGCGGATAGCCCTCGATGTAGAGCACGCGCACCTTCTGCGGGCTCACGTGCACGGCCACCTCGAGCGCGTTGTCGTCGAGCAGCGTCTCGCCCTCGAGCGGCGCGACTTCGACGCGGAAGCGGCGCTGCTGCGTGCGGCGATCGGCGGGGCCCGCGCGAGCGACGAGCGTGGCGCGCTCGCCCGTCTCGGAGAGCCCGACCTCTTCGGTCGAGAGCACGCGCATCGCGCCACCGCGCTCGGGATCGAATTCCTCGAGCCGCACGCTGGCAGTGCCGCTGCGCTCGACGCCGCGCGCGATCACGCGCACGCTGATCTCGATCTCGTCGCCCTCCAGCGCCGTCGGCGGCGCCTCGACGAGCTCGAGCACCAGATTGCGCTCGGGCCGCGTGTCGCCGATCACCACCGTGTGCACGGGAATTCCCGCCGCTCCGGCGCCGCGCGCCGCCTCCTCGATGGGCAGTCCCGCGTTCTGTCGGCCGTCGGAGATCACGACGATGTCGGTCACGTGCCGCCCGCGATGCGCGGCCATGGCCTCGCCGAGCGCGTCGCCGAGCTGCGTCGCATGTCCGCGTCCCAGCAGCGGCGCACCGCCGGTCCAAGGCTCGAGCGAACTCGAGAACCTGTACGTGCGCGCGACGTAGTCGCCACTGTGCAGCCGCGGGGCGAGCACCTGTTCCACGAGCGCCTGCGCGATCTGCGAGCGCGTCGCCTGCGCCGGATCGGCGAGGCCGGACTTGGCGAGCGCCGCACGCAACTTGGGATTGCTCGCGTACGCATCGCGCCGCTGCATGCTCGCCGAGTCATCGACGAGCACGAGCACTTCGGCTTTCTGGATCTCTTCGCGCCGCGTGACCTTGACCGGTCGGAAGATCACCGCCACGAGGATCGCGAGCGCGAGGAAGCGCAGCGTCGCGAGCACCCCACGGCCGCCCTTGGGCAGGCGCTCGCCGCGATAACCCAGCCACGCGACGAGCGCGAGCGCGGGCAGCACGACGAGCACGACGACCCACGTTGCGGGCAGGTCGAGCAGCCGGAAGGTCTCGCGCAGGTCCGTCGAGCCCTGCAGGATGGCGAGCGGAGAACGGATCACGGCGTGCGCCTCGCTCGTCCGATCCACGCGGCCCACAACGACTCGCACACCAGCGCGACGAAGCACGCGATCGCGATCCCGCGCCACAGCTCGCCCTTGGGCGGCGCACTCTCTTCCAGATCGCTGGTGCTCGTCTCTCCCGCGCTCGCGAGCTCGAGCGACGGATGCACGCCGACGAGCTCGACCGACGAGATGCGCGCGAGCGCACCCTCGCGCGGATCGAGCTGCACCGCGAACGGCTCGCTCGGAGCGCCTTCCGCCTCGATGCGATACACGCCCGCGCGCTCGGTCGCGCCGAGCGCGGTGACGCGCCGCCGGGTCGCGCCCGCGGCCGAATCACCGGCCTCGAGCGGCCGCCTCGCGCCCTCGGGCAAGACGAGCTCGACGCCTTGGCGGAACGACTCGACGTCGAGCGCGAGCGCGCCGAGCACCGGCACGTTGCGCGGCGGCACGGCCGAGCGGCCTGCGTAGCGCAGCCACTCGTACACCAACGGCACGAGCGTGCGCGGCGACTGCGGCAGGCGCGTCCACTCCGGGTCGATCGAGGTGGTCCACAGGAACACCTTGCCGCGGTCGTAGGCCTTTTCGATGAGCAGCGGACTTTCCGCCTCGTCGTCGAGGCGCGCGAGCACGCGCGCGCCTTCGTGCGCGCGCGCGCCGCAAAACTCGTAGATCGGCACCTCCGTGAGCAGCGGCCGCCAGCGCTCGTCCGCGAAGAAACGGAAGGCCGGGTGGTCGAGCGCGAACTCGCGCACGCGGTGGTAGCCGTCGCGCCGCGCGATCGCCACGCGGCCGCCGAGCTCCGCCGGAGCGAGCCCGCTGCCATCGGCCTCGAAGAGCCGCTGGTTGAAGCCCGCGGCGTCGACCTTGTCGCCGAGCGTGATCACCAGCGCGCCGCCCTCGGCGACCCAGCGCTCGAGGCGCTCGATGGAATCCTGTGCGAGTCCATCGACGTTGGCGAGCACGACGACGTCGACCTGCGCGAGGTCGAGCGAGGGATCGCGCAGCTCGTGCGGCTCGATCGTGCGCGGCTCGAACGGGCGCGCGGCGCCGCCGGCGAGCACCTCGTCTCCGCGCGGCGGATCGAGCACGGCGCCGAGGAATCCGACTTCGTCTTGTTCGATCTCGGGCCGCGGCTCGCCGTTGGCGAGCAGCACGCGCACGGCGGGCGGCACGAGCACGACCTGCGCGCGCACGTCGTCCGCCGCGAGTCGATCCGACTCGATGCGCGCCGTGAGCACGTGCGCGCCGGCCGTGGCGAACACGACGGGAAACACGACCTTGCCCTCGCCCTGCGAGGGAACGTCGAGGGGTCGATAGGGGAGCTTGCCGTCCTCGTCGATCGTGAGCGTGACGCGCACGCCGCTGCGCGCGACCGGCCCGAAGTTGCGCACCGTCACCGCGACGTCGCAGGGCGACTGCGGCCCGAGCACCTCCGCGAGCGGCTCGATCGAGGTCACGCCGAGGTTCGGCGGCAGTTCCTCGCGCGGACCGAGATCCTCGACGGCCACGCGGCAGCCGAACTTGCGCAGCGCTTCGAGCTGCTCGCGCAGCGCGGGTGCGCCGTCGTCCTCGCCGCCGCTCTCGAAGTTGCGCCGCTGCAGGTCCGTGAGCAGCCGCACCTCGAGCGAGCTGTGCGTCGAGCCGCGCGCGTCCTCTTCGGCGAGTCGCACGACCTCGCCGAGCGCCGCCGCGAGATCGAGCGGCTCGTCCGTGGGCGCCTGCAGCGTGCCGAGCACGCTCAACGCCTCGTCGGGCCTGCGCCAGGCGACGAGTCGCGGTCGCGCGCTCGCCACGATCACGCGCACGCGATCATCGCGCGCCGCATCGAGTTCGAGCACGATCTCCCGTGCGCGCTCGACGATGCGCTCGAAACTGCTCTTCACGTCCGCGCGATAGCCGGTCGACGCGGAGGCATCGATCACCAGCGCGACGTCTCGGCGACTCTGCGCGAGCGCCGCGAGCGGCGACCGGTCGCCGACGAACGGCCGCGCGATCGCGAGCGCGAGCAGCGCGACCGCCGCCATGCGCAACAGCAGCAGGATCAGGTTTTCGAGCTGCGCGCGCCGACGCGTCTTGCGATACGCCGCGAGCACGAAACGCATCGCCGCCCATGGCATCGGCTTGTAGCGCTGCCGGTTGAGCAAGTGGATCGCCAGCGGCACGAGCGCGAGCAGCGTGCCGGCGAGCAGGGCGGGGTTGACGAAGCCGTCGAACATGGCTCAGCGCCTCCCGCCGCGCGCGCGCGCCTTGCGATGCGCGAGGTACGTCGTCAACGCCGTTTCGAGCGTGCGCGACGTGTCGAGCTGCACATGATCGATGCCCATCGTCGCCGCGTGGCGCGCGAGCTCGCGATTGTGCGCGGTGAGCTCCGCCACGTACGCCTGCCGCAGCGCCTTGGGATCGACCTTCAGCACGCCCGCGCCCTCGAGCCCGTCGAGGCGCACGAGGCGCGCGATGTCGAACGAGAGCTCCAGCGGATCGAGCACTTGGAACAGGATCGGCTCGTGTCCGTCGTGGCGCAGTCGCCGCAAGCCCTCGACCACGCTCGGGATGTCGTCGAAGAAATCCGAGTAGATCGCGACGATGCCGCGCTTGCGCAGGCGTCCCGCGAGCCATTGCAGCACTCCGCCGACGCCCGTGGGCCCGCTCGGCGCCGCGGCCTCGAGCGCGCTCCAGATCGCGTGCTTTTGCCGCTCGCCCGAGGAGGGCGGCACCTTGACGCGCTCCTTGGCGTCGAACAGCACGAGCCCCGACGTGTCGCGCTCGCCGATCACCAGGTGCGCGAGCGCGGCCGCGCACCAGCGCGCGTAGTCGAACTTGCTCCACTCCAGCGACCCGAACGCCATCGACTCGCTCGCGTCGACGAGCAAGTGACACGCCAGCGTCGTCTCCTCGAACATCTCCTTGACCACCAGCCGGTCGGAGCGCGCGAACACCTTCCAGTCGAGGCGCCGCAGCTCGTCGCCCGCGACGTATTCGCGATGCTGCGCGAACTCGGCGGAGCTGCCGCGCAACGGCGAGCGGTGATGGCCGGCGAGCGTGCCCTCCACGACGGTGCGCGCGACCAGCTCGAGTCCTTCGAGCCGGTCGAGCACCGCGGGGTCGAGCCGCTTGTCGCCGCGCGAGTGCGCCATCGCGAGCGCTCTAGCGCGCCTTCACGCCGGGCAAGCCCGCGCCCACGCCGCCGCTCGAGTCGATCTCCTTCAGCATGCGCTCGATCACGACGTCGGCGCTCATGCCTTCCTGCTCGGCCGCGTAGCTCGTGATGATGCGATGGCGCAGCACCGGCTTCGCGATGGCGCGCACGTCGTCGATCGACACGTGATCGCGCCCCGCGAGCGCCGCGTGCGCCTTGCCGGCGAGCACGAGGTACTGCCCGGCGCGCGGACCCGCGCCCCAGGTGACCCACTCTTTCACGAACGAGAGGCCCGAGTCGCTCTTCACGCGCGTTCCGCGCGTCAGCGCCAGCGCGTAGTCGAGCACGTGATCCTCGATGTGGATCGCGCGCACGGCCTTCTGCATCTCGAGCAGCTCCTGCGTGCCGAGCTGCTTTTCCGGCTCCACGCTCTCGCCGCCGGTCGTGCGCCGCAGGATCTCGCGCTCCTCCTCGAGCGTCGGGTAGTCGACCTTGATCATGAACATGAAGCGGTCGAGCTGCGCCTCGGGCAGGGGATAGGTGCCCTCCTGCTCGATCGGGTTCTGCGTCGCGAGGACGAAGAACGGGCTCGGCAGCGCGTGGCGGCGCCCGCCGACGGTGACCTGACCCTCCATCATCGACTCGAGCAGCGCGGCCTGCGTCTTGGGCGGCGTGCGGTTGATCTCGTCGGCGAGCACCACGTTCGCGAACACGGGCCCGGGCGCGAAGCGGAACACGCGCTCGTTGGTCGCCGCGTCGATGTGCAGCAGGTCGGTGCCGGTGATGTCGCCGGGCATCAGGTCGGGCGTGAATTGGATGCGGTTGAAGCCGAGGTCGAGCGTCTTGGCGAGGCTCGAGATCAAGAGCGTCTTGGCCAGTCCCGGCACGCCGACGAGCAGGCAGTGGCCGCGCGAGAGGATCGCGAGCAGGAGCTGGTCGACGACCTCGTCCTGGCCGACGATCACGCGCTGCAGCTCTCGCTTCATCCGCGCGTGCGCATCGCGCAGGCGCTCGAGGGACGCTTGGGACATGGGATTCCTGTTCGATCTGCTGAAGGGGACCAGAGGGGGGCGCTCGCGTGCTGGGTGAGTGCCCAGCGCCGGCCCCGAAGGCTTCTATCGTCGTTTCTTTCCGCGTCGCGTGCGAGGGTTGCGCACGCTCTTTGCCGCCCTTTTGCCCGTTCCGGAGACCCCAGCGGCTCGCACGGCCGCCACCGGGCGCCCCCGACCTCGTCCAGACGCGCCGCCGCGCGCTCAGGGGCGCGGCGAAAACACCCACAGGGTGGCGGCCCCGAGCACGCACATCCACTCGCCGCTCGCGCGCACCGAGCCGCCGCTCGGCGGCAGTCCCTCGAGCGGGGGCACGAGGGGCGCGTAGTCGAGCAGGTAGAGCTCGCGGCTGCGGTCGAGCAGGTACAGCCCGCGGTTCGAGGCGAACAGCGCGCGCGTCGCGGAGGCCGCGCCGTCGCCAGCGAAACTCTCCTGCGGGCCGAGTTCGGGCGCCAGCGCGCTCGATCCGCGGCGCGCGTCCCACTCCGCCGCCGCCCGCCCCGCCCCGACGCGCGCGAGCACGACCGCGCCGCGTTCGTCGCCGCCGAGCAACGCCTCGGCCTCCCCGTGCACCCGCGGCGGCGAGGCGAACAGCGCCCCGCCGTCGCGCGCGGCCTGCGCGCGCAGCCAGTACAGGTGGTCCGAATCGGCCGGAGCGAGCAGGGCCGTCCCGTCCGCGACCGCCGGTCGCGCTCCGGTCCATGCGCGCTGCGTCGGATCGCGCCGTCGATAGCGGAACGACCACGCGAGCCGCCCGTCGAGGCGCTCGAGCGCCGCCGCGAAGCCCGTGTGCGAGCCCACGAGCACGTGTCCGCCCTCGAAGGCGAGCGGCTGGGCCGCCGCGGTCGGCAGATCGGCGTTGAAGAAGCGTCCGGCGCTGCGTTGCAGCTCGCCGCCCTTGCCGACGAAGGTGCGCCAGCGCAGCGCTCCGCTGCCGAGGTCGAAGCACGCCAGCCACGTGCGGATCTCCGCGGCCGAGCGCGCCTGCGTCTCATCCTCGACGTTGCCGCGCCCGCCGCCGGTGAACTCGCGCACGAGCGCGTACACCGCGCCGTCGCGCACCGCCACGCCGGGCTGGAACTCGAGCGCGTCTCCTTCGAACCCCGCATCGCGCGCGAGCGGGCCCGCCACCGGCACGCCGCCGTGCCACGCCCAGCGCAGCGCGAGCTCCGGCGGCGCCGCCGCGCCCGGCTGCTCGACGAACTCCACACACGCGAGCAGGTTGTCGTTGTCGTAGCTGCGCCGTCCGAGCGTGAGCACCACGGCGCGCCCGTCGGTCGCGGGTTCGAGCGGCCAGCCCGGCGGCTCGACGGGCCGCTCGGTCGAGCCCGGCTGCACGCCGAGTGGCTCGAACAAGCGCATCGGCGTCGTCACCGCGACGCGCGCCGCCGTGGCGAGGTCGACCAGCACGAGCCGGTCGAGGCGCTCGCTGCCCAGCGTCAGCGAGCTCGGCAGGTGTACCACCGCGCGCCCGCCGTCGAGAAACGCCATTCCCGGCCGCACGCCGAGCCCCGGATCGAGCGCCACGCGCTGCACGCGCTGACCGAGCTCATCGATCGCGACCGAGCCGCGAAACAAGAGCCCGCGCGCCGTGCGCCAGCCCTCCGTCGCGTCCGCGCTCGCAGCATTCCGCCCATTTTGTTCGGGACTTCCAGCGTCCCCGCGCCCGACCGCTCGTCCGCCCTCGCCGCTCGCATCCGACAAGGATCGCTCGTGTCGCGCACCTTCTTCCGCGCTCTTGGACTGCTGCGTGCCCAGCGACCAACCCAGCGACGAACCCAGCGACCAACCTCGCGACGAACCCTGCTCCTCGAACTCGCGCACCACCAGCGCTTCGCGCGCGGCGAGGCGCGCGAGATCGGTGTTGCATTCGCGCCCGTGCTCGCTCGCGCGCTGCAACCAGCCGTGCGCCTCGGCGGGGGAGGCGCGCTCGAGCGCAGCGTCGGCGAGCGCGATCGCGGCGCTGAACGCGGCCTGCGTCCACGGCGCGTTGCGTTCGACTTCCGCGAGGGCCGCGAGCTCGCGCTCCGCGCGCACGAACCTTTCTTCGCCGCGCACGCCGACACCCTCCGCCCACAGCGCGCGCGCTCGAGTCGGCAGCGTCGCCAGCCTCCGCCGCACGGCGAACTCGACGCCCTCGCGCCGGCGATCCGCCTTCGGATCGAGCGTGCCGTCGACGTCCGGGCACAGTTCCGCCGACGCGCTCGCACCGAGCGCCCACGGCGCCACGCCGTCGCCGCGCGCGCTCGCTTTCAGCGCGTTTTCAAGCTCGTCGAGCGCCAGATTCCACTCGCGCGTCGCGCCCGCGTCGTCCGCCCTGCCGCGCAGCGCCGCGTGCGCGCGATCGAAGCGATCGAGCGCCGAAGCCGCCGCCGTGGCGACCGGCAGGAACGCATCGTTGTCGAGCGGTCCCTCGGCGCCGCGCAGAGCCGCGAGCTCTTGGCTCGCCGAGCGCGCCCGCGCGCATGGCGCTCCCGCGCCCGCGATCGCCAGCGCGCCGACGAGGGCCGCGAGCGGCCGCATCGCGCGCTACTTCTTGCCGAGCGGACCGTCGGCCTGCCGCAGCAGCCGCCGCTCGCGCTCGAGGAAGATCGGGTCGTCCTGCGCCTGCAGCGAGCGCTCGAGCCGCGCCGACTCGACGTGCTCGCGCTCCAATCGCTCGGCCATGCGCTCTTCCTCGCGGTCGAGCCGCCGACTCTCCGCGAGCGCCGGTCGCAGCCCGCCGAGCGCCACCTGCGCGAGCACGACCATCGGGATCCACACCGGCGCCCAGTAGACCAGCCGGTTGCCGAGCTCCTTGGCCTGCTCGCGCCGACTCGGCGCCGCGTCGAACGGCAATTGCGGCGTCGTCGCGACCGCGCTCTCCGGCGTGCTGACTTTGGTCTCGCTCATCGCATCAGTCCAGGAGCGCCGCCCCGTAGCTCGCCTGCACGCCGAGCTCGTCCTCGATGCGCAGCAGCCGGTTGTACTTCGCGACGCGATCGGAGCGGCACGGCGCGCCGGTCTTGATCTGGCCGCAGTTCGTCGCCACCGCGAGGTCCGCGATGGTCGTGTCCTCGGTCTCGCCCGAGCGATGGCTCATCACGCAGCGATAGCCGCTGCGGTGCGCGAGCGCGATCGTCTCGAGCGTCTCCGTCAGCGTGCCGATCTGGTTGACCTTGACGAGCACCGCGTTGCCGGCCTGCTTCTCGATGCCGGTGCGCAGACGCGCGACGTTGGTCACGAACAGGTCATCGCCGACGAGCTGCACCTTGCCGCCCAGCCGCGCCGTCAGCGCCTGCCAACCCTCCCAGTCGTCTTGGTCGAGCCCGTCCTCGATCGAGAAAATCGGGTACTTGCCGCACCAATCGGCGTACAGCTCGACCATCTCCATCGAGCTCTTGCCGCGCTGCTCGACCACGTACTTGCCGTCGTGCAGGAACTCGGCCGAGGCCGCGTCGATCGCGATCTTGATGTCGCGCCCGGGCTTGAAGCCGGCCTTCTCGCTCGCGGCGAGGATCAGCTCGATCGCTTCCTCGTTCGACTTGAGGTCCGGCGCGAAGCCGCCCTCGTCGCCGACGTTGGTGTTGTAGCCCTTGTGCTTGCACACGCCCTTGAGCGCATGGAACGTCTCGACGCCCATGCGCAGACCCTCGGCGAAGCTCGTCGCGCCGAACGGCATGAGCATGAACTCTTGCAGATCGACGTTGTTGTCGGCGTGCTTGCCGCCGTTCAGGATGTTCATCATCGGCACGGGCAGCACGCTCGCCATCGCACCGCCGACGTAGCGATACAGCGGCATGCCCGACTCGTCCGCCGCCGCGCGCGCGACCGCGAGCGACACGCCGAGCAGCGCGTTCGCGCCGAGCCGCGCTTTGTTGGGCGTGCCGTCGAGCGTGAGCATCGCGCGGTCGATGCCGACCTGATCGAGCGCATCGAGGCCGACGAGCTCGCGCGCGAGCTCCTCGTTGACGTTCTCGACCGCCTTGCGCACGCCCTTGCCGCCGTAGCGCTTGCCGCCGTCGCGCAGCTCGTGCGCTTCGTGGTGGCCCGTGCTCGCGCCCGAGGGAACCATGGCCGAGCCGGTCGCGCCGGAATCGAGCACCACATCCACCTCGACCGTCGGGTTGCCCCGCGAGTCGAGCACCTCACGCGCCCGCAGATCGACAATCTCGCTCATGCCCGCAGATGGTAGGTCCCGCCGCGCGCCGTTCCAGAGCCCTCCCGCGCCGCCGCCCCACCTCCCGCGTCTCGCGCCGCCCGCACCTTTCGACGCCCGCACCTCTCGACGCCCCGCACCTCACGCAGCCTGGCCCGTCCGACTCCCAACCTGCTGCACGGCCAAGGGAGAGCACCGCGGCGCGCGTCGAACCGACCGCTCGGCCCCGATCCGCGAGCACCGCGGCGCGCGCCCCGGTGGGGCGTTGTTCGCGCGGGAGGGTGGGGCGTTGTTCGCGCGGGAGGGTGGGGGAGGCGTATCCTCGCGCGGCCTGCGAGGGTTCCCATGCGCCGCGTCACCGTGCTCCCCAACCTGCTCACGCTCGCCAACGCGTTCTGCGGGCTGCTCGCGATCGCCAAGGCGATCGACGCGCTCGTGCTCGCGGGCGACCCGGCGCGCTCGGCGGAGTTCTACGGCAAGCTCGAAGCGGCCTGCCTGCTCGTCTTCCTCGGCATGGTGTTCGACGCGCTCGACGGCAAGGTCGCGCGCCTCGTCGGTGGCGCGAGCGAGTTCGGGGCCCAGCTCGACTCGTTCTCCGACGCGCTGACCTTCGGCGTGACGCCCGCGATCCTCGCCAAGGTCCTGATCGAG
>Ga0194120_10005847_pt1 | contig 17786 bp, 14 predicted proteins | sample TA2MahCa65mmetaG_FD_148642 | JGI IMG/M metagenome (GOLD analysis project Ga0194120, IMG submission 148642) | Freshwater microbial communities from Lake Tanganyika, Tanzania - TA2015019 Mahale Deep Cast 65m | ecosystem: Environmental > Aquatic > Freshwater > Lake | place: Tanzania: Lake...
CAGTGAATGGAACGTGCCGATAGTCTCCTGTGAGTTCGTCGATTCAGGAGTCTATCGCGTGCAAACGACCGACGATGCCAAGCCGGAACCCAAGCCGGAACCGACGATCTGGGCGGTTCCCGACGACATGTGGGAGATCATCGAGGAGATTCTGAGCCGCGAGTATCCTCGACATCGGCAAGACCGCAAGCGTGTACCGCTTCGCCCGGTGTTGGACGGGGTTGTCTACAAGCTGCGCACCGGCTGTCAGTGGAATCGAATCCCCAAGGAATACGGTGACGACAGCACGATCCATCGCCATTTCCAGGCGTGGTGCGCAATGGGTATCTTCGATGCCATCTGGCGTCCGCTACGGTTCAACAAGGGGTGCGAGGCGGCATTCGAGGATTGCGGGTTCGACCCGAACGTCGAGTTCACGGACGAACCCATCGACTACATCTTCCGCAATCATCCCTATGACTATGCTGGGTGACATCTCGCTGTCCTCGCGTTGCTCGTGGTACACACCGTGGAGCATGACGGCGTCAGGGAAAGCTGCGGTATGAGCGAAGCCCTGCGAACGGTTCGCGAAGTCCATGAGCACGCATCTGTGGCAGAAATCCAAAGAGCGAAATCGAGGCCGATAGGAGAGTCGCCAGATGACGCAGAGAACGCCCGTTCCGATTCCTGATGGAGTGCGGGTCGACAGAAACGACGACGACCTAGTGATCACCTATCAGCCTCGTTGGGCAAGCGGGTTTACGGCGCTGTTGGCGGCTTTCTGCTTGCCGGATTTGCGGCCGCTTGTTGCTGGCTTTATAGCATCGAACTTCCGTTAAGTCTGCGTGGTTCTCCTTGGTTCAATCGGCGTGGGTGCCTTCTACAGGTCGCTAGCGGAAGTCCTGAACACGACTCGATTGAGTATCACACAACGTATGCTAGTTGTGCAGGAGTGTCCATTGCCGACGCGTAGGAAGGTCTGCCTTTCGGTAGCCGATATTGAACGGATATATTGCACGGCGAATAAAGACGAGTATGGTATCGTATACAATGGCTTGGTTGCCCAGGCCAGCGGCAAGACGGTCAGCCTGCTCGAACGCCAGAGGGATGCAAGTCTGATGCGTTTCATCGGACAAGAGATCGCGACACACCTCGGTAGAAAGCTGCATGAATGACGATGTTCCATCGAGCACATCGGGCTTTTGCATTTGACAGAGTAAGGGTCATCAGGAACAAGAACGATATTACAATATCGTTTAGACGCCCGTTGGAAGAGCGGATTGCCGGCACGCTTGTCCTTCTGTTTTACGGATGGGGCCCCCTCCTGATCTTGTCCCTTAGCGACGTAGTTTCGCCACCGTTCAATTGGCTTGTGCAGCTTATCGCCGGACTCGTAAGCGTGGTTGTCCTCTATCTATTGCTGGCAAGCCTTCTTAACACGACCCGATTGTATATCAGTCAAGATATGCTCGTTGTACATGAGATTCCAGTGCCGATGCCTCGGAAGGTCTCCCTTTCGGTTCCCGATATCGAAAGGATACATTGCACGGCTATCGAAGATGAGTATGGCGGTGTATACAATGCTTTGGTTGCCGTTCTTTTTAATGGCACACAGGTCCGTCTTCTGTCTGGTTCGAAGGATGCATATCACATGCGTTTCATCGGACAAGAGATATCGAAACACCTCGGTAGAGAGCTGTATATCCTGAAGCAACGGGCTTGAGGCGTGCAACAGCGAGACCGATACGGCAACAGTCGGATGCCGCCTGCGACGCGGTCATTGGGGTGGGTTGGAGGACGAATCCGATGCGTCTGGGAGGATTTCATCGATCGGAAAGAGGATCCGGTAGCACGCCGGGCAGGTGTAGATGCGGTCCCATCGGCGTATCTCCAGCGCCTTCTGCGGCGGCAGCGATAAATGGCATCCCTCGCACGTGTCTCCGATGAGACGAGCCACCATCGTCATGCCGCGCCGTTCTCGCCATGTCGCGTAGTCGGAGAGAAGCTTGGCGGGGACGAGTTGGGCGCGGGCGTCTCTGGCGGCGCGGGTCTTGTTCAGCTCGGCGTCGAGCTTCTGTGCAGTTCCGTCGAGGCGTGCTCTTTCGGCGTTCGCGGTCGAGCGTTCCTGTTCGCAGGTCTGGCGCTCCTGCTCGAGCGCCTCGGCGGCTTCGTCCACGCCGAGCATGGCGGCAATCGCCTGCTCCTCCATCGCGTCGATCACCTTGGTCGTCGTGGCGATCTGGGACGTCAGCGCGGTGTATTCGTTGGCGTCGCGAGCGTTCCTCTGCTGTTCCTCGTACTTCGCGAGCCGGTCCTGCAATCCTCGGAGCTCGGTCGCCTTCGAGCGTTGCTCGACCTGCGCCGCCTGGTGCGCATGCTGCTTCGCGGCAAGGGCGTCGTCGTGCTGCTTCTGGGCGGCATCCACCTGCTTGCGTCGGCGCACGAGTGTCTCACGCTGGCTCGTGAGCTTGGCGATGCGCTCATCGACGATCTGGAGCTCGAGGAGCGTCTTGAGCTGCTGCTGCAGGCTATCCGGAGCCATCCGCGAGTTCTCCAGCCGCTCGTGCGGCACGCATACGCCGACGCGCCGCGTAAGACGCCATCAGGATGCCGATCTCGTAGAGCGCGAGCAGGGGACCTGCCATCATCGCCATGGGGACGACATCGCCTGGGGTGAGGACCGCTGAGACGATGACGAGGATCAGGATGGCATAGCGACGATGCTCGCGGAACGTGCCGGGCTGCATGATGCCCATGCGCGCCAGGAACGCCATCACCAAAGGTAGTTCAAACGCGATTCCGAACGCAAGGACGAGCTGCATCAGGAAGCCGATGTACTCGTCGAACGTCCACAGGTTCTCCGGCTTGAGAACGATATCGCTCGAACGCCACAGATTCGCCGACATCTCGAGCAAGAGCGGCGCGGCGACGAGGAATGCGAACGCCACGCCGAACAGGAAGAAGGCGGTCATCACGACGAAGAGGGGCAGAGCGACGCGCTTCTCGCGGTGCTTCAGCGCCGGAAGGACGAACGCCCAGACCTGGTAGAGAATGATCGGCGACGCCAGCACGATCCCCGCCGCGATGCACAGCTTGAACAGAGCTGTGAACGGCTCCATCGGGCTGCGGAAGTTGGGGACGAAGTGGGTCGTGTCGGAGGCGTTGGCTCGGAGCCAGAGCTCGAGGAAGCGCGTCGTGTCGGAGCCGATTCCCAGGTTGCCGATGCGCTCGATGATGCCCGCGAAGACGTTCTGCAGGCGCATGTTCTGGGGCGTGAGCAGCAGGTTGTAGAGCTGCTTTCGGAAGGGGAACGCGAGCGCGACCCCCACGCCGAGGGCGATCAGGGAGCGAATGAGACGCGTTCTGAGCTCATCCAGGTGCTCGAGAAACGTCATCGAGCCTTCAGGACTGGCAGCTCTGCGCCGCAAGCGCTCTGGCTCCTATCGGCGATCCGTCGAACGCTACGATGCCTTGGGCGGGGTTTCGGTCTTGTTGGCGGACGCGGTGGTCTTCGGGGTGTCGTTGTCTTCGATGGCGCTGGTGATCTCGTTCTGTACCGACTTGCCCGCCTTCTTGAACTCCTGAATCGCCTGCCCGACGGACCGCGCCATGTCCGGCAGTCGCTTGGGACCGAAGAACAGCAGGACGATCACGATGATGAGAGTGATCTCCAGCGGACCCAGATTGAAAGGCATTGTTGTCTCCTGTGGTCAGCCGTCGCGCTGACGGCGCAACGCGAAGTATAGCGCGGCGAGGTACCCATAGCAATTCGACGGCGAGCCCGAAACGCGTTCCCGTTAGCGCAGAGCCAGGTTCCAGCCGAGATCGGATTCGGTTAGACTCGCACCACGATTCGCGCCGACGTGAGTTGACCCAAAGGAGGACGATGTGGACCTGACGCCGAAGCAGAAGCGAGAGTTCTACGAACTGGGATACATTGCGCTGAGGGGAGCGATTCCGCGCATCATGGTCGATGCGGCGCGGCAGGTCATCAATCACTCGCTCGGAAGCGAAGGGATGAACAAGGATGACCTGCCAACGTTCCGGGCGCAATCCTACTGTCGAGACGCGCAGCGCCATCCGGCGATCACGAACCTGTTCAACCGCTCGCCGATCCTGCCGATCCTGGAGTCGATGTTCGGCGAGGGCAACGTCATGCCGGCGGGCGCGGCGCAGATCGCGTTGCGGTTCCCAGGTCCGTTGTACTCGGTTCCGGGGGAACCCGGCGGGCACCTCGACGGGCTGGGCAGTGGCTCCAACGGAATGGAGCGCGGCGTCTACCGACGCGGGTTCACAGCGCTCGCCGTCTGCCTGCTGAGCGATCTGCCGACAACCTACAGCGGGAACTTCACCGTCTGGCCCCGGTCGCACACGTTCTTCGAGAGCTACTTCCGCGAACACGGACACGAAGTCCTCGCGGAAGGGATGCCGCGCGTCGAGCTGCCGGAGCCGCCGCTGCAGATCACCGGCGAGCCCGGCGACGTCGTGCTGACCCATCACCAACTGGTTCACACGGCCGCGCCCAACGGATCGTGCAACATCCGGTATGCCGCGATCTTCCGAGCGCGACACAAGGACTACGAGGAGGTCGGGCTCGACGCCTACACGGACATCTGGCGAGAGTGGCCCGGAATCCGCGCCGTCGTCGAGCCGAGCGCCTAGTACTACGAACGCGGTTATGTCGGCTTCATCCGTCGTCTGTAATGTGACCGTTGCGCTTGTTTCCGATGCCATCGCCGCCATTACGACCACGCGAGCGTAGTCGGCTAGGCATCCTCGGCTGGGTTCGGGTGCAGCAGCGTCTTGGCACGCTCGTCGAGCGGCATCAGCGGCGCGTGTTCGTAGCCGACGTGCTCCTGGTACCAGTAGAACGTCGTCGCGTAGTCGATCCACCCACCGTCCGACTCGCGGATGGCTGCCATGCGCTCCTGATGCGGCGCGTTCCCGCGCCATTCGTGCGACCAATCGACTCGCAGGTCGAGACTTCGCCGGAACCGCATCGGGTTCGTCTGGCGGAACCGGTAGATGCTCAGCAGCGACGGCTCCTGCCCCTGGACCAGGTTCATCCCGTTGTAGAGCCCGATGAACGGCTGTCGAAACCCCCAACTGAAGCCGAACGAATCCTCCGTGCCCAGGTAATCCGCTCGCGGCTTCGTCTCGCCGTCCAGCCGGAACTCGTTGTTGGCTTCCATGACGAAGTGGAAGTCGCGGAAGTACGGCTCGTCCGTGCTAACGCTCCACGCCCTCCCGACCAAATGCCCGCTGCCATCCACATGGAAGAACGACTGATCGGTGTCCGCGTACAGCGGAAACGCAAACCGGTTCCACGTCGCGTGGAAGTAGCCCAGCCTGGCGTCCCACTCCGGGAGCGTCTCGAACTCGACGAAGCTGTAGTTGCCCAGGTTGTAGGAGGTCTCGTTCCGCAGCACAACGCGAGCGGAGCGTGCGAAAGGCATCGGCAGGAAGCAGTTGTAGGACTCGGGAGCCTTCTCCACGAACGGCGTCGAGAAGTGCTGCGCCCTGCCGCAGCAGCCGTCGGCGAAGAAGTCCGCGAGCGGCACGCGCACCGATGGCGCCGGGTGCTCGTCGAAGGTGATCTCCAGCAGCACGCCGCGCGAGGTCAGGGCGCGGCGCTCGTCGGGCGTGAGGGCGTCGTCGTGGATCCAGTGCTGCGTCGTGTGCAGGTTCGTGATGACGGCGGGCCCCTCGATCTCGGCGATTGTGATCGCGCGTCCCTTGTCGAGCGTTTCCATCTCTGGGTAGGCGTCGTACGCCCAGCCGCCGTTGCGGGCTCCGAAGGTGGCGTCGGGTCGTAGCACCGCGATGTCGCGATTCGCACGCACAGGGCCATCTCCTCAATTGCGCTCAGGTCGAGACACTATCCAACGCCGCGCCGCTGCACTCGTCAGCCCAACGCGACGCGCGTGAGCTCGTCGAGCCGGATATGCTCCCTCGCCAGGCGCTCCAGCCGCGCGGTCTTGTCCGCGCTGGAAGCTGTCAGCAACGGCTCCATGTCGTCGGCGAGCTTCGCCGTCTGGAACGTATCCCCGGTAACCAGCAGCATGGGAACCCGGCGCTCCGTCGCCTTCGCGATGACGTTCGCAGGCGGCAGGATGTTGTTCGTCAGGACGATCCCCGCCGTATCCGTCTCGAGCGCCGCGAGGATCATGTCGCTGCGGTCGCCACTCGTGATGACGAGCTTGGAGGGTTTGGCGAAGACGGGTGCGCGCAGAACCTCGTTGGTGGACATCGCCCCTACGAGGACGTTCTCGACAACGTTCGAGAGCCCGTCGGCTCCGGCGACCGTCTTGGCGAACAGCGCTTCCGCCAGGTAATCCATCGAGACGCGAGTCATCTCCGGCACGTATGGCACGGTTCCCAGCAGCGGGATGCCGGCTTCCTCGACGGCGTCTCCATACGTGGTGCGGAAGTCCTCGACGTCCGCGACCTTGTTGACGATGACGCCTGCGAGCGAGGACGCCCCTTCGTGCCTCGCGACGTGGAGCAGGTCGTCCAACACGATGCCGTTGGATCCGCTCGCGACGATGAGCACGCGATCCTCCACGTACGACGCGCGGGAGACGGCGTCCAGCGCGACCGAGGTTCCGTACGCGCAGTCGCTCCCGGCTTCCAGGAACAGCATATCGCGCCCCATCGCGGCGGCATCCGCCAAGGCGACGACCTTCTCCCGGGCCGCCTCTCGGTCGTACATGTACCGTAGCTTCGAGTGGTCAAACCCAATGGTCATGTCCTGGGGATCGGGTTCGAGCCCGAAGACTGAAGCCATCAACGCCGCGTCGTAGTCCCACAGCCGCTTCTTGCGGTACAGCAGACGATCGCCGAAGGGCTTCGCGTAGCCGATGCGCGCGCCCAGCGCCTTCGCGATCCCGGCGATGAGGCTCGTCTTCCCAGCGCTCCGGCGGGTCGAAGCGACGATCAGTGGCTTCATCGAGACGCCCCCTTCTCGGCAGTCACCAGGATCCGGGCCCACGGCTCGCACGCCCCGTCCCTGCTCATAGACCATGAGCGGATTGACCTCGCGATCGGAGATGAATTCACAGCGCTGGAGGATCGCTGACACCTTGAGGATGCAGTCGCACAGCGATTGCACGTCTCGTGGCTCCTCGCCTCGCACGCCGAACAGAATCGGGTGCGCGCGGATGCCGCCGATCATCGCCAGCACGGCATCGCGATCCAGCGGCAGGGCGCGGAATGCCACATCCTTCAGCACTTCCACGTACACGCCGCCCAGCCCGAACATGACGATGGATCCGAACGCCGGGTCCCTCCGAGCTCCGACGATCGTCTCCGTGCCCGGACGAATCATCTGCGTCACCTCGACGCCCTCGATGACGGCGTCCGCACGGTACCGGCGGGCATTGACGAGGATCGCCTGGTACGCGTCGATCACCTCGGATTCGCTCTCCAGGTCGAGCGCGACTCCTCCGGCGTCGCTCTTGTGGAGGATGTCCTTCGAGACGATCTTGAGAACCACCGGGTATCCCAGCCGCTCCGCCGTCGACAACGCGCCATCGAGGGTCCGAACCACGGCGCTCTCGGGCATGGGCACTCCGGCGGCAGCCATCACATCGGCGGCTTCGTGCGCGAGCAGGAACGTCCGTCCTTCCTCGCGAGCGCAGCGCGTCGCTTCGTCCACACGCGCAATGTCTAGGTCCGGCATCGGCGCACTGTCACAAGATTCGACGGAAGCGGTTCTTGCGTGGCGGGTGTGGGTGTAGAGCGCCCCCAGGCATGAGATCGCCTGGTCCAGTTCGCCATAGATCGGCACGCCGCGCCGACGCAGTTCCGAGATGCCCCGGTCGATCTGGACGCCACCCACGAACGAGAAGACCATCGGCTTCTGCGCGCCGCTGGCGTCGAACGCGCCCTCCACAGTCGCCGTGAGTCCCGCCGTGTCGAGCACCGCCGTTTCACATCCGAGGCAGATGACGGAGTGGATGTCTTCGTGCCGAACCGCCGCGTCGAGCGCCCGCCGGTAGTCTTCCAGCGTCGCTTGACCCGTGATGTCGACCGGATTCTTCGTGGAACCGAAGTCCGGTACGGCGTCATGGAACGCTTCTCCGAGCTTCGGGATGTCGTCGAACAGCCGAACGCCGTACTGCTCGCATGCGTCCGCCGCGAGAACGCCGATCCCCCCGCCGTTCGTTAGGATAACGGCGTTCTCGCCTCGCGGAGCCGGAGCCGATGCGAGAAACTTGCACCATTCGAGCGCTTCCTCGATGGAGCTCGCGCGGAGCACGCCGCACTGCCGCATGATGTCGGAGAACACGTTGTCTGCGCCGGCAAGGGAGCCCGTATGGGACGCCGCGTCGAGCGCGCCGCGCTGCGATCTTCCCGACTTCAGGACGACGACCGGCTTGCGCGCGGTCGTCTGCCGCAGCATTCGAACCAATCGCTCACCGTGTTTCACGCCCTCGACATACATCAGGACGACGCGCGTGCTCTCGTCGGCGATCAGGTATTCCAGCAAATCCGCCTCATCGACATCCGCCTTGTTGCCGACGGACACAATCGCCGAGAGCCCGATCCTCTCCGTGTGCGTCTTCCCCATCATCGCAATGCCCAGCGCGCCGCTCTGCGTCAGGATCGCGACGTTCCCAGGCGCGACATCACGAGGTCCGAAGGTCGCGTTCAAGGACGCGACGGATGAGTAGACGCCGAAGATGTTGGGACCCAGGACGCGCATCCCGTGCTCGCGGGCGGCAGAGACGATCCGACGCTCCTCTTCGAGGTTCCCGATCTCCGAGAACCCCGATGTGATGATCGCGGCGCTGCGAACGCCCCGCTCCGCGCACTGGCGAACGACGCCAAGGGTCGCCTTCGCCGGGATGGCTATACAGATAAGGTCGATCTCCAAGCCTGTATTGATGGCGACCATGTTCGCGTTCCGGGCGATGTTCAGCGGGCTGTTCGTGTAGTCGATGGGGCGGAACTCGACGGCGGGGTTGTCGTCGAGGTACTCGTAGGTCTCGCGGCTGCCCATGCAGAAGGCGGCGACGGTCTTGCCGCGAAGCACCGTCTTGCGGCTGTCGTCGATGACGCCCTCGCGCATGAGCTCGACGATGCCGTCGCTGAGCAGCTCGGAGTGGACGCCCAGATGGCGCTTGCCCTTGAGGTTCGCGAGGATGGCGTTCGGAAGCGCGCCGTACCCAACCTGGATCGTGTCGCCGTCCTGAACGCGTCGCGCGACGTGCTCGCCGATCAACGGGGCGACCTGCCGGTCCACATCGGGGTGGTACTCCAACAGCCGCTCGTCGTGGGGCACGAGGAAGTCGATGTCATCGATGTGAATGAACGAGTCGCCGTGGACGCGCGGCATGTTCGCGTTCACCTGGGCGATGACGAGATTCGCGTGCTGCGCCGCTGCCTTGACGATATCGACGCTGACTCCGAGGCTCAGGTACCCGTGTCGGTCTGGCAATGACGTCTGGATGAGCGCCGCGTCGATGGCGACGAGCCCGCGCCGGAACAGTTCTGGAACCCCGGAGAGGAACACGGGCGTGTAGTCGGCGGCCCCGGCGTTGACGGCATCGCGCGTCGTGGTTCCGACGAAGAAGGAGTTGTGCCGGAAGTTCTGTCGGAACTTACTTTCGGTGTAGGGCGCGACTCCGAGCGTCCACACATGGAACACCTCGGCGTCGAAGATGACTTTGGGATGAGACTGGACGTACTGGACGAGCGCTTGGACGAGGTATTGGGGCTCGCCGCATCCGGTTCCGACGAAGATGCGGTCGCCGCGATGGATGCGCTCGAAGATCCGCGTCTGCGACGCGAACTTCTCAGGGGACTGTTGGCGCAATGCGCCCAGCGTGGCGGCGCGATCCGAGGCGTCCATCGGCTGTCTCCGGACGGCTCGTGCGGAAAAGCAGATGACCGTCACGAACGGTCCATCCACGCCAAAGTATAGCCGACCGAGGTCGCCGACGACGGCGGCCTCTCCGCCGTCGTCGCGGAGCTCAGCAATCGATGGTCGCAAGGAAGGTGGGGGCGGACCCGCGCCGTCCGCCCCTGTGGGATGGCATTACTTGAGGATGAGCATCTTCCGCGTCTCCGCGTAGGAGCCGGCGCGGATCGTGTAGAAGTACATGCCGCTCGCGACGCGCTCGCCGAAATCGTTCGAGCCGTCCCAGTACGCGGCTTCTCCCTTGACAACGTGATATCCGGCGGGTTGAGCTCCCAGATCGAGCGTCCGAACGAGAGCGCCCTGCGGATCGAAGATGCGGATCGAGACATCCGCCGACTCCGGAAGCTGGTACGGAATCCACGTCTCAGGATTGAACGGGTTCGGGTAGTTCTGCATGAGACGCGCGCGCAGGGGCGGCAGCGCATCCGCGAACGTTAACGCACCGCCGCCGATGCGCGATCCGACGACTCTTCCGCGACCGTCAGCGACGCGCACCGTCGCGTCTCTCAGCGGGCTCTGAACTTGCCATCGGTCCGACAAGAGGCGGAACACGACGCTGCCGACGACGCCGGAGCCGCTCACGGCTTCAGGCGACAGGCGCACGCCAGCAAACGACACGACGCCCGTCTCGGGCTGCGGCGTGTGCCAGTAGGCGTCCGCGCCGTCGCGCGTCAGCAGTTCGCCGCCCCGCGCCTCGACGACTTCCAGACTGCCGGGATCGAAGGCGAGGTCGAGCTGGAACCCCTGCGCGACGGCGACGTCGGTCGCAACGACATCGACCTGCACGGTCCGATACGCGCCCTCGTCTGAGAGCGGCTGGACCCGCAGCTCGAGCCCTGGGGCTTGCGACGGTGCGCCCAGGATGCCGGTCAGGTTGGACAGGATCGCTCCGTCGAGCAAGCCCTGAGCCGCGAACACGAGGTCGGCGATGTTCACTTCGCCGTCGCCGTTGATGTCGCTCACCTTCGCCTGCACGTCCAGCTTGACGGTCAACGTGCCGAACACCTTGGCGACAAGCACCAGATCGACGATGTCGTTCGCCCCGTCGTCGTTGAGGTCGGCGGCTTTCTTGCCGGCTTTCCTGGCTTCGGCCGCAGCCTGGGCGGCGGCTTGCTTCGCCTTCTCAGCGGCTTCCCTCGCCTTGGCGGCGGCCTCCTTGGCGGCAGCTCCGCCCGATGCCGCCTTCGACGCTGCGAGCTCCGCCTCGCGCAGAGCCTTCGCGGCGATCTCCTGGGCGGCTCTCACGGCGTCACCAGCCTGCCGCGCGAGCTTCTGCGCCTCGGCGGTCGGCTTCTTGAGCGCTTCGCTGGCGGCTCCGGCGGCGCGGAGCGCCTCCGTCGCGCTGCCGGTCGCGGCGTTGGCGGCGGCGAGCTCGGCAGCGGCAGCGACTCTGGCGTCAGCGTCCTCGACCGCTGCCAGCGCTTCCTTCGCGAGCGCATCCGCCTTCGCGCGATCCTCGTCCTTGCCGGATTTCGCCTTCTCAACGGCTCTTTGGGCGGCACGCTGAGCGTTCTCGGCGACCAGCGCCGCTGCTTCAGCGACGCGGCGCGCAGCGTTCTCTGCCGCGAGAAGAGCCGGTTCCGCCGCTCGACGCGAAGGAACGTCGCCCTCGCCGACGGCGCGGCGCGCAGCATCCGCCGCCTTGCGCGCGTTGTCTGCGACGCGCTGAGCCGCTTCAGCCACATTCCGGGCAGCAGTCAGGGCAGCAGCAATTGCCTCGTTGCTGGCGCTATCTGCTTCGCGCTCGGAGGCTTCGTCCTTATCGTCGGACGGGTCTTTCGCGCGCTTGGCTCGTTCGGCAGCATCGGCGGCGGCTTCAGATGCGCGTCTGGCGGCTTCGAGGGCTTCTTCGAGGGCATCGTCCGCGTCACGAGCGCTCGCATCGGCAGCCCTCTTGGAGGCGTCGGCGGCTCGGTCGGCGGAGTCCTTGGCATCTTTGGCGGCTTTGCGGGCGTCGTCGGCGTTCTCTTTCCCCTTCTTGTTCAGCGCCTTGGAGCTCTTGCGGATCTCGTCGATCACCTTGCGAGCTTCGCCGACCAGCCGTTCGGCGTCGCGGAACAGGTTCTTGGCTGCGGCTTCCTCTGCCCGCTTGATGAGCGCATCGAACTCCGCCGCCTTCTCGGCTGGAATCGCCACGCCGGCGCCTTTGGCGGTCTTGCCCAGCGAGTCGTACTCCTCCATCGCGTCCTTCAGCTTCTTCCGGTAGTGGGCTTCCTTCTCCATGCTGTCGAGGATAGCTTCTGCTCGGGCGATGCTCTGTTCAGCATCCGCTGGCCTGCCTCGCAGAAGCGATGCTTGCGCGTCGGCGATGGATGTGTTCAGGAGCTCGGTGAGGCGGGCATACGCCAGCTCGAGGCCCGAGGCTTTGATCTCGACGCGGAGGGCTGCCAGGCGCGCGACGGCGGTCTTGATCGCGGCATCGGCGCGCTGGCTTTGCGGATCGGTCGGTGGGAACCCCGGCGGAGGCGGCGGCGGAGGCGGCGGAGGCGGAATCGGAGGCGGAATGACACCGGCGAACCTGGCTTTCGACGTTCGATCCAATGTGGCGGCGAACGTGCCGACATAGCCGACCGTGGAGCCGATGGCGATGTCGCGCGCCGTCGAGACCGAGAGCGTGACCACGGGTCCCACGACATCCGACCGGACGGAGCCGGTGAGGTCGCCCATCACGTCCAGCGCCAGGTTCCGGACGGCTCCTATGATCGAAAACTCGTAGTCGCCCGTCTCCGATGGTGTGATCGACCAGCGGACCACCTTGGCGACGGGGAACGTGGCTCGGACGAACACGGCGTCCGCGCTTGCGGTGAACGTGTAGGTCTCGACGACGTCGACCGTCACGCCCTTGACGAGGGATACCGGGTACGAACCGGATACCGATCCGCCGGAGCCCGTGAGCGAGAAGCTCGTGCCGCCGATCTTCACGTCGACGCGGTAAGCGATGTTCAGGTCGAGCGCGACGGTGAAGCCGGCAGGCAAGCCGATGATCGTGGGCCCGAACTCCTGTCGGGGCAGCGTCTCGGAGACGGTGACGGACTGCGAATCGGTGACCTCGACGGACCGTGCCGTCGATGCGGCTCCCACCAGCAAGCAGGCGACGAAAGCCCAACGTAGGGGGCGCAAGCTCGTGAACATCATGCGTCACTCCGGATGTCATGGGAGCCGATCGGCGGAGGGCGGGGGCTCCCGTCTTGGACACAAACGTCCAGCCGCGCGGCATGGTTCACCGATGCGGAGGTTGGGTCTGGCGCGCGTTGTGCCTGTGATACTTTGGAAACATCGAGCCAACACGGAGCCGTGCCGGAGGATACGCGGAAAAACGTGGTGAGTGCATGCATCGATGGGCGTCCAATGCTTCCGGCTCTTGCTACTATTGTTAGACTCCGGTAACATGTTCCCGAATGGAATCGTGCGCGTCGTCATTGTGGTAGGGCCGGTGATATGCGTCCACAGGCAGCCCGTTGTGAGGCGTCTCGACTGAGGAGCATCGAAATGGCAAGAACGCGACATGTCATCATTGGCGCGATCGCGCTGGGGTTGAGTTGGCTGGGCGTCCAGTCAGCCTACGCCCAGTGCAAGGACCTGGCGAAGCCCGCCAAGGACGTGAAGTTCGACAAGGAAGTCAAAGCCGACGCGAGGCCCGGAGTCGTCTACCTGTCGCTGGTAGGCGGCGCGTCGAAGGCGAACAAGTGCGGTCAGAACCCGAAGAACGACGCCGCCGCATGGACCGGATGGGGCGGACCGCTCGACACCGACAACGCGTCCATCGGCGAAGGGATCGGTACGCGCAACTTCATCACGATCGGCGGGACGCGCTTTGCGCGAGGCGTCGGAACGCACTCTGTCGGCACGCTCATCTATGACCTGACGACGGACACCTACAAGAAATTCCAGGCAGTCGTCGGATTGGACGATGAGAAGGATGGCGGACTCGCTGCGCCGGAGTGCGGCCATGGAGGCTCGTCGCAGTTCACATTCACCATCGATGGCAAGGAGATGTACAAATCGCCCGTGCTGAAGGGCGTCGATGCCAACAAGCAGGTGGCTGGCCACGGCGTCGAATTCGACATCCCTGCCGGGGCGCGGGAACTGACGATTGTCATCGGCGACGGCGGTGACGGCGCTAGCTGCGACCACGGCGACCTCGGCGATGCGAAGCTGCTCACGGGCGCAGCTCTCGCCGTCGAGCCCGCTGGCAAGGCGGCGACGACCTGGGGAACGCTGCGGCGCATGTAGTCCGATCGGGCGGGACCGGCGGCGCCAGGTTCCGGCGTGGTCGGCAGAGACCTACCGAGGAAGGGGTATTCCATGGCATCTCGTTGGAGCGTCATCGCTGTCTTGGCAGTTGGATTCGCGGTGGTCGGCGCGCAGTCCGCGTACGCGCAGTGCAAGGACATCGCGAAGGCGGCCAAGGACGTCAAGTTCGACAAGGAAGTCAAGGCGAGCAAGGGCGTCGTTTACCTGGCGCTAGCGGGCGGCAACTCCTCGAAGCCCAACGACTGCGGACTCAATCCGACAAACCCTGGTGCCGAGTGGGCTGGCTGGGGCGGACCCCTGGTGGAGGACAATGCGTCCATCGGCGAAGGTCCTGGCACGCGCAACTTCATCACCATCGGCGGCGTCCGATACCAGCGCGGCATCGGCACGCATTCGGCGGCGAAGTTCGTCTACAGCATGGCGTCCGGTTCCTACACGAAGCTGTCCGCTGTCGTCGGTATGGATGACGAGAAGGACGGTGGGCTCGCCGCGCCGGAGTGCGGGCACGGCGGTTCGTCCGACTTCATCTTCAGCGTCGATGGCAAGGAGATGGCGAAGTCGGGCGTCCAGAAAGGCGTCGACGCCAACAAGCAGGTTCCCGGCAAGCTGATCGAGTTCGCGATCCCTGCCGGAGCCAAAGAGCTGACGATCACCATTACCGACGGGGGTGACGGCGCTAGCTGCGACCACGCCGACATCGGCGATCCGATGCTGGTTCTCTCCAGCGCGACGGCTGTGGAACCCGTCGGCAAGGCTGCGATCACCTGGGGAACGCTGAAGGCGAACTGACGACATCACCGAAGCTACGATCCTAGCCGAGACGCCCTGTGGTTCACCCTCGATGGGAACCGCAGGGCGTCTTCGTGTCGCCTGCGCCGGTGACTATCTCGACTGTACACAGAAGTAGACAGCCGGAACATCCATGATCGAATCGTCGGGTCGGCAACGCGGCGCGACCCATGCTGACCAAGCCAAGCGGGAAAGGCGAGCAAACTCAACGAGGGCGCGGTTCCGCAGCAAATCGGGATGGAACGCACAGCGTCCGCGACGGGTTCAGACGCGCGTCCGCAGAGCGCCATGTAACATTGGCACAACAGTTGCTACGCCAAGATCGGTGTGCGTATCGGACCTCGGTGGCTCTGACCAACTGGAACGAGCGAACATGGATTGCTTGAGCGATGTCAGCGACGAAGAGCTGATGATGCGGACCCGCAGCGGCGATGTCGTTGCGTTCGAGGAGCTCGTCAACCGGCATCGAGTACGACTCGCCCTCTACATCGCCAACGTTCTCGGAAACAAGGAAACGGCAGAGGACCTGGCGCAGGAGACCTTCATCCGAGCCTATCGAGCGCGGAAGCGCTACGTCCCGCGCGCTCGCTGGACCACCTGGGTGCGCAAGATCGCCCAGAACCTGTCCCGCGACGAGCGACGCCGTCGCGCGCACGATGCGTTCACGTCCCTGGACGAGCCGAGATCGTCGGCGTACGATGCCTCGCCGCTACGCGACACCATCGCCGACAGCCGCGTCAGCCCAGCGGACGATCTGCTCTGCCGCAACGAGACCCTCGAAGCCGTTCGGCGGAGTCTCACGCATCTATCGCCCAAGCACGCCGAGGTGTTGCGCCTTCGCGTCTACCACGACATGAACTACCAAGAGATCGCCACCCACCTGGGCGTGTCGCTGGGAACCGTGAAGTCGCGGATCCACTACGCCGTCGAACAACTGCGCGACATCCTGGACGGAACCGTCGGCGCCGCCGATGCCGACGCCGTGATCTTCGCCGCATCGAACCGTCACAGCGACGGTCCTATCCAACGCCTCCAACCCGACTCCACTTTCGACCGTATGCTCTAGTAGACGTGCATTGTCCCATCGGCTCGCCGGACGATTGGCATGAACGCCCTCCGATACGGGTATTTCGCGGCGGCGGCTTCGTTCACATCCATGCCCAGTCCCGGCTTTTCGTGCGGATGGGCGTAGCCGTCTTCCCAGCGGCATGGCTCGCTGGTGACCTCATGCAGCCGTTCGTTGCCCTTTGCACCGAAGTCGGACCACTCCTGCACGCCAGAGTTGGGGATCGCCATCTGGACGTGCAGCGACGCCGCCTGCCCAATGGGTCCGATGTCGGCTGCGCCATGGAACGCTGAGCGGATCTGGTACGGTTCCGCCAGAACCATGATCTTCTTCGCCTCTGTGATGCCCCCGACGTGGATCGGCTTGATGCGGATGTAGTCAATGAGCTGCTCCTGGAACAACGGCAGACAGTCCCATCGTGACGTGAAGATCTCGCCGATGGCGAGGGGCGTTGTGCTCGCCTGTCGAATGAGGCGGAAACTCTCCTTGTGCTCGGGTCGTAGCGCGTCTTCGAGGTAGAACAGCCGGTAGGGTTCCAAGTGTTTAGCGAGCCACGCGGCTTCGACCGGCGTCAACTGCTCGTGGACGTCGTGGAGGAGCTCGACCTCGGGTCCCAGCTCGGTGCGCAAGTGCTCGAACAGCCGGGGGGTCTCCGCGAGATAGGCGGAGGCATTGAAATAGGATGTTCCCGGAACTCCCGAGCGGTGGGGTGGATCTTGCCGCGACATGCCGCCGCCGCCATAGCCTCCCATCTGGGCGCGGATCACCTTGAACCCGCGTTCCTGGAATCCTCGGACGCTCTCGGCGACCGCTTCCGGCGACGAACCGCCTGCATGTCCGTACGTCAAGACGCCGTCGCGGGCTTTGCCGCCCAAGAGCTGGTAGATCGGCAGGTTCGCGACCTTGCCCTTGATGTCCCACAGCGCGATGTCGATCGCAGCCAGCGCCGCCATGTAGATGGGTCCGCCGCGCCAGTACGTCCAGTGGTACACGAGGCTCCACAGGTCTTCGGTGCGCATCGGGTCGAGCCCGATGAGGAGCTCGCTGACGTGCTCGATGGCGGTGGCGACGGCTAGCTCGCTCCCGTTGAGCGTTCCCTCGCCAACGCCGGTGATCCCTTCGTCGGTCGCGATCTTGACGAAGACGTAGTTGCGCGTCGGGCAAGTGACGATGACCCGAACATCCGTGATGCGCATCGGAAACTCCTCGTAATATGCGTGGAACCTGGTACGCCGCACCTTGGGGCGACCCCCAGCGTGCCGTATCATCATAGGTACGTCGGACGTTGGGCGGAAGTCAGACTCAGGCGTCGCCGAGTCGCGTGACACACCCTCTGCCACGACGGTTCCACTCGACTGCGAAGATGCGAGGCGAGGGGTCGATGCTGACGTGAGTGATCGTGCTCTTCTTCGCGACGATGACCTTCGGCGTCGCCGTGCCCCGGCACATCGCCGTCCGAAGGGCAGAGGCGAAGGCGGGACCGACGTCGTCCATCGTATCCTACCGGAGCGGAGATGAGACCGCTCGATCCTATCTGACGCTGCCTGAAGGAGGGACTCCACCCCACCCGGCGGTCGTCGTCGAGCACGACTGGCAGGGCATGAACGACGCGATCCAGGCGAGTGCACGCCGGCTGGCGCTGTCGGATGACTTCGTCGTCCTCGCGGTGAACCTCTACCGTGGAAACGTGCCAAGCGCAGTCGAGAGCGCGTTGACCGAGGGAGCCGTGCTGCGCGACCTGAGCAGCGCGGTCGAATACCTCAAGGCGCGAAG
>Ga0194120_10005848_pt1 | contig 17786 bp, 16 predicted proteins | sample TA2MahCa65mmetaG_FD_148642 | JGI IMG/M metagenome (GOLD analysis project Ga0194120, IMG submission 148642) | Freshwater microbial communities from Lake Tanganyika, Tanzania - TA2015019 Mahale Deep Cast 65m | ecosystem: Environmental > Aquatic > Freshwater > Lake | place: Tanzania: Lake...
AGATATTGGTCCTGTAGTAGACGCATGGTTTTTTTTGAAGCGGGGAGGTGTAAATGTTAGAAGCTTTTTGCGCAATGCCCTGGACTTCTGCAATTCCCGGGGCAACTGCAACGGCTTTTGAGATGGGCGTATATTCAATGAATTTTTTGAGCCGATACTGCCCAAGGCCGTAAAAATAGGCTGCAATGCTACCCACTACAGCCCCGATGATGTACAAATCCGCGCCTCCAGAGCCCATGAAGAGGCTATGAACGGCAGTATTGAAAAAACATGCACTTTGCAGGAAAGAAAAACGCGCTTATACGAGTGTCATGATAACAATAATTAGGAGTTTTGCATTGGGTCCTTATGACAATAGGCACTTACGACGCTAGCCGGCCCTTCCGCCGCCATGACCGCCCCAGCCACCGTCGCCGCCAGGGCCAGGTTGGTTTGGTGAAGAGAATATGTTAAATAAGATAAAAATGCCTATAATTACACCTGCAACAGTAAAAACAGCCTTCACAGCTAGTCCCGGTAGGTCTTTGAGGAATTTCTCCCAGGTGTAATAAGGATCTTCCATCATTTTTATCAGAACTCTTAATGTCGGATCTGCATTATACCAGGAGGAATAATGATTTTCAAAGATTTTTGCACTAGATTCCTGGATTAAACACGTATTATTGTAGTGAAAATAACTGGAAGCGGCATGCCAAACAAAACTAATTAAGGCGTCTCCTTCCAGACCCGTAATGTCTTCCAGAATTGTGAATTTTCCTTTGCATATGCCAAGATAAAGATTGTCAAATATTTCATTATCGCGGCAGTTGAATTCTTTGCCATAATAGTCTTTTAAGTATGCCTTCAATTTTGGAATTGCCCAAACCTCATAGTCTGATGGGGCATAACCAGAACTCTGGAAAACTGCCTTTTGAACCTTAAATTGTGGAGATGCAGATTTTGAAAATAAGAAGAGCGGTTTTGATTTAGCTCGAACAGTTTCAACAAGAATGTTTTCAGCTTTTGGGGTCAGGCAAGCAAAAAACTGGTTCTGGGAAAAAGAAAGGGGTGACAGAGTCAAGAATGTGATTAATGCAATACGCTTGAATATGAAACCTGACTCTCTGGCAGTCGAATTTTTTTGCACAGTTCTACTTAGGACTTGTTGATTTGACATTGCCCCACGTGAGGAAAATGTGCTACCAAAATATATAAACATCACTTAAACTGCAATTCCGAGCCTGAGTGCAAATTTCAATCCATATGCGTCTGCAATCCGTGCTTCAAGCCCTCTGAAAGCTTGGAGAGGCGCTTTAGCATTACCTTTTTCTCGGCAGAGGCAACAATGCGCTTTGTGGTTTCAACCGCATCAGGGTTGACAGACATTGAGGTTATGCCAAACTCGACCAGTTTTTCCGCAAAATCCGGATAGACGGATGGGGCTTGGCCGCAAAGAGAGCAGGTCACCCCGTGCTCATTGCATGATTTTACCACTGCTTCGATTGCCTTTAGCACTGCATGGTTGCGCTCGTCAAAGCCTTCGGCAAGAGTCGAGTTGTCCCTGTCAATTCCAAGTATGAGCTGTGTCAGGTCGTTTGAGCCAATGGACACTCCATCAATTCCCTCCTTGCAAAAATCATCTATAAGGAACACAGTGGACGGAACTTCCACCATTATCCAAAGCTTGAAGTCGCGGGTCCGGTGGATTTGCACCTCGCGAAGCATGTCGCGGATTGCCCGCAGCTCGCCTATGCGGCGCACGAACGGAAGCATCAGCCACAGATTTTTCAGGCCAAACTCGTCGCGCACTTTTTTCATTGCCATCAGCTCCATTTTGAAGACTTCAGGCTCTGAAATGTAGCGCGCGCAGCCCCTGTAGCCCATCATTGGATTTGCCTCAACCGGCTCGTACTGCTCCCCGCCCTTCAGGTTCTTGTATTCGTTTGTCTTGAAGTCGTTTGCCCTGTAGACTACCGGCCGAGGGTAGAAGGAAGTGGCAAAAGTGCGTAGCTTTTCGGCAAGCTTGTCAATGAATTCCTGCTGCCTGCCTTCGGCTATTATCTTCTTTGGGTGCTCGCCAATGTCAGCCATCATGAATTCTGCCCTGAGAAGCCCGACTCCGTCGCAGGGAAGCTTGGAGGTTTTTTCTGCAAAATCAACCTCTGCCAAATTTACATAGATTTTTGTTCCTGTAATTGGTGCTTGCCCAAAAGCTACTTGGGCCTGAGAGCCTGACTGGGCCCCAGATGCCTGGGAGGGTCCGCCATCACCTGGCTGGCCGGCACTTGCAGCCATGCCTTGGACATCCCCTTCATAGACAATGCCCCGTGCCGCATCAACTGTTATGAACTGGCCTGGCTTGAGCGTGTCTGTTGCGCCTTTTGCCCCAACAATGCAGGGTATACCCATTTCGCGGCTGACAATTGCCGCATGGCAGGTGCGCCCGCCTGTGTTTGTGACAATGGCGGCTGCCTTTTTCATTGCAGGCACAAAGTCCGGCGTGGTCATGTCAGTGACAAGTATGTCGCCTTTTTCCATAAGGCCGATGTCCTTTGGCGAGGGAATTAGCTTGACTGGGCCTTTGGCAATTCCCGGGGATGCGCCAAGCCCCTTTATCAGTATTTTTGCCGCATCCATTGAAACTTGCATTGGGGCACCTCCTGCGCCTGAAGGCTTCTGAGCCTGGGAAAACTGGGCAATTGACTCAGGGGAAACCTCTGGTGGAAGCTGCATCTGGACTGAAGCCTGTGCTAGGTCTGTTGCGGCAGCTTGCCTGGCTTGCGCCTGGACTTGCTGCGGCATGGCGGTTTGCTGCGCCTGGCTCACGGGATTTGGCTTTTTCAGGGTTGTGATTGGCCTGCTTTGGGTTATGTAGAGCCTTCCGCCTGCAAAAGCCCACTCCATGTCCTGCGGCTTTCCATAATGGTTTTCTATGTCAACTCCGGTTTTTGCAAGCTCGAGGATTTCAGAGTCTGAAAGCTTTTGCTTTTCCTGAAGCTCGGCCTTGATTTTGGCAAGGACATTTTTATCGTTGAGCTTTACAATCATTGTTTCCTGCTTGAAGACCTCTTTTCTTGCAATGCGCATGTCGCGCTTTGAGATAATGTAGTTGTCAGGTGTGACTGAGCCTGACACGACCAGCTCCCCAATCCCAAATGCAGCCTCAATTGAAAGAAGGTTGTAGTCCTCGCTTACAGGGTCGACTGAAAACATCACGCCGGCCTTTTCCGACTGCACCATTTCCTGCACAACTGCGGCAAGACCCACCTTGAGGTGGTCAAACTTGTTTTCAGTCCTGTAGTATATGGAGCGCTGCTCAAACAGCGACGCCCAGCATTCCTTTACTGCCTGGACAACATGGTCTGCCTCCCGCACGTTCAAAAAAGTTGACTGCTGGCCTGCAAACGAAGCCTCTGGCAAATCCTCGGCTGTTGCAGAGGAGCGCACGGCAACATATGGCTCGTTTTTCATCTGCCTGTAAGCCTCCCTGATTTCCTCCTTTATCGCCGGGAGGATTTCGCCGCCAAGCACCCTAAGCTTTATTGTCTCGGATGCGTGGGCAAGCTTGCTTGAGTCATATGTGTCAAGCCTTTCGGTCTCCTCCCTGATGATTTTGTCAATGCCATTTGCCTTTATGTAGTCAAAATATGCGTTTGAAGTCACCACAAAGCCTGGGGGGATTGGAAAGCCTGCCTTAGTCATCTCGCCAAGGTTTGCCCCCTTGCCCCCGGCCGCAGCAAGGCTGGACCTGTCAAGCTCATAAAACCATTTGACATATTTCATAACATCACCCTGGCAAGCCAAATTATCGTGACCGTTTCTTATATTCAGTTTCTTAGTTTCCTAGTTTCCTATATTCAGTTACATAATGATTGGGCCGATAGCTAGTTTATATTGATTATTCTTGTGCAGTTTTCCCTCTTCCTGGCCGATTATCACGTCCCCGGTATTGCCTTTGCACCAAGCTCCTCCTTTGCGCTTATGAATTGGTCAAAAGTGCCTGAGGCAAAAACCTTTACCATGGCGCCGTCTTTTTCAAATTCCACGGTTGAGAGAATGCTGTTGAGCTGGGAGTTGGACCCCAAAAGTGAAGAAAGTTCCCTTATTTGCCCGACTGATGAGGATGCGTGGCTGTAGCCTCTGGCTGCAGCCGCCTCGTCTTCAAATTGGGCAAAACCAACGATAGTTATTTTATCTTCTCCCTTGTTTGGCTGCACTGCGCCCAAGGCAAAAAACTGCGAATTTGGGAACAGGTCGCCATCGGGGCTTGGCTTTGAGCCAAGGGCAAAAAATGAGCCCTTTTGCACTTTTGAAAAAACTGCCATGCGCGCAGAGCTGAAAAACGGCTTTGAGCCAAGATAGGTGTCAATAGTGTCCTTGACTGCCTGGGGCGAGCCTGCCACAACTGTCTTTGAGCCGAGGATTGCAAGGGCTGTTTGGGATTGCCCTTGGCCGAAAAAGTAAAGCTTGATGCCGCCGTAATCCGACTGCGAGTCTGAAAACATTGGCGGCAGGTTTTCATTAACCGAAAATGAGCCGTCAATTATGATTGCCCTGTAGGTTTTGTCAGAATTCTTGAAGACTGAGACTAGAGAGCTAATTTTTCTTCTGTCAATGCCTGTGGCAAGCCGAATTGGGGAAAGGGACTTTTCAAAAGACTGGCCACTGATATTTGCCGCAAACTGGTAAAGGCCCTGGCTTGAATCTGTTTTTTCCATGTCAAGGTACATGACAAGGTCCGCCTTGACTGAAGCAAGCTGGATTCCGCCAAGATTTGATATAGGTGCAGGTTTGGCAGGTTGGCCGTCATTTCCCGTGCAGCCAAAAAACAGAAAGGCCAATATTAGCGCTGCAAAAAGCAGTATGGAAAATTGAGTCTTGAAAATAGGGCGCGCCACGAAAAGGGATTTGCCGATAAACTATAAAAAGGTGAGCAGGCCAAGGGAATCAGAAAAGGGGATGTACAAATGAAAGACAATAACGGATACAAAGATGGGCTGTTTGTAGGCAGGTTCCAGCCAGTGCACAATGGCCATGTGAAGGCAATTAGGCATGCGCTTGGCAAGTGCAAGAGGCTCATAGTTCTTGTGGGAAGTTCGCAAAAATCCTACGAGCCGCAGGACCCTTTCACAGTGGGGCAGAGAATTGAGATGCTCCACCAGGCACTGACAGACGAAGGCGTGGGAAAAAATTGCATTATCCTGTCAGTTCCAGACATCCAGAACAACGCACTTTGGGTCAGCCACATTGAGTCGCTTGTGCCAAGCTTTGATATCGTGTTTTCAAACAACCCACTTGTAAAGCGGCTTTTCGAGGATGCAGGCTACAAGGTTGAAAGCAGCCACATGTTCGCACGGGAAACGCTTGAGGGCACAAGGATAAGAAGGCTCATGTTTGAAACCACGGGGGAAGAGTGGAGGCACTATGTTCCAAAAGCAGTTGCAGAATTTGTCAAGCGCAACAACGCGATTTGGAAAATAAAATCGATAATGGGAACTGACAAGGCCTGAAAAAAGGCGCTGGGCTGATTTTGGTAGTTCAATGGAAACAAAAAAAACATTTTCGGCAGGCGGCGTGGTGCTTGACTGGCAAGGGCGTGTGCTTGTAGTAAGCCAGCATGGGACCTCCTGGTCGCTTCCAAAGGGGCATATTGACCCTGGAGAGAGTGAACTGTCTGCTGCAAAGCGCGAGATTGAGGAGGAGTCTGGCATAAAGCAGCAAGCACTTGAGCTTGTGCGGGAGCTTGGTACATATTCGCGCTACAAGATTGGCAGGCTTGGAGGGGAGGACAAGACAGAACTAAAGACGATAACAATGTTCCTATTCAGGCTGAAAAGGGAGGAAGGCGATAATGAAAGCAGGGTTCTCAGGCCAACCGACCCCGAAAATCCGGAAGCCCGCTTTGTTGAGAAAGATAAAGTGGCTGCATTTTTGACACACCCAAAGGACAGGGGGTTTTTTGAGAGCATCATGAGGGAAATCTGATTTTGCCAAAAGAATGGCAGTGTTGCAGCCTGGCAATTGGGCTGCTGATGTGTGGATAAGTATATAAATATGTGTAAATAAAGTATTGTATGCAAATAGCCGCTAAGGGGAATGGAACAGGTTGTGGCGGATCTGGAAATGGCGCCAATAACGTAATTTTCCTCATGCAGTTTGGCCCCCACAGGACTGCAGCTGATTTTGAGAAAACCGCCAAGCTGATTAATGAATTTAAACCGCACCTTTATTCGCCCGAAGCCGCCTACACGACAAAGCAGATCAGGGCAAGCGGCGGCTTTATGCGTATGGCTGCCGACATGAAAAAAGCCAGGCACAACCCAGGCCTAAAAAAAGCGATACTTGGGCAGTTGAGCAGGAATGCCGACCAAAGAACTGTTCAGTTTAACCTGGCGGAAACCGAGTTTCTGATTGATAACGGGCTTTCGATGTTCCCGCTTGAAGCTCATGAAAGGCCGTTTCACAAGGACAGCATGGCGAAATATGTCACTATGAAAAATAATGCCGTGCAGGCGCTTTACAATAAATCTTTGGAGGAGGCGGCAAAGTTGCAATTAAAGGCTGAATTTATCTTTGCCCAAAGTTTCCTGGAAAGGCATCGGGGCATAATTGCCAATATAAGCACATACCAAGAAGATGCAAAGTCAATAGCCCCGAAAATTGGAGGCCAGGAAACGCTAAGGGTCCTAGTCAGGTTTGGCACAATGCACAAAGGGATTTATCAAAAAGCACTAAGCCACTACTCCGGCATCCCGCAGATTCAGATTAAGCTTGACGCATCCGCCAATGCAGAAAGTCATAGCCCCCCTGAAACAATGCAGAAGATAATAATGGCCGGGCTTGGGGCAAGGCAAAACATAGACGATAAGTTGCGCCTGGATTTGCCCTTCCGCTCGCTTCTATATGACCTGATGCACAGCTTCAACAATATGGTCGCACCAGGACAAAGTGCACAGGAGAAGCAGGCTTTCGCCTACGCGATGCTTGAGCAGGTGAAAAAAATAATCAGCATGATGCCCCTTGAAAAAATAAAATCAGTGTTCATAGCGGCAGGGGGCAGGACTTCTGGCCAATCAATTGCACAATGGCTTGAGGGTATAAACATGCAGGTTTGGGATTGGGTTGGGAAAAATATTAAGGCGGAAAATTAGAGCGCCGCTGCAGGGGAGGGCTTGAAAAGCTGCCTTCTGCTTCTTACAGTAATGATATACTGATAATCATTTTCTGCTTGTGTGGCGGGCTAGGTGGCAGGATAATTAACTGCCTTCACGCTGTTTATCTGCAGTATCTGGTCTGAGACTGCCAGGGCGTCTATTGTCACAGGCAAAGTGAATAGCTGCGTGTTGGCAAGCACTGTGGCGTTTGTTGGCCCCTGGAAAATTTCATAGGCTTTGCCATCTGAGGCATTGAACTTTCCAGACAAGCCAACAAGAACCTTGTTTGTCGTTTCTACCTTAGCCCCGTTTATGCCTGCGGACTGCAGATAGTTGGTTAGCGCAACGATTGCCTCGCCCTGGTTTTGTGAGGACGTTTGATTTTCATCTGTCGCATTAGTGCCCGGCATTGTTGCGGCAAAGTTTGATTCCAAATCAAAAGTTACAATCGAATCTGGAAAAACTGGGCCAAGTGAGGAAAGCGAGTTTGAAGCCTGCTCCCTGTCTATAAACGAATCCTGGACGCTTGCAAAATCCGCAGAAATGGATGCAAGATATGAAAGGTTGGCTGATTGCAGCTGGGCGATTTGCTGTGCCGAGGCAGGCAGAGAAAATTCAATATATGATTTTGGAGAGTACTTGATGTTTTGTGCCCCAGTGTCTGAAAGATTTGCCTCAAGCTCGCTGCGCTTTACCCGCGTGCGCGATTCAAATGGAACCTTTGCAACCACACTTGAGCCTTGGGTTAGAAGGATTGGCAGTGTTGTCTCAAATACAACCCTTTGCGGCATGATTGAGACCTGCCCGAACCTTGCAAGCTGGTACTGCCCGGTTGTTGGAACAAGCTGCGCCTCTGCGCTAAAACTAAGCGGTATTGTATCCCCTTCCCTGAACCTTGGGGAGAACTGCTGGAAAATGCCAGATGGGATTACCTCATGGGCCTGGCCGTCTGAAGACTTGAGTGTGAGGGTGCCGGAAAACTCAATTTGCGCCTTGGCAAAGGTTGTGACATTAATCCCTGAAAATGCCCGTGACGCCTCCTGCAGCTTTGACGATGAAACAAGATTGATGAGCATTGATTTGTTGTCAGGAATTACGGCATAAGTGGCAATGCCCTGCCCTATAAGGGCATCTTTAATTTTTGCGGCTTTTTCAATGTCAGGGCCGGCCACATAAAGCACCGCGTCAAAAGAGGAAAGCGTCCCGTTTGCAATTATTGTGCCTGTAATAACCTGTGGCTTGCCTTCGCCGGGGGCTGGGGATGCCTGGCCCTGGTTGTTTTGGCTGGCGCTTCCCCCAAGAAAACCAAGGGCGATTGTCTCAAAAATAAAGGCGCCAATGACCAGGAAAACAAATATCTTAAGGCCGTTTTGTCTTAGTTGGTTTTTAATGTCCATAAACTTCACCCATGAATTTGAGTTGGATTAGGTATTCAACAGGGCTGCAAAAGACTGGATGGATGGCTGGTTTCTTCAATACATTTAAGAAATTGACATGCGCATAAAATAGCTGCTTTCCAGATAGCTTAATTGCTACAAATAGCAAGTCAGGGCATTAGTAATTGTGATTTCAGATTTATAAGCTTGGTGATATTGTATGGTTATAGCTCAGGAGCGAAATGGCAGTGGGAAGAATCCATCCAAGGGAAGTTTTGTCCGCATAAGCTACAGCGGCTATGCAGCTTCTTCAAACGCGATATTTGACACCACGTTTGAGGAGGATGCAAGGGCCAGCGGAGTGTTTGACCCCAACGGAAAGTACGGGCCAGCCCTTGCGGTCTTTGGAAACGGGCATCTGATGGCTGGAGTGGAAAGGCAGCTTGCCACAATGAAGGAGGGGGAAATGAGGGAATTTGAGCTTGAGCCCACAGATGCCTTTGGCGTCAAGTCGCAGCAGCTAGTCAGGATTGTCCCGCTTTCCACGTTCAAAAAAAACAACGTGATGCCGCAGCCAGGGCAGACACTTGAGATTGATGGGAGGCTTGCACTTGTCAAAAGCGTTACTTCCGGAAGAGTGCTTGTTGATTTCAACCACCCGCTTGCAGGAGAGAGGATAAGATACAAGCTTCGGCTTGACAAGGTTTTGTCAGCCCCGATTGAGAAGATTGCAGCACTCATGGAACTAAACAACATCAGATGCGAGGCGGCTGTTGATGAAAAGAACGAAAAGAAGCTCACACTTGAGTTTTCCCAGCCTGAAAACATGCAGGAGTATGAGATGAAAAAGAGGCTTTTAATTGACGGGATAAAAAAATTCGTGCCCGAAATCGAGGAGATTGGCGTCAAGGAAAGTTTTAGCACAAAAAGTGCGGATTCCAAGCAGGCAGAGACAGAAAAGAAAAATTAATCAAATTATCAATAGCCCCAGCCAATCCTGATATTCGCCATGAGAGCCGACAAATGAGAAGTGCCTTCATCTTGAGTCCTCAAATGGCTTGCATGCAATCCCGCTCCCACTACATTCTCAATTTAGAAACTGATGCGCTCGACAGAAAGCAGGCTTGCCTGCGGAGCCAGGTTGCAAACCGACTCCTGGAAAGCCGACGTCTGGCCTTGCATGTATCCTGCTTTCTCGAATTCTAGGTATGTGGAGTCAGCTATCTTGGTTATCCTTGTTTTGTAGGAAGAAAGAAGTTTTGCAACCCTTCCAAGCTCCAAAAATGTCATCTTGTCAACCTGTATTTTCATTGCCATTCCAATCACCAGAAAAACTGGCAATTTTTAGGCTTTATAAAGGATGCAGGGAGTAGATTTCCAGTGAAGAGTGGCTGCTGCCAGAAAAATGTTCTTAATTCAGTTCTGATTTCAGAGAGCCGTTCCAATCATTGAATGGAACCGTGTTTTGTCCATAAAGAGAGATATTTGCGCACTAGGATTAATTAATAAGGCCAACCAGATAAGTTAGGTGATTGCAATTAGTGGAGATGGCGTTCTGGTGATGCTTTGCTTTGAGCCAAATCAGAAAGAAACGTCTTTTGTAGCAAATGCAATAAAAAGCCTAGAAGACAAAGGGCATAAATTCAATGGCCGGTTGATGTCATACAAATCTGGGCAGTTGGAGGAGAAATGCTCAGTAGAACAGGCGATAGAGGTTATATCAAGTGAAGGTGGCATTGCTGAGTTTGATAGCAAAGGAATGTGGTTTGAACTCCAGATAATGCCTAAAACTTTTGAAAAAAAGATTTGGGAAATACGACTTGTAGCTCTAAACAGTTTTTTTGATCCAAACCGCTCGCAAGGGCTGAATAAGAATGATCCAAAGGAAAAATGCATTGAGCGAAGCAATAATTTCATAGATATCGCAAAGACGGTTTGGAATGCACCTGGCATGATTCCTAATTATGGCATAGGCTGGCACTGGTATTCACGTTCAGAGGTTGTGCCTGATGATAAGATAATTGAGAGCATGGAGTATCCGAACAGCTGGTGGATAAATTTTTATGGTGAAAAGCTTGTGGATAAATTTGGTGCAGAAAGGCTCAAAATCTATGAAACCTCTAAAGGAAAGTGGCCGATGTATAGAGTAGAAAAACTCAGAAATGGCGTCCTGACTTTAAATGGACCTACTCCATTTGTGCCACTTTACCATGAGACACCAGTAAGGGAGTTGAATGAGATTATTGAAGCGTGGAAAATCGAAGAGATAGTAGAAAAATACATCGAGGATGCGTGCGAACAGCTAGTAAACAAAGGAACCATAAAAAAATATTGGGATGTGAGTTTCAACAGATTTTGGTACGAAAACATAAGGCCTTGGTACTGTTTAGCCTATTCGGATGGAAAAACAAATAGATACGCGGAGGCGCGAGTGCAAGTATTTGAATTCAAAGATATCGATGGTGATAAGATTAAGGCGGCTGCGATAAAACTTATACGCGAGCAGATAAAACGCAATGTGGATAGGCTAAAGCTATAAGCGCAGGCAGAATATGAATAAAGCTTCACAGATATTTTTAATTCTGCACGCTTAATACAATAGCGACCCGATTATGGAAGTAGAATCAAAAAAACCTAGTCTTGAAAGAAGGGATAGACAAAATCCACCAGGCACCAGTAAAGATTTGGACAACTCGATTTACGACGGGGTTGCTTTTTCAGTCAGCGCAGGCATCGGCGACAACTACATACCAGCGGCTGCCATACTAAATGGTGCCGGGGCGCTGCAAGTAGGGCTGCTTTCAGCCATTCCGCAGTTCATAGGCTCGCTTTTGCAGTTCCTTTCATTTCCACTCATGCGCAGGATTGGCAGCAGAAAGGCAATGGTGCTTGGCGGGGTGGCTTTGCAGTCAATTAGCTGGCTTGCAGTTGCCGCAACCATGTTTTACCCAGGGGAGCTTTCATTTTGGGTAATGCTTGGCGCGTTTTCACTTGGGGTTGGGATAAGCCTTATGGTAAACCCAGCCTGGGCCTCGTGGATTGCAGACTTGGTGCCGGAAAACCAGCGGCCTCATTTTTTTGCCTCAAGGAACAGGCTCATGAACCTTGCCTTGTTTGTTTCCACTTTTGCAGCAGGCATAATGCTTAGGGACTTGAGTGCAAGCCTAGGTGTCAGGATTGCCTTTGCACTTATTTTTCTTGCAGCATTTTTGGCAAGGGCTTTGACATATTATTTCCACAACAAGGTGAGTGAGCCGGAGTTTCGCCCAATGATGATGCACGAAGTGCACCTCAAGCACCTGTTTTTGCTGCCTGCATACAAAAAAGAGCTGACTTTCCTGATTTTCATCAGCCTGATGAATTTTGCCACCCAGGTTGCTTCCCCGTTTTTCACGCCATACATGCTGCAAAGCCTCGGCTTTGACCTTGCGGGAATTGGATTTGTAAGTGCGGTTGCAATAATTGTCAAGGTTGCAAGCCTGCCTTACTGGGGCTCCATGATTGACAGGTTTGGCAACAAGAAGGTGCTTGCAGTCTGTTCCGTTGGCGCCGCATTGGTCCCTGCAATTTGGCTTTTGTCAAGGGATTTTTACCACATCCTGATTTTCAACGCATTTTCCGGTTTTGTCTGGGCCGGCTTTGACCTTTGCGCATTCAACTATCTTCTCTCATCCGTGTCAAGGGAGCTGCGAGCCTCATATGTTTCTAAATACAACCTTTTCAACGGGTTTTTGTACACTGCAGGCAGCCTTGCAGGGGGAATTGCCATTTCAAGCATTGGGAACTCGCTGCTGTTTGGCTTTGCCGCGATTCCCGTAATTTTCATAGCCTCAACTGTGATGAGGCTTTCTGTGTCCCTTGCGCTTTTGCCCCGGATACCGGAAAAGGAGCTTCCAAGCACGCACACCGAGAGGCACCTGCTTCTCAAAGTGCTTGCCGTGTATCCTGCCCAAGGCGCCATAATGACTGTAATGCATGGCTGGAACATAACACACAGAGTCATTGACGCAGGCAAAAGCACCGGGATGAAATTCATCCACAACGTCGGCTCGCTGAAAAAATAGCGAATCGTGATTGTCGTATTTAATGGAAAATTATATTAAGGGAGCCCGCGCTATAATGTGAGTGAAAAGAGAATAGTGCGGTGTTTGCATGAGTTCACAAAAAATAGTGCCCATGAACAAGCAGGTCATATATAAAGCCCTTAATAATAAACCATTTTCAGCAAGCGCAAAGAGTCTTGAACAACAGCTTGAAGTTGGGGCTGTCATGCTTGAAAGGAATAACACCTTTAACAAAGCGTTTTTACCAGACCTTCTTCCCGCTTCAATACTTCCGCATGCAAGAATGGAACAGAGAACCGGAAATCTCGAGCTTGCAAAAACATATTATATATACAGTATAAGCAGCAACCCACTGCCGCCTTTAGGCTACAGCCCGATTTATTTTATGCAGGGGGTTGGCAGGGGAGAAAAGCTTGCCACACCTGATATTAAAGCCATTCACACAAGGCTTTCATGTGTTAAGCAGCTTGATGTTTCAGAGCTATATGCCCACAACCAGATAGCAAGGGCGTTCTCCACATTTTTGGAAAGGCTGCATTTTATTAATAAAACAGCAAATTCGGCAAAGCCAAAAATGACAATAAAACTTTCGCTTGTACAGTTAATTAGTAAATATGAAAGCGAAGGCAGGTTTTTCCTGGATGCAGTTGTTTCAGAATCTTTTGCAAGTTTGAAACTTGCGATTCTGATGAAACTTGATATTGAGGGCAACACTGACAATTTTAATGTGCTGCTTGCAAGTGCGGCAAAATCGTTCAAGCGAAAGGCACTTGCACTCGAAGAGCTCAAAAAGAGAGTAGGGGATAAAATAATTGATGAATTAAACTATGGCGAAGCGATAAAAACAGCAAGGGAAATTGAAAAGGTCTTAAATGAGCTAGCCAAAACTGTTTGATTAGAGAAGCTTCAGCTCGCCTGTGAACTTGTCAATCTCCTGCGCGTTCCAGGGGCCTGCCGCAAAGCAGGTTGCAGTGCCAGGGGCAAGCTGCGTCATGCCGGCATCCTGCACAAGGGCGCAGGGCACGGCCCTTTTCATTTTTTCATACAGGCCAAAAAATTCAGCCTCGTTTTCCACCTTGACGACTATTTTTTTCTGCCCGGCGTCCTCCCAGGCTTTTGCAGTCTTTTTGTCTTTTGACAAAACTTTTATGTAGCCAAGCACTGCTGCATGCCCAACCTGCCCAGCCAGTTTTCCCTTGCCCATCCCCAGGTCGTTTCTGACCACTATCACCTGCTTGAGTTCCATGTTAAATGCACCTATAATTATTGCCAAACCGGCGGTTGATTTGTATTGGATTGATTTGTATTATTTTGCATTATCACTGGAATATAGGCTTGGTAAGATTTTTATGCGTGTTCTGGCCAATTTTTGCTGATGAAAATCGAGATACGGGATGCGCTTGAGGTTGCAAGAAGCCTCAGCGAGGCGTGCCAAAGCGCCGCAGACTCGATACGGCAGCTTAACGGAAAGCTTGGGCTCGAAGGGCCAGAAAACGCAAGGCCCATTATTGAAAAAGTCGAGGAAAGCAGGGCTGATTTTTGCGTTGCGGCGGTTGACTCGGGGGTTGTGGCTGCAACATTGCGCTTTTTGGACATTGTCGCAATAAGGCCGGCAGGCGTTATTTTTGAGTATAGGGGCGGCCGGCTTTTTTCGCACAGGTACATCCCGTCAAAAACCCCCGGCTTTGTTGTAAAGGCAGACGGAGGCCTGGACTACGGTGAAGTTGCGGCAAGGAATTCCCTTTGCAGGCTGATTGAAGAGATGGGGCTGGCGCTAAGGATTGCAAAGGAGGAAAGCGCTGATGGGAAGGGCTGCTGCCAGCCCGGGATGATTTTGATTGACGGCTCGCTTGTTCCACTTGTTTCAGACAGGCCGGCAAAGGACTCAAGGATTGGGTACCTTTACGGCATGCTTGTGGAAAAATACAGGGAGCTATTCAGCGTTTGCAGGCAAAAAGGCATATGTCTTGTCGGGTTTTCAAAGGACTCGCGTGGCAGAAGGTTTGTGGAGGCAATCAGGAGCTCCGGAGTGCCGCTTCCGGTGCTTGACAGGATTGGGGACGTGCAGCTTTTTTCAAGCGTGCTTGGAGAGGCGCAGCGGACGGTTGCACTGCCTTATGCAGCCAATCCAAAAGAGCACCCCATACTTGAAGATTTTGGGGAGTTTGGCGACAAAATCAGGGTATATTACCAAAGGATATGGGAACATGCGCCTGTTTACAGGATTGAATATCTGGACTTTGCAGGCGCTCAGGCTTGCGGCAGCGAATTTCTGGACAGTATTGCAGCCAGGATTGCCTTCATGTGCAAGGCAGGAAAAAAATTCCCTTATCCGCCAGTTTTGATTGAGGCCGACATGGCTGCAGCGGCAGGAAAGGCCGAGGCAGGCATTCTTGAAATGGAAATTGGCAGGGCAACTGGGGCTGCAAAAAAAGTGCGCGACGAAAGGCCTTTTAGGTAAGCAGTGCATATTCAATAGGCAAGCCGTGAATCAGGCAAAAGCCGTGAATTGGGTTTTCAACATGGAAACTGAAGTGCCGATAGGGATTGTAGTTTCAAGCCCGCAGGGGCCAAACACCGGGTATTACCAGTTTCTTGTCAAGGGGACTGCAAGAAAAGGCCAGTTTGCAGGTGCGGATTGCGAAGGTGGCAAGCTAATCGGCATGGTTGTTGAAATCCATTGCGCAAACAAGTATTTTGAGAAGGCGGAGGGAGTAAGCGACTTTTCGCACTCTGCACTCATAACCGACTCCCTTCCTGTTGGGGAGTGGGAGTACAGGATTGCAACTGTCAGGGTGCTTGGGCTACTAAAGCAGGGGAAAATACATAGGCCTGAAACGCCGCTTTCCCCGGGCTGCCAGGTTTTTTGCCCGAAAAAAGAAGAGCTTGCAACTTTTTTGGGTCTTGAAGACGCGGGCCTTGTTCTGGGTCAGGTTGCAAATTCAGGCCTTGAGGCAAGGGTTGGGGCTGACAGGCTTCTTTCAAAGCACCTCTCGATACTTGCAATGTCTGGGGCCGGAAAATCGCATTTGGCATCTGTTCTTATAGAGGAGCTGCTTTCAAGAAAAGCCGAACACGGGAGGCTTGCCGTGGTTGTTTTTGACATACACGGGGAGTATGCAACTTTTTCAAGCGGCGATTTTGCAAGGCAGGCAAGGATTGTCCGTGGCAGCGAGATAAAAATCCCGCTTGGATTTGTTAGCGCCGGGATGATTCAAAGCTGGTACCCTGGCATTACGCAGGTTGCAATGCACACGCTTGAAGCCGCGCTTTATGAGACAAAAAAGGCAAAAGAAGGAGTGGAGCAGCTGATTGGAAGAGTGGAGAGGAGCGGGGCAAGGGATAACATAAAGTCCAGCCTGCTTCCCTGGCTTTACAAGTTAAGAAGGCTGGAATTGATAGGCGCCCAAGGCCAGCCCTCGATAAAGTCCATTGCAAGGCCCGGAAGGCTTTGCGTGTTTGACTTGTCTGGAATAGACTCGCAGAAAAAACGCCAGATAATAGTCCAATATTTTGCAACGCGGCTTTTCAAAAAAATCCGCTGCGGCCAGGTGGCGCCAACAGTAATGATGCTTGAAGAGGCGCACAACTTTGCGCCCGAGAAGGCAAGGAAGGGAAGCGCGGTTGCAAAGCAGATAGTTGAGAAGATAGCCAGGGAGGGCAGGAAGTTCGGCTTTTCACTTTGCCTGATTTCACAGCGGCCAGTCCACCTGTCGGTGACTGCCCTTTCGCAATGCAACTCTAGCATCATTCTGAGGATTGTCAACCCAAACGACTTGAAGAACATAGAAACTTCGTGCGAGGGCATTGACGAGCACATGCTTCGCGCAATAACAACACTGCGAACAGGGGATAGCATACTGTTGGGCGAGGCTGTCAACTACCCTGTTTTCCTCAAGGTAAGGCAGCGCAAGACAATGGTCGGCAGGGGAGGAGGGGTGCTGACGCACCTTGCAAGAAAATTTGAGGCCCAGGCTTTGAAGGACAGGAAAAGTGTTGAGGCATATATCTGAAGGATAGGTATAAGATTATTAGATTGGTGCATCCTAGAACCAGATTGGGCAGTTATCTTGCAATATGGCGGTGAAGATGGCATGATTCCAGAGCAGCACTACATTGAAACCGACTCGCTTGGCCGCGAGGTCGTATTTACAAGGCTTCGGTCCGCAAGGCCGCACGACTCAACGCATTTGCCCCGTGCAAAAAAGGTTGAGAAGTCGCAAAATCCTGCAAACTGTTTTTTTTGCCCTGGAAACGAGCATTTGACACCCCCGGAAATTGCAAGAGTTCCTGCTGGCGCAGCTGAAAGCGGCCACAGTCTAAGGCATGGCAAGAACAACTCAGGCTGGGCAATGCGCTGCTTTGAAAACAAATTCCCGGCGCTTAGGCCTTCATGGGCAAATGCCTACGGCTACCACGAAATTGTGGTTGAAACGCCAGACCACAGGAAAACCGTCTCGCAGCTAGATGATAAAAGTTGGGAGGATTATTATCGCCTTATGGCATCAAGGGTTGCTTGCCACCAGAAGGACAGGAGAATTAAATACTCCATTGTTTTCAAAAACGAGGGCGGCGCGGCAGGCGCATCACTTGAGCACACGCACTCGCAAATAGTCTCCATGGGCTTTGTGCCAAGCCAGGCAAGAAAGCACGCCGCTTTTGGCAAAAGCCTGATAAGGGGATGGGAGCGCGAAAAAAAGCTTGCGGTTTATTCAAATGCCGACTTTGTCGCCTTTTGCCCTCCAACTTCCCTGTTCCATTTGGAAACCTGGGTTGCCCCAAAAGCCGATTTGGGGGGCTTTGGCGAGTTTGTGGATGCGGACTTTGCACTGTTTGCCAATGCAGTGAAAACCGTGCTTTATAAGATTGACAGGGCCACGGATTTTGCCCCGTATAACATTGCCTACTTGCTCTCGCCAAGCCAAAGCGCCGACAAAAATGAGCGGGACGGATTTTTGATGGCGGCAAAAATCATGCCCAGGGTTTCCAACTGGGCTGGGTTTGAAATAGGTTGCGGCAGCGTTATGAACTCAATGCCACCTGGCGAGGCTGCTGCGATTATAAGAAGGCAGAAATTAAAGTAAGACAAATTGGCAAAATAATTGTTACTATATATTTTCTATATAGAAAATGTGCCTATCTGTATATATTTATTCATAGGGACAAGAGTATTTATACTTATTTTACGCGGGCATATAACGTGTTAATATGGG
>Ga0194120_10005851_pt1 | contig 17781 bp, 10 predicted proteins | sample TA2MahCa65mmetaG_FD_148642 | JGI IMG/M metagenome (GOLD analysis project Ga0194120, IMG submission 148642) | Freshwater microbial communities from Lake Tanganyika, Tanzania - TA2015019 Mahale Deep Cast 65m | ecosystem: Environmental > Aquatic > Freshwater > Lake | place: Tanzania: Lake...
CCGCTTGCGCGCCGCCAGCGCGCGCTTCTGCCACTCGCTCGCCTCCATCCGCTCATGCGTGTAGAGGAACGACCCGTCCTGCTCCGCCTCCAGCCGCTCGCGGAACCCGATCAGCAGCAGTCGTGCGACTTCCTCCCGTCCGATGGTCAGCAGGTGTCGCTCCGCGCTCGTCAGCCCGGCCGAGCTCACGCTCGCCTGCACCTTCGCATGACCAAGACCTCGCACGAGCCTCTCGACGTCGCACGTGAACAACTTCGCTCGCGGATCGGCCGCGATGTCTCGCAGTACCTCTTCGATCCGCGGGTCGAGTGCAGGAGCTTCAGTTGCCATGGTTCTCCTTGGGGAACACGTCCCGGCCGTATCGATTCACGAGCGCCAGCGCTACGGCGTCTCCCGCCTCGCGGAAGCGCGCGACGATTTCGACGCTCGTCCCCAAGCCTTCTCGCGCGCAGGTCTCCACCGACTTGCGGTCCACCGCCAATGCTCGGAAAACGCGCCGATGACCGTCGCGCAGCTCGTTCAATGTCACGCAGACCAGACGCACCAGCTCCACGTCCATTTGTGTGGATTCGGCGAGAAGCCGGTAATAGCCGGCGTCACTGGAGCGCGCACTCGGGACGCCGAGCGCCTCTTCCGCGCGCTGCTCCTCGAGCAATTCGCGCAGTGACTGCGCCGTAAGGCGATCGATCCACGCATCGAGTTCCATCCCGTCCCGCAACTCGAGTTCGAAGGCCACCCGCGCCGCCAAACGTGAAGCCGCGCGGCGCGGATCGAGAAAGAGGGCTTCTGCGTCGAGCTTGCGTTGCGCGCGCTCGGCCAGACCGAGCGGATCCGACTCGAGCAGCACGCGCAGGGCTTCGTGGATCGTCAAACCTCGCAGGCGCGCGAGCGCATCCTCCGGGCGATCCGCGGGTCCTGTCGGCTGTGTCGAACCCCTCATGGAACGCCCCGAGTCTGCCCGCGGGTTCCGATGGCCGCAAGTCCGACCGCGGGCCGAGAATCGGCAGTCCGCGCGGCTGTGTCGCAGGAGGGAGAGCTACCCGCGGCACCCGCGCTGACCTTGCAATTCCGTTACCTGGCTCCGGAGCAGGGTCGACAAGAAATTGGGGGGCGGCGCCCCCAGGCACCACCCCCCGACGGCGCGTCACCCGCGCGCGCAAGTGCCGACCCGCGCTGGCCGCTCACGGCCCACTACGGTTCGGCTACTTTCCTGCCGCCACCAGGGATCCCGCGGCTTCGGTGATCTCTTCGAACGTGATCGAGCGCGTGAGCTGCGACGGCGTGCCGTCGTGACCGGGCAGCACCTCGACCGGCACTCCGTCGATCTCCGCCCAGCCGACCAGCATCGTGTGGATCGGGCCGCCCGCGTGCTTGGGCGCGAGCTCGAAGCCGCGTCCCTGCCACAACCACACGCGCTTGGCGTCGAGGGCGCCGTAGTGCTTCGCGCGCTCCTCGGGGCCGGCGCCGTCGGCGACGACGAGGTCGGTCGGCACCCAGCCGGAGCCGGGGAGGTAGACCTCGGCCCAGCAGCGATAGCCGGGGTCGTACTCCTGACCGGCCATCTCCGGCTTGAGTCGGTACCCCATCTGGAAGCGCGCCGGAATCCGCTGCGACCGAGCACAGGCGATGAACAATGAGTGCAGGTCCGAGCAGCAGCCGCCGCCGGCGGACATGCAGTCCTCGGCCGCGCCGCGGCCGCACTTGGGCTTGCTCGGGTCCTTCGAATAGTGGTCGGCGGCATCGGCCACCGCGTCGAGCAGCAGCAGCACCTTGCGGCGCGGATCGCGCACGCCGGCGCAGGCCGTGTCGGCGAGCGCGCGCACCTCGTCGCTGACTTCCATCAGCGGCTCATCGGTGCGCAGTTCGTCGATGAACAGCTCGGGCTGGATCGTGCCGGACACCTTCGCCGCGAGATCGAAGCGCGGCGCCTCGCGGCGGACGATCGTCTCGACGATGATCTCGACCGGAGCTTGGGAGTCAGCGCTTGCACGCGCGAAGATCATCTCGCCGCCGGTGCGCGGCTGGGGCTCGAGCGACCAACCGGTGGGTGCACTGAGGACGCGGCGTGAGAGCACGCGCTGCCAAGGACCGTCGGTGGGAAGGGCGGCCCACAGCTTCACTTCGCCAGCGCCGGCCGGAACATCCTTGAGGCTGACGGTTTGCCGGATGCGCCAGGTGCGAACCTCGCTGACCGTCGGCGCAGCGCAAGGGCCGGCGCTCGGAGCTGCGGGCGCCGAGAGCGCCGCAGTGTCGAGGGTGGGGTTTCCGGGGGCGGCCCCGAGCAGGGCCGCGAGCAGGAGGGCGTGCAACATGGGTGCATGATACCACGGGCTCGATGAAGTTATCGGCGTTTCTTATATACGAGCAAAAGAGCGTTCCTAATTGCCTTTGGCGACTGCGGATACGGCACGGACCCAGCGCGCCATCCGAGCCCGGCCGGCCGTGTCGGCTCGGGCTAACCCCCGCCGCAGACCGCTGTCTCCGCCCCTTGACCGCAGGAGGCCTGCCGCCGTGGGCTGGGAGTCCTTCCGCGAGCGCCCCGGCTACCGGTGCACGCCCGGCGCCTCGCAGCCGGTGCGCTCGACCCACTCGACGTAGCTGCGGGGGTATACGACCGGCCTGCGCGTCGGCTTGGCCCCCGCCGCCGCGGCTTCCTTCGCCGGCAGGCCCGACAGGTCGAGCACCTGCGTCGCGAGCGCGCGCAGGAAGGCGCGGTCGTGGCTGACGAACAACATCGTGCCCTCGAAGCCCTTCAGCGTGTCGACGAGCATCTGCTTCGTCTCCAGGTCGAGGTGGTTGGTCGGCTCGTCCAGCACGAGGAAATTGGGCGGGTCGAAGAGCATGATCGCGAGCACGAGGCGCGAGCGCTCGCCGCCCGAGAGCACGCGCACGTGCTTGTCGATGTCGTCGCCGGGGAACTGGAAGGCGCCGAGCAGGTTGCGCTTGACCGAGTGCGACGCGAGCGGGAACTCGCGATCCAGCGATTCCCACACGGTGCGCTCGGGGTCGAGCAGTTCGAGCGCGGACTGCGCGAAGTAGCCGAGCTTGAGCGAGGCGCCCAGGCGCACGCTGCCGCCGTCCGGCTCGAGCTTGCCGGCGACGAGCTTGAGCAGCGTGCTCTTGCCCGCGCCGTTCTCCCCCATCACGCACCAGCGCTCGCCGCGCCGGATCTCGAGGTCGAAGCCGTCGTAGACCGCGCGCTCTCCGTAGCGTTTCGTCACGCCGACCAGCTTGGCGACATCGTTGCCCGAGCGCGGCGGTTGGCGGAACTCGAACGGCACGACCTCGCGCTTGCGCGGCGGCTCGAGCTGCTCGATCTTCTCGAGCTTCTTGACGCGCGACTGCACCTGCGCGGCCTTGGCGGCGTGGCGCTCGAAGCGCTCGATGAAGCGCTCCTCCTTGCGCAGCATCGCCTGCTGGCGCACGTAGGCCGCCTGCTGCTGCTCGGCGCGCACGAGCTGCTCGCGCTCGTAGAAATCGTAGTCACCGCCGTAGGAGACCAGCGCGCCCTCCTCGAGCGCGACCAGGCGGCTGACGACGCGATTCATGAAGTCGCGGTCGTGGCAGATCATCAGCACGGCCGCCTCGGTTCGCTGCAGCCACTGCTCGAGCCAGACGATCGACTCGAGGTCGAGGTGGTTGGTCGGCTCGTCGAGCAGCAGCACGTCGGCTTCCGCGATCAACACGCGCGCCATCGACACGCGCATGCGCCAGCCGCCCGACAGCGCGCCGACGTCGCCGTCCATCTGCGGCTGCGTGAAGCCCAGGCCGTCGAGCACCTCGCGCGCGCGGGCCTCGATCTCGTAGCCGCCCATCTGCTGGTAGTCGCCCTGCGCGCTGCCGTAGCGCTCGAGCAGGTCCTCGAGCTCCGCGGCGCGCGCCGGATCCGCCATGGCGGCCTCGAGGTCAGCGATCTCGTGGTGCAGCTCGCCCAGGCGCCCGCTGCCGGCGATGACCTCCTCGAGCACGCTGCGGCCGCGCATGTCGCCGGCGTCCTGCTTGAACCACGCGATGCGCGCGTTCTTCGGCACGCCGACCTCGCCGCTGTCGGGTTCCTCGGCTCCGGCGAGCAGGCGCAGCACCGTGCTCTTGCCGCTGCCGTTGGGGCCGACCAGACCGACCTTCTCGCGCGGATCGAGCTGCAACGACGCGTCGACCAGCAGGAGCTGGCGCCCGTAGTGCTTGTTGACCTTCTGGAGCGAGAGCATGCGGAGTGCGCCGATAGCGCAGCGGGGGCGATCCGCGTGCAGCGGTCGCCCCCGCGGGGACTATGCGCGCGCCGGGCTCACGCCGAGCGCCCGATCAAGATAGGGAGCCTAGGGCAAGAAGTCGACTCGCAGCGCGTTCGACAGGCCCACGCCCTGCACGAGGCTCGCATCGAGGTAGGCGGCCTGCGCGTACAGCGTCAGCGGACCGCCGCCACCGGGTATGTTCGCCAGGGTCCAGGCGCCGCTCGCATTGGTCGAGCCGTACAGCAGCGTCGTGAACGGAACCGGCACGAGCGTGCCTCCGAACAGCGGGGTCGGCGTGTTGGCCGGGCCGATCGCGATCCAGGCCGGGGCGCTCGCCTTCGCCCCGCTGAGGCTCAGCGTGGCGATCGTGCCGCTCGACAGGTCGCCGCCGCAGAAGCTCAGCGCGGAGCTGCCGGGGCCGCCGAAGCCGAGAACGGTCTGACAGATCGGCGCGCCGCCCGGCAGATCGCGATCGGTGATCGTGATCGTCGTCGTGTCGAGCGCGAACTGCCCGTTGCTGTCCGTGGCCCTCAGCGTCAGCACGTGCGTGCCGACCGACAGATTCGACGTGCGCGCGAGGCGACCGGTCGCAACGGGTCCGTCGAGGTTCGACGTCCACGTCAGGCTCAGTCCGGACAGCATCTGGTCCTCGAGATCCCATGCATTGCCGTGCAGGATCACGTTCGCCTTGCGCGGGTAGCTCATGCCGGCATCGGGCGTCGTGATGTAGACGAACGGCACGTTACCGACGCCGCCGTCGCCGCCGGCCACCGCGAGCCCACTGGTGCGCACGCGCTGGCTGAGGAGCCCGTCGCTCGCGATCACCTCGAGCCAGCCGCCCGGCTGGAACGCCGGCAGCGCGCCGAAGTCGATCGCGACGCTGGTCGCGGTGAGCTGTGTGTGCAGCGGCACGACGCGAACGCCGTCGGCGCTGTAGCGCACGTAGAACTGCAGCGCATCGCCGTCCAGGTCGCCGGCGCGCCAAGCCAGCGTCTGCACGCCGCTCGCCGCCGTACCGGCCGCGGGGCTCAGCAGCTCGAGCTGCGGCGCGTGCGCCGAGGCGGTCTTCTCGACGAGCACGCGGCCGCTGACCGCATCGACGAACGCGAGCTTGTCGATGCGGGTCGGATCGACGGCGGTGTCGACGACGACACTGAAGCCGTGCAGGGGATCCACCTGGCCTTGACTGTCGCTGCACGCCGGGCACTGGTCATGCGTGTTGCGCGCATTCAGGCCCGCCTCGGCCACGAGCGCGCCGTTCGACCACGCGCGCAGCACAAGGTCGGCCTCCGCCAACGGCACGGTCGCGGTCGGGATGCCATCGGGCGTGACGAGCACGTCGGTCAGCTCGACCGAGCCGGCCGCGCGGTTCCACAGCCCCGCGACGAGCAGCGCGGCGTCCGGCACCGGCTCGCTGTCGGCGGCGGCGCACGAGTACCACGCGTTCTGGGTGAAGAACACGTACTGGTCCGGCCCGACGAAGGCCTCGGGCGTCAGCAGCCCTGCGACCATGACGTCCTTCAACGACGAGGTCTTGATCGTCGGCAGTTGCAGCGGCGTGTTGAGGTGACTCTCGACGTCGACGCCGACCGTGCTCATCGTCACGGAGTTGTGCTGCAGGCCGTGGCAGTGGCCGATCTCGTGCGCGAAGGTCCGCTGATAGCGGATCTCCTCGGTATTGCCCATGCCGGCGGTCGCGGGAATGCCCGCGGCCTGTCCGTTGTAGCCCGGCAACGGGCCCGGAGCCCAGCCGTAGATCAGGTCGGGCTTGGGGAACATCAGGTTCTGGTCGGTGATCAACGCCGCCAGCAGCGCGGACCCCGAAGAGAGCGACTGCGTCCACAGCTTGCTCGGCACGACGGAACGGTGGTAGTTCCAGTCACCGACCGGGTAGATGGCGGCCAGGAAGTTGTCGCCGTTGCCCGGCGCCATCATCTCGGCCGGCGGCAGGTTCGGCACGGGGCCGCCGCCAGGCTGGTAGTCGATCGGCACGTACACGATCTCGGGAACGCGGCGGCACTGGAAGCTCAGGCCGGAGACCACGGAGTTGTTGTTCGCGTAGTTCGACTCGGGCACCTGGTTGGGTCCGGGCGGATTGAGCTCGAAGCGCAGCTCGACATTGTTCGACTGCGGCGGCAGCAGCAGGAAGTTGAGCGTCGAGTTCTCGACCTCCGGATCGATGAAGGCCGGCGGCGGCAGCGGACCGTTGTCCGAGTAGAGCGGTGAGTACGGCGCCTCGACGCCGTTGATGAACACGCGCATCAGCGCGTCGACGACCGTGCCCGGTGGAACGGTCCCAGTGAAACGCACCGGTGCGCGTACCATCGTGGCCTTGCCGGCCGAGAGCGGAGTCGAGCCGGTCTGCACCGCCTGGATCACCGTCTTCGATCCCAGGAAGTAATCGACCGCTTGTGCCTGGACGCCGCTCGAGAACAGCAGCCCGACGCTCGCGACGCCGATGACAGCGGAACACCAGCGCAACGGGAACGCGGGCAGCAAATTGGGATCGTGCATGGGGTGCTCGTGGAAAGGGGGGGCGCTCCCGGCGTCGGAGCCGGGGGCGGACCCGGCGGCGCGGCCGGTCGCGGTCGCAGGGTGGAATCCACGATAGCACTCCGCTCCCTGCCACGGGTGCGCGAGCCGCGCCGGATCCAGCGGGCGCGGTACGCCTGGATTTCGCGTGCGAAGCCGGACCGCGCCGTGCTTTCTTGGCCGTATACCGTGCCTGAACGGAATTCCCTGCTGGCCGTGACTCCGGCGCTGCTCGGGTCGAGCGCCCCGGCGAAGGACGCCGCGTGCGCGCGCGAGCTGGATCTCTCGCTCGAGGTCGCCGCCGTCGATGCGGCTGAGCTCGCGGCCTACGGCGACGCGCCGATCGCAACGCTGCAAGCCTGGCGGATGCACACCGCGCACGCACTGCTCGAGGATGCGAAGTCGCGCGCGCTGGGCATGCTCGTGCTCGCGGAAGCCGTCGAGCTCGCGGCTTCGCGCCGGATCCCGCGCGTGCTCGCGGTGTGCGGGTTCGGCGCGTGCGAGCCGCAGGCGGCCTTCGAGCGCAGCGTCGAGCAGTTCCGGCAGGTCGCCCCGAGCGCCCGTTCACACGGCGTGCGCATCCTGATCGAGCGTCTCGGCGCGCGCCGCACGAATGTGCTGCTCGGCGCGGACGAGCACGCTCGGCTGCACGAAGCGCTTGCCGCGCCCGAGGTCTTCGGCTCGGCGCTCGACACCGGCCACATGCTCGACGCGGGCGAGGATCCCGAGCGCGTGATCGCGGAGTGGCCGCTGCCGATCGAAGAGCTGCAATTGCGCGGACGCGACGGATCCGCGCCCAGCCCGAGCGATCCGCTCGAGCGCTGGATCCGCGCGTGCCGCGCGCGGCCGACGGTCGTGTGCATCGAGGCGAAGCGACCGGCCGCGTCGGCGGCGGAGCTCGACGCTCTGCTCGCCCGCGTGCGCACCGCGCTCGCCTAGAGTTCGCGCCCGATGCGCAGCGTTTCCGCGACCAGGGCGTCGAGATCCGCGGCGCTCGTGCGCGGGTGCAGGATGCAGGCGCGCAACGCGAAGCGCCCCGCGAGATCCGCATTCGTGACGAAGGCGCGCCCACCGGCCTGCATGCGCTCCATCAACGTGCGATTGTGAGCGGCGAGCGCGTTCTCGTCACCGCGCAGCGCCGCGGGAATGTGCCGGTAGCAAACGATCGACAGCGCGGGCTCGGCGAGCAGCTCCAGCTCCGGCTGCGCACGGATGCGCTGGGCCAGCTCGCGCGCGAGCTGGTTGTGCCGCGCAATCAGCTCGGAAAGCCCGCGGCGGCCGGCGGCCTGCAGCACGAACCACAGCTTGAGCGCGCGAAAGCCGCGCGTCTGTTGGAAGCCGTACTCCGAGTACCAGGGCAGGCCGCCGAAGCCGCGGCCCGGCTGCGTCTGCAGGTAGGCCGGCACGAACGAGAAGGTCTGCCGCAGCAGCGCTCCGTCGCGCACGAGCACGGCGCCGCACTCGGCCGGCACGCACAGCCACTTGTGCGGATCGACCGCGATCGAGTCGGCGCGCTCCAGGCCGCGGAACAGCGGCGCGGCGGCGGGATCGAGCGCGCCGAAGCCGCCGTAGGCGCCGTCGACGTGCAGCCACACGCGCTCGCGCGCGGCGAGATCGACCAGCGCGTCCAGAGGATCCACGGCGCCGCTGGCGACCGTGCCGGCGCTCGCGGCGATCGCGCAGGGCACGCGACCGGCGGCGCGGTCCTCGGCGATCGCGCGCGCGACGAGCGCCGGGACGAGGCGCAGGTCGCCGTCCGCCGGCAGCACCCGCAGCGCGCGCGCGCCCAGGCCGAGCAGCTCGATCGACTTGCGTATGCACGAGTGGACCTCGCTCGACGCGTACACGACCAGCTGGGGTGCTCCGGCCAGACCTTGCTCGCGCACGTCGTGCCCGACGGCGCGCAGCGCTGAAAGGCGCGCCGCCGCGAGCCCGGTCAGGCTGGCCATCGAGCCGCCGCTGGTCAGCAGCCCCATCGATCCCGCGGTCGGAAACCCGAACAGCTCCATCAACCAGCGCACGCATGCGCGCTCGACGTAGACGGCCGCGTGGTCGCCGCCCGCCACGCTCGGGTTCATCCCGGCGGCGAGCAGGTCCGCGACGACCCCGGGCAGCGCGGGCGGCGGATTGACCCAGCCGAAGAAGCGCGGGTGGCCGTTGCCCATCGGGTGCGCGTGCACGCGCGCGAACGTGTCGTCGATCAGCGCGTCGAGCGCACGCGGCTCATCGGCGAGCGGCGCGTCCATCAGTTCCGCGCGCTCGGCCTCGGTCAGCGAAGCGAAGACCGGACGCGCATCGAGCCCGGCCAGCCAATCGGCGAGGCGGTCGACGGCCGCATGCGCACAGCGGCGGAACTCCGCGGCCGACATTTCATGAGCTTGGGACGGCATGCGCGTACGATATCTCTGGCCCGCCTGCAGCTCACGCGATGATCGATCTCCCTCCCGCCCCCCAGCCGCTGGTCGTCGCGATCGCCCCGGCCGCCTGGCTGAGCACGCTCGAGCCGTGGGCGGCCGCGCGCAGCGCCGAGCTGCGCGTCGAGCTGGTCGCGCTCGAGGACGTCTGCGCGTCGAACGACGGCGTCGATGCGCCGGAGCGGATCAAGCGGCACCTATGGGATGCGTGGAAGGACCGCGCCGCGCGCTACGCATTGCTGGTGGGCGACGCCGACGTCTTCCCCGTGCGTTACATGGCGCTCGATCGCATCATGCCGGCCGCCTGCGACTGGGCTTTCTATCCGAGCGATCTGTACTACGCCGACGTCGCGGAGCATGACGGTTCCTTCGACGACTGGAATGCGTCGCGCGAGGGCTTCCATGCCGGCTACTTCGGCGAGGTGTGCGGCGAGAAGAACAAGGACGGCGCGATCGATCGCGACGGCGTCTCGTACGTGCCCGAGCTCGGCGTCGGCCGCTGGCCGGTGTCGACGCGCGAGCAGTTGAGAGCGGTGATCGCGAAGACGCTCGCGGCGAAGCTGCCGGAACGCCCGCGCGCGGCGCTGCTGCACGCCGTGGGCTGGATCGACTGCAGCCCGCTGTACAGCGCGCTCTCCACGCAGCTCGAGCGCGCGGGATACGAGTGCAGCCTCAGTCTCGGGCAGGCGAACGCCGGGCTCGGCGCGCTCGCCGACGGCGCGTCCATCGCGCTGCACGCCGGCCACGGCAGCCCCGGCGGCTGGGAACACTGCATCGGTCCGACCGAGGAGACCGCCCTGCTGTCGGTCGCGAGCGGCGTGTTCTTCTCCGTCGGCTGCAGCACCGCGCACTGGGCGCCCGAACCGCCGTACCAGGCCTACGTCGACATCCACGGCGTGCCGCAGCGCGGCACGAACGCCGGCCAGGTGTTCACGGCTCCCCCGCCGGCGCCGGCGCCGCTGCAAGGCGGCGCGCACGCCGAGGAGAGCATCGGCGAGCGGCTGGTGCGCGCGCCAACGGGCGGTGTGCTCGTCTACATCGGCTGTGCGACCGGAGCGCAGCCGTGCGCGCTGACGCTCCAGCAAGGCTTCGTCGATGCGCTCGTCAGCTCGGCGGCGCCGAACGACCCGCCGCTGCGCGTCGGCGACGCGTGGCGCCGCGCGCTGGCGCACTATCACGCCCAGGAGCGGCTTGCCGAGCTCGTGCCGACCGAGGACTGGTACCCTCCGAGCATCTTCTTCCAAGGCATGAAGTTCGTGCTGCTCGGCGATCCGACCCTCGCGCTTCCACAACCGTCCGCGCAGCGCGCGGCGGAACGTCGCTAGAGAGAACATGCGCGTCACTCCCCTGCTCACATTCCTCCTCGCGGGCGCCTCGCTCGCCCAGCTGCCGTTTCCCGGCGATCTCCCCGGCACCTCGATCGGCGCCGGACTGCCGCTGCCCTTCGAGGCGAGCGGCATCGTCTGGCAGCCGCTCGAGCAGCGCCTCTACGTCGTCGACGACGGCGGCGAGCTCAGCGCGATGCAGGCGAACGGCGGCTTCGTGCAGACCTGGACGATCGGCGGCGATCTGGAGGCGCTCGCGGTCGCGCCGAGCGTCAACGGCCGCGTGTACGTCGGCCGCGAGCACCCCGACGCGGTGCTCGAGTTCGATCCGCTCACCGGCACGGTGCTGCGCACCTTCGATCTGACGCCGTGGCTGACGGGCGCAACCAACGGAGGGCTCGAAGGCCTGGCCTTCGTGCCCGACGCGCTCGATCCCGAAGGCGGCCTGTTCTGGGCCGCGCACCAGGACTTGGGTCGCATCTACCGCTTCCGGCTGCCGATCCTGTCGAGCGCGGTCTCGACCACGGTGACCTTCGTCAACTCGAACGTGCCGGTCCCGGGACGCACCGATCTGGCGGCGCTCGACTTCAACTCGGTCGATGGTTCTGTCTACGCGCTGTACGACAGCGCCGGCATCGTCTCGCGGCTCGACGCCACCGGCGCCCTGATCAGCGAGTGGCTGGTGCCCGGCCTCGAGACCGAGGGGATCGCGCTGCGCGGCTGCGAGCTCTACGTCGCCGAGGACCAGGGCGCGGTCGTCACGCGTTACACGACCTTCCCGTCCTCCGCGACGTGCGCAATGCTCAGCGCCGACAGCTCGCTCGTCGACCTCTCGAGCGGCGGCACGGTGATCCACGCCCTGCGGGCGATTGCGCCGGCACTGCCCGGAGACGTGCGGATCCTGCTTGGAAGCACGAGCGGGACGACGCCCGGTGCGATCTTCAACGGTGTGCTCGTGCCGCTGGTAGTCGATGGGTACACGCAACACATGCTTGCGAATCCGAACCAGGGGCCCTGGAGCGGCACGCTCGGCGTGTTCCCAGCGAACGGCAAGGGGGTCGCGTTGCTGACGCTGCCGGCAGGGTCTTCCCCGGCGCTCGCGGGTCTTTCCTTCGACCACGCTCTTGTCGTGCTGCGCACGACGCCGACCGTCACTGTCGTCGCAGCCAGCGCACCGCAACATCTGATGCTCGTGCCCTGAGAGCCGCGAGTTCGAGCGGAACATGCTCGAGTGCGCGGGCTGACGCCCGCGCACTTACGCGCGCGAAGACGCGCGCGTTGCTTCGCACTCGACCGGGCGCCCGAGCGCGCCCGATCGAGTGCGAAGCTTAATTCGGAACGAGTGGTCGTTCTGATTTCGACCCTTCTGCTTCCGAGTTAAGCTCCGCATTCGGAGTGGCGCGTCCGCGCGCCGCTCCGAATGCGGAGTCTCGTGCGCGTCTGCGCGCACGAAGGTGCGCGCGAAGCGCGCACTCCCCCATTCTTCCCCCGCTACTGAAACAGCGGATCCGCCGCGTCTCCGCCCGCGAGCACATACGCGAAGAGATCACGCACCTCATCCTCGGTCAGCCCCCGCAGCAACCCCTCCGGCATTCGCGACACGCTCGAGACGCGCCGCGACGCGATCGACTCCGCCGCAAAGACCTCTTCCCGCTCGGGCAGACCCGTCAGTAGCACGCGCACCCCCGCTGAATCCTCAGCAAGCACTCGCCCGGTCGCAATGCCCCCGTTCACGAACTCGAACACCGTGTCCCGGTACTGATCGGAAATCACGCGCGACGGCTGCACCACCGTCTCCGCGAGCGCGCGCAACGAAAACCGACTCCCCGCCCCGCTGAGATCCGGCCCCGTGCCTCCGCCCTCGCCCCCGATTCGATGGCACGCGGCGCAGGTCGTCTTCGTGTACAGCTCGCGTCCGCGCGCGTGGTCGCGCCCGCCGACGAGGCCGGCGAGCAGCGGCTCGAGCTCTTCCAGCGTCCAGTCTCTTCCCGTGCTCGGCGCGGTAGCGCTCGGCTTCGCTGTTTCGCTCAACACGTCCGCCGGCAATTTGGCGACGCGCGCGAGGTCCTCGTGGATGCCGCGCACGTACTTCGCGAAGGAAACGCCGCCGCTGTCGGAGCGACTGGAGCGAATGAAACGCGTGATCCGCTCGCGCGTGTCGTCCCTCCAACCCAGCTCGGCCTGGGCAAGGGCCTGCGCGTAGGCGATGCGATCCTGCGCATTCGTCGCGCAATCGATCCGGATCATGCCCTTGTCCACGGCATTCGGATGGCGCGACACGCACATCAGCTCGAGTGCCTGGCGCAGGCACTCTCGATCGGGGTTCGTTGCGCTGATCGCCACGTCCAGCAGGGCGTGCAAGGCGGCCAGCTGTGCGGTGGGCACCGGGCCGAGCCGGATCCAGGCCAGCTGCAGCACTCGCAGGCGATCCCGCTCGAGCTCGCGCTGCGGGCCCAGTCCGAAGGCGATCAGCCGCTCCCAGTGTCCGGCCTTGTCGGCGTCGGACAGCTCCGTGCTGCGGTGCAGGCAAGCAATCGCATGCCGGATGCCGAGCGCTCCCTCGAGCGGGGCGCGCGCCAGCTCTTGGATCGGCGCATGCAGCTCGCGCTCGATCCGCGCCGCGTGCAGCGCGAACGGATCATCCGTGATCGCGATCGGCGCGGGCCGCGTGTATGCCTCATCGGGGGCGCCCGTCCACACGATGCGCCACAAACCCGCCGGCGTGTCGCGACCGCCGCTGGTCAGGTAGAGCGTGCCATCCGCCCCCGCGTCGAGATCGGTGACCGGCAGCGGTCGACCCTTGACGAACACGCGGCCTTCGCCGCGGAAGCTCGCGCCGGCGGGCGTGAGGTCGACCGCCCACACGCGACCGTAGGACCAGTCGGCTGCGTACAGCCGCTCGCGCCACTGCCGCGGGAACTGCGAGAGCTCGCGCCCGTGCAGCACGCCCGTCGGCGAACCCGGTCCGAGATCGACCGCGGCCGGCAGCGAGTCGGGCACCCAGGCCGGCCACTTCGCGTTGCCGTTGCGCCAGCCGTAGTCGGCGCCCGGCACGACGTGCAGGATCCGCGTCGGCCGGTACCACGGCAGGCCGATGTCCCACTCCATGTCCGCGTCGTAGGTGAACAGCTCGCCGCGCGCGTCGAAGGCCGCGTCGTACGTGTTGCGGAAGCCGCACGCGACGAGCTCGAACTCGCGTCCGTCGGGATCGCAGCTTGCGATCCAGCCGCCGGGGGCCATGACTCCGACCGCGTGGCCGTTCGGATCGTTGCGGTGCTCGAGCAACTGGTCCTCGCCCCACGTCAGCGGCACGCGCGAGCGCGCGAACTCGGTCGGCGTCACGTGGTTGCCGATCACGACGTAGAGCCTGCCGTCACCCGGCCCGGCGAGCACCGCGTGCGGACCGTGCTCGCCGTCGCCGTCGAATGAGCGCAAGAGCTTCGACTGGTCGAGCTTCCCGTCGCCGTTCGTGTCGCGCAGCCGGTACAGGCCGCTCTGCGACGAGTTCGCGACGACGTAGAGCGAGTCGTGCGCCCACACGAGCCCCTGCGCGCCCGTCACGTCGAGCTCGACGCGCTCGACCGAGGCGACGCGCGGCACGTGCAGCGGCTCGGGCGAAGGTGCGAGCGTCACGCACCAGAGCGCGCCGTATTGATCGCCGGCGTAGAGCCTGTTCCCCGGCGCGCGGCACAGGCTGACCCAGGAACCCTGCTCGGCGCGCGGCACCGTGTACACGAGCTGCGCCTCGAACCCGTCGGGCAGCGCGAAGCGCGCCGGATCGGGCAGCGGTTCGTCGACCTTGTTCGCGGCCGAGAGCATCAAATCCTGCAGCGGCCCCCAGGGAGCCGCGCTCTCCGGCCCGAAATCGTGCGCGGATCGCGCGCGCGAGCCCTCGGCCAGCGTCCCCTCCCAGGAGGCGTCGGTCCGCAGGTTCAGCACGGGCGAGGCCGCGTCGAACGACCACTCGCCGAGCACGGCGCCGACCGAACCCTCGTTGGTGGCTTCGATCACGAGCTCGTGGGGTCCCGCGACGAGCGCGTGCTCGACGTCGATCGGCGTCGGCTCCCACCACGCATCGTTGCGCGCGACGAGCACGCCGTCGATCGACACGACGGCCGAGTTGTCCGCGCGGATGCGACCGCGGACGTAGTGCGTCGCGGCGGGCAGCGTGAAGCGCTTGCGCAGCACGACCCGCTCGCCGTCGCGCGACTCCGGGTGCGCCCAGATCCAGCGCGGGCCTGCGCTCGCCGCAAGCGGCGGCGGCGATCCGAGCGCGCGCACGCGCAAGTTGCGGAAACGAACCTGCATCGGCGGGCCCTGGTGCAGTTGCAGCGCGAAGTGGCCGTCCGCGCGGAAGTAGCGCAGGTCCTCGTCCAGCAGCGAGGCGCTGCGCGCGCCGTTCAGATACACCTCGACCAGCGGTCCCTGCGCGGTGATCCGGTAGTGATTGAATCCGCGCGGCTTGACGCTCGCCTGCAACGCAGCCGCAGCGCCGATCGGGAGCGTGTCGCGCGTGCCGTCGGCGCGCGCGCGCACCTGTTCGCCGCGTCGGACCAGCACGCCGCGGCCGTCCTGGTCGTAGATGCAGCCGGTCCAGTCCGGACCGTCCTCCAGATCGGCCTGCAAGCCGCGCACTGCACCGTCGGCCGCGACCGCGCTGCGCAACTGGACGCCCGAGTTGCCGCCGACGAGCTCGTACTCGAGCTCGAGTTCGAAGTCACCGTACGTGCGATCGACGCGCGCGAGGTAGATCGTGGCCTCGAGCGGGTGCTCAGCCGTCGAGCGACCGACGATGCAGCCGTCCTCGACCGACCAGTAGCTTCGATCCCCGAGCCAGCCGTCGAGCGAGCGGCCGTCGAAGAGCGGTTCCCAGTCGTTGCGTTGAGCAACGACCGCGCCGGCGCACAGCGCGCCGAGCGCGGCGATCAGGTATGCGAGAACGAGCCGCGGTCGCACGTGCGGCCTAGCGGACCCAGACCTCGGCCGTCAGGTCCGGGTTCGGAGCGCCCGAACCCGTCTGCGACGTGCCGTTCACGTAGAGCCGCTCGCCGCCGTCGACGAAGACGGGAGTGGCTTGCGTGCGCGGGTAGATCATCGTCTGCACGACGCTCCACGACCCCAGCGACTCGGTGCTCTCCTCGATGTCGGCGACCGCGTTGCCGTTCAAGGTGGACAGGTCGAACGTATCGACGCCGCCGATCGCGTAGACCTTGCCGCCGGCCGCGAGCAGGTTGCCGCGCGCGCGCAGATGGTTCATCGACGCCACGCTGGTCCACGCATTCGTGCCCGGGTTGTAGATCCGGCAGGTGCTGATCGGATTGACCTGCAACAGCAGGATGTTGCCGGTCGCGCCGCCGATCACGGCGACGTTGCCGTTCGACAGCAGCAGTTGCGCATGCGTCGCGCGATCGCCCGGAATGCTCGGAGCGCTGCTGAGCGTGTTCGTGCCCGGGTTGTAGAACCGGCAGTCGCTGACCACGGACGGAACCGGAAGCCCGAAGACGCTCGTGACCTCGACGCCCGCCGTGATCAGCACGCGGCCGTCGTTCAGCTTCGTGGCGCCGTGCCACAGCCGCGGCTTCGGCAGGTTCGGACCGTTCGACCACGTGTTCGTCGCCGGGTCGTACAGTTGGGTCGAACTGAGCGCGGACGCGACCGAACCGATCGGGTCGGTCACGTTCAACATCGACACGCCGCCGGCCACGAACACGCGCCCGCTGGCGAGCAGTGTCGCGGTGTGCTGACTGCGCGGCGTCGACATCGGAGCGACCGCGCTGGAAACGCCGGTCGCGGGATCGAAGATTTCAGCGGTGTTCTGCACAACGTCGTTCACGTCCTGTCCGCCGAGCAGCAAGACGCGGCCGTCGGCCAGCGTCGTCGCGGTATGCGCGGTGCGCACGCTCGCCATCTGGCCGATCACCGCGTGGGTCTGCTTGAGCGGATCGTAGATCGTCAGCGTGTCGGTGTTCGTCACCAGCCCTGCGAGCGTGATCGCGCCGCCGGAGATCAGCACGCGGCCATCGTTGAGCAGCGTGTTCGCGTTCGCATCGACGTCGAAGGGCTGGTCGTCGATGGTCAGGTGGACCGAATTGGCCGGCGCCAGCTTGTGGCTCGAGCGCGGCGTGATGTCGCCGGCGAAGTAGATCGTGCCCGGAAGGGTGAAGGCCTGCGCGTACAGCACGACGCCGTTGAGCGCGAGGTCGTTCGGGATCGGGTAGGTGATGGAACCGACGCCCGCCGCGTTGCACGCGCCGACCTTCGCGAACAACTGCAGGTCGAAACCGACGTCGAGCACGCGCGGGTCGGTCGGATCCAGGATCGCCAGCGGGATCGGGCCGGTCTGGAAGGACGGGACGAGCGCGAAGAACTTGAACGGGTCCGTAATGACCTGATAGGTCACGCTCTGTCCGATCACCCCATTGATGCGCTTCAACTTGGCGTCGGCGCTCGCTGACGAAGTGAGAGCGGCGGCGACGGCGGGAAGCAGGAGCAGGGGGCGCAGGCTCTTCGAGGTCATCGACACTCCTTCGAGGTGAAAGTCCGGGTATGGGCGCGAAACCAGCAGCACGCCCAGGCCGGGCGCGTGCGCCACTCGATTCTAGACTAGCCCGGCGAACGCGGGCTGGGCAAACCCGCACGTCTTCGCACCACCTAGAGGCCGATTGACGCCCGGCGGGCTCCACCTGGGCTCGAACGAATCGGATTTGCGCGCCGCCGCGCAGCATGGACTATGTTCGATGAGTCGGCGCTCAGGAACAGGGTGTTTCACTCTCCTCCCAGTCCATTCAGCATCGAGGATTCCATGCAACTCGCTCGGCTGCTTGCTCCTTCCCTCCCGATCCTCTTCGCATCCGGAGTCTGTGCGCAGTCGAAACTCCTCGACTGGAGCGGACAGCCCGACTCCGAGCTCGCGCAGACCGTGGTGCGCGGCGTCGCCGACCTCGACGGCGATGCGCGGTCCGACGTGCTGATCGGGATGCCGAACAAGACGGCTGCCGCCGTACCGGGAGCAGGCCGCGTCGAGGTTCGCTCAGGCGGGACCGGGATGCTCGTGCGAGTGCACGAAGCCGGCGCGCTGTCGGGGGATGGCTTCGGCGACTCGGTCTGCGCGCTGGGAGACGTCGACGGCGACGGACGCGGTGACTACGCGATCGGGATGCCGCAGATCCACGACTCCCCGGCGGATCCGCTGTACGCGCTCGCCGGCGCGGTGTTCGTCTACTCGGGCGCGAGCGGCGCGCTGCTCGGATTCGGTTCGAGCGCGGCGCTCGCCGGCGA
>Ga0194120_10005853_pt1 | contig 17781 bp, 12 predicted proteins | sample TA2MahCa65mmetaG_FD_148642 | JGI IMG/M metagenome (GOLD analysis project Ga0194120, IMG submission 148642) | Freshwater microbial communities from Lake Tanganyika, Tanzania - TA2015019 Mahale Deep Cast 65m | ecosystem: Environmental > Aquatic > Freshwater > Lake | place: Tanzania: Lake...
AAAGCTGTTGGTTCGCTATGAGAAGAGAACAGCAAGCTATGTGGCCCTAGCGCAATTGGCTTGCGCCATCATTGCCTACAGAAAAGTAGGCGTTATTTACGGATAAACACTAAGAATGCAGAACGTAGAATGAAGAACGTAAAATGTAGAATGCAGAATGCAGAATGCATGGTGCGGAGGAATTTCCACGATTTTCCTTACTCGCTTCGTGCTTTTCGTTCTACATTTTTCATTCTTCATTCAGCATTCAGCATTCTACATTTCGGCTGCTCGACCAAGCCCTATTCATCGGGCGAGCCGGGCGGCCTGGTGGTAGTGGCTGACGAGTTCGACCGGCCGGTAATTCGAGGGGCGGTCGAGCGAACCTTCGGGCGGGAGATCGAGACCCCTCAGGGCGAGCCTCACTTTCGGATCGAGTGGATCGATGCCGGACGGATCGGCGACCGCAGCCGCTCCCCGATCCTGTTGATGGCTGCGACGACCGATGGCGAAGGTCCAACTGCTGAAATGGTGCGCAAGATGCTCACCGGTTCTGTCGCAGAGGGAGTCGCGGCAGGCGATTACCTTGTCTTCCGACGCGAAGACCCCTGGGCTCGCGACCAACTCCTCCTGATGCTGGTCGGCCGCTCCCGCCGCGAATTAGGCGACCGGGCGGGCGCATGGTGCGACTCACTCTACCGCTGGGCTTACGACTTCGAGATGCGCCGGACGACTAGATCGCTCTTCCGCCGCGGTGAACAGACCGCCCTCGCCGCGGAACTCGAGCGGCGCTACGGCTTTCGCCTCCGCATTCAGCACGACTATCTCCTCGCCGAAGAGAACGACTCGCTCCAATTCGTCCGGCTCCTGCGGCACTATCCCGACCGCTGGCTCACGGTCGCCTGGGGCGACTTGGATTCCCTTACGCTATTGACGCCGCTCTTCGTCTTCGACCGCCGGCGGACGATCGGGAACACCTTCCTTGATCCCGTCGTTCAGTATGAAGAGCGAATGCGTGCCGACCGATCCCGGCTTGGCAATCGAGACGCCATTCTCATTCGGGGGCTTTGGGCGACGGTCGATCCGACCGGCGGAGGCCCGTTCTTCAGTTATGCCATAGCCGATTCGAGCCGGAATCGGTATTATATTATCGACGGCGCCGTCTTTGCGCCGGGCGAGCCGAAGATGCCCTTCCTGTGGCAACTCGACGCCATCGCCCGGACCTTTGAGCCCAGGTAGCCGTCGTCCGCTACGCGATTTTAAGGGGTGTAAGGCATGGCGTCACCCTGAACGAAGTGAAGGGTCTCGTCCGGACGGGATGCTTCGCTTCGCTCAGCTTGACAATCTCCGTTTCCAGACGATACAGAAATCTACACCAAGTATGGACGCAATGTGAGAGAGGGAAGACTTTGACAGATAGGAATATGGCCGCACCACGGGTCCTCGTCCTGACCGGATCTCCAAATGACCTTCCGCTGATGCAGGCGGGGCAGGAATATTTCGACTACTTCGGCATCACCGTTGAGTTTGTCGTCTCGTCCGCGCACCGCAACCCGGATCAGACGGCGAAGTTGGCAGCGCAGGCGCGCAGCAATGGCTATGGAGCCGTCGTTTGCGCGGCGGGAATGGCCGCGCATCTGGCCGGAGTCGTCGCGGCTCACTCCGACCTGCCGGTGATCGGCGTCCCGTTGCCGGGAGGTATCTCCGACGGCCTCGACGCCCTCCTGGCAACGGTGCAGATGCCGGCCGGCGTCCCGGTGGCAACGCTCGCCGTCGGCAAAGCCGGAGCCGTCAATGCCGCCGTCTTATGCGCGCGCATCTTTAGTCTGACCGATCCGGCAATTCACGAACGACTTCAGTCCTTCATTGCGAACGGAGCCAAACTGCCCAAGCCGGCCGGATGAAGGTCTTAATCACCGGCTCGGCAGGGATGCTCGGCCAGAAATTGCTGACGACCCTGTCGGGTGATCTCTATGCCTTGACCGGCTGCGACCTCGCGCCGGCTCCGCCGGTCGAGGAAGTTCCCTGCCACTACCTGCAACTTGATGTAACCGACCGCAAACAGACCATCGCGGAAGTGAAGGCTATCGCACCAGCGGTCATCGTCCATACCGCCGCGATGACCAACGTCGATGCCTGCGAAACGCGCCGTGAAGAGTGCTGGCGCAGCAACGTCTATGCGACCGAGAACGTCGCCCTCGCCGGCCGTCTGGTCGGGGCGCGGATCATCTACATTTCCACCGACTATGTCTTCGACGGTCGCGCCGGGCCCTACGATGAAGAAGCCCGACCCAATCCCGTAAGTTATTACGGCAAGTCGAAACTGGCCGGTGAGAACGTCATCCGCGGCAACTCCGGCGAGTGGACCATCGTCCGGACCATCGTTCTCTATGGCTACGGACGCGACGCCCGGGCGAGTTTCATCACCTGGCTCCTGGGCGAACTGCGCGCCGGGCGCCCGGTCAAGATCGTCGATGACCAATGGGGCAACACAACCATCGCCGATGACCTCGCCGCCGCCATAGACCGGATCATCCTGCTGCAGAAGAGCGGCCTCTACCATGTTGGTGGGGCAGGTTTTTCGACGCGCTATGAGTTTGCTCTCACTGCAGCGCGCGTCTTTGGCCTCGACGAATCGCTCATTCATCCCATCACTACCGAGTCGCTCGCTCAACCGGCCAAGCGTCCGCTCCGATCGGGATTGATGACTCAGAAGGCCGAGGAGGAACTTTTTCTCACCTTTCGCACGGCGGAGGATTCGCTCCGTCTCTACCGCGAACAGGAAGCGCAGGGCGCTCTGAAGGGGGTATTCTGATGCCTTCATCTTCGACACCGGATCCGCGGCCGGAGATTCCCGGACGAGTGCTTGTCATCATACCGACCTACAACGAACGCGAGAACATCCCGGAAGTGCTGCGGCGGACGCTGGCGCAGCCCGCTGACCTTGACATTCTGATCGTCGATGACAACTCCCCGGACGGCACCGGCGATATGGTGGCAGAGATGATGGGAACTGAGCCGCGCCTGAAATTGCTGCGACGGCCCGGCAAATTAGGGCTTGGCACGGCTTACATCGCCGGCTTTCGGTTTGCCCTCGAGAATGGCTACCGCTATATCTTCGAAATGGACGCCGACCTATCGCACGATCCGGATGAAATTCCCCGCTTCCTGACCGCGGCTCAGGAGGCGCATCTGGTGATAGGATCGCGTTACATCAACGGCGTCAACGTCGTCAACTGGCCGCTCTCGAGGCTGCTCCTCTCGTATTTTGCTTCGCTCTACACCCGGATTGTAACCGGCCTGCCGGTGCGCGACGCCACCAGCGGCTACAAATGCTACCGGCGTGAACTGCTCGCCGCGCTCGATCTGAGCGGCATCCGCACCAGCGGCTATGGCTTTCAAGTCGAGATGAAGTGGCGCGCCTGGACGGGCGGCTTCCGCATTCGCGAAGTTCCGATCACCTTTGTCGATCGCACCGTCGGCAAGTCAAAAATGTCGAAGGCAATTGTCCGCGAGGCGATGATTCTGGTCGGAAAACTGGGACTGAAGGGCTTTGTTCGTCGGTTCCAACTCAGGAAGCGGAGTGGCTGGCAGCCGATCGATTGACCTCTCGGTCGTCATCGTCAATTACAATGTGCGGCCGTTTCTTGAGCAGTGCCTGCGGTCGCTCTATGCAGCATCGAGCGGCCTCACGGTCGAAGTCTTCGTCGTCGATAACGCCTCCCGGGACGACTCGGCAGTCTATATCCGCGATCACTTCCCCTCGGTTCAACTGCTCGTCAACGACTCCAACCTCGGCTTTGGCCGTGCCAACAATCAAGCCTTGCAGTTGGCTTCAGGCAGGTATTTATTAATCCTCAACCCCGATACCCTGCTCTCTGAGGATACGCTCACTGCGATGATCGACTATCTGGATCGACATCCTGAGGTCGGTGCCGCGGGACCAAAAATACTCGACCGCTATGGCCGGTTCGATCGCTCCTCCAAGCGGGGTTTGCCGACGCCCTGGGTGGCGTTCTGCAAACTGGCCGGCCTATCGGCGCTCTTTCCCCGCAGCCGTCTATTCGGCAGATACGAACTGCTCTACCTTGACCCCGACCAGCCGGCTCGCATCGATGCGCTCGCCGGATCGGCGATGTTTGTCCGGCGGGAGGCTTATGCTGCGACTGGCGGATTCGACGAAGACTACTTTATGTATGGGGAAGACATAGACTGGTCGTATCGCATTGCCCGGGCGGGCTGGAAAGTGCATTATGCGCCGGTTGCGCGGATCATTCACTTTCGCGGCGAGTCCACCCGGCGCAGCGATTTCGACCGCGACCGGGCTTTCTACGGTGCGATGCAACTCTTCGTTGCCAAGCACTTTCACGGGCGCTATCCGGCAGTGACGCGAATCTGGCTCGCGCTCGGCATCCGCATCGCCGAGATCATCGCTCGAGTAAGCAGGTTGTCCGGGCTTCTAATCTGGCCGTTGCTCGATTGGAGCGGGCTGTTCGGCGTCTTGCTCCTGGCCCGCTATGTCCGGTGGGGAATCGTCAATCTCACCCCGCCGGTGGCCTTTTCGCTCCTCATCCAATCGCTGACGACGGTGCTCTGCATCGCCGCTTTCGGAGGCTACCGCCGGCGTCGCGGTGAAGCCACGCCGCTGGCGCAGGGTGTCCTGCTCGGCTTCTTCATCAACAGTTCCTTCACCTTCTTTTTCCCTCAGTATGCCTACTCGCGCTTCGTAACGCTCTTTGGACTGGTGGTCGGCGGTTCGTATATTGGGCTTTGGCGGTTGCTTCTGCACCGGTTTCTGCGCAGCGGCCTCTGGCGGAGGTTCTTTCGCCGCAAGGCGCTCGTCGTCGGCTGCGGGCGGGTCGGTCGCGAGGTTGCCTCCCGGCTGGTGAGGGACTCCGATGCGCCTTACCTGTGCGCCGGGTTCATCGATCCCGACGGGGAAGCGACCGGCTCGATCATCGACAGCCTGCCGGTTCTCGGCGCTTCCTACGATCTGGCTCGCATTTCTCGTCAGGAGGGGATCGAGGAGATCATCTTCGCGCCCGACCAGACGGACTACAACCGAATAGTTGCCATGGTCGGTGCGCTCGACGCCCGCTATCAGGTCAATTTCAAGGTCATCACATCCGAAGCCCTGACCTCGACATCGCTCCCCCTGCCGCAGTTGACGGCGCACCACCTTGCGCCGCGCCGTCCGGCCGGCATCGTCCGAAAAGTCGCATCGCTCCTGACCGGAAGGTGATATGAACCGGTTTATCCTCGACTTCGAGAAGCCGATTCAGGAACTTCAAGCCAAGATAGACGAACTCGAGATGCTTGCGCGCAGCGGACAGATCGGCATCGACGGCGAACTGAAGCGGCTTCGTGCCAAAGCCGGAAAGTTGCGCGAGGAGATCTACTCCCGCCTGACCCGGTGGCAGTGCGTCCAACTGGCGCGCCATCCGCACCGGCCTTATGCCCTCGACTACATCAAGGCGATTGTGCAGGATTTCGTCGAACTTCAAGGCGACCGCCGGTTTCGGGACGATCCCTCAATCGTCGCCGGCTTTGGGCGATGGGACGGCCGCTCGGCAGCAATTATCGGGCATCAGAAGGGACGCGGCACCCGCGATAACCTGTTGCGCAACTTCGGAATGCCGCATCCGGAGGGCTATCGCAAAGCCCTTCGCGTTATGAAGACCGCCGCCCGATTCGGGTTGCCAGTAGTCACGCTCATCGATACTCCCGGCGCCTATCCCGGGCTCGGCGCCGAAGAGCGCGGCCAGGCTCAAGCCATCGCCGAAAACCTTTACGAAATGGCGCAACTGGAGCGCCCCATCGTCGCGGTGGTGATCGGCGAAGGCGGTTCCGGCGGCGCGTTAGCGCTTGGCGTCGCCGACCGCGTCCTGATGCTGCAATATTCCATCTACTCGGTCATCAGCCCCGAGGGTTGCGCTTCGATCCTCTACCGGGATGCCTCGAAAGCCCAACTTGCAGCCGAAGCGCTCAAGTTGACCTCATCCGACCTGCTTGAGAATGGCTTGATCGACTCGGTTATCCCCGAGCCGCTCGGCGGAGCGCACAATGACCCGGCGGCGACGGCGTCGTCCGTCGCGGAGGCCGTCTCAACAGCGCTCGGTGAACTTGAGCCGCTGCCTTCGGCTGAACTTATCGATAGACGGATTGAGAAATTCCGGCGGATGGGTCGTTGGATCGAGGAGTAGTTTGGGGGGAACCGGTTCGGGTCCGGGTGCGTTACAGCCAAGTGGACCGCATGGGGCTGCTCTACCATGTTCACTACCTTGAACTCTTCGAGTGGGCGCGGTCGGATTGGGTGCGCAACTGCTACCGTCCCTATAAGGAACTGGAGGACGACGGGCTGACTCTGGTAGCCGTCGAAGCGACCGTCCGTTACCATCGCCCGGCTTATTATGACGACTTGCTGCTGGTTACCGCCCGGCCGCTCGACTGGGGCCGGAGCCGTCTCGAGTTCGACTACCGGATCGCACGGGAAGGCGAACCGGATGCCATTGCCTCCGGCCGGACGGCGCACTGCTTCGTCGGTCGCGAGGGTAAGCCGGTGGCGCTGCCGGTTGACTTCCGACGAATCCTGGAGTCACTCTCTGCGACGACTTGAACCTTTCGCCGGCGACGATGACATCGTAATGTTCGATTCCAAACGTATAACCTATAAATCCAAAGCGATCACCAAGCAATGCCCCTAAGTCAGGATCTACTCGATATCCTCGCCTGCCCCAAGTGCAAGGGCGACCTCGACTACGACGGCGGCAAGGAGACCCTCACCTGTCAGCACTGCCGGCTCATTTACCGTATCGAAGACGGCATCCCTAATATGCTGATCGACGAGGCTGAGTCCTTCTGAGGGCTTGACATCGCGGCGAGCGGCTGCTAACTTTAACTTATGGACGGCGGTGGCTTTTTCACCGCGCGCCTTCGTTCACACTGCAAGGGAGACTGGTTCCTATACCGTTCGTTAGGGGTTTTTAATCTGGCTCGTTGCGGCTTTTCCCAGATGACCCCTAACTCTATCCAGTCCGGGCATCGGCCCGGATTTTTTTGTGGGAACAACCCGGTCTGAACGTGCGCCTACAACACTTGACATATCTGACACTTGTGGCGCTGCTGGGGGGCGTTGGAGTATCTCCGGCGTCTTCACGAGTCGTCGCATCCGACGACCGCGGAGTGGTGATCGAGTGCGCCTTCGAAGTGGCTTCGGTAGGTTCCGACCGGGACGGCGGGCTGGTCCTGCTTCTTGCCGGAGGCGACATCGAGCGTCAGCCAGGCCTGCCCAACGAACCGGTCGTGACGCTGAACGTCGCCGTGCCTCCGGGATCGCGCCCCCGGGTCCGGCTCGTCAGCCGCGAGAGCGGTTCGCGCTATGACGGGCAATTGGCGGTCGAACCGGCTCGCGTGGGTGCCCAACCCACGCCGTTTCGGTTGCCGGAACCGGTTGGTGAGACTGAACTTAGGTCGCTGCTCGGAATCACCTATCTGCGCGTGCCGCTGCGGCCGGCTGTGATGGGCAGCGGGTCATTTGAAGTCGCCCGCCGGATGACCGTTAGAGTTGACTATAACGCACCGCCGCCGCCTGTTGTCTTGCCGCCGGCACGGATCAACAACTTGCACCGCCTCGCGCTTCTAAATCTCGAAAACGCCGCCGGATGGGGCCGTGCGATCACCTCGAACTTCACTGATCCATCCTGGCCGCAAGGGGATATCTACCGCTTCGAGATCGACGAAGAGAGCATCTACCGCCTTTCCTTTGAGGAACTGAAGCGGGGCGGCGTCCAACTGCCGGACGGTGGCGTCGCTTCGGGTTCGATCAAGGTCTATGGTAACGGCGGCGGAGAACTGCCGCTCGACCCGACGGCGACGGCGCCGTTAGGTCTGAGCGAATGCGCGATCTTCGTTGATGATAGGGGTGACGGGCGTTTCGGTCCCGGGGATGAGGTTCTTTTCTATGGCAAGGGTGCCGGCGGCTGGGTGCCTGACACCTCGCGCGGCTTGCGCTTCGATCTGAACCACTATACCGTGCGCAATGTTTACTTCCTGGTCGTAGATCCCTCCGGCGGCGGAAAGCGTATGGAAGGATTGGGCGTCGAACTGCTACCGGTGCGGAGCGAAACCACCGGACGGACACGGGTGCACATCGAGCCGGAGAAGTTCATCTTCGGCATCCGCGACTTTAGGGGGAGCGGGCGGGAGTGGTATGCCTACATGCTGCCGAGTGGAGGCCGCTACAGCCTGACAGCCCACGCGGCTGGAATCGACCTAAGTCAGCCGGCTACCGTTTTCGGACGGGTCGTCCTGCCGACTTTCAGCGGTCTGCACCGGGTGACGGTGACGCTGAATGGCACTTCCCTCGGAGGATTCACACCTGAGGCTTACTCGTCGTTTGGCACCTGGAGTTTTCCAGCCCCACCGGAAGCACTAAGGGAAGGTGGCAACAGCATCGCTTTCAGCCATGCGCCCGGCTCGGGCGAGTCGATGATTGACTGGGTCGATCTGACCTACTTCGGCCAACTTGACCGGCACCGGTTCTTCGATCTAACCTCTACCGTCGGCGCCGTCGAGTATCGCTCGACGGGACTGGCCGATCCCTGGTTTTTCGATGTTACCGACCACGCGAATGTCCGGCAGGTTCGGCGCACGGCAGTAACGATTTTGCAGACCGGTTCTGCAGGGCGTCTGCTCCTGACGACGCGGTCGTCCTTCCGTTCGCCGCCGACCCGGTTCGAAGCATACTTCCCGCCGCCGGCAGACATTGCCGACCCCTGGTCGCGGGCGAACCGGGCCGATGTGATACTGGTAACGCCGGACGCCTACTACGACCTGCTGCCGCCGCTGGTGGAGCATCTGACCCGGCGCGATCCGCCGCTGCGGGCCGTCCGAATGCGGGCCAGCGAGCTATACAATCGGTTCTCGGGCGGTCTTAAGGACCCGGCCGCAATCCGGAACATGCTTCACTATGCCAAAGACTTTTGGGCCACCCCGCCGCGCTATGTGATCTACTGCGGAGACGGAGACTACAACTATCGCGACCTCGATCGCCCCCGTCAGGACGATCTGCTGCCGCCATTCGAGTTGGGAGATCTCTGCAGCGACGACTGGTTCAGCGACTTTACCCCCCGTTCGCAGGACGGCGTGCGCGATCCGCTGCCCGAGATGATTTCGGGCCGGCTGACGGCACAGTCGGCTTATGAACTGTCAGCCATGATCGCCAAGATTGTCGCTTATGACGAAGAGCCAGAGTTCGGCGACTGGCGCAACCGGGCGACAATGGTAGCCGACGATGAGTTTGGCGAATCGTGGAACGGCGAAACCGACCACGTGCGCGACACCGAACTGATCAGTAATAGTTATCTGCCGCCGACGATGGATAAGGTGAAGATCTACCTCACCGAATATGCCCGGCAATGGGGTCGCGAAAAGCCGCAGTCGGGGATCGATCTGGTCAACAGCATCAATCGTGGGACGCTGCTCGTCAATTATATGGGGCACGGCAACCCAACGCTCTGGGCACACGAGCACGTCTTTGTCCAGTCGCGCGACTTTCCGCAAATCGAGCCTTCGAGGCGGCAGGCGCTCTACATTGCCTTCACCTGCGATTGGGCTTATTGGGACGACCCGGCGTCGCAGTCGTTTCCCGAGCAATTGCTGGCGGCGCCGGGCAGAGGCGCCATTATGGCGATTGCCTCGACGCGGCTCACTTATGCCGGGTCGAACCGGAATCTGGCGCTTAACTTTTTCTTGAATCTGTTCCGCGCCGATTCACTGACTCCGGGCGAAGCGCTATGGCTGGGTAAGTATCAATGGCGCGGCAACAACAGCGCGTCGTATCACTTGCTCGGCGATCCGACATTGGCGCTGGCAACGCCGAAACGGAGAGGCAATTTCACCACTCTGACGCCCTATCCGCTTAGGCCGCTCGCGCGGTCATCGGTTGCTGGCGAAGTATTTGGCCGCGACGGCAGGCTCGATCCGTCATTCACCGGGGAACTCTACTTTATCTTGCGCGACGCAGCAGTCCAGCGTCGTTATACTATAATGCTGGACGGCCAACCTTACGCGACCCTCAACTATCTCCTTCCGGGAGTGGCGGTCTATCGCGGCTTTCTCAGCGTTGGCGGCGGGCGGTTCGCGGCCGGCTTTGTGCCGCCGCGGGATGTGACCCTCGGCGGATCGTATGGCCGGGCAGTGGCTTACTATTACGACGGGGAGGTGGACGGCGTCATCGCGCGAGACTCGCTTGCCTATGCACGGGACGTCGCCGAAGATAACGACTCCGAGCCGCCTGAAATACGGGTCTTTTTCGACCATCGCAACTACCGGCCGGGCGACCGGGTCGGTCCCGAACCGCTCCTGATCGTCGAGGTGAGCGACTCGTCAGGCCTCAACCTGACCGGCGCTATGGGGCATGGCATCAACCTGCGCATCGACGGCGGGACACAGCAAGATTTGACGACCGCGTTTCGCTATGAACTCGACAGTTATCAATCGGGCAGTCTTGAGCGCCGCATCGGGCCGCTTAGTCCCGGTCTGCGCCGATTCGAGATCGAAGCCTGGGATGCCTTCAACAACCTTGGCGTGCATACGGTCGATGTCGATATCATCGCTGGAAGCGGCGGGCTGCGAGTCGATAGGGTGCTTAACTGGCCTAATCCGTTCAACCGGACGACCGACCTGACGTTCGTCTTGAGCGAGCCTGCAGACCGATACGAGATCAGGATATTTACCGTCGCCGGCCGTATGATCAGGAAGTTCGATGGTGGTCGCGCGGGACCGGGACAGGTTACCGGAACGATTTGGGATGGCCGCGATCAAGCCGGAAGAGAAGCCGGTAACGGCGTCTATCTCTACAAAGTGATCGCTTACGGCCCGGACGGCGGCTCGGCCGAAGGAATGGGCCGGATTGCGTTCATCCGATAGGAATTAAAGGTTTAAGGAATCAAGGATTTAAGGGATAGTCATTGAGGAAGCAACAACTCTTGAAGCAGTGGGTAGCGCTGACGATCGGCGCTCTGATGGCACTTTCGCCGCTGGCACCGGCTATAGCCGGAGTAGCCGAGGCTACGGTAATCTTCCTGCTCATCTCTCCCGGCGCTCGTGCGGGCGGGATGGGGGAGGCTTTCGTCGCCGTCGCCGACGACGCCACCGCGACCTTCTGGAACCCGGCCGGGCTCGCCTGGCAGAACCGGCGGGAGTTGACCCTGATGCACGTCAATTGGCTCCCGACTTTTCGCCTCTCAGACCTCTACTACGACTTCGTCTCGTATGTCAACAATGTCGAGGACTGGGGGACCTTTGGCCTCAACGTCGTCTTTCTCAACCTTGGCGAGACCGAGCGGCGCGACGAATTGAACACCGACCTCGGCACGTTCAGCACCTATGAGACGGCGATAAGCGGCTCCTACGGAGCCACCGTAACCGACGACCTGGCGCTCGGAATCAACACCAAGTTCATCTACAGCCATCTCGCTGACCGGGGCACCGGCCAGGAGCGCGGATCGGGGACCGCCACCAACTTCGCCGTCGATCTCGGTGTGCTTTACAAGACGGTCGATCCGCTCCTGAACCGCAACCTGAATCTCGGCGCCAACCTCTCGAATCTGGGGCCGAAGATGGCTTATATCGACCGCGCCCAGGCCGATCCGATCCCGACCAACCTGAAGTTCGGCTTTGCGTGGGAACTGGTCAACGACGGTTACAATAAGTTGACCCTCGCCTACGATATGAACAAGTTGCTCGTCCGCAAGCATCCCGACGGCACGACCGACCCGTTTTTCATTGCCCTCTACACCGCCTGGACGGATGAGCCGGTCTTCATCGACATGACTTACAATGTGGGCCTCGAATACTGGTATTCCGATTTGGTGGCGCTCCGGTTCGGTTACTGGAACGACGAGATCGGCAAGGTGAAGCCGCTCACCTATGGCGCATCGTTCAAGGTCTCGACCTACCGCTTCGACTTCAGTTACATCTCGGCCGGCAAGGGACATCCGCTGACCGATACGATGCGGCTCTCGCTGACGATTGGGCTGTAGTGGGCTCAGGGCTTAAGGCTCAAGGCTTAAGGCTCATTGCTCATGAGTCCGCATCATGCTCGCGAATACGCGTAGGGGCGAATCGTTCGCAGGACGATTCTGCCCTGTTGCTTCGGGCACAATGATGCCTGCGGTATCCTCGGTACCTACTTTGCGTCTCCGCGTGAGATTATTCTGCGGTGCGCTGGCAACGTTCCTTGCGGCGCAAATGGCTGTTGCGGAGCCACAGTATTCGCCCCGTCTGCCGCGGCTGCCGGAGCGGTTCCCGGTCGAGGCTGCACCCCGCCGCGATGCGCCGATGCGGGTGCTGGCGCTGCGGGTCGAGTTCGTCCCCGACACACTCGCGACGACCACCGGCGACGGGACCTTCGCCCTATCGAGGTCGCATTCGCTCTACGCGGCCTTTCCGCCGGACGAGGATATCCTCCTCGACCCGTTCCCCCACGATTCGCTCTACTTTGCCGACCAGTTGCGCTTTGCGCAGGACTACTTCCGCCGGATGTCGAACGGCGCGGTCGAACTTGACTGGGATGTCTATCCCGCCGGTGAACGTGCCGCCTACCGCCTGCCACGGCAGATGTGGCAGTATAATTGGAACTCTGGCGACGACCAACTCGACCGGGGTCTGGCGGAGTTGTTTCGAGATGCTGTGATCACCGCCGACCGCGATCCGGCTCTGTTGTGGGCTAACTATGACCTGGTGATCGTCTTTCATGCCGGAGCGGGCCTCGAGTTCGACCTCGGGTTTCGTCTGACGCCGCACGACATTCCTTCGGCCTGGATGGTGCGCGAAGACTTCCGGCGGCAGTTAAACCTTCCCAACGGCATCCCGGTCGATGACGGGGCGCGGTTTGTCAGCAGCGGCCTCATCCTCCCCGAAACGGAGTCCCACGACGGCGTCCAGATCGGAATGGCGGGAGTGGTCTGCCTGCTGATCGGGCACTGGCTCGGCCTTCCGGCGCTCTACGACCGCGATGACGGCAACCCGGTAGTCGGCAAGTGGAGCCTTATGGATCGTGGATTCGGCAATTTCTGGGGGTGCATTCCCGGACCGGTCGATGCCTGGTCGGCTTCCTACAAGGGCTGGCTGACGCTGAACGAGCCATCACCCGGCGGCTGGCAGATCGAATCGCGGTTTGGGCCGTTCGACCGGAGTCCCGAAGATCCGGTCGTCCCGAAGGCTTACCACATACCGATCACTGCAACCGAGTCATTCGTGCTCGAATGTCGCAGCCGGACGGTGAACGGGACCGATACGATGGCTGTCGGCTACGACCGTGACGGGCGCAGGATGCTCTGGTATCGCAACGACTACGGCATCTCGCGGCATCCCGACTATCCCCCCGGCGAGCCGCTGCGGGCGGTGACCCATATCGACAACCTCGAGTTCGACACGCCGGGGGCGGGGATCCTGATCTGGCACCTCGACCTGGGCCTTGCATCGCTTATCTCCGAAGGCCGGTTCAACAGCCTGAAGAGTCCGAAAGGCCTCGATCTTGAGGAGGCCGACGGCGCGCAGGATTTGGGTCAAAACTACCCCTTTCTGACCCCCGGCTGGGGCACCGATTACGGCATCTTCGCCGACGCCTGGTATGGCGACAACCAGTATCACCGCGATGCCAATGACGGACGTCCGGTCATGTTCGGCGACAACACCTACCCCGACAGCCGGTCGAATGCGGGTGCCTTCACGCACATCGCAGTCGATAGTTTTTCGCGGCGCGGGGAGGTGATGGGATTCAGGTTCAATCTGGATTTCAAGCAACCGGGTTTCCCCTTTCTGGCGCCCAAGCCACATTTTTCCGAAAGGCGTTATTCTTATACTGCAACGGGAAACTTCGACGCCGATCCCGACGATGAGATCGTTTATTTCAGCCTCACCGATACCATATTCTTTCTTGACGGAGATGGGACAATCATTCAGCGCTTCATTGACCGAAGAAACTTCGCCGAAGTCGCGCTCAGCAAGCCGTCCGTAGGTGACCTCAACGGCGACGGAATGGATGATGTCTTCACGTATCTGATGCGAGATGATGGGATATGGCAACTCACCGGCTTGATGTCTTCGCCGAATGGCCATCAATTGCAAGTCCTGGATGAGACATTCGTCGATTTCCCAGACTTCTGGGGTAGGACATTAATTGGCGGAAGTAAGACGGATCCCAAGCTGTTTAGTGTATATGACATTTACGTGCAGGGTAACAGCCACAATACTGTGTTCCAGATATTTGACAGCAACCTTCAGTCGCTGCTCTCTGTGCGCTACGCCTGGGGTAGCATTAAGGGCATTTTCCTATTGGGAACAGCCGAATCGGATACGGTTTTGCTTATCATGAATTACTTGGGCACTCAAGGAAGCAGGATAACCGAGTTCTCCAGTGCGGGAGAGTTGCTTGACAGGGAATTTGACAACATCTATTTCGGCAATCCGCAACTTGTCGATCTTGACGCTGACGGCTGGCAGGATATTGTGTTTTCATATCGCGGTATCAATATTATACGGCAGGTTGGACTAAGAACGGGCGAGGCTTTGGAAATCGAGAGTATCACCTCTCCCAGTCTCTTTGAAGAATTCTATAGTAATATTATTGGCTCACTCGATGCAGATGGCGACGGGCGATATGAACTTCTGATCTATGACGAGGGCTCATTCCTGACCCTCAACATTAACGGGACCATGGGGCTAAAGATCGATTCGCCGTGGAAATCAAACGGTAGAATGAATGTGACGGGCTCGCCCCAGGGATTTGGGATATATAAAGATGACATTCGCGGAACTCGCGAGATATTCTTCACCGGAGGACTACGGTCAGCGGAGTCGATTCCTCAAGCGCCGGCAAGTCGTTCGCTATTCGGCTTTTCGTCGCGCGGCACCAAAGCCGCAGGCCTGCCTGTGGCGTTAGGCGAGTCGTCATACTGGTATGGCGATTATATCTACACTCAACTTGATGATGACGAGGCGATCGAGGTCGTCATCAACCGCTCAGATGGCGTTGAGGTGATCGAATTGCCCGGTCGGGGACTGCATCCATGGTGGAGCCAGCAGTATCGCGACAAGCAGAATCGCAACGCCATCTGGGAACCGGCCCGCGCCTTCGTCGCCGCGCCCGGCAGCCCGCTAATCCCGGACGGGCAGTGCTACAACTGGCCCAATCCAGCAGTCGATATGACCGCGATTCGCTATTACTTGAACTTCCCGGCATCGGTGAAGATCGACATCTACGACATCGCCGGCGACCGGGTGAAGACGCTCTACGGGCCGGGGCAGGCCGGACTGCCCAATGAGGTGGTATGGGACGTAACGGGTGTGGCGCGAGGCGGCTATCTGGCGGTAGTCGAAGCGACTGCCGGCGGGCGCTCGGAGCGGCGGGTGGTGAAGATCGCGGTGAAGAAGTGAATTGTTTGCCGCAATTTATTGCGGCCCAATCAAGATAAGCATTGGACATCATCCAGATTGACAGACACTAAAAGAAGACACAAACCCCTGCGACTGCCCGGCTATGATTACCGCAGTCTGGGTGGATATTTTGTGACTATTCGTTTTGACCTTAGAAAAGAGCAGTATTACCCTCTCCTATTTGAGGATTTGAAGGAGTTGGTTGTAAGCACCTTTGAGGAGATTCATCGACGTCACTCTGAATTCGTTTTGGACGAGTGGGTTCTTATGCCTGATCATATTCATTTCATCTGCTTCATAATAGACGACGGAGCATTGGGAAGAGAAGACAAGTCGAATAAGCCGTTGGGCTTGTATATTCGCCAGTTTAAATCGAAAGTCTCTTTCGAAATGAATCGCAAAGATGGAGTTCATTTTGCTTGGAGAGCCAACTTCTATGAGCACATAGTTCGAAGCGAAAAAGCCATTTTCAAAATCAGGGAATACATACAAAATAATCCGCTGTCGCTGGAATTGAAGAATGAAGGGTTAAAGTAAGCCGCAATGAATTGCGGCAAAACTAAAGTGAATCACCATATAATCAAGATCATCGGCTTCGCCTTGCTCGCCGCAATAGATTGCGGCAAACAAGCCTTCGCCCAGTTCGAGCAGTTCAACCACCCCGAACTGGTCTGGCGGACGCTTGAGACCGAGCACCACGTCGTCCACTTTCACGATGGCGCCGAGCGGACGGCGCGCGTCCTGGCCGGCATCGCGGAAGAGGTTTATGAGCCGATCACGACCCTCTATGACTATCGTCCCGACACCAAAGTGCACTGGATCGTCCGCGATCACGACGACTACTCCAACGGCGGCGCCTATTACTACGACAACAAGATCGTCATCTGGGCAACGCCGCTCGATTTCGAACTGCGCGGGACGCACCACTGGCTCTACGACGTCGTTACGCACGAATTCACCCATATGATCCAGTTGGGGGCGTCGCGAAAGGGCCCGCGGTGGCTGCCGGGAGTCTATTTCCAGTACCTCGACTATGAGGATGAACGCCGCCCCGATGTGCTCTACGGCTACCCCAATCGACTCGGCTCGTGGCCAGTTGCGATGACCGTCGTCCCTATGTGGCTCGCCGAAGGCACTGCCCAGTATCAGGCGCGCGGTCTTGGCCACGACTATTGGGACACCCACCGCGATATGATGATCCGGGTGCGGGCGCTCGCAGGAACGCTTCTTTCAAGTGAGGAGATGGACGTCTTCGGTAAGCCGACGCTCGGCTCGGAACTGGTCTATTGCCAGGGCTATGCGCTGACCCGGTTCATCGCCGAAAACTACGGCGACGACGCCCCGGGGCGGCTCGCTGCGGCGCTTCGGTCGCCCGGAGTGTGGGACTTCGACCGCGCCAGCCGCAAGGCGCTCGGCATCAGCGAGAGGCAACTCTACGCCGCGTGGAAGAAGTCCATTACCGATGACTACCGCAGCCGGACGGCGATTATTCGCGATAATCTTGTCGAAGGCCGGGTCGTTCGCGATGAAGGTTCGGGCAACCTCTATCCGGCTTTCTCACCCGACGGCAAGCGGCTGGCCTTCGTCTCGAACCAGGGGAAGGACTTCCTGTCGCAAGGACGCATTGTATTCTACGACCTCGCGAGCGGCAAGTTTACACCATCTGAAGCGCCGGCGTCGGGGCCGTTCGGCTGGTCGCCCGACGGAAAATATCTGGTCTATGCGCGGCAGGACGGACCCAATAGGCAGGGATCGCACTTCGATGACCTCTACCTCTGGGATGTGGATAAGAAGAAGGAAATCCGGCTTACCCGTGATGCGCGGCTCGCTTCACCGGCCTTTTCGCCGGACGGCAGGCGGCTGGTGGCGGTGCACAATAGCGACGGCTCGCTCAATCTGGCGCTGATCGAATTGCCGGAATCGCTCTCCGGCAAGGACGTCTCCCGCGATGTTGTCCATCGCAAGTTGACTGCCTTCGATGATGGACGGCAGGTTTTTCGACCCCGCTTCGCCCCCGACGGCCGGCGGATCGTCTTCGCGATGGCAGACCTCGCGGCGCGCGACCTGATGCAGTACGATCTGGCGACCGGCCGGTTGCATCCGCTGCTCGCCTCCGATGCCGACGAGCGCGATGCGCTCTATTCGCCCGACGGACTTTGGGTCTATTACGTCTCGGACCGGACGGGAATCTACAACCTCTATCGTTTTCACATCGCAGGCGGCGAGCCGGAGGCTCTCTCCAACGTAACCGGCGGGGCGTTTCAGCCCTCGCTCGGTGCCGGCGGGCAGGTCGCCTATGCTTCCTTTGGACCCAACGGCTACGGTATCCATCTATTCGACTCGACGACAACTGTTCCCGAA
>Ga0194120_10005858_pt1 | contig 17769 bp, 18 predicted proteins | sample TA2MahCa65mmetaG_FD_148642 | JGI IMG/M metagenome (GOLD analysis project Ga0194120, IMG submission 148642) | Freshwater microbial communities from Lake Tanganyika, Tanzania - TA2015019 Mahale Deep Cast 65m | ecosystem: Environmental > Aquatic > Freshwater > Lake | place: Tanzania: Lake...
CTCCACTCCCGCGGTGCGGTGGGTGAAGCCATCGCGGAGCTTGAGCGCGCCGCCGCCGAGTCGGAGATGGCGCGCGACCTTCGCATCGCGGCGATCGCCCACGCGATGCTGGGCGACGTCGCGTGGGAGATGGGTGACGCAGCAAAGGCTCGGGCCGAATACGAGGCCTCCCTGACCCTGGTGCCCGATGCCAGCGAAGTGAAGGCCAAACTCGGCGCCGTGCGGTGAACGAGTCGCCACCCGCCGCGCCCCGCGGTACCAACGCGCCTGCGATGACCTTCGATGTCCTGCCCCAGGACAGGGCCGCGGCCGCCTGAAACGCCATGTTTCGGTGGGGTTCTGCCTCGTCAGACATCCAGCGGCGAGAGCCGCTACACTGGCCGATCTCTCGGGCTGTAGCGCAGTTTGGCTAGCGCGTTTGACTGGGGGTCAAAAGGTCGTGGGTTCAAATCCCGCCAGCCCGACTCCTCACTCCGAAGCGGAAGGCCCCAGCGCCTTCCGCTTCGTCGTTCCGGGGTCGGTCTGCGCGGCGCTGCGCGCCGCTGCGGCCTTCGGCCGCGCGGTCTTCTGGGCCGGCTGCGCCGGCCACAAATCCCTTCCCTCCCGCTCATCACGCTGAACCGAAGGACGCAACGCCGTCCGCTTCGTCGTTCCGGGGTCGGAATGCGCGGTCTTCTGGGCCGGCTGCGCCGGCCACAAATCCCTGCTGACCCACCGAAGTGCTCTGAACTCGACGGGTGGGCATCACGCCCCCTCCAATGCGGCAAAGTCGGATGACTCCGACGCCGTCGGCAACGCCGCGGCGACGAGGGGGACACGGTGAAAACCCCGAGATACCGTCCGCATTTCTTGCTCGCGATCCTTGGCGTGGCACGGTGGGTCAGTGGTTCCCGGCACTCCTCGGTGCCGAACCCTCGTTCACGCTGTGTTCGGACCCTCAACCGAACTCAGACCCCTCCATCCCCCATTCGCGAAAAGGTGAGTTCTATCTCTTTCATCAACCAGAAGGCCGCGATCGTCGCGGCTTGTGCGGCGGCGATCGCGACCTCGGCGGACGCTGCGATGATCAACCTTCGGTACCAGAGCAATGTTGGCGCGACCGGCACGCTCGGCGGCACGGCGTTTGACACCTCGATCTTCTACATCGATCTGGTGGTCGACAACAGTTCATGGCTTACGGGCGGCAGTCTTGCGACTGCCAGCACCGCCACGGTCACCATCGGATCGAGCACCTATGACTTCGTCACGCCGCTGCGGGCCTACATCAACCCCAATGGTGGGACCGGAGTCACCAAGCAGGGTGGCGGCGACCTCTTTGGGTTCTCGCCGAATGCCACCGTTGCAGCTTGGGATCGGTAGTCGGCGCTCGGCCCTGTCACAAACTCAAGCGGCGGGCACCTCATGCAGTGGGGCATCCAGAACATCTCGACCAGCGCTGGCATCCTCGTCGTGGACACTCGCTACAGTTTCAACGCGTCGTTCACATCCGGAGCAGTCCCTGCCCCTGGCGCGGTTGCGCTGCTGGGTGTCGCGGGGCTTTCGGGTCGTCGTCGCCGCTGATCCGTTCGAACATCACAACCCATCAATCATCGCAGGCCCTCGGACTCGTCCGGGGGCCTGTGTGCTTGATGGCGTGCTGGACATCGCCCAAACGCCGCTTCGCCAACGATGGATCGCCAGCTGGCGGCAGGTCCGCTGCCGCCGCTGATCCACGCTCACATCAGTCGCACGAGCTTGCCCTTGCGCTTCACGATGTTCTTGTCATCCCACTGAATGACCGCGGACTTCCGAAGCCAGCGCTTCAGGTCCTTCAGGTTGATCTCGTCGACGGAGCGCAAGCGCACGCCGGCTGACTTGAACCGTGTGTCGGGCGGCTCGGCCGGAAGCCCGGGCTCGTCGAATGACTGGCCGCTCCAGAACATCAACCGGATCTCGTCCTTCAGCCTCGAGTAGCCCACAATCGGATTGCCGTCGATGAACCAGACTGGGTGTCCGTGCCAGATCATGCTCTGCGCACCCTTCAGCCCTGCGCCGATCGTCGCGGCGAGCGTCTCGCAGATGCGCCGATCTTCAGGGGTCTGAGCCTTGTTGTAGGCCGTGATGGTGGTGAACGCAGGCATCGATGCGTGCTGACTAGCGGCGCGCCAGCTTGGCGCACGCGCGGTGGCGTGGGCAGGTGATCAGGTGCTCATTGAACATGCCGACCGCCTGCATGAAGGCGTGCACGATCACGGGTCCGCAGAACTTGAACCCCTGCTTCTTGAGCGCTTTGGAAAGTGACTCGCTCTGCGGTGTCTGCGCGCGAACATCGCTTGGCCGCGCGAGCTTCAGGTCGATCGTCCGGTGCCCGACATGTTCCCAGAGCAGGTCGCGAAAGCTCCCATCGCCGGCGTCCATCACCTTCATCCAGGCCCGCGCGTTCCCGATCGCCGCGTCAATCTTCGCGCGCGATCGAATGATGCCCGCGTCACCGAGCAACCGCTGCACATCGCGGTCTGTGAACCGCGCGACGCGCTCGGGAACAAAGCCCTTGAAGGCGCGTTCGAATGCCGGACGCTTTCGAAGGATCGTCAGCCAGCTCAGTCCGGCCTGAAAGCCATCGAGCACAAGTTTGGCGTAGAGCGCTCGGTCGTCGATGACCGGGACACCCCACTCGGTGTCGTGATACGCCACATAAGTCGGGTCGGTCCCGCACCACCAGCATCGTTCAGCCTTCTTGGGCATGGATGAAGGCTCCTCGCAGGGAACGCTGCGTCGAGTCCGCGCCCGCCGTCAGGGCGCCGAACGGTCTCGCTCTGCACAAGCCTTTGAGCACTGTCCCCAAGCTCGAGCGATGCCGAGCCAGAACAGCGCGTTGCCGAGGAAACCGACGACGCGCGCGATTGGCAACTCAGCGAAGGTCGAGCCGGTATTGCCTGCGATCGCGAACAGCGCCGCGAGCACCGCGCCCGTGAGCAGGAATCCGCCCATGCAGGCGATCGAGGGCGTGACAGGGTTCCGTGGAAGGAGCCGCATGGCCGGAATGCTATGACGGCAACGACAGTCCTGCGAAGGGCGGTGTCGTGGGGCCGATCCCCACGACCATCATGCCTTCAGCGGTGCCCGATGCCCCACGGGCTGCGCCGGGTTGCCGAGGTAGATCGTCCACGGCGCCATGTCCTTGAAGGCCACGGCCCGCGCGCCAAGGATCGCGCCGTCCCCCACCGTCACGCCCGGTCCGACGAACGCCTCGGCGGCAATCCAGCAGTCCGATCCGATGGAGATCGGCGGCCGGACCAACTCCATGGCGCGACGGCGATGATCGTGCGTGCCCGCGCACACATGAGCACGCTGCGAAATGGTGGAGTGATCGCCAATGCGAACTGGGCCAAGGCAATAGAGGATCGCGCCGTCGCCGACGGCCGTGTCCTTGCCAATGTTCAGATTCCACGGGCACTCGATGCGCACGGTCCTTCGGATCCTGCAACTCGGATGCAACGAGGCACCGAACGCGCGAAGGAGCAGCCGCCGCCATCCGTAGCACGAATGGAAGCTCCAAGCGAACAGCGTGGACTGCACCGCGGCCCACGCCAACCGGGCAATCTTCTCGCGTGTGGAGTACGGACTCGGCGCCGCTGCTGTGGGCAATTCACCGTCCATGGCCGGCGCTCCGTTCGAGTTCACGAACTTTCAAACCGATCTCCCAGAAGTAACTGGCCTTGAGGAACGCGTACGCGAAGCCTGCATGACCGTCCATCCACCCGCCGCGTCGAAGGTAGGCATCGATGAAGTAGGCCGCTGGCAGCCACCACGAACCGATGGATGAATACTTGCGTCGTTGACGCGGCGTCAGCTCGGGATCGGCGAGCCGACCTTGGCGACGGAGCATGGCGGTCCGCTGGGCCTCCCACGAGGAGTAGTCGTTGTGCTTGCGCAGCCAATGCTCAAGACCGCGGTCGTCGCGGTGGTCGAGCCGTGATGCAAGCTCCCCGATCGTGCCCTCAAGGATCGGGTGCTCGTGGATCTCCATGTCCAGGTGACTCCAGCGATCCTCTTCGATTCGTTCGTACTCACCGGCACCGACGCGAAACAGCGCGAGCTTGCGGTTGACATCACCATGACGCAACCGCTTGCCAAGGAACCAGGTGTCGTAACTGATCCAGAAGCCCGAGTGTCGCGTGCCGGGCAGCGTGCGTTCGAGCTCGTCGCAGAACGCGTCGTCCACGAACTCATCGGCATCGAGAAAGAAGACCCACGGCGTTGTTGGCGCATGGTGACGCAGGAACCAGTTGCGCTTCTTCGGGAAGCGACCGTCCCACGCGAAGTCGATGACTTGGGCGCCATGCTCCAGCGCAATGGCCCGGGTCCGATCCGTGCTCCCGGAATCAATGACGACCACACGCTCGAATCGCGTCAACCGCGCGAGGCACGACGGAAGATTGCGCTCCTCGTTGCGCGCGGGAATCGCGACCGTGATGGGGAGCTGCGCCGGCATGACCCCGTCAGTATCGGCACCTCGATCGCGCCCCCTCAACCCGGCCGACGAAATCGCGCCATGCGTGACCACTTATCACCACCCACGGGGCCGTAGCATCGCCCCATGGGTTCCTTGAACACCGCGATCATCGGCGGCGGCGTCGCAGGGCTGGGCTTGGCCCGTGGGCTGGCCCACCGCGGCATTCCGGTCACGCTCTTCGAGCGATCCGAGGCCTACGGCGAGCGCGGCTTCGGGTTCATTCTGCTGGCCAACGGTTGGCTCGCCCTGCGCGGATTGGGAATCGAGTTCGATCCGCGTGAACTTGGCCAGTCGCTCGATCGCGCGGTCATTCGCGCCATCGATGGATCTGTGCTCAAGGACGAAGCGCTCGATGGCGCGGTGGCGGTGAGCCGATTCGACCTGCTCTCGTCGATCATGCACGGGCTCCCCTCGGGCGTGGTCGAACTCGGACGCGACTTCATGGGGTTCCAGTGGGATGGTCAGCGTGCGGTCGCCGCACGCTTCGATGATGGCTCCACCTTCGAGGCGAGCGCGTATGTCGGGTCCGACGGCGTTCGTTCTCGCTGCCGAGAGTGCGTTGCACCGAGCCACGCTTGGCAGGCGGGGCGCGTGAAAGAAATCGTCTCATCGGTCAGCGCACCAGCTGTCGCTGCTGAACTTGGGACGACATTTCGCAAGGTCATGCATCCGGGCGGCGGGCTAGCCGTTGGTCTGGTCCCAGCAGGGCGCGGGCGCGTGATCTGGTTCGTGCAGTTCGATGCACAGCGCTTCCAACCACCGGCCCTCGGCCAGGCGATGGACTTCATCCGTGAGCACCTCGCGGGATTCCCCGCCGATGTTCAGGCGGTCATCGAGGCAACCGATCCAGCGACGCCGCATGTCTGGCACACGGTCGACATGGATCCGCCGCCGTCGATGGTCCGCGGCAATGTCGCGCTCATCGGCGATGCGGCGCATCCCCTGCTCCCGTTCACGAGTCAGGGTGCAAACAGCGCACTTGAGGACGCAGTCCTGCTCGCCGATCTGATCGCTCGGTGCCGAAGCCAAGGCGATGTTGCCCTGGCGATGCGATCGTTCAATGCCGTACGCCATCCCCTCATGGTGCAGTATGTCGAGGGCGGCCGCGCCATCGCTCGGCGATTCGTCGAGCCGATCGACGGCGCCGTTCCCCTTCCGCTGCTGACATGAGTTCGTTTGCCGACGATGCCGTGCGGCTCGACCTGCTGCGCAAGCGGGCCTTCAATCTTCGATGGGCCGAGCAGCCCCGGGATGTGATCCCGCTCACGGCGGCGGACCCGGACTTTCCGATTGCGCCTGCGATTCGCGAGGCAATCGTGCGGTATGTCCAAGACGGCGTCCTGTCGTATGGCCCTGCTCAGGGGCTGCCCTTGTTCAGGGAAAGCGTGGCGAACTACTTGCGGACGCGACGCGGCGCACCTGTCGATGCGGCTGGCGTGATCGCCGTGAACAGCGCTGCGGCTGGCCTTGCGATGGTGGCGCGACAGTGGCTTGCGCCCGGCGACGAGGCGATCGTGATGGATCCTGTCGACTTCCTGTTCGCGCACACCGTCAGGTCCGCGGGCGGTGTCCCGGTGCGGTGGCCTATCGCGCGCACGGGTGAGCTTGATCTGGATCGGCTCGAAGCACTCATCACGCCGCGCACCCGAATGCTCGGGCTCTGCACTCCGCACAATCCGCTTGGTCGCTGCTTCACGCGCGCGGAACTCACGGCGATCGGTCGCCTTGCGGAGCGCCACGGCCTGCAGATCCTGAGCGATGAAATCTGGAGCGAGATCGTCTACGCACCGGCCTCCTTCACGAGCATGCTGTCGCTGGATGAGGCGATCGCTTCACGCACCGTCGTGGTGCACGGCTTCTCCAAAGCGTTCGGGCTTGCGGGGCTTCGCATCGGCTTCATCGCCATGCGCGATCACGAAGCGTGCGCTCGCATGCTCGCCGCCAGCGAGCATCCTTCGACGGTCGACGGAGCGGCGACCGTCAGCCAGATTGGTGCGGCCGCGGCCTACGACCACGCTCTGCCCTGGCTCGAGTCGTTCATCGAGCACCTTCGCGCGCGACGCGATCAAGCGATCGATGCTCTCAACGCCATGCCCGGCGTGCATGCGCACTCCCCAGATGCGACCTATGTGGCGTTCGCCAAGGTCAGCGATCCGCCATGCGCCATCGAGGATCTGGTCGATCGCCTTCGTCGAGAACACGGCGTCGCGGTGGTGCCGGGCAGCCCGCGATGGTTCGGCGAAGGAGCCGCGGGTCATGTGCGCGTGTGCTTCGCCACGAGCCAGGGAATCCTCCAACAGGGACTCGACCGAATGGCTCGCGGGCTCAGCGCGATTCGGCGCGGCGATCGCTTCATGTCGATCGATCGAGGAACCCACACGCCGTGAGCTGCGCGCGGGCCTGACGCTCCCACCCCCGATTCGCTGCAGGACTTGCGGGGCTCGGATGCAGCACCGTGTGCACGACCGCGCCCTGCGGCAACGCGCCCTGCGCACGGTCGCGTGCGAACCCACCCACGCCAATCACCATGTCAGGCTCCAACACGCGCACGATGCGCACGAGCGCGCGGTCGCACGCGTCCTCGATGGGCCCACGCACGGTCGCCGGAAGTTTGTCGGGTGTGATGTTGCTCCCTCGCTCGGCAAGGAACGCGAGCGGACACCAGTTCCAGACGAATGCACTGCGGAAGAACTCGTCGCGCGTCCCGAATTCGTCGCGCATCAATCCCCAGAAGCGACGGCCGCTGACCTCACTGCGCGTGCAAGCGAATCCATCGATGGGTCGGTGCGCGTGCTGCTGTGCGGGCGCCTTGATCTGCGCGTTGATGCCAAGAAAGTCCTTGACGGCCGCAACCTCGCCAAACGGCACGCCCGTCTGCACCATGCCGAACGGCCCTGGATTCATGCCGACCAAGAGCGCCCGCGGACGCGCGCGCGCCATGAGTGAGAAGGCCCGGTGCGCGGACCACGCATAATCGATGGGGTCATAGGTGAACGCCAGCGACGACGGCGGATGCAACGACTTGAGTTCACGCGACAAGGCGCGCGCGACCCGCTCGATGGATGCTGCCGGCTGGTTCACTCGAGTTTCAATGTGCGACCTAGCCATCATCGCGGGTGGCAAACGCCCAGGAGTCGCGCATCATCTCGTCAAGGCCCAGTCGCGCACGCCAGCCAAGACGACGCTCGGCCAAGCCGGCATCAGCGAACGCCGACGCGGCATCACCGGCGCGACGCGGGCGCATGGCGTAGGGCACCTTCACGCCATTCACCCGTTCGAACGCATGCACGACCTCGAGCACCGACGCGCCGACGCCCGTTCCAAGATTGATGCGCTCATGCCGCATGGAGTCCAGTCGTTCAAGCGCCGCGACATGCCCACGAGCAAGGTCGACGACATGGATGTAGTCCCGGATTCCTGTGCCGTCGGGCGTGGGCCAGTCCCCGCCGAACACGCCCAGTTCCGACAATTCTCCGCGCGCGACCTTGACGACATAGGGCATCAAGTTGTTGGGAATGCCGCGCGGACTCTCGCCGATGAGCGCGCTCGCGTGCGCACCGACGGGATTGAAGTACCTGAGCGAACACACATGACGCTCTGAGCCCGCATCGACCCACCGATCAAGCATGCGCTCGATGTCGAGCTTCGTCTGACCATACGGATTGATCGCACTCAAGGGATGCGACTCGTCGATCGGCAGTCGCTGCGGCGTTCCGTAGACCGTGCACGATGACGAGAACACCATGCGGCGGACCCCGAACTCATCCATCGCGGTGAGCAGGACCTCGGTGCCCCGCACATTGTTGTCGTGATAGAGCTCGGGCTGCTCGACCGACTCCCCCACTGCCTTCAGTCCGGCCAAGTGAATGACGGCATGCACCGGCGTGGAGCCGAAGGCAGCGTGCATGGCCTGCGCATCACGGATGTCGGCCTCGATGCAGCGCACTGGGCCGCCGACCAACTCGCTGATCCGGCCCACCACCGAGCGCTCGCTCGTGCAGAAGTTGTCCAGGAGCACAGGGATCCACCCCGCAGCCGCGACTTCGACAGCGACATGCGACCCGATGAAGCCGGCACCGCCGGTGAGCAGGATGATGCCGCGTGCGTTCATCGACGAAAGCGTAGTGGGCCAGATGACCTGCGGTCCATTGAAGATGAGGTCGCCATCAGTAGGATCCAGTTCATGCGCACGATCCGCTGGGTCATGATCGCCTCGATCATCCTCGCGCTGGCCATGCCAACGCCGCTCCGCGCGGAGGGCTTGAGACTCGAGCCCAAGGCGCTGCATGCTCGGGCGGCGCAAGCGGCGACCGCATCGGCTCTGGGCACGCTAAGGGGGGAACTCGAGGCCGCCCTTCGCACCAAGCTCGAGGCCAAGGGATCAAACGCCGCGGCGCAGATGGCGTGCACCGACGGTCCCGCATGCGCCATTCGACAGCTCGCGCTGCTCAATCGCTGCCAGCCGATCGCCGACTCCTGGGCGCCAACGCTGTCGTGGGTGCTCGCCACGCCGGATGTTCTCGACGGGCTCGTGCTCGGGGGCGACATCGATGGCCCCTGGACCCGAACCATGGAGGTGCTGCACTCCATCGTGACCACCGTCGATGGAACGCGCGAGGGATTGGGGCTTCGAGTTGCACTCGCCACCGCCCTGACATGGTCCGAGCCAGTCAAAGCGTGGTCAGACGACTCGCTCATCGATCCTGTGTCGCGTTGCAGGAACTTCCTCGCGTGGGATCGCGAAGGCGTACTCGATCCCGCCTTCAAGACGCTGACGATCTGGGAGTTGCGCTATGTCGTTGGTGCGTGGGTCGACGACGAGGATCTGGTCTGGGCGCGCGCAAACATCAAGGCCGATTGCCGGGAACGCGGGAAGATCGGCGATGCTGTGCACGGGATGGTGGCCTACACGCTCCACAACAAGGAAGGCGTGAGCGTCCAGGATGGGAACTTCTACGGCGGCCGTCGCAAGACGCTGGCCCTCATCGTCGAGGTCGGCGGCGTGTGCGGCGCGATCAGCCGATTCGGCACAAGCATGTGTCAGGCGTTCGGCATCCCTGCCATGCCGGTGGGCCAGCCTGGACACTGCGCCTTCATCTGGCAGAAGGTGCCCCATCAATGGAGCCTGAACAACGATGTCTCGGGGTGGGCCCAGAGCAGTCGCCACGCTGGAATTCAGACTGCGTGGGGCAATCCAGCATGGCTCGTTCCCATGATGCAGGCTGCGCAGGCGAAGCCTGATGCCTACTTGGACGCACAGACACTGCTCGAAGCATCCAGGATCGCGTGGGGCAAGCCGTCGGATGACCTTGCAGTCCTGACCGAGGCGACCAAGCGTTGCCCGCTGCACATGGGGGCATGGCGTGCGCGCGTGGATCTGATTGTGAAGTCGAAACTGTCCACCTCGGTCGCAAAGAAGGCGCTCAAGGACGCCGCAGCATCGCTCGCCCCGCAGCCGCTGGCGTACTCCGAGATCGCGCTCGTGCTGCAGCCCGTGATCGTTGCGGATGCTGGCTCGACCTCGGCGCGGACATGGACACTGGCGCGCCTGGACGAAATCGCGACGATGGCCGAAGCCGGTGCTGATGCCACGGTGTGCTCGAGTGCTGCAACGGCCATTCTCGAGCGCACTGCCACCGCGATGACCGACAAGGGCGCAGCGGCGGCCCGCGCAATCGTTCGCGGCGATGCGGCGCCCGGCGGCACACCGACGATCACCGCGAGTGAAGTGAAGTCGATCGCCGACTTCTGCATGGACGGCATCAACCGGCTGGATGGATCCATCGGCACTCGCCACGGCACCTGGAAACAGGCGCTGCATCGACTGGTCGACGGCCTCATCTCGCAGTCGGTGGAGCGCGATCGATCGCTCGCCCGGTTCGAAACGCAGATCCAAGGCCTTGCCGCATCGAATCGAGTCGGCGACGCGCGCTGGCTGGCCGACCGACTCGTCGATGCATGCAAGGCCACCAAGGACGCGGACTTGGAAGCCAAGGCAACGGCGCTCCGAGCATCGTTGGGTTGACGCGCACGACACTCGTCCGGGCCCCATGACCTGCGCGGACATCGTGGAGTTCGTCTCGACGCGATCTTGTGGCATGATGCCCGCATGGCACAGGTCACTCCATCGATCGTCGTTGCATCCTTCCTCTGCACCTCGGCGGCGTGGTCGCAGCAGACGATCTCGTTCCGTCAGGGCGAGAACGGCTACTCCGGAACGCAAGACACATGGGTCAACCAAGACTCGCCCAACTCCAGCTACGGCAATGGTGGGACTCGTTGGGTCGATGATGATGTGGCCAACTCGACCTTCAGCGACTACCGAGGTCAAGCGCTGCTTCGATTCGACGGCATCATCGATGCGACGACCATTCCACCTGGCAGCACGATCGTCAGCGCAACGATTGAGATCCATGTGGTCGAGGACATCGACACGCCATTCTGGAATCCCTACATCGATGTGTATCCAGTGATCCGCGCGTGGGACGAAGGCAGCAGTTGGAACTCCCTCGACGGCGGGCTGAGCCAACCGCAGGACCTTGCCCCTCGGTGGTCAAGCTTCAATGGCGACAATGAGCCCGAGGACAACTCGATCAGGCTCATTGGCGTGACCGGACTCGTGCAAGCCTGGACGGATGGGCAGCCCAACTGGGGCTTGGCCTTCCTTCCTGAGATCATCAACGGCAACGACGATGGCATCGAGATCGCGACGAGCGAGTGGGGCACGATCGCACAGCGTCCAAAGCTCACGGTCACCTTCATCCCGCCGGTTCCCCCGCCACCACCGATCGAAGGTGATTTCAACGGAGACGGCGTGATCGACGGCATCGACTTGGCCTTGATCCTGGGCGCATGGGGCACCAGTGTGCCCGCGTTCGATTTGAACAACGACGGCGTCGTGGGCGGATACGAACTGGCATTCGTCTTGGGCCTGTGGTCCTGACGGATCCTGCGCGGGACCGTGCCGGGTCGATGATCTGTACGATCGCCGCCCCATGAACCACGCCGCAGCGGAACTCCTCAAGCGCATCGAGTCCAAGTCAGCGGTCGTCGGCATCGTCGGCCTTGGCTATGTCGGTCTGCCACTGAGCAAGGCCTTGCTCGAGTCGGGCTACACCGTCGTCGGCTACGACATCGACCAACGCAAGATCGATGCGATCCACGCGGGCACCTCGTACATCCATCACCTTGGCCAAGAGTTCTTCGATCGCCTGAAGACGGATCCGAAGTTCAAAGCCACGAGCGACGCGAAGGAACTCACGACGGCAGACGCCATTCTGCTCTGCGTGCCAACCCCGCTTGGCCAGCATCGCGAACCCGATCTGACCTATGTGCTCGACAGCACCCGCATGGTGGCGGGGATCCTGCGCAAGGGCCAGCTCGTGGTCCTGGAAAGCACGACCTATCCAGGCACCACGCGCGACGAGATGGGACCGATCCTTGACGCCACTGGGCTCAAGCGCAACGAGGACTACTTCCTCGCGTACAGCCCCGAGCGCGAGGACCCGGGGAGCATCGGCCGCAGCGCGGCGGCGATCCCAAAGCTCGTGGGCGGCACGGATGCCGTGAGCGGGCAGATCGCGCACGCGCTCTACGCCCGCGTGGTCAAGTCGGCGCACTTGGTGTCGACGGCGGAAGTGGCCGAGACCGCCAAGGTCCTTGAGAATGTCTTCCGCTGCGTGAACATCGCGCTCGTCAACGAACTGAAGATCGTGCTCGACCGCATGGGCATCGATGTCTGGGAAGTCATCGATGCCGCAAGCACCAAGCCGTTCGGCTTCATGCCGTTCTACCCAGGCCCCGGCCTCGGCGGACACTGCATCCCCATCGATCCCTTCTACCTGACCTGGAAGGCCAAGGAAGTCGGCGTCAGCACGCGATTCATCGAACTCGCCGGCGAAGTCAACACCTCGATGCCACACTTCGTCATCGACAAGGTCATGCACGCGCTGAATGACCACGGCAAAGCGCTCAAGGGTTCCACGGTCTTGGTGCTCGGCGTGGCGTACAAGAAAAACATCGACGATCCGCGCGAGACACCCGCCGCAGAGATCATCGAGCTCTTGATGGATCGCGGCGCCCAGGTCCGGTACCACGATCCTCATGTGCCGACCTTCCCCCGCATGCGCAAGCACACCATCCCGCTGTCAAGCATCAAGCTCGATGCGGCTGCGCTGAAGTCAGCGGATTGCGTCCTGATCGTGACCGACCACGACGCGGTCGACTATCAGGCCGTGGCCGCGCATGCGTCGCTCGTGGTCGACACGCGCAACGCCATGCGAAAGACCACCGGCGGCACGGTCGTGCAGGCCTGATCAGCGCGCCTTCGCCCGCTCGCGACGCAACTCTTCGCGACGCGAGTGCAGGTAGAGCAACGCCAGACCGACGAGCAGGCTGACATCGGCGACATTGAAGACCCACGGGAAGACTTCGGTCGCGCCACCCGGCCACGCGAGCCCGAACGGCAGGTTCCAGCGTGGCAGCATGTGCAGGAAGTCCCGCACCGCGCCGACAAGGAGTCGGTCGTAGAGATTGCCCAAGCCCCCTGCAAGGACCAGCGCGATGCCGACATGCGCCATGGTCATTCGTTCGCGTGTCCACCGCGCAAAGATCCACAGACCGACGAGGACCGCCAGGATCGAGAAGCACACGAAAAGCCAGCGCTGCTGTTGACCGATCCCGAAGACCGCGCCGCGATTCAGAACCAGATGGAAATCCAGAAGGCTTCCCGGCACCACGCGAATGCCCTCGTGGAACGGCAGGCGGTAGGACGGATCCGCAACCGTCTCACGATCCGGCAACACGATGGCGTACTCGGCCACATGTTCGAACGACCATGCCTTGCTCCACAGGTCAAGCGCGAGCGTCGCCGCGAGCACGCCCAGCAACACGCACCAGGATCGCGGCGACATCCAAGCGGGACGCGCAGCCTTGGGCATGGTGCTCATGGTCGGCTCAGGGGCCACTAGCGGCGGCTCATGCACGGCACTGACGCGCCGTCATGCCGGACGCGGACGGGACTTCTCGACCTGTCGGGCGGCTTCGACCGTGTACTTGGCCCACGGCATGGCGGTGAGTCGCCCCTTGGGAATCGGCTTGCCAGTGAGCATGCACATGCCGTACGAGCGATTCGCAATGCGCTTGAGCGCTTCGTCGATCTCTTGCACGATGCCGCGCTCGGCTTGGGCCATGCCGATGTTGAAGTCCTGGTCGAAGGTGTCGGTCCCCACATCCGCCATGTGCAGCGGCATGTTGCTCAAGTTGCCCCCACTGCTCTTCAGGGCCTCTTCCTCGAGTTCGTGCACGCGGCCGGCGAGTTCGCGGCGCATGCGGTTCAGGATGTCGCGGAAGCTCTCGAGTTCCTTGGGCGTGAGCTTGGTCTTGGCGAGCGCGATCGGAGCCGTCTCGACAGGCTTGACTGCCGCAGCCTTGGCAGCGGATCGTTGCGCGCGCGCGATCTTGATTCCCTTCAGGCTCAGCGTTCGGACGCGTCGACCACTGATCATGACCAAGCCGGGTTGCAGCGGCGCCTTCTTGGAGGGCTGCGCGGGTGCAGCCGCGGCCTGCACAGCAGCTGCGGCGACCGAGACAGCGTTGGCGTAGTCGATCTTCTTCCTCGGAGTCTTGTCCGTGTTCTCGGCGCCCGGCTTCTTCTTGGGCTTGGGCTTGGCGATCACCGGTGGAGGCGCGCCCTTGCTGCGCTTGGGCGGCGTGGGAGGCGGACCGAAGAGTGGTGGAAGGATGCCGCGACGCTTGGGCGGCGGCGGCGGCGGCGCTTCGGTGATCTTGCCGATGTGCGTTGGCCTGACGCCAGCTGTTCCTGCGGGTGCTGGCGCTTTCGCCGCGGCAGGTGCAGACTTTGGCGACTCGACCACGGGCTTCGAGGCGGACTTGATCGCTGCCTTCTCGGGAGCCTTGCCTGATGACTTGACTGGCGTCTTCGCCGCAGGCTTGGCCGCAGGCTTGGCTGCAGGCTTGGATCCGGCCTTCGAGCTTGCCTTCGGCGCGGCCTTCGCGATGGCCTTGCCGGTTGGCTTCGACGCACCCGCGGGCTTCTTCGCCGATCCGTTCTTCGATGCCCCGTTCTTTTTGGCCACGTGGAGTGCTCCTAGGGACGACGGTCTATGACTGATAATCAGGCCGTTTCACAGCGGATTAGGTCGGTTTCAGCCGAGAAGGCCTCGATTTCGACAAAACTGCGGCGCATTTTACCAACATCTTCGTCCGCTGGCAACCGACGCGTACGGCGTGATCGACCGGCTCCGCCAACCTGCATCAGCTTGAACGGACACTGCCCATGCGCCTGAACTTCTCGAAGCGCAGATTCACCAGCGTGTCAGGGTCAACACGCGTCAGCTCGCGCAACTGATCGATGATCCATCCTTGGAGCGCGTCGCTCGCCGCACGCGGATCACGGTGCGCGCCACCGGCGGGTTCGGGCACGATCGCATCGATGATGCCGTTGGCCAGATTCTGGCGCGATGTCAGCGAGAGCGCCTGCGCCGCGAGCGTGTTGGTCTTCTCGTTGGCTTCCTTCCAGAGGATGGCCGCACAGCCTTCGGGACTGATGACCGAGTACCACGCATGCTCCATCATCGCGACGCGGTCGGCGACGGCGATGCCCAGCGCGCCGCCCGATCCACCTTCACCGATGACCACGCTCACGATCGGCGTGCGAAGTCGGCTCATCTCGCGCAAGTTGACCGCGATCGCTTCAGCTTGGCCACGCTGCTCGCTCTCGATGCCCGGGTACGCGCCCGGCGTGTCGACGAGCGTGACGATGGGCAGCTTGAACTTCTCCGCGAACTGCATCTTCAACAGCGCCTTGCGGTATCCCTCGGGATTCGCGCAGCCGAATCGGCAACGGATGCGCTCCGCCGTCGAGCGCCCCTTCTGGTGCCCAATCACCACGACCTTGAATGGGCCGATGCGGGCCAGCCCCGTCACGATCGCAGGGTCGTCGGCGCACTGCCGGTCGCCATGCAACTGCACGAAATCGCGGCACATCGCGTCCACATGATCCAAGGTCTGCGGACGCGCGGGATGGCGCGCCACGCGAACCGTCTGCCAGGCGGTGAGTCCACCGTACGTCTTGGCCAGCAGCGTGTCCCGCGTCGAGCGCAGCGTCGCAAGTTCGTCGGCGAATCGGGGTGCGGACGGATTGGCCTCGAGCGCGTCGATCTGCTTTTCGATCTCGACGACGGGCTGCTCGAAGTCCAGCACGTAACTCCCGCTGTAGCCGGCTTTGGCCATGGTCAGGGATCCTAGCGCGACCGCCGCGATACCGTGCACGCATGGCCACCACGCTTGGCGTTGCAGGATTTGGCTCGATGGGCAGCGCGATCATCCGCGGCATGCTCGCGACCGGTCGAGTGCAAGCCGATCAGGTCGTGGCGTTCGATCCGGCGCCGGAATGCGGCGCCCAGGCAAGCCGACTTGGCGTGCGCGTTGTGAACGCGGCAGCAGAACTCGTGGACGCATCGACCCTGCTCGTCGCGGTGAAGCCTCATCGCTTCGGCGACCTTGCAACACAGCTGACCACGCTGCGCCAGCCGACCTTGGTCATCAGCGTGATGGCCGGCATCACGATCGAGACGATCGCGACGACCCTTGGCCCGCATACGCGCGTGGCACGCGTGATGCCCAACACGCCCGCCCGGATCGGCGCAGGCATGTCGACGGTTGCCTTCGGCGCGTCGTGCACAGCCGACGATCGCGATCTCGTCGTCGGCATGTTCGAGACTCTTGGGCTCGTGCACCGGATCAACGAATCCCTGATGGATGCCGCGACTGCCGTGTGTGGCAGCGGGCCAGCCTATGTCTTCCACCTGGCCGAGCACATGATGCGTGGCGCGCGTGAGGCGGGCTTTGACGCCGAGACGGCAGATCTGCTTGTTCGCCAGACGATTCTGGGCGCAGCTGAACTGCTCCGCCAGAGTTCCGAGGATCCCGCCACACTTCGACGCGCCGTCACGAGCCCATCGGGTACCACGGCCGCGGCACTCGCCGTGCTCGATGCCGCAGGAGCCGGTGATGCGTTGGTCCGCGCGATCACCGCCGCGCGGGACCGCGGCCGCGAGCTTTCGAAGGGTTCCTGACGCACTTCCTCAGAAGTCGCGCCGCCGGAAGATCCAGACGCACAAGCCGAGCACTGCGCCTTCGAAGATCACGCTCGTCCCGATCGTCCACCAGAGCGACCTGCTCACGGCCTGTTGGTCGATCGCCTTCCCGACATCGCGGTCGCGCACGCGCGTGGATCCGAACACACCCTCGCCGCGGTGCTCGCGCTCGGGGGCGGAAATGCCTGACCGGTCGACCAGCAGTCGCTCCAAGAGTTCCAGCGTCTCGCCCGTCTTGGGGAGCGGCGCCAACGCGCCCATGAAGCAGTTGTGCACGAGTCGCCAGGTGGCATCGTCGCTGGCTTGCGCATCGCGCTCCTCGAGCAGGTCCTCGAGGTACGGATCGTCAGGATTCTCCGATTCTCGGCGCAGGATCTCCGTCTCGTACGACGCAAGCTCCATCGCGCTCGCCGTGCGCCCAAAATTGGTGAGTGCCTCGCCGCTCTGCAGGCCAAAGACCACGAACCAGAACACCATGGTGACCATCAAGCTCGCCACGGTGCTGCGCGTGAGCAGGCCGACCAGTGCGCAGAACGCGAAGAGGTACGAGTAGAAGAGCACGACGAGCGGCACCGCGAGGAAGAGCGATGGCTCCCACGAACCGCCACGCAGGCCGATCACCAGAAAGCACGCGCCGGTGAACACGAACACCTGCAGCGCCGTGAAGAGCATCCCGGTCATCCACTTGGTCAGGAAGAGACGCCCGCGCCCGATCGGCCGCGAGAGCATCATGTCGATCGAACCACCCGAGACCAGATCAGGAATGATGCCCGCCGTGCTCACGAGCGCGAGCACCGTGCTGCCCAAGCCGAGCCACCACTCGACACCAAGGTTGGTGAAGAGCAACTTGTAGAACGTGGCCGGCGGCACGACCGTCGAGTTGAAGAATGGACTCTCGAATGTCCACCCGAACACGCTGATCCCCTCGGGGTCCAACCCAAGCCCGGCGATCGCGGCGACGATGACGCCGGAGAGCACGAGCGAGAGCCAGAAGAGTTTGCGCGCGTTCAGTTCGCGATACGCCGCCACCATGATCGCCCAGGTCTGGCGACCGTATGTCCCTTCGGGAAGTTCGCGGCTCACAAGGTTGCCTCCATCGGAGGCGGTGACGCCGAAGTGCCCTGTCGCACGGCGCCCGGATTGAATGTCCCACCC